>SPJL01017288.1_pt1 | contig 10897 bp, 8 predicted proteins | sample 3741751 | NCBI WGS metagenome assembly SPJL01 (sample SAMN10925998, study PRJNA522277) | cold seep metagenome | isolation source: Elba SIP-enriched marine methane seep metagenome, extraction at timepoint T3 | place: Italy: coast of Elba, Mediterranean Sea
AAATTCATAAACAAACAACTTATTACAACCTTATGCCAGCAGGAATTATTCCAAGGTATCGCATTACTATTGAATATAGATTAATCTAGCCATTTTACTAATATTAAGATCAATTTAAACGGTTTGCTTTCAACTCAAGATTACATTCAAGGTTAATTCGTCGCACCTCTCAATTTGATTTATAATTCATTCAAAACTAGATACTTATCATTTTTTAATGGACCCAACTGACGCATCACTTGCAAAACATCAAACCTATTCTGTTTCAGAGCTTAATAGAGCCGCTAAAAATCTGCTGGCCCAACATTTTTTGAACATTAAAGTTGATGGAGAAATTTCCAATCTCAGCAGACCATCTTCCGGCCATATTTACTTTTCATTAAAAGACGCTAAAGCACAAATTCGATGCGCCATGTTTAAAGGTCATCAGAAATCTCTACAATTCCAACCCGAAAATGGTATTCAGGTTGTCGTTTCTGCTCAAGTCAGTCTGTATGAAGCAAGAGGCGATTATCAATTAATCGTGAATAAAATGGAGCAGGCCGGGGCTGGAGATTTACAACTTGCCTTTGACAAATTAAAAAATAAACTAATGCTGGAAGGACTGTTTGAGCAACATTTAAAACAGCAGTTTCCTCTAATACCTCAACAAATTGGTATCATCAGTTCGCCAACCGGTGCTGCTATCCATGATATTCTAAGCGTATTACATAGAAGATTCCCTGCTATTCCGATTACTGTCTATCCATCCGCTGTTCAGGGAAACCAGGCAAAATTTGAAATAGCCAGTGCAATTGAAACAGCAAATAAAGCGGCAACAACAGATGTTCTTATTTTGGCACGGGGGGGAGGCTCCCTGGAAGACCTTTGGGCTTTTAACGAAGAATTGGTTGCCAGAGCAATTATCAACAGTAACATTCCTATCATGACAGGAATTGGCCATGAAGTAGACTTTACAATTGCTGACTTTGTAGCCGATATGCGTGCCCCCACACCTTCTGCTGCAGCAGAAAAGACAGTTCCTGACCAGCAAAACTGGTTATCCCGATTTAATGAACTGGAAAAAAGGCTAGCGCATCAATTACAGACAAACCTGACCAACAAGCAATCATCAATCAACCGACTCAGCAAACGATTACAACAACAACACCCTGGGCAACAATTACAAAACCTTGCACAATCCCTGGATTTTCTGGAGTCCCAGTTAAACCATTCTATATTGAACAAACTGCAACAGGCTAAAACTCGACTACATCAACAACACACTTTATTACATCAACAAAATCCAATTCATACTATTTCACAATATCAATCACAACAGCAGTATTTAAGCAGTCAACTCAAGCAAGCCATTAAACATAAACTGGAACGCTCAAAAAACAGATATCAAAGTCTTGCCCAGACACTCAATGCTGTCAGTCCATTAGCAACGCTTGAACGCGGCTACGCCATTGTCACAGAGACAAAACAGCAAAACCTGATACATTCCAGTCAACAGCTCAAAATCAAAGACCAGATTACAACACAGTTTGCCCAGGGTAATGTCATCAGCGAAATCAAGGAAATAAATAATGAATAAGTCATACGTTACGATTCTATTAATTTATTTACTCATTTTTTCTACTGTACAGGCTGACATAACACCCAATTCTTTAGAGGTTCCAGGTGGTGTCGTTATCATCCCGTTATCACCAGTCAACACCCCCATGCCTACTGCTTATTTTAATCAACAAAAAGTATTAATTACTCAAGATCAACAACACTGGCTTGCTATAGTAGGTATCCCTCTTTCAATTCAGCCAGGTGAACACTTTATCAACATCGAAGACAAGCATCAAAAGTCGAATATAAGCTTCAATGTATTGGAGAAACAATATCCAGACCAATATATAACCATCAAAAAAAAACGTATGGTCAGCGGGTTTACCGATCAGGACCTGGCAAAAATTAATGCTGACAAGGTTCATATGATACAGGCCAAAAAGACCTGGTCAGAAAACCTTCTCAGCACTGATTTTATATCACCAGTCGACGGTAGGCTCAGCAGCCTGTTCGGCTTGAAACGTTATTTTAACAATATTCCGAAAAAACCACATAATGGACTGGATATAGCAGCACCAACCGGCACACCTGTCATCGCACCAGCGACTGGGATTGTGATTAATACAGGTAATTACTACTTTAATGGCAATACAGTATTTTTAGATCATGGCCAGGGGCTTTTAAGCGCTTATCTACATCTTGATGAAATCAAGGTAACAGCCGGCCAGACTGTCAATCAAGGCCAATTACTTGGTACTGTTGGTGAAACAGGTAGAGTAACCGGCCCCCATCTACACTGGATAGTTTATCTCAACAATACTGAGGTTGATCCTGCATTATTCATTACCCAGGATATACCACGACTAGATGCACGCAACTATCAATAACAATTCCATTAAAAACAGGCAGCATAATCCAAAACCACTTCCTGGCACTGAAAAAATATTCGAGGAAAATCTTTTCTGATAAGTAATTTCAAAGCATATTCAAAATAGACTGTAACCACCATTAAACGGGCTGCTGCAGCCCAATACCTGGATAATGTATTAGCAGAATTACGCCAGACAACAATCGTCCAGATTATAATCGGAGTCAGCAAAACGAAGTGTATCTCATCCCAGCTGGAGACAGTAATCAAGCTGTGTCGTGCCATGGTATCGGCTGCAAATAACAGCAGATTAATCATAATAAAAAAAGGTATAAAAACCAGTCTTAATCTAACTTCACCTGACCACGCTAATAATAACTTATGATAAAAACTGACACCTGCCAGCTCAACCCAGGATTGACCAGAATCTGATCGACCAGCTCCTGACACTGTAATTAGAAAAATAGCGTATAAAAACAGGATAATGCCTAATAACTCGAATGGACTACCCAAGGACATATGAGTAAATAAAATAGGAATAGAATATAAAAACATAAAACCTACACTTTGTTTTGTTATATTGAAGATAGGTCTATTAACTCATCTTTAGCCATTCTGTATTTAAACGCCCTGATCAGGTCACTTAAACACAAGCAAAAAGGCCATATACTGCACAGCAGCATATGGCCCTTTGAAATGTACTAACAGATAGTTACATCGATGCCAATACTTTAGCGACTGTCTCACCCATTGCAGAAGGTGTCGGTGCAATAGTAACACCCAAATCCTGTAACATTTCCACTTTTTCTGCTGCCGACTCGCCGGAGGATGAAATAATTGCCCCGGCATGTCCCATACGACGACCTTTGGGTGCAGTTAAACCGGCAATATACGCCACAACAGGTTTACTCATGTGTTCACTAGCATAAACACCGGCTTCTACTTCCTGTGGACCTCCGATTTCACCAATCATCACAACGACTTTAGTCTCATCATCCTGCTCAAATTTCTCAAAGATATCCCGATGCGAACTACCATTAATCGGGTCACCACCAATACCAACCGAGGTAGAAATTCCGATTCCCAGAGTTTTCATCTGATCTGCCGCTTCGTAACCCAGAGTGCCTGAACGCCCGACAATTCCGACAACACCTTCCTGATAAATATGTCCAGGCATAATACCCAGCATAGATTTCCCTGGACTAATCGTGCCAGCACAGTTAGGGCCAGTCAGCACCATACGTTCTTCAACTGGAAACTTACGTAAAAACTGCTTCACCTTCATCATATCCTGTGTCGGAATACCATCTGTAATGGAGACACAATATTTGATACCTGCCTCAGCCGCCTCCATAATGGAATCTGCAGCAAAAGCCGGGGGAACAAAAATAATACTGGCTTCAGCACCTTCCTGATCCACTGCTTCTCTGACAGTATTAAACACGGGTCTTTCAAGATGTGTCTGACCACCTTTACCCGGCGTAATACCACCCACAACATTTGAACCATAATTCATCATATCCTGCGCATGGAAAGTACCAATTTTCCCTGTAAATCCCTGCACAATAATACGCGTATCTTTATCAATTAATATAGCCACTATGCTGCCCCTTGTGCTTCTTTAGCAACTTGTTCATTTCTTGCCTGCACAGCCTTTTCCGCCGCTTCCGCCAGCGTAGTTGCCGTAATAATGGGCAAGCCACTTTCTTCAATAATCTTGCGACCTTGCTCAACATTGGTTCCTGACAAACGCACGATTAAAGGAATTTGCATATCTATCTTCTTAACAGCCTGCACCACGCCTTCAGCAATCCAGTCACATCGATTAATACCAGCAAAGATATTAACCAGCATGGCTTTTACACCTTCATCGGCCAAAACCAGACGAAAAGCTTTTTCAGTTCTTTCAGCAGATGCTCCACCTCCTACATCCAGAAAATTCGCCGGTTCGCCACCTGCCAGCTTGATCATATCCATGGTAGCCATCGCCAAACCCGCACCATTAATCATACAACCAATATCACCATCCAGTCCCACATAACTCAAACCTCTATCTGCAGCAGCAGTTTCGCGTTTATCTTCCTGGGTTTTATCTCTTAACTCAGCAACTTTCTGGCGTCTAAACATGGCATTATCATCAAATCCCATTTTGGCGTCCATCACCATAATCTTGCCACTACCCCCGGTTACAACCAATGGGTTAATTTCTATCATATTTGCGTCCAGGTCACGCATCGCACGATAACATCCACTAATCACTTTTACCGCAGGACTGATTTGAGTGGGTTCCAGACCCAAAGCAAAAGCCATTTCTCTGGCCTGAAAATCCAGCAGACCCACAGCTGGGTCAATTTGAATTTTTTTAATTTTTTCTGGATGGTTTTCTGCCAGATCTTCAATATCCATTCCACCCTCAGCGGAACCAACCATGATGATGCTTTCATGCTCTCTATCTACCAATAAACTAAAATACAGCTCTTTGGCAATATTTGTTCCCGCTTCAACATAAAGTCTAAGACACACTTTACCTGCAGGACCTGTTTGATGCGTCACTAAACGACGCCCCAGCATGGCATCTGCAGCAGCTTCAACCTCATCATGTGATTTACAGATCTTGACGCCGCCCGCTTTACCTCTAGCCCCTGAATGAATCTGGGCTTTCACTGCCCACACTTCACCACCGATTTCTCTAGCACGTTGAACAGCGTCTTCAGGGCTGTACGCTAATCCGCCTTCGGCGATTCTGACACCATAACCGGCTAAAATTTCTTTCGCCTGATACTCATGAATATCCATAGTATTCCTATTAGTGTTTATAAAATGAAACAACTCGTCATCAAAATATAGTTCACAAACTGTTAAACCATCGTTTTAATGACAAAAAGAACCTTACAGTCCTTTCAATATTAATATGCTTTGGCCGCAATTGCTTCCGCTGCTCTGACTACATTTTGAGCCATTTTTTCTGACGCAGCATCGATCAGGCGACCATCCAGTGCTGCAGCACCTTTACCTTGAGCAGCCGCTTGTTTTAAAGCTTCCAGAATACGCTGAGCTTTTTCAATTTCTGCGGCCGGTGGGGTAAAAACCTCATTCGCCAATTTTACTTGCGAAGGATGAATTGCCCATTTACCTTCACAACCTAAAGCAGCTGCTCGTTTGGCAGCAAGTTTAAAACCTTCAGGATCTTTAATGTCGCCAAATGGCCCGTCAATCGGACGCAAGCCATAAGCACGACAAGCAACCGTCATACGACTGATCGCAGCATGCCACTGATCACCCGGATAATCTGGATTTAAACCACCAATATTGGTCGTTCTGGCACGATTACTCGCCGCATAATCAGCTACACCAAAATGTAGTGCCTCCAGTCTGCCCCCTAAAGCACCCTGCTTGGCAATATCTTCCACATTTGCCATACCCAATGCCGTTTCAATCAAACACTCAATACCAACACGATTCTTTAAACCCTGTTGCATTTCCAGCTGATTCACCATCGCTTCAACCATATAAACATCAGCATAAACACCAACTTTTGGTATCAATATAGTATTCAGCTTTTCACCGCACTGTTCTAACAAATCAACAACATCACGCACCATATACTGCGTATCCAGGCCATTAATTCGTACAGAAATAGTCACACCATGGCCAGCCCAGTCCATATCATTAATCGCTTCGATGACATTTTTCCTTGCCTGCAATTTGTCATCAGGAGCAACCGCATCTTCCAGGTCAAGAAATATAAAGTCGACACCGCTTTTCAGTGCTTTTTCAAACATACCCGGATTAGATCCAGGGACGGCTAACTCACAACGTTGAACACGTTGGACATTGGCTTCATATAAAGTATGACTCATTTAGGTACCTAAAATAATTAATAGTATTAAGATTTCAGAATCTTGGCCTTTTTCAACCAATCCTGAATTCAAATTAACCGACCATTTTACTTTTAGAAGATATAAAGTCAAATTTTATCAACTTGTTCACTTGCTCAAGCATTTTATCTATGGCAATATAGAACGTTTGACTATCCTTAAATATTTATAGCCTATTTAAGGAAATAATCTTCCAATTTCAAACTACAGAGGCAAACAATGGCAGGTCGCAACCACTTATTTATTCCTGGCCCAACAAATACACCACATGAAATTCTAAGTGCCATGCATGTCCCAATGGAAGACCACCGTTCTCCCATTTTTCCTAAATTATTAAAACCTGTACTGGAAGACCTGAAAAAAGTATTCAGGACAGAAACAGGCCAGGCATTCATATTTCCTGCAACAGGAACAGCAGGCTGGGAAGTCGCCTTAACAAACACCTTAAACCCAGGTGACAAAGTGTTAATTTATCGTTTTGGCCAATTCAGCCATTTATGGATGAACATGGCACAGCGTCTAGGACTGGATGTTGAAATGCATGAAATTGAATGGGGTAAAGGCATTCCTCTAGATGATCTGGAAACTCGTTTAAAAGCAGACAGCAATCATGAAATCAAAGCTGTATTAGCTACCCATAATGAAACTGCCACCGGTGTCACCAGCGACATCGGAGGCGTACGCAAAGCAATGGATTCAGCTTCACACCCGGCGCTGTTATTTGTTGATGGGGTCAGCTCTATAGCCAGCCTGGAGTTCCGCATGGAAGACTGGGGCGTTGATGGAGCTATCAGTGGCTCGCAAAAAGGTTTTATGCTACCCGCTGGACTAGCTATATTGGCATTTAGCCAAAAAGCTTTACAAATGACGGAAACATCCACTTTCCCTCGCTGTTTCCTAGATTTAAAAGACCAAATGGCACAGAACGCATTAGGTTATACACCATACACTGCGGCTACTCCCATGATTTACGGCTTAAGAAAATCATTAGAAATGCTGTTAGACGAAGGCATGGAAAACGTTTATGCCCGTCATGCCCGATTAGCAGAAGGTGTACGTAGAGCTATTGCTGCCTGGGGACTAAAGCTATGCGCACAACCTGGATTTGAATCCGACACAGTGTCTGCCATAGTCGTACCTGAAGATAAAGATGCTAAAGATGTCATTAGTACCGCATTCAATAAATATAATATCTCATTAGGTGCCGGCTTAACTGAGGTTGCAGGTAAAGTTTTCCGTATTGGTCACATAGGTGACATGAACGATGTCGCATTATTAGGTTGTATTGCCGGTGTTGAAATGGCAATGCTGGATAACGGTTTTGACATCACCCCGGGAAGTGGTGTTGCAGCTGCGATTGAGTATTACAGATCGACTGCCCAGTAATATTTCAGGCACCATTATCCCGCGATGATAATGGTGCCAACGATCTTTGTGCTGCAAACCTTGGAAGCACACCAATATCCCTCAGGATATAGTCATGAATCAAACAAAAGTTTTAATAACGCGAAAATGGCCCGCCTCCATAGAAGCAGAGTTACAGACACATTTTGATGTCACATTAAACGAAAAAGACACCCCGCTATCCTCCAGCGAACTTAAACATGCCTTGCAAAACTACGATGCCGTCTGTCCCAGTGTCTGCGATTCATTACCCGCTGAAGTTTTAACAGTAAAAAACAAACGCTGTAAAATACTGTGTAACTTTGGCGTGGGTTACAATCATATTGATATATCAACCGCCAAAAAAGAAAACTTGATAGTCACTAACACACCGGGTGTTTTAACAGAAAGCACCGCAGATATAGCCATGACATTAATGCTAATGTCTGCTCGGCGAGCCGCAGAAGGTGACCGCCTGGTCAGATCCCAACAATGGCAAGGCTGGTGCCCAACTCAGATGATGAGCTCTGATGTTACAGGAGCCACTCTCGGCTTAATTGGCTTTGGCCGCATAGCTCAAGCGATGGCCAGAAAAGCGCACCACGGATTTGGCATGAAGATCATTTACTTTAAACCTAGCCCAGCTGATCAGAAAATCATTGATGACTTAAACGCTCTTCGCTGCGACACTATTGAACAAGTGATGCAGGAGGCTGATTTTGTTTCTTTACATTGTCCAGGAGGAGAAGCAACTCGACACTTGATTGATCAAAAACGGCTAAATCTAATGAGGCCCACCGCGCATTTAATCAATACTGCCAGAGGCGACGTTCTTGATACAAAGGCTTTGGTCGAATCATTAACACTTCACAAGATTGCTGGTGCCGGTCTCGATGTATATGAAGATGAGCCTAAGGTCTACCCACCACTTTTAGAGCTGGACAATGTCTCACTCCTACCCCATTTAGGCAGTGCCACAATCGCCACCCGAACAGCGATGGGTAAAAAAGTCTTGAATAATCTGCATGCATTTTTCAACAAGCAGAATTTACCTGACCAGGTTATATAAAGCAGCTTTAATCATAATCCTAAAACACTGTTAAGAACAGATTTACTAAGAATCACCCCCGGGCAAACTACAATAAATGTTGAATTGCCGCTTTCTCTTCCTGTAATTCATCAGCCGTTATACGCATTTTTTCCTTGCTAAATTCGCTGATCTCAAGCCCTTTAACAATTTGCACCTCACCATCTACGACAACTACGGGATAAGAATATACCAGACCCTTTTCTATACCGTAACTACCATCTGAAGCCAGTCCCATACTGACCCAGTCTCCTTCCTCAGTACCAAAAACCCATGTTCTCATCTGATCTAGTGCCGCATTGGCCGCAGAAGCAGCTGATGACTGTCCTCTTGCCTGGATGACTTCTGCGCCGCGCTTCTGTACCCTGGGAATAAATTCATTAGCAAACCAGTCCTGACCAACTAAAGGCAATGCATCCTGACCTTTCACCCTGGCATAATGTAAATCAGGATATTGAGTCGAAGAATGGTTTCCCCATATCACAACATTTTTTACATCTCTGGATTGTACACCCGCCTTTTCTGCTAATTGGGTAATTGATCTATTATGATCCAGCCGGGTCATTGCAGAAAAACAGGAAGGGCTTAAATCTGGCGCATTATTCATTGCAATCAAAGCATTGGTATTCGCCGGATTCCCAGTAACTAAAACCTTAACATTACGATGAGCCACTTCATTTAATGCCTTACCCTGAACTGAAAAAATTTCAGCATTACAGAGTAGTAGATCTTTTCTTTCCATACCAGGACCTCTCGGCCTAGACCCGACCAAAAAGGCATAATCAACATTATTAAACGCAACTTTAGGGTCATCCGTTACAACCACTTTATTTAATAAAGGATAAGCACAATCATTCAACTCCATGACCACACCTTTTAAAGCTTCCAGTGCCGGGGAAATTTCCAGCAAACGTAACGTTACAGGCTGATCAGGCCCTAGCAATTCTCCCGCAGCCAAGCGGAAAAGTAATGAGTAGCTAATTTGACCTGCCGCTCCTGTAACAGCAATATCAATGGGAGTTTTCATTTATTTTCCTTATTCAAAGCTCGCTCACCAGGAACGAGAACAAAATTACCAACTTTACCTGCATCATTCGGCGTACCGCTATGCAACCTGATTTACTTTAATCATAACGAATTATTTACAATCTAAGCAATACTCCTGACATAAAAACTCAATAATAATTTTCTAATCTCCATCCTTTGGCATATCCCCGATAAAAGCTTAATTTTATTAGTCTTTAGTTTCTTTTTTTTGCGCTATATATTGAGAACCAAAATATCATGTATAATAGTAGGGTTAACATTACAATTGATTGAAAGGCATTAAATGAAAAACCTGTTATTCCAGTTTGACACAGACTCCCACCCTTCATCGTTCGACACTGTCGTTGCGTATGATGGCGGTGCTGATCATGTGATTGCTCATGGTGGTTTAACACCCGACAATATAGAGTCACTGGTTGAAGGCACTATTTTCACTCGAGCTCCCAAACAAAAAAAGCATACGGCAATCTTTGTAGGAGGCAGTAACATTATTGCAGGCCAGCAATTATTTAATGCAGTCCAGAAACAATTTTTTTCAGGTTTTCAAGTATCAGTAATGTTTGATAGTAATGGCTGCAACACCACTGCAGCAGCAGCTGTGGCAAAAATAGCCACCAGCACCAGTCTGTCTAACAAAAAAGTTGTTATTTTAGGCGGCACAGGTCCTGTAGGCCAAAGAGCAGCGTCGATGTTTGCCCTGGAAGGCGCAGATGTGTCTATCACATCCCGTCATATCAGTGGCGCAGAAAAAGCCTGCGAGGCGATGAAAAAGCGTTTTGATGTTGATTTAAAGGCAATAGAAGCAGCTGACAATGACGCTCGTGGTGATGCAATAAAAGATGCCAACATCGTTCTTGCAACAGGTGCTGCCACTATTGAACTGCTAAAACCGGAACACTGGATGAACAACCCTGATCTTGAAGTGATTGCCGATGCCAATGCCACACCGCCTTTAGGAATCGGCGGTACAGACATGATGGATAAAGGTAAAGACAGACATGGTAAAAAAGTCTGGGGCGCTATCGGGTTTGGTTCATTAAAACTGGCTTTACATCGCGCATGTATTGCTAAATTATTTGAAGATAACAAACA
>SPJL01034945.1_pt1 | contig 10880 bp, 19 predicted proteins | sample 3741751 | NCBI WGS metagenome assembly SPJL01 (sample SAMN10925998, study PRJNA522277) | cold seep metagenome | isolation source: Elba SIP-enriched marine methane seep metagenome, extraction at timepoint T3 | place: Italy: coast of Elba, Mediterranean Sea
ACGCCGCCGGCGAGCACCAGCCCGCGCTTGTCTTTCTTCTCCGGAGTGTTGAGCTCCGTCACCGCAATTACTTCAGGGTCTTTCTTGCTTCCCATTGCAAGCCTCCACCAACATCGTCAAGAGGCCCTGGCAGTCGAGCTCGAGCCTCCAGTTCTTCTTCACCGTCACCCAGGCTCGGAGGTACGCGCAGTGGAAGGCCTTGTTCTTCGGCATCCACTCCAGTGGCGTTCTGCTGCCCTTGGAGCGGTTGGCGGAGAGCGACACAGCCACGAGGTGATGCTCGTAGCTCATGTCGTTGTAGTAGGCCCTCTTGCGCGCCCGTTCCCATTCCCAGCCACCAGCGGCGTGGGCTGCCCGGAGCGGCACCATGTGATCGATGTCGAGCTTGCGGGGGTTGGTGAACACCTGACCGGTGTAGGGACACAACCACTTCCCCGAGAGCACCTTGCAGCCGTCGTCGGAGAACACGATGTCTTCTCCCTCGGCCACCAGCACTTCCTGGCGTGTGTCCAAGCAGTTTCTGTCTGCATCGATCCAGCGACCCCATTGGCTACGCTCATACTCGGGAGCGCCAACGTCGACCGTCACGGGAGACGGGGCCACACCACCGCCAGATGGTGCGCATGCGACGAGCGCCAGCAGCATGAGCAGCAGCCACTTCATGCCGTCAACGTACGGCCTGATTCAGGGATAAGAGAAGCAAGGAGAACAACCATGGCAAACAACTACCTGCAGTTCAGCGAGGTGTTCAGCTTCGTTGGAAGTGAGCAACGAGAGTGGTTCGAGCGCTTCCTCCCGCTGCTCCAGCAAGACGCACTGGAAGAGGAGGAACACGGCCTCCGACTTCAGGACCTGCGTGAGCTCACCGTGTTCTTGAAGGCGAACCAAGGAGTCTTCGACCAGCTCGAGTCGGAGATCGAGAACGGGTGCTTCGTGGACTACGTCATAGAGAAGGACGAGGAGCGGGACGAAGAGCTCGTCTGGGTGAAGTCCGAGGAGGGCTCCGACTTCTTCCCGTTCTGCTGCCTGCTCCACATCTTCATGCACCGCTTCGGCGTCAACGACCCGTGGTGGCTCACCTGGGCATCATGGTGTAGCCAGCCCCGAGTGAGCGAGTTCAGCGGCGGCGCCGTCGTCGTCAGCCTGCGGGGGGTGTGGGCGCACAGCGTGGATGACTGGGTCGGGAAACAGCTCGAGATCCTCCGAGAGGATGAGAACCCGCCCGTCAGCTTCGATTGCGGGCGCTGCAACAACAAGAAGCTATCAACATCCTTCCTTCATGAGATCGCCGGCATCGCAGTGTGTCCTTCTTGTTTCACGCTAGCGATGGACGAGATAAAACAAGCAGAAGACCTGGAAGCACGAAAGGAACGCAATGCCTGAGACGACGACTGAAGAAAGCTCGAGAACTTCGAGGGGGGCCCCGCTCTACTCCGCAGAGGAACGGAAACGCGTGCGGGATGTTCTACTTTTCATCAAGGACGAGCTGGGTTGGGACCAGCAGGGTGGAATCAGCCGGTTCTGCGATATCGGGAGGAGCTACCTGTCCCACGTTATGAAGAACCGGCTAAAGCAGGTCAAGACGGGTCGGCGCACTCGTCAAAACCTCGATGTCTTGGCGGAGGCCATTCGAAACGGGGAGGTATCCCGAGGCATGCCCTGGGAGGAAGCCCAAGAACTCTTGAAGGACAAGATCGCCTTCAAGCAGCCCCCAAGGGAAAAAGAGATGCCGGCGTCGGAGCAAGAAGAGGCTCCAGTCACCGATGCCCCCAACCTCGATGAGCTCCTCGCCGAAACGAAGAGAGCGCGAGAAACACAAGCTCAGACCAACGAGCTTCTGCAGCTGCTGGTTGGCTCCGTCAAGCAGCTCGTGGAGGTCCTCAGCAAGTCGGCGGAGGCCGAAGAGGCTCCCGTAGTCGAAACCGCAGCCGAGCCGGAGCAGCCAGAGCTTGAAGCCCCTCCCCCCGCAAGGGACTTGTCGGAGACCCGACGGGCGATCGATAGACACATCGCAGGGGGCTTCAGACCGCCCACGATGTTGCGGGCCGTGGAGACGACCTAGCGTCCAGCGCCCTTCGGGGCGCTTTCTTTTAGCCCGCTAGCGCCTTGTCCCGAGCAGCCGTCACGGCCTGCAGCTCTGCGCCGAGCTCGGCGATGGTCCTGTCCCGACCTGCCAGCTGTGACTTGAGCCGCTTGATCTGGTTCTGCGAGCGCGCCCCGATTTCCTTGGAGCGGGGGTTGATCTCCTTCACAGCCTTCACGCAGCGCTGAGCAGTCTGGACGGTGGTCGTGTAGGGCACGTCGAGCTCTCGAGCGAGTTGCTTCAAGACGTTGGATAGCTGCACCAACTGTTCCTCGGCCGTCATCTGTACACGCGCTTCAGCCATGGCGCACAGCATACACGAAGAGCCGCCCAGGCCGCTCAGGATCTGACGTCCTGGCTGATAGTCTGAAGCCGTGGACGAGGACGACAAACCAACCAGACCGCCACCCCCCGAACGACTTCAACCCTTCGACCAGAAGGAGTTCAAGAAGAGGCGCACGCCGTCGGCGCCTATGGCCGCCATCACACCGGAGGCCTACTCAACAACCCCCGACATCGAAGTCAGTGTCGAGCCCTCCGTGAAGCTCGACGACGAGACACGGGACAAGCTCCTCCTCAAGACCATCGCCCGTGTGGAGCGCATCGACTCCGAGGTGGAGATCCTCATCGAGACCCTCGATAAGAACCGAGGAGCCATCGCCGGCCTCATCCACGACCAACATCAGGTGGTGGATGAGGTGAAGAAGACGCGCAAGCAGATGGAGACCATCAAGGGCCTCCTCACCAAGGTCTTGACCAAGGTGAGCTAGCCGATTTCTGGCGGCCGATCTTGTTGGGTTTCAGGGCCGGCCAGTACACGTAGTGTACTGGCCGCTTTTCCCCCAATGTAGGTCTGCAGGAGCAGATCAGCTTCGAGCGTCATTCAGTAGGCACGCTCGGGGAAATCGACATCCTGGCCGATGGGGAAGTCCGGCTCTGGTGAGGTGTCGATGTCGCTCTGGTCGAACTCGAAGTCCGGCTCATCGTACTCGGCGAGGATGGTGTCCTCCACGTAGCCGGAGCGGATGCCGCCGCCCTTGCGGATCGGCAGGTCCATTCGCTGGATGTCCTTGATGTTCTTCTGCACCGTGCCGGCGTAGCTCACCTCGTCCTGGTCGAGGCCGAAGAACGTGGTGAACTGCGCCTCGAGGATGAGGTCCGTGGCCCTGTCGGCACCCTTCTGGATGAAGGCCTGAAGGAGGGCGTCCACCTGCTCCACCTCGTCGGCCTCGTAGGTCTCGAGGAAGCCGTCGAGCGTGCTGAGGGTGTTGCTCAAGCTCTGCAGCGACAGGCGTGCGTCGTTGACCTCCACGATGGTGGGGTTGCTGTCGATCGCCAAGGGGTTGAGCAGCCGGGAGAGGTTGGTGAAGTACTGCGCCTGGTTGTCGTCGAGCTCGAGCCACCCCGCCAAGGACGTCTGGAGCGTGAGGAAGGTGTTGAGGCGCTTCTTCCGGATGCGTGCGAAGGGCAGAGGCTGGTTCTGCGTCAGCGTGATGCTGGCCGTGTCCGTGGGAAGCTCTGGGTCGATCTCGATGAGCAGGTTGCTCTCCTCGAGGGCCACGATGTCGTGGGTGGTGTCGGGAGAGGCCACCGCCGTGACGTGACGCTCCAGGATGTCCTGCTCCTCGAGGTTCTTGGGGAACTCCGGCACCTGGAAGTACTTCGTGAAGCCCGTGGCGCTCGTGGGCAGCGTGGAGAAGAACTTGGCGGCGGCCGAGGCCGAGCTGATGGCGTCGATCTCGATGGCCGAGCTCAGCGTGGTGTCGGTCGTGCTGAAGCGCACGGCGAAGCGCCCCACCTCGAGCGTCAGCGTGAAGGGCAGCAGTCCCGGCCCGCTGGGGAAGGGCAGCTGTGTGTCGAGCTCGAGCTCGATGGGGATGGTGGGGTTGACCCCCGTGATGCCGTAGCGCCCGTCGTTGCCCGACAGGCTGTTGGTCACAAAGGCTGTAGGATCGAAGCCAATAGCCGAGAGATCAGGCCCGACTTCGATGTCGACTCCAGTCTCCGGCGTGACGGTGATCGCCATGGTGGCGACGATGGTTGAATCATCCACCGAAGTGATGGTGCCGACGCTGTTGACCTCGGCTGCGAGCGAGTGAGTGCGGAGGACGACAAGGTCTCCGACAAGAGCACCTGCTGAAGCGGCGCCAGATACGGTGAAGGTGGCTGTTGTGCCCGAGCTCGTAACATCTCCGACTCCTTGGAACTTGGAAGCGATGAGGCGCAAGAAGTCGAAGGGGTCTGTTCTCCCCCGGCCCGAGTAGTGCGTGGCCACGAAGACTTCTTCTGCCTGCGTGCGCACGGTGCCGTCGATGGCTGCCTGCGCTGAGTTGTTGTAGCTGTCGACGATGGCCGACGCTGGGGTCTGCCGGCTGCGGAACACCATGTTCGGCACCAGCCCGATGGCCGCAAGGGCTGCCGCCTGTTCGTCCTCGGTCTGCGGCGTTGCGGTGGTGACCGCTGTCTGAATCGCCATCCTGTCGATGAGCGCCTGCAGCCTGTAGTCCGGCTTGGGAAGCACGTCGGTGTCATCCGTGGTGCGGATGCGCAGCGCCAGCGCCTCGGTGCCGATGACGATGTTCTTGCTGAGCTCGGCGGTGGTGCTGCCGTCGACGAGGTCCACCTCGAGCAGGCCCGAGGCCACGGCGCGCACGATCCAGATGCTCTCGTCATCGGCAGCGGTGTTGTCCCGCACGATGATGAGGTCGTCCACCCGGATGTCGAGCGCCACGAAGTCGATGCTGGAGTTGACGGGGGTGAGGTCTGCATCCTCCGCCGTACCCGGCACAGCGATGTCCACCAGGCCTTCGAACTTCTGCGGGTTGGCGTAGGGCTCGGCGATGATGGGCAGGCTGGTGCTCACCGCATCGATGGCGGCGTTGATCTCGCCGACCAGGTCGTAGATGGGCTTGGTCGCATCGTCCACCAACGTGACGGGGATGTCGGTAGTCGAGCCCACCGTCGGGTAGTTGTCGATCTGCAGCAGGAACTCATGCGTCGGGGGCATGGCCGCCGAGTCGATGTCGAAGGGCTCGGGGAGCGTTGCCTCGAGGAGCGCCACGTAGCTGCCCGTCACCTGGATGGTGGTTGTGGGCGGCACGCCGTCGCCGTCGAGCGTGACGTCCACGTCCCGGCTGTCGAGGAGGATGGGGTACGGGTCGAGGATGTCCCCTTGGATGAACGCCGGTGTCGCAGGGTGCGTGGCGTCGGCGAAGACGCTGCCGGTGCCCGTGATCAACAGGAAGGTGGTGGGCCCGCTGATGGAGCCGAAGCCGCGGACGGCGGAGCGCGCTGCGAGGATGTCGAGCGTCACCTGGCGGATGATGGTGAGGCGCTCCTTCTCGGTGAGCCCCTGCAGCTCGGACAGCGCCTCATCGATCACGTCTCGGCTGTTGGCGATGATGTTCTCGCTCAACGTCTTGGCCAGGCTGAGCTGGTTGAAGTCGTCGATGGCGTTCTCGAGCAGGCCGGCCCTTCGCACAACGTCCGTGTGCTGCTCCTGGAGCGAGTCGTACAACCCTGCAAGAGCCGCCCTCGCTTCCCCCGGCGTCTGCACAACCTCCCCGCCATCCACCACGTTGCTGGAAGACTCATCGAGGAAGCGCTGCGTGTTGTTCTCGAAGCGTTTGAAGGCCGGCACGTCCTCGATGTTGGAGAAGTCGGTCGTACGCGAGGAGGATGCACCGGCCAGGTTGGTAAGAGCCGTTGATGCGTTAGCTAGCGGGCTCAGGGATGAGATGACGGTGACTCTCCTGTTCGTAGCCTCCACCGTCTCGATGAAGCTCGTGATGAGAGACTGCTCTGTTTCCAGGGCTTTCCGCAGTCTGGCTGCAGCAAGAAGCACCACGTAGAACGGTGCGTTGCCGAAGAGGATGAACACCCCAGCCGCAGCGTCTTGGAGGTCGCTGAACGTCCGGTCGAGCCTTCTGTTTCCAAGCGCACCATAATCACGCCTTAGAGAGGTCCGTACGATCCTCTCAACGGCTGCGTTGATCTCTTCGGTTGTGTAGGCCATCTACTTGCCCACCCTTGCTGTCACGATACTGTGGTCGGCGCAGCGGCGAACAACCACGCCCGCTTCCCACGTACAGTCCCGACAGCCGTGGAAGCCGTTGCTGCAGAAGGAGAGCTCGTTCTTCTGGTAGCGGCTCCCACAAGTAGGACATAGGTCGGGGAGTCTTGGATACATGTGGGCTTGGTCATCGATGAGGATGAGGGATGGTTGTTCACCCGCGATTCTGCTCATGAAGGAACCTCGGTGTAGCGCCAGAAGTGGCCTCGGTACTCGGCGTCCAGGATGATGGGGATGTAGTCCCGGATCAAGGTGCGTCCGTCGGCAAGTTGTAGTTCATCCCCGATGGCTGGTCTGCGGTCCTTGAGCACCTGCTCGATGCGGACCACGAAGGCCTGCGGGTCCTTGAAGAAGTTCTTGCTCTCCTCAGCAGCGTTGGCGCAGTTCCACCCCACGATCCTCGAGGGAGAGGGGAGGCCAAAGAGGTTGGAGAAGGCCTGATTGCTGTGCACGATGTTCCGATGCTCATCTTCGACCATCAGCGCATCAGGCAGGTTGGAGATCAACGTTACGAGCTGGCCGGTTGCCGTGCGCTCAGACAGCTTTGCCTTGCGTAGGGCTGCGGTGACAGACTCCAACTCGCTCCCCGCCCTGCTCAGCGCTTCGCTGCGGGCAGCCAGGCGTTCCTCAAGCTCGTCCAGTGAGCTACCCATCACGCCCACCTCGCATTCCTTCGCTCGCCCTCCACTTCAGTGCGCGCGCAGTCGAGGCACATCCAGTTGGGCTCTCCGTCGTGCATGGTGGCGAACTGCCACCCCCGATCCTTGGCCTTGGTCTCCCACACCGTGTCCTCGCAGGAGACACACGAGACCAGCTTGTCGCCGGGGGAGTACTCCACGTTCTGCAGAGCCATGGCGAAGGCGTAGAAGAGGCCGAGGGTGAGCGCTACGGGGATGAGGGACAGGAGGTTCACCCCGCCAGTCTACCAGGGCTAAAAGGAAGGGCCGGAGCCCTTCTTGTCACTGCATCACCATCCAGCGCACCACCTTCATCAGCTTCTTGCTGACCGGGATGCCCTGCTGCTGGAGCTCGAGGATCTCGTCGGCAGCATCCACGAACTCGGTGCTGGTGGGCTGCCTGACCTTGACTGCCTGCTGGACAGGGAGCTGGCTCGTGACGTCCCAGGCGTACACCGTTCGACCGGTGATGCCGCAGGGACGCTTGCCCACGGTACGGATGACCCCGAGCCTCTCGAGCTCGCTCAGCCGCTTGTGGTAGCTCGGACGGTCCTCCGACTTCCCGCCGGCCGAGAGTCGGTGGTCGAGCTCTCGGCTCGTGAGGGGGCCGTGGCTGAACAGGGTGTTGTAGACCACCCAACGCATGCGGCTGAGCAGCCCTTGCTGCTGAATGGCTCGGTAGGTAGCGAGGCTGGTGTCACGGACTCGTTGCTTCATGCGCCCCTACCGCTTGGTCGATGATTGCAACGAACGCTGCATCCTCGGCAGCCTGGATGTCCTCGACGGCCTTGCGGGTCAGGATGTCCACGAGCTCACCCTCCATGAAGTTGAGCCACTTCCTGCGAAGGAAGCGCCGGCGGTGCTCCGCCTTGGACATCTTGGGGCGCTTGAGCTCACCATCCGCCCCCGCCTCGTAGCTCTTGTACTTGTAGCCAAGCTGACGACAGAGCCTCTTCTCTTCCGCCCTACGGCGGCGTGACTTCTTACCCATCAGACCTTCACCGTGACGTAAATGACCTCGCCCCGACGCACCCTGTTGAGCTCCTCGAGGCAGCTCTGGCAGGTGTGGTCATCGTGGCGCCTATCGAGCTCCACTCGTAGGTCCCACCCGTTGATGCGATCACCGTTGGGGTACGTGCGCCCGCACAAAGGGGTGGTGTCAATCCCACCCCCGAATTTCTGCCCCTTGTCGGTGAGCTTGCGAACGTGCCAGCGGCTCCTTGAGCCCGCCGTGACGAACTCCATGTAGCTGTACTGCGGTTCGTTGCTCATGAATCCTCCCAGTAGACGAGCTTGCAATGTCGGCAGACGCAGAGCCTGCCCTGCAGCACCTTCACGTCCTTGGAGCTGTCCGGCTCCTCGAGGACCACCACATGGCCCACGACCTCGTCGTCGAACTCGGTCTCGGCATCGACGACGAGCTCGCCGAGGGGCTCATGGAGTTGACCAGCAGTGACGGGGCACTTCACTTGAGCATCGCTCCGGGCAAGCCCACTGCCGCAAACATCTGCTGGTGCAGCTCCTCTACCTGTTTGTGGAACTCGTTGAAGCCGCCCTTGGGCTCGATGAACTTGATGACAGGGTGCTCCACGCAGATGGTGCTGCCGCAAGGGCAGTTGCGGTACTCGAGGTCGTACTCGTCCCAGCTCTCCTCATCGCTCTCGCCGGCAGGGATGCGCTGCGTGCCGACGTGCTCGAGGGCCTCATACTCGTCGCGGGTGTACTTCTTCCCGCAGCCGCACTTCACGTAACAGTCAGGTTCCATCACTCTCCTTGAAAAACATAGGGTCATGGCAGTGCCAGCAGCCCGTTCCGAACGAGCCCTGGCACTCCTGGTTGCAGCAGGCCTCATCGTTGGGCTCGCCGCAGACGGGACAGTGCCACTTGGCGTCCGTCTCCGTGGGCGAGTCTTCGATAGGCTCGAAGTGGTCGTTGTAGAGATCCTTCACCACCTGGTTGAGCTCACCGATGTTGGTGACCACGACGAGTCCAGTGTGGAGCAGAATCATGTTGGGAGGACAGGTCCCGGCACCCTGCATCGCGGCGATGAACTTCAGCTCCTCGTCCTTGGTAGGAACGCGGAGCCGCACGCCGACGTGCTTGATGATGCGGAACCCCATGAGCGCCTCAATCAGATTCCGCTTTGACTCGTTCGACGTATCCATCGCTCTCCCAGAAACGGCAGGTGAGGTGCTTGTTCGCCCAGGCCACGAGCAGGTCATCGAGCTCCGCCCAAGCCTCGGTAGAGGCATCAGGGAAGTCCTCGGCAGCATCACCGACCTGGTCACAGGCGATCTCGCCCATGCGCTCGGAGAGCTCGTCGCTCTCGGGCATGAATTGGCTAGCGGCGCACATCGTGCCACGAGCGATGTAGAAGTCCTCGTCCCGGCCGTAGCAGCTACGACCCTCAGCGATAGCTTCCCCCTTGGTCTTGAAGTCGCCGAAGTATCTGCCGTGCTCCTCCTGGCCGTGACCCCACACCTTGTCGGGAGCAGGGACGACAGGCTTCTCATCGGGCAGGAGCATGCCCTGTTCGGCCTTGAGCTCCTCGTCGGTCTTCACGCCCACGCCCTCGACGAGGTGGCGGGTGAAGCTGTCGAGGATGAACTCGGTGGTGATCTCCCCGCTGTCGAGCAGTTGCTCAAGCTTCTCTTGCGTGAACTCCTCGGACTCTTTGCGGTCGTAGAAGAGGAGGTTGCTCACCAGGGTTGCAACCGCATCATCCACCATCTTCTGATTCTCGTTCATGCTGCGATCCTTACAGGGTCCCCCGCCGGCCAAACGCACCGACCGAAGTCCCCAAACAGGGTGGTGAAGCGCAGCCGCTCGAGCTCGTTCCACTGCGCCGGGAGGTACACGATGATGTTGCCGTGTGTGGGCTGTTTGCCCTTCTTGAGCTTGCCGTCCTCGGGGGTGGAGAACTTCATGCGCGTTCGCGGAACACACGACGGGAAGTCCTGGAGGATGGGCATGCCCTCGCTGTTGAAGCAGGGCAGCTGCACCGTCTGCTGAAGCTCGAGGTTGAAGCCGACGAAGATGGCGGAGCGCACGCGCCCGCTCATGTACTCGGCGACCAGCTTGAACCACCAGGCCTTGAGGGTAGAGGTCACGTTCTTGTGCTTGTGGCCTGGAGGCAGACCGCACTCCCCCGTCTCTGAGCAGCTCAGGCGAGCCGGTTGGGTCTTGGTAGCCTTCCGAGCTCGCGTGATGATGCGGCCGTCTTCATCGCAGATACCTCCAGGCGGGTTGAGCCACGTGTTGCCGTGCCACTCCCGGTTGAACCCGTTGGTCTCCTTCGTGTAGATGACCGTCGCCCGCACCACGGTGTTGGCGAGCTCACTCGTTGCAGGATCGCAGTCGATGCTGCCCATGAGCACCCTCCCCGCCTCGATGTAGTCCTCGGGGGAGTAGTGCTCGTTGCTCTCGCTGGAATGGTGAGTGTTCAAACTTCCTCGTTCTCTCTTTCCGATTCGGCGTGCAGGATGTCGTGGAAGGTGGTGAGCCATTCCTCGAGCTCGAGCTCGTCGACGTTCTCTTCATCGGCACGCTCATCGAGGAGGACGAGGCTGTCCTTCACGAGGCGTTGAAACTGGTCGTAGGTCAGGAACATCTGGTGATGATGCCAGACGTCCCCAGTAAATGTGGTAGGCCATCCACGATCCGAAGATGGCCAATGCCGTGATGAACACGATGAGCAGGTGCTTCAACACCTCCCACCAGTAGTCCTTCACGAGCTGCTTCAACAGCTCTTTGGGGAGAACAATCCAGGCAATCATTCCTTCTTGTCGGCCCGCACGAACACGCCGGGTCGAATCTCCTTCCAACGAACTTTGGACTTCACCTTTCCTGGCGTCCAGCACTCAGGACACCGCATCTCGTTGTTGTGCTTGAAAGGTTCAATCTCTCCGTGCTTCGGACAACGGTACTTGATCGAGCTCTTCTTTTTAGGCATGGACCGCAGCGAGCTCCAGCAGCTCCTTCAACTTGTCCACGCTGTCGATGGAGCACGACAACCAGCTTCCCGTCGGGATGCGGATCTCGTGATACT
>SPJL01002386.1_pt1 | contig 10879 bp, 8 predicted proteins | sample 3741751 | NCBI WGS metagenome assembly SPJL01 (sample SAMN10925998, study PRJNA522277) | cold seep metagenome | isolation source: Elba SIP-enriched marine methane seep metagenome, extraction at timepoint T3 | place: Italy: coast of Elba, Mediterranean Sea
CTCGACAGGCAAGAAAGAGAACAAGTTTGGGATCGATATCGATCGGGCCGAGGAAATCTATGCCCGTGCCGCTGCACTGCCGGGGATCGAACCGGTGTCGGTTGCCGTCCATATCGGCTCGCAATTGACCGAGCTTGAGCCCTATCGCGCCACCTTCGTGCGGGTGGCGGAGTTGGTGCGACGCCTTCGAGAACTGGGCCATGATATCCGCCATCTTGATCTCGGCGGCGGTCTGGGCATTCCCTATACCGCAGCTCAGTCAAACAGCCCGCCACCGGCGCCTGATGACTATGCGCGGGTTGTCGCCGACACTTTGGGCGATATCGGTTGCAAGCTAGCTTTCGAGCCGGGACGGATGATCGTCGGCAATGCCGGGATGCTCATCGCCAAGACCTTGATCGTCAAACAAGGCGAGGCCCGGCGATTCCTGGTTCTGGATGCGGCGATGAATGATTTGATCCGACCGGCACTCTATGAAGGCCATCATGAGATCAAGCCGGTCAAAGAACCAAATCCGAAGACGCCCGTGCAAGCCCATGATGTTGTCGGCCCGGTCTGCGAAACCGGCGATACCTTTGCGACCGAACGCGCCTTGCCGCTGATAAACGAAGGGGAGTTGGTCGCCTTTGGCAGCGCGGGTGCCTACGGGGCGGTCATGGCATCAACCTATAACTCCCGGCCACTGATCCCCGAAGTCCTGGTATCAGACGACCAATTTTCTGTCGTGCGCCCACGGCAAACTTATGAGATGCTGTTGGGAATGGACCGAATTGCGGACTGGCTGCCGGCAGATCAGGAAAACGCCGACTAAACCAGGACCTAGACGGACGCGCCCTTTTGAAGGGACCGTGTAAAGAGACCGTTATAGGGACTGCGTTCGACAATCAGTCCAGAAGGGATCAATCCAGGGGGGTGGAGCGAAGGAGCGCGCCATGCGGCACGACGTCCGGAACGAAGGCAAGAACCTGTCCTTGAGCCAGCTGCAAGGGCTGGTCTTCCGATCCCGGTTGATCCTTTGTTTTGAGGAAGCCATTGAACGGTTCTGGCAACCGACGGCACTCCTTTTCGTGTTCGTTGCCGCCCTTCTAACTGGCTGGCTCCCCCATCTAAGCGCCTGGCTGCATCTAGCCCTGCTCCTTGCCTTTGCGGCGGTTCTCATCTGGCAACTTCGTGCCGGCGCCCGCGCCTATCGCTGGCCAAGTGAAGCAGAAGCCCGCCGCCGCCTTGAAAAAATAAATGGCTTGGCCGGTCGACCCCTGGAGACACTCGACGACCAGATGGCTGGGGGAAGCCCGGCACAATACGGCATCTGGGAGACCCATAAGCAGCGCCTTTGGAAACAGCTTACCGGGATGGCAACCGGCGGCACCGCACCGCGCCTGACCCGCCGTGATCCCTACGCGCTGCGTATGATATCGGCCTTAATGCTGATCGTAGCCTTTGTCTCGGCCGGATCACGCCCGCTGGACAGGATCGCCGACAGCCTGTTCCCGCAATTTACGACGCCGATCCCCCAGATCCAGCTCGCCATTGATGCTTGGATCACACCCCCGGCCTATACAGGTGAACCGCCCGTCTTCCTGGCCAGCGGCAGCAGCGCTACCCCTGCACTATCGGCAGACGCAGAAAATGATGAGGGCGACGATGAAGCATCGGCTTCCGTAAGTGCCGTGTCGGTTCCCGCCGGCTCCGCCCTCGTCGTGCAAATCGCCGGGGTTGAAGACCCACCTAAGCTGACACTTCCCGATGGAACCATTGTCGAACCGGAACCGCTTGATAAAGGTGCCTACCGTATGGAGGCCCCAATCAACAGCAGTGGGGATATCCAATTGGACCTCTCCAGTCGGGATCACCGCAACTGGTCGGTCGTCGCTATTCCCGATGCACCGCCGGAGATTATTGCGAGCGAAAAGCCTAGGCCGACACCACAACTCTCGCTTACGATCCTCTACAAAGCATCTGATGATTTTGGGCTGAGCACCATATCTGCGGAATTCCGCCGCGCCGATGCGAAACCATCCTTTGAGGATATCGACCACTTCATCGAAACCCCTCTGCCGGTGCCGCCGCCGGAAGCGTATGACACGCCCAGGCGCAGCATTCGAGATCTGACCGCCCATCCCTGGGCCGGTGGGTTGGTTGAAATGACATTGGTAGCAACAGATGTTGCGGGGCAAGTGACCAAGACACGCCCGATGCGCGTCCTGTTGCCGGAACGTGTTTTCCAACACCCGGTTGCCCGCGCCATCATCGCTCAGCGCCGGGAACTCGCCTGGGATCCGGAGCGCAATTGGGAAACTGTTGCAAAGGATCTGAGAGAAATCGCAACGGATCACCAGACCTATGGCAGCGATCTGGTCGTGTTTATGGCGCTCGATATGTCGATCCGGCGATTGGCGCGCGACAAGACCGGGCTGCGTCCGAAGAAAGAACAAATCGATTTTGTTGTCGACATGCTCTGGAAAACAGCGCTTCGGCTTGATGATGGCGGCCTTTCTCTCGCGTTGGCGCGATTACGCGCGGCCGAAGAAGCACTCGCTGAAGCGATGGCCCGTGATGCCGGGATGGCGGAGCTCGAGCGGTTGATGCAAGAGCTACAGAACGCGATGAACGACTATTTGGATGCCATGCGCGAAGATATGCAGCGCCGAATGGCGGAGGGTGAAGAGCCTGAAACCGCGCAGGGCGAGAACACCCAAATGCTGCGGCAGAATGATCTGGATTCGATGCTGGACCAGATACGGGAACTCATGCGCAACGGCATGAAAGAAGAAGCACAAGAGATGCTGGCCCAACTTCAGCGGATGATGGAAAACCTCCGCATGGGCAGCAACCCGCAGCTTTCCCCTGAAGCCCGGGAAGGCATGGAAATGCTGAACGATATGGGCGAGCTGATGAACCGCCAGCGCGACCTGCTGGACCAAAGCTTCCGGCGCTCTCAGCAAGAACAATGGGGTACCCATGGTGAATGGCAGGGGCAACGCGGTGATCAACAGGATGGGCTGAGCGACGGGCAAGTCCCGATGCCGGATGCTGAGGCGCAGGCGGGTCTGCGGCAACAGTTGGGCGACGTCATGCGGCGCTTTGGGGAAATGATGGATGATATTCCCGCCCCCTTCGGCGATGCAGAACGCGCCATGCGGGATGCCGAACAGGCCCTGCGGGGTGGCGATGCAACAGGCGCTGTCGATCCACAATCTCGCGCTATGGATCAACTGCAATCGGCAGCACAGGTCGCTCGCGATATGATGATGGAGCGTTTCTCAAAAGAAATGGGCAATGGTGAAATGATGCCGAGCCAGGGTGGCAAGGCCGGTCTCGACCCATTCGGGCGGGAACCGAGTGCCGACTACCGTGGTCCGTCTCAAGGCGAGGTCGATATCCCCGATCAAGGCACCATGGAGCGGGCGCGTGAGGTTCGCGACGAACTTCGCCGCCGCTCCGGCCAACGCAACCGTCCCCCGAAAGAGCTGGACTATATCGACCGGCTTCTGGATCAGTTCCAATAAAGTCTGAGACGAACCACCGTTATTCTGCGGGTTTCCTCACCAGTATCCGGACCATGCGCGCCGTTCCCTGATGGCGAGGGCCTTCGTTCAGCCACGTCTGCCCTTCGAAGGCTTCAACGACCTCGAAACCGGGGAAACAAGCCAAGGTCTTTTCGACATTCCAAAGACGGTCTTCATCAGCCGGCCCGCATTCGGAAGCGCGCGGATTTCGCGCTGAAAAGCCTTCGATGACAAAGAAACCACCAGGCCGAATCCATTCAACCGCCCGATGCAGCAGTGCTTCTCGCTCCGCCCAAGGGGCATGAAGGGCGATCAAAATGACCGCATCCCACTCCCGGCCCTCATCCGGTGTCCATTGCGTAAGATCGGCAGCGATCCGATCACTTTGTATTCCAGACAACCCATCGGCGATCCGTGCCTGAGCCGTTGCGACCTGGGACAGATCGACCGCAGTCACCTCTATTCCCCGTTCCTGGCCCCGGTCCTGGCCCCGGCCCTGGCCCCCTCCCCGGCCTTGTCCTGCCAGCCAGCGTCCGTTGCGGCCATCGCCATCGGCAAGGCACAGGGCGGAACCGATCTCAAAATCGGACCGCGCTAAAACCTGGCGCAGATACTCACTGGGCAGCGTTCCAAAGGGCGGCTCTGTCGCTTCCCGGTAGCGTTTGTCCCAATCGACCACTCCGGCCTCCGATCCTAAAGAGCATCAATCATGGCTTGATAGATCTTGCGCACCACATCGGAGGGGCGGTGCTGCCCGATTTCGAGCTGATCTTTCCCCTCCTCAAGCATTTTCTTGGTCGGCTCCATCGGCACGATCTGGTAGCCATTCTTAATCAACCGTTTCATGACGGAGCGCGCCTGTCGGTTGTAGTTCTCATTGAAGTAGCTCCAATCAGCGCGTTTGATCGCCTTGGCGATTACGAGTTCGAGTTCCTGCTCGACCTCCTTGCGCATTTCGGCACGGGATTTAGACATAGTAACTCCACCGACGGATCGCCTAGACTCGTTCTGATTCGAGACAATCGGCAAGGGGAGCCAGAGCCACGATGCCCTTCGATCAGCAGATTACGTTCCTTTATACCTCTGACCTGGATCGTGGCGCCCAGTTCTATGGCGAGACACTGGGACTGGAGTTGACTTTAGTCCAAGAGGCCGGGTGCCGGATCTATCGCACCGGCCCATCAAGCTTTGTCGGATTATGCAAACCACGTGATGGTCGCGTACCGGAGACAGGCGGGGTCATCCTGTGCCTGGTGACCGACGATGTCGACGCCTGGGCCGGTAAACTGGAAGCCGCCGGCGTGACGCTAGAGAAACCACCCCAGCGACACAGCGACTTCGCAATCTACCACTGCTTCTTCAGAGATCCCGATGGGCATCTACTGGAAATCCAACGCTTTGAAGATGATGCCTGGCCAAAGAGTTGATGCCAATCAGGCAACTACCAACCCCTGCAGCAGATCCCGATAAGCTTCGACATCCGGAGTACGGAGGTCGGGGACCTTGGCGCCCTCATCACAGCGGCGCAGCAGAATGGCGTCTTCGGCATGCGGGTTCTGATCGAAGGTTGCGCGTTCTTCGTCACTCATCGGGCCGCCCTGAAGTTCCAGACTGCGGACCGAGGCGGGAGAGAGACCAGAGAAATAATCCGGTTCCGCCGCGCAGAGATAACGTTTGGCGGCTACATGCAGCCGAACCGGCTCTGTCACCGCAGCCGGGAAGAACCTGGCGAGATAGTCCGCGCCGACATCCTCGTGCTGGCTATCGATCCCATCAGTCGCACAGGCAACCGCGTAGTCATGCAGGAAATGGCCGACATCATGCAGTAATGCCGCCGCGATCAGGCTCTTCTTACCATCCGACAACTGATCGGCCAGGACAGCAGACTGCAAGGCATGCTCTTTCTGGGTAATCGCCTCCCCCAGCTTGGCGGAGTTGTCTTCGTAACCCTTCTCCCCCAGGTCTTCGAACAGTTCCAGCAGGAATTCGACGATGTCTCCTGAACCGACCGTTTCAGGATCACGAGACAGCGTTTCCCGCGCTGTGGCGGCAGCTACAGACATTTTACTCCCCCTTAATGTCTCGGTTCAAAACACGGATGGAACTCATCAGCCCGTCCTTGTCGGCATAACACCCCTGAAGGTGTCGGCGTCCGACAAAGTCGCCGCGCCGGCCATGCAAAACACGCTGATTGTCAAACAGCACGAGTTGCCCCGGCTCCAGCCGCACCTGCAATTCAAAGCGCTCGTCCAGCAAAAGACCCGCAAACTTGCGAACAGCAGCATAGAAGTCAGGCATCTGATCAAAGCCGATATCGAAGGGTGCGATGGACCGGTTATTATATCGCACCGACATCACATTTCCCCGATCATCCAACGCGATCAAGGGACCGCGCGCCCGCAAGTCCGCCGCTTCATCAGCAAAACGGAAGGGCACCCAATGGCGGCTTAACATCTTGAAGGCCATCGGGTCGGACACCCGCAGATCATTGGCAACGGAGAAACCGTCAATGAAAACCGACAAGCCACCTTCATCCGCCTGTTCCAGACAATGCAGCAGCTGCAGCCCCGGCACCGGATCGCGATACGGGTTGTCCAGGTGCACATTCAGGCCCTGGTTGGTGAAGGCGAGGTTTGTTGGTTTACTCTCCGCCCGGACCTCAAAAAGCTTGCCGTAGTTGGTTTCACGCACGAAGCCGAATTGTGAGACGACGTCCAGGATCGCGCCTTCTTCTACCGGGACATTCTCCAGGAAAGACACGCCATCCCGCGCAGTATCCTCAAGCCAGGCCTTCCGCGCCTGACCATCCTTCTGCACAGCATCATAGTCATGAAAGCGAGCCCCGCCATGGGTTGCCCCTGTCCAGAGCCGACGAGACGGCGCCCGGACCATGTCATAGGCATGGGCTGTCAGAAATCGCCGCGGATACCGGCACTCAATACCTTCAGGTGAGAAACGAACGGAAATGCCTTGATCCGGCAGGCCGGCGGCAGAGGAAATCGCAACATCTTCCGGGACGTCAGTAATGTCGAAAAGACGCTGGTCATTGCCAGGGTGCCGGAATTCCGCCTCGCGCGCATTGTCGCGCAGCCACATCGCATGAAAGCGGTGCTGAGTGCCATCCGGCCATGTTATACGAAGAATGGACCCGTCCTGATCGATAGCGACTTCGGGCCCAACCGATTCCATCTCGGCAACCGAGGAATTGACCATGTGACCCCCCGAAAAGACTGTCTCATATCGCGCGCACCCTATGCTGGCTCAACGCCTTTGCAAAGACCTTGTTGGGAAGAATCCGCCACCCATATATAAAATGTGGATGCCGCGAGACGGGTCCGCATTCAGTGCAACTCCGAGCGGTCTTGCTTTTGCATGAAGGAGACCGCGGGTAGAGGTTGAAAGGAAGACCATGAATATCGAAAAATTCACCGAAAGGGCGCGCGGTTTCATTCAGGCTGCCCAAACCATCGCCGTCCGGGAAAACCACCAACGTCTGGTTCCCGAACATCTGTTGAAAGCCCTGATCGATGATGAGGAAGGCTTGGCCGCTACCCTGATCACGTCGGCAGGTGGCGATGCCAAACGCGCCAAGTCTCTCGTCGATCAAGCCGTTGCCAAGCTGCCATCTGTCCAAGGCGCGGGCGCCGGCGATCTGCATCTCGACACCCGGCTGGCCAAGCTCCTCGACAATGCCCAACAGCTCGCCCGGAAGAACAATGACAGCTTCGTCACGGCCGAAATCCTGCTGCTGGCTTGCGCGATGGCAGAAGGCAGCGATGCGGCGCGGTTCGTGAAAGAGGTCGGAGCGACCCCGCAAGCACTCAATGGCGCGATCAAGGATATGCGCAAAGGCCGCACCGCCGATACGGCCGGGGCGGAAAACAACTATGATGCGCTTAAGAAATACACCCGCGATCTGACCGAGGCGGCGCGCGAGGGTAAGCTTGACCCCGTCATCGGACGCGACGAGGAAATCCGCCGAACCATTCAGGTTCTCTCTCGCCGGACCAAGAACAACCCCGTCCTGATTGGAGAGCCGGGCGTTGGCAAAACAGCCATCGTTGAAGGGCTGGCATTGCGCATCATCAATGGCGATGTGCCGGAAGCACTGCGCGACAAGAAGCTGCTGGTGCTCGACCTCGCCGCCTTGATCGCCGGTTCCAAATTTCGCGGTGAATTCGAAGAACGCCTGAAATCGGTGCTGGAAGAAGTGGGCGCCGCTGCCGGAGGCATTGTCCTCTTCATCGACGAACTCCACACCCTGGTTGGTGCTGGTTCAGCAGAAGGCTCGATGGATGCCTCCAACATGCTGAAGCCTGCCCTGGCGCGCGGAGAGCTGCATTGCGTCGGTGCCACAACGCTGGATGAACACCGCAAACATATCGAAAAAGACGCTGCCCTGGCGCGGCGCTTCCAGGCGGTCTTTGTCTCAGAACCGACCGTGGAAGATTCTGTGTCGATCCTGCGCGGCTTGAAGGAAAAATACGAGCTTCATCACGGCGTGCGCATCACGGATGGGGCCATCGTTTCTGCCGCCACGCTCTCCAACCGCTATATCACCGACCGCTTCCTGCCGGACAAAGCCATCGATCTGATGGATGAGGCGGCAAGTAGGCTGCGGATGGAAGTGGATTCCAAACCGGAAGAAATTGATGAGCTCGACCGGCGCATCGTTCAGCTGAAGATCGAACGGGAAGCGCTGAAGAAGGAAAACGACAAAGCATCGAAAGACCGCCTCTCCAAGCTCTTAACGGAACTGGAAGGCCTCGAATCCCAATCCGCAGACCTGACACTCAAATGGCAGGCGGAGAAGGACAAGCTGTCCTCTGCCCATGATCTTAAGGAACAGCTTGAGGCGGCCAGGACCGAGTTGGAACAGGCGCAGCGCGATGGCCGTTTCGATAAGGCCGGAGAGCTTGCCTATGGCGTAGTGCCGGATCTGGAGCGGCGCATCGCGCTTGCCGAGGAGCAAGGCGATGCCGCGATGCTGCGCGAGGAAGTGACAGATAACGACATTGCCGCTGTCGTTTCTCGCTGGACCGGCATCCCCGTCGATAAGATGCTGGAAGGTGAGCGTGAAAAGCTGTTGAAGATGGAAGCGCTTATCGGCAAGCGGGTGATCGGGCAGGAACAAGCAATAGGCGCCATTGCCCATGCGGTCCGCCGCGCCCGTGCCGGTCTGCAAGACCCGAACCGACCTATCGGTTCCTTCCTTTTCCTCGGCCCCACCGGCGTCGGTAAGACAGAGCTTACCAAGGCCTTGGCGGAATTCATGTTCGACGACGATCAAGCCATGGCCCGGATCGATATGTCGGAGTTTATGGAGAAGCATTCCGTTTCTCGGCTGATCGGCGCGCCTCCCGGTTATGTCGGTTATGACGAAGGCGGCGCGTTGACCGAAGCCGTCCGTCGGCGCCCCTATCAGGTGGTGCTGTTCGACGAGGTCGAAAAAGCACATCCGGATGTCTTCAACGTCCTACTCCAGGTTCTGGATGAAGGCAGACTGACCGATGGTCAGGGCCGGACCGTGGACTTCCGGAATGTCGTCATCATCATGACCTCAAACCTGGGTGCAGAGTTCCTGGCCGAACAGCCCGAGGGCGAGGATGTTGAAGCCGTCCGGGGACAGGTGATGGACGTGGTTCGCCACGCCTTCCGACCGGAATTCCTCAATCTCCTCGACGAGATCCTGCTGTTCAGTCGTCTTGATCGGTCGCATATGTCCGGCATCGTCGAAATCCAGCTGGCCCGGTTGCAAAAACTACTGACCGACCGCCGGATTTCGGTAGAACTGGATCAAGCGGCAATGGCCTGGCTGGCGAATGCCGGCTATGACCCGGCCTATGGCGCCCGACCGCTCAAACGGGTGATCCAACGGCATCTGCAGAACCCGCTCGCCGGTCTGATCCTGGATGGCAGCATCGGCGAAGGCGACACAGTCCGCGTCTCCGCCGGCGATGACGGCCTGACAGTCAATGGCGAGGTGTTGGCGGCCGCTGCTTAAGGAATCCCGGAATTGGCGCAGTCTTGTCGTCATGAACACTCTATTCGATATACTCGATATATCCGATAGGACTGCATATTCGATAGGACTGCGCCATGGCCGGCTTAAAGTGAAGAACGCCGCGCCGAACGACAATATCGTCTGATCACAGACTAAGGCGTCGCGTCTGTTGTTGGGCCATCTTGCTCAACCAATGCCCCATAGTACTCCCAGCCGAAATCCGCCTTTTCACGGCTATCGTCATTGAATGGTGGTTTCAGGTCACCCTTGAAATAGGTTCGGACCAAGTCTTGCCAGCGGTCTACCGGATTGCTTCCTTCTATGGTGCAGAGATATTTGAACCAACGGGTTCCGGCGGCGACATGGGTGATTTCGTCGTCGTGGATGATGCGCAACAGGGCCGCGCTTTCGGGATCTTCTGCAGCGTCCAGCTTGTCGATCATGGCTGGCGTGACGTCCAGGCCTCGCGCCTCCAGCACCATGGGCACGATGGCAAGGCGGGCCATGAGATCGTGCGCGGTCTTTTCCGAGGCCTCCCAAAGCCCGTCATGGGCCGGGTGTTCGCCGTAATGGCTGCCCAATTCCCGCAGCCGGTCATCCAGCATCAGAAAATGACGCGCTTCATCATCGCCAACCTTCAGCCAATCTTCGAAGAATGCACGCGGCAAGGGCGCATCGGCAAAGCGGGCGAGGATATCAAAGGCGAGATCGATGGCGTTCAGTTCGATATGCGTCAAGGCGTGGAGCAGCGCCACCCGCCCCTTCGTGCCGCGATTGATCCGCCGTCGCGGCACAGCGCCGGGCCGCATCAGGGGCGGTTCATCAGGTCGCGCGGGACGATCCTGCGCCCCGGTATCTCCCAGCGACATGGCAGGGTCATCCGCATAGGCACGCGCCACGGCCCGCGCCGCCGCCGCCTTATCGCGGGCGCCCGCAGTCTGCAAAACCTGTCGTGAGAGATCGGCGAGCGTCACAGCGTTCCTCTACATGCTCATCAAGGGGGGTGGTGATTCAGAAATCCACGTGCTGAGGATTTGCGTCTCGAAAAATCAACGACACCCCACCCGTTGCTTTCAAGGACCTACTAAAGTGCCTGGACTGCGGCCAGCACCTCTTCCACATGCCCTTTGACCTTCACCTTCCGCCAGACCTTGGCGATCTTGCCATCGGCATCAACCAGGAAGGTCGCGCGTTCGATCCCCATGTACTTTCGTCCATACATGGATTTTTCAACCCAGGTGCCAAAGGCCTCACATACCGCGCCGTCTTCGTCGGAGCCCAGGGTAAAGGTCAGTTCATATTTGGCTTTGAACTTATCATGCTTCGCGACCTTATCCTTCGAGACCCCGATGATCGCCGCCCCAAC
>SPJL01004509.1_pt1 | contig 10876 bp, 7 predicted proteins | sample 3741751 | NCBI WGS metagenome assembly SPJL01 (sample SAMN10925998, study PRJNA522277) | cold seep metagenome | isolation source: Elba SIP-enriched marine methane seep metagenome, extraction at timepoint T3 | place: Italy: coast of Elba, Mediterranean Sea
CGCCACCTTCATCGCCCGATGGCACGCTGAAACTTTCTGTCACTTGGGTAAAATAAAGATTGTAATCCCCTGTGCCACTTACATCATTGTTCGAATCCTGGATCACTACGGTGTAGGTGCCTGCGATACCTGCCTGAAAAGCAACATTCGTTGAACGCCCTATTCCATAGTTTGACTCTATAAAGTTTCCATCCGGGCCATAAACCAATATATAGGGATTTAAACTGCTTGCACTTGGCTCACCCAGGCCTAAACGTATGCTGCCCAATGCCTCGGCATTAAATGTCCAGATATCCATATCACCCAGCTCTATCGTACCCGCATGCACCCCGCCATTGGTCAATGCGCCACCTTCATCGCCCGATGGCACGCTGAAACTACCTGCGCTTTTTGCCAAATACAGTTTGTAGGTACCTGTCGCATCTGGCGTAGAAAAAGCATCCAGCACATGGACAGTATATGTACCTGACTGTGTTGCGAGGTGATTCACATTGGTGGAATTGCTTCCCCAATTAGATTGCACCAGATTGTTATTTGGATCATACAACCTTATGAAAGGTTCGAAATTGGTACCGCTGACTTCAGCAACCTGTACTCGGATGTCTTCACCTGTATTGGCTGAAAAAGTCCAGCTATCGACATCACCCACAGGTGAAATTGTACCGATTGGAGATGCTCCATTCGTCAAACTGGCTGCAAAAACAGGGACACTAAAAAAATATAAAAACAGAACTGGATATAGCTTAAAAAATTGAGGCAAACGATTCATTTTCAAAACCTTTAGTTATTATTTTGGTTTTGATTCAATAAACAAAGCTGACTGACTGTCCCTCAAAATTTAGAAACTAAATTTTCAGCCTACTACTATTGTTAGCCCGGTTTTTGAGAACAAAAAACCAATAAAAAATACACGACAAAATGTGATGGATTTCACACGATTCGATTCTATCATAGCACCTGAGTTAGTCAACAGGTTATGTGGCTAACTACAAAACTCCCGGCTTTCGTATGACGACATGCTCTTCTCAATAGCTTAATATGGCGGCAATAGGTGGATGTCAATGTATTTCAATTTGACCCGACAGCAGCCAGCTTTGGTGCCGTAAATCTTTCTTCAGTGCCTGTTCCGGTAGCCGTGTGGTTGTTTGGTTCTGCTTTATTAGGTGTTACGGGTGTCTCACGTATTTACTTAGGAGGCTGTCGGGTTATGGAGTTCGTCGCGAGCCGATGTCCCATCGCCGCAGTAGAATTATCTATAATCTGACAGTCTCCTAGTTAATCACTGGGTAACAATGCAAATTCAAGATTTGTTTCTATACTTTGTGTTAACCCCTTCACAACAAAGTAAAGAGGAACGTTTTGAAATTCCTGATAACGCTCATAAAAATTTTTGTTTTACTGCTACCACAAAGTGCCTGGGCAGCTGAGCCAACTGTGCAAAGCAACCTGAATATCACCTGGATTATCGTGGCGGCGGCCATGGTGTTTTTCATGCAGGCCGGGTTTACCTCGTTAGAAACCGGCATGATCAGAGCGAAGAATTCCATCAACGTAGCGATTAAAAATGTTGCAGATATGATTGTGACCATTATTGCCTTCTGGGCGGTGGGGTTTGCATTGATGTTTGGTGAGAGCGCGGGTGGCTTGATAGGCCATAGCGGTTTTTTTCTGGAAGGCTTCGATACGCCGGATAATTATGCATTCTTTGTGTTTCAAGTCGTATTTGCCGGAACGGCGGCTACGATTGTATCTGGCGCAGTGGCTGAGCGGGTGCAGTTTAAAGCCTATATTTTTGGGTCTGTGATACTTGGGTTGTTTGTGTATCCGGTGGTCGGTCACTGGATATGGGGCGGGGCTATTTTACCCGGCGAAACAGGCTGGCTGGCCGAGATGAATTTTGTTGATTTTGCCGGTTCTACTGTGGTGCATTCAGTCGGTGCCTGGGTGGGGCTGGCGGCGGCCTGGGTGTTGGGGCCAAGAATCGGGCGTTTTGCTGCCGATGGAACACCGCAGGATATTCAGGGACATAATATATCCTACAGTGCCATTGGTGTGTTTATCTTATGGTTTGGCTGGTTTGGATTTAATGGCGGCAGCACCTTGGTCGGTGATGAAAGTGTACCTAAAGTGGTGATGAACACCATGCTGGCACCGGCTGCAGCGGGCATCACGTGTTTTATCATCTCCATGCTGATGAGTGATGATACGCTGGTTGAGGTTGAAAAGGTGTTGAATGGTATTCTCGGCGGGCTGGTCGGTATTACCGCAGGCTGTGCAGCGGTTGATCCAGTCGGCGCGGTGTTGATTGGTATTACGTCTGGTGGTGTGTATTGTTTCGCCGAATGGTTTATTTTGCGCCTTAAAATTGATGACCCACTGAATGCGATACCCGTGCATGGTTTTTGCGGCGCCTGGGGGACATTGTCGCTGGCTTTTTTTGCGCCGCTAGATCAATTGCCGGAAGGGGGTCGCCTGGCGCAGGCCTGGGTTCAATTAATAGGCATTGGCAGTGTATTCGTATGGGCTTTTACGATGGGACTGATTATGTTTTCCATCTTCAAAATGTTGGGTGTGTTACGGGTTCCGCCTGAAGATGAGGAAGCCGGTTTGAATATCACCGAACACGGTGCAAAAACTATCTGGCTGGATACCATGCAGACCATGCAGCAGATTATTCATGACGGTAACCTGTCTCGTCGCGTGGCAGAGGAGTATGGCACCGAAGCCGGTCAGGTGGCGAAAATGTTTAATCATTTTCTGGGTGAACTTGAGGACACTGTCGGCAAGGCCGAATCTATCTCGCAAGGATTTATTCAGCAGAATATTGCGATTAAGGGTAACCAGGACAAGCTGGGACAGGCGATGCAGCACATGGTGGAAAGCCTCAGTGGAATTGTGGAACAGGTCAATACGTGGGCGGTTTCTATAGGCAGTATGTCTGAACAAATGGGTTCTGCGCATGAGTCAATTGAAACGCGTAATACAGAGCTGTTATCAATAGTAGAAGAAGGCAATGCATCGCTGGTAACGATGAATGACATTCTGCACCAGGTAGAACAAAGCAAGGATGCGTTGGGCACTGATTTGCGACACTTGCAAAGCGTGGTTTCTGGCGTAGACAACGTCTCTTCCAGCACACGTAAAAATGTTGAAGCGGTCAAGTATCAAATGCAACAGATTTCTGAATATTCTCGTCAGTCGCTGGAATCCTCCCAGGCGATGGATAACGAAACCCAATATGGTATTCAAGCCGTGAATGAAGCAAACCAGGGGATGAACGATATTGCCAGTACGGTGGATGAATTATCCAGCCAGATTAACAAACTCGATAAAAGCTCGATTGCCATCCAGGAAATTGTCGCCACCGTAAATGATATTGCGTTTCAGACCAATTTATTGGCGCTCAATGCCTCAGTAGAAGCGGCGCGTGCAGGAGAGGCAGGACGCGGTTTTGCCATTGTTGCGAATGAAGTGCGTGGGCTGGCACAAAAAAGTGCAGGCGCCGCAAAAGATATCAAAGATCATATCGACACTATCCGTACCCAGACCCAAACCACCGTAGACTCAACCGAGTCAGGGCGTGAAGTTATTAATCGCGGAATGAAGAAGGTTAGGCAGGTGAAAACGTCGTTTGATCTGATCCAGGAGTCAGTGATTGAATCAAGGCAGCGTGTTGCAGATATTGTAAAAGCAGTGAGCGAGCAGGAAATGTGTCAACAAGATATTGATCGCTCTGCTGACGAATTATCCGGCTTAAATAGCAGTTTGAATGATGCGACAAAAACCATTGCTAAAGTGACAGACGTGCTGACCCAGGGGATAAATGAGGAGCGAGAGCAGGCCGAAAATGTCACGCGTATCCTGGATGCAATCACCGCGTCTACCAAGAACTCGATTGCAGTCAGTAAAGATGCAGGGGAATCAATGACTTCGTTGCAGAATATTTCAGGCAACCTGATTGAGTCTATGAGGTTTTTTAAGATGCAGGATAAGGCGCATTTGAGCAAAAAAATGCATTAAATTTAGTTGTATATGTGTTGGAAGGCTGTCAGGTGATGGATGATTCTACTGTGGTGAAATCGAGCGGATTGCTTTTGTCTTTTTCGTGACGTAGCATCACGATGCTGCTAAAAAATCCGCTTAATCTCCCGCTTACTTCGCGACCTGAACGCGGTACCGTTGCAACAAAATGCTCATGGTTGGCGCATTGACAAACAACGTAAAGAAGACCACACCGTAGGCAATTGACTGGATAGTCCACCAATAGGGCAGCTCTGTTGGCAATGATAATGCCAGCGCCAGGGTCACCGGACCGCGAATGCCGCCCCAGAAAAGCACACTCCGGTAAGGCAGCGAAACAGGAGGGACTTTCGGAATAATATTGACGGTTGGCAACAAAAGATACACCCCTACCGCACGAGAAATCATTATGGCGACAATACCATATAATATGGCCTGCCATTGGTCGACAAACATGGTGAGCTGAAAAGTGACGCCGGAAATAAAAAACAGTAATGCATTGGCAATATAGGATTTAAACCCCCAGAGCTGATGCATAAATTGATGTTGATGCTGATTTTTGCGGGTGGCATGCGCAAGTAATAATCCACACATGAGAACGGACATGATGCCTGAAACATGAAGCAGATGTTCTGCACAGTAAAAACTTAAATAAGCCGAAATCAAACTTAACACGGCACAAATATGTGACTGGGTTACTCGGGGGATGATAATCAGCCCCACTGCCCCGATCAGCACACCGACGACTAATCCACCGAAGAATATTTTGCAAAATTCCACAAGTACGCCAGTGAATTCTATCTGCAGATCGCTTTCCAGGCTGGCACTTATCAACAACGTCACCATGACAATAACTGTGGCGTCATTAAGCAGGCTTTCGCCATCGAGTAAGGTCAGCAGGCGCTCTGAAACACCTGCTTTTTTAAACAATGCAACCACGGCAACCGGGTCTGTTGCCGTGAGTAACGCTCCGGCAATCAAGGTAGCCAACCAGGGAAAACCGACAGGGTCATCCATCACCACATACAAAAATGCCGCTGTGGATAAGGTAGATACCAAGACAATGGGGATAGCTAAAAACAAGGTCGGCACCAGGTTTTTTACAAACAAGCCAGCATTCATATTAAATGCAGACTCAAAAATCAGAATCGGTATCAGGTAATAAAAAACGATCTTGTCAAAATTATGCCAGCGTATGCCGGTGTCAATTCCGTGGTAAACCAGTATTTCCGAACATAAAAAACCCACCAGCAGTAATGCGGATGAAAAGGGTAATTTTAATTTGTCTGCGATGGGCTCAAGGGCTAATGCAATGAGCAACACCATAATGAAAAAAAAGACGGCTTGTTCGACCATTCACTTAATCTCGTGTTGAGGAAGCAAAAAATATTTTTATCCAATAGTCAGCACTGACATACCTGCCCGCACCACTGAAAAACAACATCAACAGCATGAGCAGATAGGTGACGCCCCATTCAATACCGTTATTGGAAATCACAAAATTGCCACTGGCCGTCAGCCAATCATAATTCCCGTGTTCCTGCAGAATCGACTTGGCAAAATCAAGTCGCTGCCCGGCATCAGCAATATCTTCCGGCGGCCATGGGCTTTGTGCATCAGCCACAGCCTGCCAGCCATTCTCCCAGTGCACCATAAATATGGCGACCAGCATGGTGATCATTAATGGAACACTCACCCAGCGCACACCCACACCAAACAACAGCAGAACGGCACCCACAACTTCTGTGGCTGTGGCCAGAACCGCCATCAAATAAGGTGCGGGCAGGCCTAATCCCCAGTCACTATTACCAAACCATTGGACGATATTGTCAAAACCATTCAGCTTGTTGTTACCGGCAACCCAGAAGACAGGTGCAAGGTACAAACGCAGGCATAAAGGACCTAGAAAATCGGCAACGCGGGTTTGATCGAGCATGTTTTGTAATTTATTGAGTAATGACATCATATATTAATCGTATCGTGTTATTTGGGTTTAGGGTAAAGTTCGTCCAATGCAATCGACAGACCGCGGTCGCCCACCACTCTGGCATGATGACGACGCAGTTCACGCGGTTCTTTTACGCCACATGAATGGGCAATCATATTGACTTCATACGTCATATTTTCTGCATAATATGCAACCCGCTCTGCTTTTTTCTCTGGCACCAGACCTTTCTGAAGTTTTTTATTGTGAGTGGTTATACCTGTGGGGCAGGTGTTTTTATTACATTGCAAAGCTTGTATACACCCCAGCGAAAACAAAAAACCACGTGCTGATACACAGAAATCTGCTCCCAGACATAACGCCCAGGCAACATCTGCAGGGGTAATCAGTTTGCCGGATGCAAAAACCTTAACTCGTTGACGCAGCTGATATTCCAATAATTTATCGACCACCATCGGCAAGCCTTCACTCAGCGGCAACCCCATATCATCAATCAACGGCATAGGAGCCGCACCTGTGCCGCCATCCGCGCTGTCCACGGTAATAAAATCAGGGGCATAATGTTCCGCCCCGCGTTGATTAATCTCGGCAAACAGCTCATCCAGCCAATAACTATGCCCCATGACGGCCTTAAATCCCACGGGTTTGCCGGTTACCTGCCGGATATGATGAATCATATTGATCAAATCCGTATTATTGCCAATATCGGGGTGACGATTGGGGCTGATGGCATCCTGGCCTGGCGTAATCCCTCTTATTTCTGCGATTTCCCGGGTCACCTTTCCTGCCGGTAAAATCCCCCCTTTTCCCGGTTTGGCGCCCTGCGATAGTTTAATTTCAAACATTTTCACCTGAGGGTGGCGGGCAATTTCTGTTAATTTCTGATCATCAAGAAGCCCCTCAACATTTCGCACGCCATTTTTTGCTGTGCCTATTTGAAAGACTAAATCACAGCCTGAAGACAAGTGGTATGGCGACAACCCGCCTTCGCCGGTATTCATCCAGACCCCTGCTTTTTTTGCACCTGCTGACAAGGCAAGAATTGCGGGTTTGGAAATCGCCCCGTAACTCATGCCTGAAATACCAAACAATGCATTGGTTACCCAAGGTGATTTGCAATAGGGCCCTATGGTCAAATGCGCAGAGGTAACCGCATCTTCCCCCAGGGTCGGGAACGGGCAATTGGCAAACAGCACGGTACCCGGCGCTTTCAAGTTGCGGGTGGAACCAAAAGCCACAGTATTGTTCACATTTTTTGCAGCCCGATAAACCCATGAGCGTTGCGCACGGTTAAACGGCAACTCCTCCCGATCCATGGCGAAAAAATATTGCCGAAAGAACTCCCCCAGATGTTCAAAAAAATATCTGAAATGAACAACCACAGGATAGTTTCTGCGTAAGGCCTGTTGCGTTTGAGATTTATCTACGATGTACACTATAAGTAACGCGAGAATACCCAGGCCAATTAATATAATGAACGCATAAACGAAAAACTCAACCATCAGAATTATTTTATTTTGTTGCAATAGCTCAGGCATAGCGTCCTCAAAAAGTAATCTGAAACTTAAGGAACCTCTGATCAAGTCCAATTATTTTTAGCTTGCTAAAACTGTCGCTAAATTCTAACCAACTTAATCAGAGGTTCCTTAACCACATTGACTAAAATATGATCTTTTTCTTTTTCATTATGTCGTCTGCTTCAGCACTTGCAAAGCATTAAATTCTTTATTTTTTTTGTGATGTTTTTGTGAAATTACTGGCGTAGGATACCAATCAGTCCACTCTTTCTTAAGGTGGATACGTTCATTCCATACATACTAAAAGAGGACAACATGAAGACAAAAATTAAAAACATTTCTGGTGCAGCATTGGCCATCACGGCAGCCAGCCTGGTATCTGCCTGTGCAACAGCAAATAAAACGGATGCTGGCAGCGTTGATTTGGTGCAATGCTCTGGTGTAAACAAATGTAATGGTCATAATGACTGCAAAACTGCAAACAATGCCTGTGCAGGCCATGCATCCTGTAAAGGTCAAGGCTATGTCCTGATGCCGGCTAAAGCCTGTGAAGATGTCGGGGGCAGCGCTGGATCCAAAGTCGAGAAAAGCGTTTCAACCGCTGACTTGACCCACTGTTCAGGCGTTAACATTTGTAAAGGCCACAATGATTGTAAAACGGCAAACAACGCCTGTGCGGGTCATGCATCCTGTAAAGGTCAGGGATTTGTAGCGACAACGGCAAAATCCTGTGACGATATTGGTGGAACAGAATCTTAATCAATTGAACGACCGGGGAATCGAAACTATATGATACCCCGGCCATTCGTATTATGAAAAATCATTTTTTAGGCTTTGGCCTCGGCTTACGTACTGACCATTATCAAACCATCCTGGATCAATCTCCGGATGTCGACTGGTTTGAAATTATTTCTGAAAATTTCATGGTTGGTGGAGGCAAACCACTCTATTATCTGGATGCCATCAAAGAACGCTATCCCATTGTGATGCATGGGGTTTCTTTATCCATTGGCAGCAGCGACCCACTTAATCAAACCTATCTGAAACAGCTTAAAACGCTGATTAACCGGGTGCAGCCACAATGGGTGTCCGACCACCTGTGCTGGACGACTCACGCACACATAAACAGCCATGATTTATTACCCCTGCCTTATACCGATGAAACGATTGATCATGTTGTTAACCGTATAAAAGCAGTGCAGGATTTTCTGGGCAGGCAGATCTTAATCGAAAATTTGTCCAGTTATTTAACCTACAAAGACTCCGTGTATGACGAATGGACCTTTTTAAACACCATCGCTGAACAGGCTGATTGCCTGGTTTTACTCGACATCAACAATATTTATGTCAGCGCCAGAAATCATGGCTTTGACCCAATGGATTATCTCAAGGGCATCAACAAAAACCGGGTGCGTCAATTTCATTTAGCCGGACATACGGATAATGGTGATCATGTTATAGACACCCATGACCATGCTATCTGCGCGGCGGTTTGGGCATTGTATGCTCAGGCATTGCAACATTTTGGCGCTGTATCAACCATGATTGAACGTGATGACAACATCCCTGAATTTGCTGAGCTTCATAACGAATTGCAACAAGCCAAACACATTGCCCAGCAAATAATACCGCAGCTTAAACCGGAACTCGCGAGTTAACACAATGCATTCATTGGCCCTGCTTCAACAACACTTTATACAAGCATTGCAAAGCGGTGATGTCACCGCTATTACCGACACCATTGTGGAACAAGGGGATTTGACACCTGATTTTCGCATTAATCTTTATCGCACGGCCTATTTTCTACGCTTCAAAGAAACCCTGGAAACCGATCATGAAATTCTCGGCTACTTTCTCGGTGACACCCTGTTTGACCAAATGGCAGAAGACTATGTGCGGGCACAACCATCAAAACATACGTCACTGCGTTATTATGGCGATGCATTACCTGAATTTTTACAAACCACCCCGCCGTTTAATCAGCATCCTATCATTGCCGAACTTGCCACATTTGAAAGACTGCTGCTGAGTGCCTTTGATGCGCCGAATGCAGAAACAGCCAATCTAGAACACTTAACCCAAACACCTATTTCTTTGTGGCCAAATCTAAAGTTCCGTTTTCATCCCAGCGTGCAACAGCTTTCCAGCCAATGGAATGCGGTTGAAGTATGGCAAGCCATCAAACAAAAGCAAACACCGCCCATTGCAACTGAAACCCGCAAGCATTGGATTATCTGGCGCAATCAACAGCGTTTAACCGAATTCAGTTCATTAAACACGCTGCAACTCAATATGTTTTACCGTTTTCTTGCTGGCGCAAATTACGCAGAAGTATGTGAACAACTGGCAGAAGAAATTGATGCGGATAATGTCAGTGAAATGTCAATTCAATGCATCATCGATTGGCTAAATAAAGGGATTATCAGCAAAATTGTTTACTGAATAAACAGAACTGAACCACTGACTATTGTGCTCGTACTACGTCGTATTAATAGCTTGAAACCGCCCTGTTTAGCCAATAATCCTGAGCCATATCCTGCGCCTGCTGCTGACTCACGGCTTTTCCCAGCAACTTCAACGCAACCGCAGCGGTTGCTATCACAGAGGCTTCGGCAAATTCGTCCTGAATCTCGCCGCGCCAAAGTTGTGCCAGTTGATTTGGCTCCAGGGTGTCGGGTTTGATATGACGGCGGGCGAATAATGCAGGCCATTCTTCATCACTTAACTGGCCATCGTGGACACTTTGCACCAGACAAGTAACATCGGGGTTACGCTCGGTTTCGCCGCCTTCACCCTTTAGCACGGCCATATGTGGCTGCTGCAATAATAATGCGGCTTTTTGATGTACCTGCCGGTAACTGGGGTGGAATATCCCTTGCAGGCTGTACGGTGCATTAAATGGGTTCAACAATCTGGCCAGCGTGTGTACGGGTGAGCGCAATCCCATGATAGGACGCAAATTGATCATGCCAAATAATTTGGGGCAAAAAAACTCCAGCGACAGGTAGCTGAAATTATTGTCCTGTAATTGTTGTTGCGCCTGCTGCAGGTTGGTGGCTTCCTGTATGCCCAGCACTTTTAGTACGTTGCGCGTATAAATGCGGCCTTCGGTGTGCCCTTCGGCACCATGCATAAAAACTTTGATGCCGTTTTCTGCCAGCAGCAGTGTGGATAGCAGAAACCAGGGTAAGTGGCGACGTTTCCCGGCGTAGGATGACCAGTCTAAATCGGCCAGACGGGAATGATCCTGCTGAAAACTTTCGCGCGCCGCGCGCACAAAACCGGCCAGTTCGTCTTCGGTTTCTTCCTTGACCCGCATCAGCATTAAAAAAGCACCTAGCTGAATGGGCTCCACCTGATCCAGCATAATCATGCTCATTGCCTGATAGGCTTC
>SPJL01035525.1_pt1 | contig 10876 bp, 9 predicted proteins | sample 3741751 | NCBI WGS metagenome assembly SPJL01 (sample SAMN10925998, study PRJNA522277) | cold seep metagenome | isolation source: Elba SIP-enriched marine methane seep metagenome, extraction at timepoint T3 | place: Italy: coast of Elba, Mediterranean Sea
CGCCCAAGGTGATGGCCAAAGCGGGATTTTCGTTAGATGCAGTAGCAAAAAATGCTGCTAAGGCCAATAATGGGCCGAGCGATAAACTAAGTTGTTTGATGGAAAATGGCATGTGTAAAGACTAAGGTTGAAAACAATCCAGGTCATTCGCGAAATGTAACTTGCCATGGTAGTGTTGTTGAATCAAGGCCTTGGAGGTGTCAAACTGCGTTAGTGTTCTACGCATGTGGTGTGACAATACCAGTTGTTTAACATCAGCATCACGAGCAAGCTTGCCAATCACCGACGGCGGCATGTGTAAGTCTCGGGCAACACCTTTGGTTGGCTCTGGGATGGCGTGATGGGCAATGAGTAAATCGGCCCCTTGGGCTAACTGGGTAAGCCGGCCAGTGGTATGGCTGGTATCACCACTAAAGACCAGCTTTTTGCCCCCCATGTTCACTTGCCAGGCAACGGCAGGAATCGGACCATGATTAACAGTGATGGCGAATACTTGAAAGGCACCGGATTGCAGTGCAAGCAATGGTGTCTGGATGTTGTGCGCTAAATTTTGTGGGATGATTTGATAGCTGTCACGGCCGTTAAGATAACTGTTTAAGTAACGGTATGCCCCCTTTGGGCCAAACAAACGTGTGACAAAATCAACCGTGCTAGGCATTATGTGATTGCCATCAGGGCCGACAATCGTTAAGTCGTGGTTTCGGTCACTAAAAAAAGATGCCTTGATCAATGCGGGCAGGTCAGCAGAATGGTCGACATGCAGGTGGGTAAGCAGCAGTGCGTCGATGTCATTGATGTTAGCCTCGGTTTGCTCAAGGCGTAACAAGCTGCCGCTGCCAATGTCAACCAATAGTTTTGCTTTGCCATCTTGCCAGATGAGATAACTGCTGGATGCTCGCTGATCTGTTAGTTCTGGGCCACCAGAGCCTAAGACCTGGACCTGCACCCCAGTAGCATTACTTTGGCAACCAGCAGGGTTGGCCAATGCGAGCAGTGGTAACAATAGCAAACAAAAAGTACAAAGGCGGAATAACATACGATCAGCAGTTGGTGTGAATTTAGTACATCATAGGTAGCCATGGCAAAATTTGCAAACTTGCGTTTTAGTTTGTCATGAATGAAACTATATTGGGTAAGGTGGCTCAATCAATATAAGCGCTATCACATTCGTTCATCAAGGGGAATCAATCATGAAACAACTGTTTTTAAACGGCTTATTCAGTGGCTTATTAATCTTTGGCAGTGCGTTGTCGCAAGCCGCGCCGGAGTTTTCGACTGCGCCGGACGATGCCAGCGTCTACTTTATTCAACCCGTCGATGGCGCCGAAGTGGCAGAAACATTCAAAGTGGTGTTTGGTTTGAGTAAAATGGGCGTAGCACCAGCAGGCACGATGAAAAAAAACACAGGACATCATCACTTATTAATTGATGTGGATACTTTGCCAGATTTAACCAAACCATTAGCAAAAAGTGAGCAGGTTCGGCACTTTGGTAGTGGGCAGACCGAAGCCATGGTCACCTTGCCAAAAGGTAAGCACACATTGCAATTGGTGTTGGGTAACTTTGCACATACACCACATGACAAGCCAGTGGTGTCAGAAAAGATTACGGTTACGGTGAAGTAGTGCTTGAGTTAAGCTAGTTAAGTAGTACACGCAAAAGCCCATCATTAATGGGCTTTTATAATGTCACTATGATAGGGCGCTTACTTTTGTTTAATGGCATTCTTCTTTTTCAAGATTGCTTGCTTTCCTTTCTCACGCATTTTAATGTCATAATACACAATCAAGACGCCTAGCAGGACTAATGCAATCGGAACGATAGAAGCATAGAGTGCGTCATAGTGACTAGATTTATATAAAAAATAACGACCGCAGACAATGCTAGCAATAAAAATAAAGACGATTAAAACAGTGATGTATTCAAATAGATTGGCAATTCTTTCTAAATTCGTAGGTGTTACCCCCTTCTGACTTGCATCATTAACGTTAACCTAAATTTAATGAAAAACGATACTATCGGGCAATAGCCCAATAGGGTGAATTTAGGTTAAGAATTGTATGGCAGCCTGCTGTGGCCATTAGTGCCGAATAAAACATGGACTCAATCAATCAATCTTATAACTGGCAGTATATTCTCAATGTTGCCAAAGAGCACCGTAGGGCTTTAATTAAAGCCAATCTTGTTGCGATTCTAGCGACGCTTGCCAGTGTGCCTGTGCCACTTTTGATGCCGCTTTTGGTCGATGAGGTGTTACTCAATCAACCTGGGGTTGCGGTCAATACGATTAATCAGTGGATACCCAGTGACTGGCAGTCTCCCGTTTTTTACATAGTCAGCATTTTGTTTTTGACTTTGATTTTAAGGCTCATCGCGCTGGTACTTAATGTGTGGCAGTCGCGCCAATTTACCATGGTGGCTAAAGATATTATCTTTAGAATGCGTCAGGCTTTATTAACACGTCTGGGTGGTGTGTCGATGTCAGAGTATGAAACGCTTGGCAGTGGCACCGTGGCTGCATATTTTGTGACTGATCTTGAGACAGTAGACAATTTCGTTGGTAATACAGTCAGCCGCCTTTTAGTCGCAGTGCTTAGCATTATTGGTGTCGCGATTATTTTATTGTTGATCAACTGGCAGCTGGCCTTGTTGATTTTGTTTGCCAATCCGATCGTGATTTATTTCACAACGGTGTTAGGCAAGCATGTCAAAGAACTCAAAAAAGAAGAAAATACGGCTTTTGGTGTCTTCCAGCAGTCATTGACTGAAACCTTAGACGCTATTCACCAGATTCGTGCCAGTAATCGTGAGACACACTATATTACGCACATGGTCAGTCTGGCACAGGATGTGAAAACCCATGGTACTGCTTTTGCGTGGAAAAGCGATGCTGCTAACCGCTTGAGCTTTATCGTCTTTTTGTTCGGGTTTGATATTTTTCGCGCTGTCGCAATGGCAATGGTAGTATTTTCTGGTTTGTCGATTGGGCAGATGTTTGCCGTGTTTGGCTACCTTTGGTTCATGATGTCACCAGTGCAAGAGATTCTGAATATTCAGTATGCGTTTTACGCGGCCAAAGCGGCATTGGGCAGAGTGAATCATTTACTGACGCTAGAATCTGAGCCTGACTACCCGCATGAGCAAAATCCATTTAAAGACAAAGCGACAACGGGCATTCAGATAGATAACTTAAGCTTTGCCTATGGTGACGGCCCGAATATTCTCAATGGCATCAATTTGTCAATTCCGCCAGGGCAAAAAGTCGCTCTGGTCGGTGCCAGCGGTGGTGGTAAGTCGACATTGGTTCAGGTGTTAATTGGTTTATATCCTGGTTATCAAGGCACGATTGCTTTTGACGGTGTGCCAGTGAATCAGATTGGTCTTGATGTCGTGCGTGAAAATGTAGCGACTGTCCTGCAGCATCCCGCTTTGTTTAATGACACAGTTAGACAAAACCTGACCTTGGGTAAACCCACCAATGATGCAACGCTCTGGCATGCCTTAGAAATCGCACAACTAAAGGGCACCATTGAAAAGCTGGCCGAAGGCTTAGATACGGTTGTTGGTCGTCAAGGTGTGCGCATGTCTGGCGGACAGCGCCAGCGCCTTGCGATTGCTCGGATGGTGCTAAGCAATCCTAAAATTGTGATTTTGGATGAGGCTACTTCAGCACTGGATGCTGAGACTGAATATGCCTTGCATCAGGCATTGAGTGACTTTCTAAAGGATCGCACCACTTTGATTGTTGCGCACCGTTTGAGTGCAATAAAGCAGGCTGAAAAAGTCTTTGTGTTTGAAGATGGTCAAATTTGTGAGCAAGGCAGTCATGTTGAGCTCGTTAATCAAGATGGACTGTATGCAAAACTGTATGGTTTGAGGCAAAGCGTGTAGCAAACCTACCTGCTATTTGCATCATTTTGGGTTTGGGTTGGTTTTATCTAGTCTCCAATCATTGCAGATGGCCGCTATCATTGCTAATGGCATGTTAATTGCTTAATTAATAACACCTACCTGCACAATGCCGTGCGTCGTACATTGCACACTGCCGTGCGAATAGCTTAATCCAAGCTGTCAAACATTGTATTCCTTCTAAAAAGTAACCCGTAAGTTTCACCTTTTAGAAAACCTCGTACAACAGCAGTGTAAAAAATTCTCAATAAATTGGCAGTAACTGGATTCAGCAATCCTTTGTAAGCTTAGTTATGCGGTAGAGCGGCAGTGTGTCAAATCGCTGTCGCTCAGCATGATAAATGCTAATTGGCAATTAATTTTGAATTAGAGCGATATGTCATTACCACAACAGCAAATCAACACAGATAGTCAGATGGGTGCTAATACTAGACTCACTAAAGAACAAAAGCAGTTTTTAGCTGACAGTTTAATGCAGCTAAACATGCACTTGCTTAAAGGCTCGGGTAGCAATGAGCAAGAAGACCCTACGTTTTGGGGCACACCTGTCGAAGACTTATCAAAAGAAGAGCGCGCCAAATTTGAAAACCATCCGTTGGATATTTGGAACCAAATGGTTGCGCATGCCGAGGCTGGTCAAATTGCCGAAGGCATTAATAACTTTATGTTCCGCCATCACGGCATGTTTAATGTTGAGCCAAATAGCCAGGGTTATATGTGCCGCATGCGCTTGCCTGCTTGTAAATTACGCGGCGACCAGTTTAAAGAGCTAGGCAATATGGCTGCCGAAATGGCTGGTGGTTATTCCCATGTCACCACGCGCGGTAATCTGCAATTTAGAGAAATCCAACCTGGTAACCTAATTAACTGGATTACACGCCTCTATGATTACGGCCTAAATTGTCGTGCCACTGGCGCAGATAGCGCGCGTAATATTACCGCCTCTCCCACCGCTGGTTTTGACTCCGTAGAAGTCGCCGATATCCATCACTATGGTGTTGAGCTTGGCCATCGCATTCTGAATAACCGTGATTTGCACGGTTTACCACGTAAATTTAACTTCTCATTTGATAACGGCGGCTCTATCTCATGCGTATCAGATACCAATGATGTCGGCTTTGTTGCTGTGAATGTGCTGGCAAATGATGCTGGTGTAGAAGAGGGTGTTTATTGCCGCTTGATTTTAGGCGGTATTACAGGCCACGAAGATTTTGCGCGCGATACAGGTGTGGTGTGTCGCCCAGAAGACACACCGGAAATTGCAGAAGCGATTTTGCGCGTATTTTTAGCACATGGTGATCGCACTAATCGTAAAAAAGCGCGTTTGAAATATGTGTTAGATGCACATGGCTTTGATTGGATGGTTGAACAAATTCAAGCAACACTGGATGGCTTTGGTAATGACGTGAAGTTGATTGCGTTAGATAAACAGTTTGATGCGCCTCGCGCACCAGTCAACCGCCAAGGGCATATCGGCGTACATCCACAATCACAAGCTGGCATGAATTATATCGGTGTGGCGTTAAAAGTGGGCCGCATGAGCCCTGAGCAAATGCGCGGGCTGGGTGACATTGCCATGCAATATGGCCAAAACGACATGCGTTTAACCGTTTGGCAAAATGTCTTGATTCCACATGTGGCCGATGCCGATGTAGAGGCCGCAGTTAAAGCGATTGAAGCCTTAGATTTAACGGTATCAGCAACAGCATTTGCCGCTGGTGCGGTCGCTTGCACGGGTCGCTGGGGCTGTAAATTAGCCAATGCCTACACCAAACAAGATACACAAGGCTTGGTGGAGCATCTACAAACACGCTACACCTTAGACCAACCTATTAATATTCACACCACTGGTTGCAACAACTCTTGCGCCCAGCATTATATTGGCGATATCGGTCTGGTTGGGATGGCAGCAGAAGACGGCAGCGAAGGCTATAACGTATTTGTTGGCGGCGGTTGCGATCAAGACCAAGGCCTAGCGCGCCATTTAGTCGGGCCAATTGCCTCACGTGATTTAAATGAATATGGCGAAAAAATCATTGGCAATTATTTAAAAGCACGTGAGGGTGATGAATCTTTCTTAAGCTTCACCAAGCGCCATGACGAGGCGCAACTACAAAGCATCCTACTTGATTAATGAGATTAAAAGACGGTAACGATTATGAGTGATAAGTTAGTAACAGAATTAACAGCAGCCATGGAACAACAAGTGGGAGACTCAACCTTGGTAGAGCTGCCAGAAGATGCACCTTTTGAAGGTGAGCAACGTGAATGGGTTAGTGGTTTATTAACCGCGTTTAAAACCATCGCCGCCGCAGCCAACACAGAAGAAGCTGCTGGCACGCCTTTGAGCATTTTTTATGGCTCACAATCTGGCAACAGTGAAGTGCTGGCCAAAGACCTTAAAAAGTATGCAGCCACACAAGGCTTTGAAGGCCAGATTGCCGAGCTAGACAGCATTAGCCCAGCAGACTTGGCCGCGCATAGCCATGTGTTAATTGTGTGCTCAACCTTTGGTGAAGGCGAGCCGCCTGATAATGCTAAAAACTTCTATACTGCTTTAATGTCAGACGATGCTGCGGCATTGCCTGCAACAGTGAATTTTAGTGTCTGCGGCTTAGGTGACTCTAGCTATGCTGACTACAACCAATGTGGGCAGGAAATCAACCAACGCTTAACTGAGCTGGGCGCCACGCCTTGTCAGGAGTTAGTGATTTGCGATGTTGACTTTGAAGACACCTATGCAGAATGGAAGACCGCTGTGTTTGAAACTGAAGTGTTTAAAGCAGCTGCTGGTGCTGCTAGCAGTGCGCCTGCCGCCAATGATGACAGTGCTTCCGCCTACGACAAAAACCGCCCCTTTATTGGCAACCTGATCACAGCAGAAAACCTCAGTGGTGAAGCCTCTGCCAAACGTGTGAACCATATTGAGATATCACTCGCCGGTGGCGGCGCTGATATGGATTATGCCGTGGGTGATGCCCTTGGGGTATGGCCATTAAATGATGTAGCCGATGTGGAAGCGATTTTAAAAGCAGGTGGCTACACTGGTAAAGAGCTGGTTGAACAAAAAACAGGCGCAGCCACCTTGCGCGTTTTATTGACCACTAAATTAGACATCATGACGGTCAATGCAAAAGCCTTAGAAACTTGGGGCATTGAAGATGCAGCCGAAGGCTATCAAGTGATTGATGTGCTCACAAAACTCAAGCCAGAACTGGATGCGCAAACCTTTGTAGATGGCTTGCGCAGCTTGCAACCACGCTTGTATTCGATTGCATCCAGCCCGAAAAAACATCCGGGCGAAGTGCATTTGACTGTTGGCGAAGTGCATTACGATCTTTTCGATACGCCACGTAAAGGCGTTGCGTCTACCTTCTTAGGCGATCGTTTAATGGCCGGCGGTAACCTTGGTGTGTATATGCAACATTCGGCGCATTTTCATATTCCAGATAATGACGACGCGCCATTGATTATGATTGGCCCTGGTACTGGTATTGCGCCTTTCCGCGCGTTTTTAGAAGAGCGCGAAATGCGTGAGGCCAAGGGTAAAAACTGGTTGTTCTTTGGTGATCAGCACGAAGCACAAGATTTCTTATACAAAGGCGAAATCAGCACATGGCAAGACAATGGCTTGATCACTGAGCTAAGCTTGGCTTGGTCACGTGATACAGACAAAAAAGTCTATGTGCAAACGCACATTAAAGAACAAGGAAAACAGTTCTTTGAATGGTTAGAGTCAGGGGCTTACATTTATATCTGTGGTGATGCTTCGCGTATGGCATCAGATGTCGATAAAGCGATTCGCGCAGTTATCGCCGAGCACGCAGGTGTTGATGAAGCAGGTGTTGAAGCCTATATGAATAAGCTAGTGAGTGAGCATCGTTACCAACGTGATGTTTATTAATTGAGCGAATGAGCTTGTGTGACCTAAGGCCCTCTTCGGAGGGCTTTTTTTTATGTATTGGTAATGGCGCTCACAGCAGTCTTGACGATGGCTTTGAGCGCCTCGCAGCTTTTGCCACTGCGTGCCATTACTGAAATGCCATAAACTTGCGACAATACATAATTTGCTAGGGTTTCAGGGCTTAACTCAGCGGAGAGTTGTCCTTTTTGTTGTTCATTTAAAAAGAACTGTGCCAGTACTTGCTCATTGTTTGTTCTTAGTTGCCTGAGCGCATCGTCGGCTTGTTCGGGTAGGCTGTTACCACCAGACTCACAATAACTTTTGACCACGAAGCAGCCCACGGGCAGGTCTTGATGGGTGTTATTGGCAATCACTGCCAATAAATAATTTTCTAGCCTAGTCGCAAAAGGCAGTTCGGCAGGTTCTCTTAACTGCTTGAGTGGGTCTGCGCCATATTGCTGTACATAATGATCCAATGTGGCGCTAAAGAGCTGCTCTTTATTGCCAAACGCCGCATAAAGGCTGGGCTTGTTTATCCCTAATGCTGTGGTTAAATCAGATAAAGACGTCCCTGCATAACCATTATCCCAAAACACACGCATGGCTTTGTCTAAGGCTTCGGTTTTATCAAACGCGCGTTTTCTGCCTGCTCCTGTCATAAAAAGTTCCTGAATTAAGCCTTGACATTGTGTACTGATCGGTAAAGAATGTCAATTATGTACTGATCGGTACATAATATGTGAAGGAGACTAAATAAATGAACACAATCAAAGATAGAGTAGTGTTAGTGACGGGGGCAAATCGTGGCATTGGCAAAAGTATTGTCGAAACCTTTATCAGCGCAGGTGTAAAGAAAGTGTATGCTGCCGCACGCAATCTTGAGTCGCTCAATCCATTAATCAGCCAGTTTGGTGCTCAAGTGACACCGATTCATATTGACTTAAACCAGCCAGAAACTATAGCTCAGGCCGCAGCGATAGCCACTGATGTAGAAGTAGTTGTTAATAATGCAGGCATTTTAAAGTTATCAGATCCACTTGCAGAGCATGCAATTACAGCGATGCAAGCAGAAATTGAAGTAAATGTTTATGGATTAATGCGTGTTGCAAAAGCGTTTGCACCAGTACTGAAACAGAATGGAGGAGGTGTGTTGGTGCAAATTAATTCGGTTGCTTCCATTAGAAATTTTGGAGCATTCTCAACCTATTCAGGTTCTAAAGCTGCATCATATTCGATTACGCAAGGGTTAAGAGAGTTTCTCTATGATCAGGGCACTCAGGTTATTAGTGTCCACCCAGGGCCGATTGCGACGGATATGGCAAATGCTGCAGGTATCGCAGAGATTGCTGAACCACCGTCATGTGTGCCGCAAGGGATTATTAAAGCCATTGAATCTGGTGAGTTTCATGTATTCCCTGATATGATGGCCAAACAAATTGGTGAGGCGTATCAGAGTTTTGCCACTAGTGTGGTTGAAGCTAACTTGGTGGAAGAGTAAGCTCACAGTTATCTAAAAAACTGAGATTGACATGAAATCGTTTGCTGAAATTTATGCACGTGCCGCAGAAAGAAAAGGTGGTGAGGATGCCCTGCAAAACTTGCTGCCAACAGGCATTCTAGATGCTGAAGCACTCATGGCAATCTCAAATGATCGTTATCTTTCGGCCATGACCGAAGGCATTTTTAAAGCAGGTTTTGTTTGGAAAGTCGTTGAAAACAAATGGCCTTGTTTTGAAAAAGCCTTTTTTGGTTTTGATGTCAGCGCTTGCGCGTATATGACGCCCGAAGAGCAAGCTGAGATTGCGCAAAACACAGATATTATTCGTCATTTAAGCAAAATCAAAACCGTGCCAGTGAACGCGCAAATGATCATCAACGAGGCACAAAAGCATGATGGATCATTTGGTGCCTTTATCGCAGCGTGGCCAGATGAAGACTATATTGGCTTGTTAACCTATCTCAAGAAATACGGCGCTAGATTAGGTGGCAACACAGGGCCTTATTTTTTACGCCAGATGGGTAAAGATGGCTTTATCTTAGGCCGCGATGGCGTCGCAGCGTTGATTGATGCTAATGTGATTGAAAAGCCGCCCACTAGCAAAGGCGCAATGCAAGAAGTGCAAGCAGCATATAATCAATGGCGTGAAGAAACAGGCTATGATTTTGCTTCCATCAGTCGGATACTTGCACTTTCAATCGATGCAGTCTAAGGCTAGCTAGCCGCGTCACAAAGCTTGGTGACCGCCGCTTCAAGTGCTTCGTGATATTCACCTGCGTTAAGTGTGTTGCTTTCCAAATCAAAGTGATCATTAAAGTTTGGCAGGCTCATATGCGCCACCACATTGCCGCCAAAACGCGGTAGTGATTTGAGCGCCAGCTCTAAAATCGTAATGCCACCACGGCCGCCAGGCGAGGTCGCCATCAACAACATTGGCTTTTCTTGAAAGATGTTGCGGTCAATGCGGGTGCACCAGTCAAACAGGTTTTTAAAAAACGCAGGATAATAGCTGTTATGCTCGGCGGTGGACATAATCAGCGCGTCAGCCTCCCCTAACTTGGCAAGAAAGGCTTTGGCATTTTCTGGCTGGCCTAGTGCCGCTTCTACATCTTCGCTAAACATCATCACGGAGTAATCATTAATGTTCAGTACTTCTACCTCGGCGTCTTTTGCCAGGCTGGCAGCATAGGTAGCCAGTTTTTTATTAATGGATTCATGTTTGTTACTTGTTGAAAAAGCAATAATTTTCATTGAGTATCCTTTTGATCAGCCGTCATGATCAAAGATCATAGCAATTTTTTTACATTGTTGGGTGAAAACTGGATGAACGGTTCAATTGACCCGTGTGACGCGGATTAAGTTGCTACAATCTGAGCCTATATGTTTTATACCAATCAACCGCCCAAACTCGTCGATAGCCGTAAACATGGCGCTAATTCAGGTGCTGAATTATTTGTCGTCGAAGGTGATTCAGCTTCACTCGCTGTGGCAAAACAACGTGATGGTACTTTTCAGGCTGTGTTGCCTATGCAAGGTAAGCCAATGCATCCAATGCGCGTATCGCA
>SPJL01029578.1_pt1 | contig 10870 bp, 5 predicted proteins | sample 3741751 | NCBI WGS metagenome assembly SPJL01 (sample SAMN10925998, study PRJNA522277) | cold seep metagenome | isolation source: Elba SIP-enriched marine methane seep metagenome, extraction at timepoint T3 | place: Italy: coast of Elba, Mediterranean Sea
AGCCTAGGATATTGCGAAAATCATCGACGTGGACGCCGCGGACCGTTTGTGCTTGAACGGGCTGGGAAACACTAAAGCAACAAAGGCATAGGAATAGGTAAATGAGATTTTTCATGATCGCTTTGGGTTTGAGAAAATTTAGCAACAACACTAACAAACTTTCTACAAGTATTGGGCTGCTTTGCCAAACCTAAACCAAGTTTTGCGGGCTTGGGTGACGCCGGGTATTTTTTACAGCATACTTTATTCTAATTCATAGCAAACTCATTGTCGGCGCACTAAATATTAAACTTGTCGCGATGAGATTCGATTGCGGGTACATTTTTACGAGAAAAGAAAGTCTAAAAATTGGACAGTTGTGAGAATATGCTTAGTTTTGTCATGTTACCATTTAGTAACATGTTATTTTTTCCTATGATCTGGAAAGCTCTGGCAGACCCAACGAGGAGGACAATTTTAGATTTATTGCATGACGCACCGCTTACTACCGGTGAGATCAGTGAACGAATCGAAAACCTCTCACGCTTTGCTGTCATGAAACACTTAGGCATACTAGAAAAGGCCAACTTGATTACCATCAGAAGGGAGGGGAAATTCCGCTGGAATTATCTCAATCCAATACCGATCAAGGAAAGCTATGAGGAATGGTTGAGACAACTATTACATCTAAAGAAATATGCTGCACAAAGTACCAAATCGATGGGTGAACCAGAAAAATCGATTAGAACGACCACGCTTTCGCTGGAACTTTCACTAGAGGCAAGCCGAGCGAGAGTGTGGGCCGCTCTTACCGAGGAGATCAGCCAGTGGTGGCCTCGACAGTTTTACATTCATCCCCGAGCGATAGGGATGATGATGGACGTGCGTTTGGGTGGGCATTGGTATGAATTAGCCGAGAATGGTGATGGACAGATGTGGGGACAGGTGATTGGTTTGGAAAAAGGGCAACGATTGTTGTTGCAAGGCCCATTGAGCCCTGCCCTCGGAGGCCCGGGGATTTCCTTCCTCAACTTCGACCTGCGTGGCCGAGGCGGCAAAAGCCAGCTCCAATTTTCAGATACCGTCTTTGGCGATCTTTCCGCTGACCTGAATCAAAGACTCGATCAAGACTGGGAAATTATACTCAAAAAAGGATTACGAACTTACGTGCAAAATCAGGATCGTCCTAAAACCTAACTGATCTATAAGTTTTTTAAGGAATCAATGAGAATGAAAGTACTTCTTTTAGTTTAGATAAATTGTTATATAAATCCTGAATGCGGACATCCGGCAAGCCCACTTGTCGGGTGTTTTTTTGTATGCCCTAAGCGCTTGAGTGGCGAAGCGGAAAAATGTATCTTTGTACCTTATCCCCTAAGTTATGAAAAACGCTTTCCTTCTTTTTTATGTGCTCTGCTGCTGCCTTGATCACTACTCTTTATCCGCCCAATTCCTACCCATCGACCCCTGCCTCGAAGGCCCTGCCCATCGAATCCTAGCTCCCTTGCTGTTACCATCGGGGAATACGCTACAATTTAGCAGTCGGCAATATGATGGCGAAGACAGCTGGGTAAGCGATATCGTGATGCTTAAAATGGCTCCGGATGGCACTTGCCTTGATACGCAGCAAGTTACTTGGACCAGACAACTGCCTAAGTTCGAACGCGATATGCGCGAATTTCCCCACGCCGCCTTACTCGATGGCGATCAAGTTTACCTGACCATCCAAGTGGAAAGTGCCTACGATAACGATGATAAAGAGGTGGCTATGATTCGCTTGGATACCAGCGGAGCAGTACAATGGCGCAAGATTCTCACCAACAGCGGTAGCTTTGATATTCATCGTCCAGTAGCTGAGGCTATTCAACTGCCCAATAAAAACATCGTTCTGCCTTATTTTAATGCCGGTATTGGCAGTAGCAATGGTCTCTATCTGATTATTGATTCCGAAACGGGAGCCGAGCTAGATTTTCAAGGGACCTCCATTTTTCCCAACTACCTGATCAATAATTCCGATAGTACCTTTATGATGGCCCTCAATAGTAAAATCATTGAAGTGGATGCTTATACCTATGAACGACGCCGTGAATTGCAAATCAAACTAGGGCCACAATCCAACCCCAATATTTTTAACATCCGCTATATTGAACCCAATGCAGCAGGCTTTCTTGTGTTTGGAAGTACTTGTATCAATAACGAACTCTTTTGCCGGATGACGGTCGTACAACTCGATCCACAAGGAGAAACCGTCTGGTTCCGTATTTATGAAGATATGGATTTGCTAGACTATGTCATTGCCAATCCAGAGGGAGGCTACCTCGCGGTCAATCGCTATTCCTACAAACATCCTCCTACCTTTCCCAACGATTTGGATTTTGTCGTCGCTCATCTCGATGCGAACTTTGATTTAGCCTATCGACGCTACTATCGACTACGAGAGATTACCACGCTTACGGGACTCCAAGAACTTGCCGATGGCTCCCTCCGACTGACGGGCTATACTTGGGGGCAGGGGGAGAGTTATCCCTTCTTTTGGCAACCCGATTCGACTTGCTGTGTGCCGCCACAGGTGGGAACCCTTGGCCTACACCTGCGGACCAATGGCGATGACCTACAATTGGTTTTTCAACCCGATCATCAGTTTGTTCTCGATAGCCTTAGTCGGATCACCTGGCATTTTGGCGACGGAGATAGTCTAGTTTGGTTAAATAATGATCAAATCAGTCATATCTATGCCGAACAGGGCACTTATGTGCTCCGAGTGAGGGTCGAAACGGCTTGTGGCAATTTTAGCTGGGAAGAGCCGATCAATGTTTATTGTACCAACGAATGGGAAAACCAAGCCCCTTTTACCTGGACTAGCAATGGTACCACGGTTCAACTGACCAACCCGGCCAATGATTGGCAAAGCCTCGCTTGGACCTTTGGTGATGGCAGTACTTCGACCGAACTTAATCCCAATTATCAATATGCGGAGGCAGGAACCTATGAGGTTTGCCTAGCGGTAGCAAACGATTGTGGTGTCTTTCGCTTTTGCGATTCGGTAGAGGTACTTTGTGGAGCGGTAGTATTGGAATGGGAACCAGAATTGCTGCTTTGCCCTGAAGACAGTATCCTAGTGGAAGCGCCGCTGCTTTATTCCGCCTACGAATGGTCGACTGGGGATACCACTGCCGCCATACAACTGCGAGATACGGGGCAGTATTGGTTGGCGGTATACAATGAATGTGGCAATTCGGCCCGCGATAGTTTTGAGCTAGAGTATTTTCCAATACAAATTCCCTTGATTCAAGATTTAGGAGATGGGCTTTTACAGGCTTCTGAGGCTACTTCCTACCAATGGTATTTCGATGGGCAGGCGATTCAAGATGCGATTGATCGGGAATACCAAGCGGAGCAGTATGGGGAATATGTAGTAATGGTATTGGATGAATGGGGCTGTCTGGTGCGCTCTGAGCCCTTTAATTGGGCAAAGACGGGCCAAATAGAGCTAGTAGAGGCATCCAAGTGGTTGCTTTTTCCCAATCCTAGTAGGGGGGATATGCACTTGTTGTACCAAGGCCAATTAGCGGTGGAAGGGCATTGGTCGCTTTGGAATATACAGGGCCAAAAGCTAATGGCAGGCGAGCAAAGGCATTGGTTGGGACAGGAAATAGAAGGCCTAGAACTGGGTCATCTACCGCCCGGAGTATATTATTTGCAAGTAAAAACGCTTAACTTTTACCAAAATATTCCCGTGATCTTATTACCCTAAGTTACTCGATATTTTTATTTTCCTGATGTATTGTCTATTTTTGCCTTCTTATTACGCTCTACTATCCCAAACAAAATGGGGGGTGCATCCTTTCCAGCTTCCCTACGTATATCAGAGAGAGACATTTGGTTAAGTACTATAGTTTTTCATGTACAAAAAACATCGATTTTCAACTCGAATAGTTCTACTATGGTTGCTGCAGCTGTGCGGCAGCCTAGCGCTATTGGGGCAAGAGGACTTTCTAGTCAACTTCCGAAAATTGAATCTTCCGGAGGGTTTATCGCATCGGGAAGTCAACGATTTTTACCAAGATGAGCAAGGTTTGATGTGGATTGCTACCCGGCATGGCTTTAATCGCTATGATGGTCATCATTTTAAATGGTGGACGGCAGAGGAGAATGGTCTGAGCCACAATGATATTGAACGGATAGAAGTAGATGAAGACGGAAAAATGTGGCTGATCAATGAAGTAGAAATACAAAGCGATATTGACCAAATTACCCACCTCAATATCTTGGACCCGCTTACGGAGGCCCTGGAATCTTTTGATGACTATTTTGCCAATAAAGACTTCCCCTTCGCTTGGGAATCGCTTCGGAACATCTATACCTCCGCCGATGGAGAACTCTTTTTCTTTGGTAAAAAAGACCAACTCTGGTCTTATCGCCACAAAACTGGCTTTTCTGAAATAGCAATTCCCCAAGAATCTATCCCCAGACATTTTGATGCTAGCTCCATCTGGCTAAATCGAAAAAATACCTTGTATCAAATCAATCGAGAAGGGAAGTTATTGTACCAAACCGAAGTTACAGCTAATAGAATAACCAAGATGGTAAAGGGGCCGGGACAAACCTATCTGATCAAAGGTTTTGATAAGGTTAACTTCCCTTTGTTCTACTTGCTAAAAGGAAAACAAATCCAATGGATAGATAATTTACCCCAACCCTTTAAGGAAACCACAGGGCCCCTAGAAATTACTTACGACAAATTCGAACAACATTTTTGGTTGGGCAATACCTACGGGCTGGTGTTGATCGACAAAGATGGAACCGTGGTAATGCACTACGACGATGAAGAAACAGATGTAGTGGAAAGAGAAGTAAAAGAGATTTTTCTCGATCGCGATGGTTTGGGGTGGATTGGTACTTCCAATGGCCTCGTGCTCGCGGAGGTCAAAGCTAATTTATTTGAGCGTTACCTTTCCCTAGACCCCACTCAGCATAAGCTTAATGAATTTTATCGCTGCCGCGATCTCTTGGTTCATAATGACCATTTATATGTCAACGCCTACGAGGGGCGCTACCGCGTAGCCCTCGATTCCAAAACTATTCAGGAAATTGCCACGCTTCCCGATCAACGACTCCGACCACTGGCGCGTTTTCCACTACTCAAAGACCGCAAAGGACGCTTTTGGACCGGAGATAGTGGCTTGATCGAATTGGAAGGGGAAGGGTTAACCGAGGTCAATAGCTATCAGCCAGGTTCAGAGTCGGGGCGAATCTGGTCGATGTTGGATTTGTCGGAAGACAAAATTCTAATCGGCGATCAGCAGGGCTTAAGAATAGCCCAGCCGGGCCGAGTTGATACTTTACAGCCTTTTGAGCAATACAATGGCTTCGATGGTTTAAAGCAATGTATCATCGTAGATATTATTCGCGATCCCCAACAACAAATTTGGGTACTGGGGAATATGGGACTATATCGCTTTGAAGAAGGCCAAGGTATTGTCGAACGTTATAGCCTCCGAGATACGGGCCGCTTTCATTTACCCGCCAGTAATATTCAACACCTTCACCTAGATCAGGATGGTATTTACTGGCTCGCTACCAATGGCGAGGGCTTGATCCGTTGGGATCGGAAAGCCGGCGTCTATGAGCAGATCAATCGCAAAGATGGTTTTTCGAATAATAATATCTACGCCGTATACGAGGATGATTTTAATAACCTGTGGATGAGTAGCGATTACGGTATTATACAATTGGATAAGCAGACTCATCGAGTGAGAAATTACGGGGTTCCCGACGGTTTATCTTTTTACGAATTCAACCGGACCTCTCATTTTCAAAGCGCCGATGGCCGAATTTACTTTGGTAGCTTGAATGGAGTAACGGCTTTTGATCCTAAAGATTTTTACCCCATAAAAGAGCAGGAGTACCCCTCGATCGTGACGGAGTTTTCTAAGTATGCTGGTTTTAAAGGGCGTTTACAAGATCGAACGACGGAGCTATGGCAGGGCAATTCAATCTTCCTCGATCCCGAAGAACGGGTATATCGTTTGAAAATAGCTCAACTCGATTATTTCAATTCCCATAAGTTGGCCTATTCGTATAAATTGGAAGGCTGGGATAGTAAATGGAAAACGCTGCAAGGCAATGAAATTATCATCGATGGTGTAGATCCGGGGCGGTACCAGTTGCGCGTTCGGGCTCGTAAGGCCGGGCATAGCTATGGTAAAGAAGAATTGCAAATTCCTTTGATTCGCAATGGTGCAATGCATCGTAAACCTTGGTTTTTAGCGACGGTTTTTTTCCTGATCTTTGGCATGTTATGGTGGTGGCAACGACAGCGTAATTTACGCCTACACCGTCAGCGAGAAGAACTGGAACGCGAGGTCAATAAACGGACCATCACCATCCAAGAAGATAAATTACTGATCGAAAAACAGGCCGAGGAGTTGCGCGAACAAGATCGTTTGAAAACGCGTTTTTTCAATAATATTGCCCACGAATTACGGACGCCGTTGACCCTGATTTTAGGCCCTGTTCAGAAGCTGCTCCATCGTCAGTCTTTGGAAAATCAAGAAGAACAATTACTACAATTGATCCAACACAATGGAGAGCACCTGCTCCAAAAGGTTAAGAATATTCTCGACCTAGCTAAGTTGGAAGCCAACCAGCTCGAACTCTATCCCAAGCCTTTAGGAATCCAGCAATTTTTAAGAGACAAGCTTGTGCTCTTTGCCACCATGGCCAATGGGAAAAAGATCGATTTGAAACTGGATACTCCACACAATCGAGAAGTTTGGATAAAAGTAGATGAGGAAAAACTTAGCATCATTCTGCACAATTTACTGTCCAATGCCTTGAAATACACCCCGAATGACGGGCAGGTGGTTTTACAATGGTCGCAAGAAGAAACCCACTGGTTGATTGAGGTGAAGGATAGCGGGAATGGGATTCCCAAGGCAGATTTATCCCAGGTATTCGATCGGTTTTATCAAGTACGCAAAACCAATCAGGAAGGAGAAGGTGGAACGGGAATTGGCCTGGCCTTGACGCGAGAATTGGTAGAGCTGATGGGCGGCGAAATTGGAGTGGAGAGTGAAGAGGGGAGAGGAAGTCGCTTTTGGGTACGGTTGCCAATGGAGGTAGTCGAAAGTCCTCCAGCAGCTCCTATCGAAAAAGCTTTTACGAGCGAACGTCCTTTGGCTTCCCAAGAACTTCGAGAGTGGGAGACGCTTGAAAAAATTACCCCAGTTGCTGATCCAGTTGCCGCTCCAGAAGTAGCCAAGGCCAGGGTACTATTGGTAGAAGATAACCTAGAGCTACAGGAATACTTGCAAATGGTATTGGCTGAATATGAAGTAAAGGCCCTTAACAATGGCCAGGAAGCCTTGGATTGGTTGGCGGAGGCTCCTCAATTGCCCGATTTGATCCTTTCCGATATCATGATGCCAATTATGGATGGTTTTAGTTTGCTAGAAAAGCTAAAATCGGAGGAGAGTACGAGTTCGATTCCTATGGTTTTATTAACGGCGCGGGCCGAGGCCAAAGATCGCCGACGGGCCTTGCGGATTGGCGTTGATGACTATGTAACCAAACCTTTTGTGGCAGAAGAGTTATTGGTCAAAGTGAAGAATTTGCTCCAAAATGCCGCCGAACGTAAAAACATGAATTCGGGAGAGGCCATCGCCAATGTCAATCAACAACGCTGGCTGGCAGAGTTAGAACAGTTGTTGCTCGACAACCTTTCTACCCGTAATTATACTCAAGATCAGATGGCGGCAGCCCTGCACATCAGCAAACGCCAATTGAGCCGGAGAATCAAAAAAATGACTGGTTTAACCACCAATCAATACCTCCGCGAAATCCGCCTCCACCAAGCCCGACAATTGTTTGAGGATGGCGTTTACTCCACTATTGCTGAGGTGAGCTATGCCGTCGGTTTTGAAGATCAGCATTATTTTTCCAATCTCTATTTCCAACGCTACGCGATCAAACCCATCACCTATTTTTCCCCTACCAGTGAAGATGTGAATTAGGACCTGTTTAAAAATAGAACACGTTCATCACAAAATTTGACACGCTCAAGGGATTTCCCTCTTTTTCCTGTGTCTTTTTGGCACCTGACGGTATTTACCTACAGTTGAGGTTATTCAACCTATTTCCCCAGAGCGTGAATTAGTCGATGTCTTACAAACGCATTGACAAGAAACAATCTAGTATTTAGCTGAATTTTGAAGTCACTTTTTTTACCGGATTAATCGAATGGGATTGGTCCGGTTTTTTTATTAAATTCCCTCCTGAGTTCAGTGACGAAATTATAAGACCGCTATTTTTGGAACAGAATTAGTGGAATAGCAATCTTTTCGTTATTTATTTAGCGTTTAATAATTACCTTTTGCCCTGCATTGGTATCAATTAATGACAAAAGGATGAAAGAACACGGAGATCAAGAGATTCTTCGACTACTACAATCGGCCGATACGGCGGAAGCAGACCGAGCTTTGAAGTACCTGTACGAGCGATTGTACAAAATGGTCCAACATTTTATTATGACCAATAATGGGACCGCAAATGAAGTAGAAGACATCTTTCAAGATGGTATGGTGGTGCTGTACAATCAGGTCCGCCGACCCGGTTTTACCCTGACGAGTACCATCTCGACCTATTTTTATTCCATCTGCCGAAATCTCTGGCTCAAGCAATTGCGAAAACGCAACCGCAATACCACGCTGACCGAGGAACAGGAAAATATTCCGGTGGCAGAGACGCAATTCGATGTACTTGTCCAATCTGAGCAAGCCCAGCAGCTTGCCAGCCTAGTCGCTCAATTGGGCGACGATTGTCAAAAAATACTGCACTACTTTTACTATGAACGCCTACGAATGAAAGAGATCATCGAGAAGATGCAGATCTCTAGTGTGGCGGTGGCTAAGAACAAGAAGTCTAACTGTATGAAACAATTACGAAAATTGGCAGCCGGTAAAAATTGGCTTTAATGCCGCAGTAGAATTTAGATGCAATGGAAAAAGAACGCAACTACGAATCACAAATTGATGCCTATTTATTAGGGGAACTCCTCGGTGCAGAACGGAGCGAGTTTGAGCAAGCTCTTGCTCAAGACCCCGAGCTGGCCCAGCAGGTAGAAGAACAGCGGCTATTGATGGAAGGCTTGCAGTTTCATGGGAACGAACAACTCCGGGCCCGTTTAAAAAACATTCACCAACAAACGGAGACCACGGCTACCGAGACGGTCGAAAAACCTAGCGCCAAGGTTCGACGGTTTCCACTTCGTACGCTGCTCACCGCAGCGGCCACCCTGGCCCTTTTAATCATTGCAACCTTGCTCTTGCGTACTGGCCCCGCTAGCGGCCCCGAAATTTTTGCGCAGCACTATGATGCCTATTCGCTTTCCCTTACCAATCGCTCCGAACCGGGGGTAGATGAGAATTTAGCTCAGATCGATGAACTCTATGCCCAAGGCAATTACGAAGCAATTTTGCCTTTGGTCCAACAGGTGTTGCCAACCCGGCCCAACGATCCTTTGCTAAAAATGGCCGGAGGGATCGCAGCATTGGAAAGCAAGCAGTACCAAGAAGCCATTCGCTATTTTCAAGCTATTCGTCAGGAACCAGATTCTCCACTGGCTGATCAGGCAACTTGGTATTTAGCACTTACCCACCTTCGTCAAGATTCTAAAAATTTGGCTCAGCACTTACTCGAAACTTTGGCCCGTCGCCCCGATGCTGATCGGCACAGTGAAGCCATGTCAGTTTTAGAGGAATTGTAAAAAAAACTTTTATAGTTAAGCTAAAATCATTATATTTGAAATAGCTGTCAGCTACACTTTTCAGATGTCAGTTTTCATTTTAATTGTTATCTGAATTACTTCTCTTCAATACGTTTTTCAATAGAGCATAACTAAGCTTAAAAGATGTTTGGATAAAATCATATCTGCTAAAGCAGTACTGTAATTTTAGTTTTTTAAAACTATAAGTTGCTCCTGCCTTAGTTAGATCATGTATTGGTATCGGCCTTGGATTTAGAACGCCAAGGTTATTTTATAACATCAAAAAAATATAGAGGTTAAACATTCGTAAAGATTGTACTTTCAGTGATTTCCAGCATTTATACTTTCATTTATTTACTAGATTTTAGCTCGTAATCGACTCGTCTCAACTGCGTCTAGCCTAAGCTATGTCAAGTTCGGATCAGTACCGATAAATGTTCCAAAATCTACAGGTAAAGCTAGGGCATAATTAAGGAAATTCTCATTTCGAACACCTCTAACAAATTATTAATTAATTCACCAAACTTTATTTAAGCAATGAAAAGACAAAACCTTTTTGTCGCAATAGGCATAGCCCTATTGCTCAGCCTCCCTATGGTTTTACCTGCACAAATCATAGAAGACTTTGAAATAAATACTTGCAACTTTAGTACCCTCGACAACGCTACCTGTTTGCCCGGTTGGGCTGTGAGTCATGGTGCCCCTCGGACCGCTGGTCTCTCCCCTTTTAGTGGAGAAACTAATTTACGAATGGAGATGGAATTTAGTCCCGATGTTAACCAGTACCTTACTCAAGGCGCATTTTGGTCTTGTACCAATTCTACGAATTGCGTCGAATTTAAAGGGGATAAATGTTACACGTTAGAATTTTGGTATCGTGGTGACATCGTTAATTTGAATGACGGTAATGTTTATGCTGATGGACTAGAAGTTAGACTGACCAATTCTTTAGTTCATAACCCTGCCAATATCGCTTCTCCACTCGAAGATCCTCCGAATATCGCAGAGTCTCAGTTGGTATTCTCCAGAGGTTTAACAAACATAACCGGAGCTTATTCCCAAGCTTTAACGCTCTTCACCGCCGATAAAGATTATGACCAAATTTGGTTTTATCTGGATAATACC
>SPJL01013555.1_pt1 | contig 10867 bp, 8 predicted proteins | sample 3741751 | NCBI WGS metagenome assembly SPJL01 (sample SAMN10925998, study PRJNA522277) | cold seep metagenome | isolation source: Elba SIP-enriched marine methane seep metagenome, extraction at timepoint T3 | place: Italy: coast of Elba, Mediterranean Sea
CACAATGTTCACATCTTGTGTGCCCGAGCTACCACCAGCGGCAATCTCCACCCGCGGCCGGTAGTAGTCTTTGCCGTCCGCACGAGTGACCACGCCACAGTCCACTCGCCGGCCTCCACCAGTGTGTGGCATCTGGATCTCACCGTCTACACTCATCCCTCCCCGTTATTGGAAGAAAGATGAATTTCACTCAGCCGCCTTCGCAGCAGCCTCGGCCGCTTTGGCTTTCTTCTCTGCTTCGATCTGAGCCTTCGTTCTACGCGGAGCCCTTTGTTTCGGCTTTGGCATTGCTGCAACTGCAGCTTTCAGGCGAAGCACCTCCTCCGTCAGCGTCTGGATCTGATCGAGAACAGCTGCGTCGGTCTCAGCGCCTTCGCCAGTCTGAGGAGCACGCTGCGGAGCTGCTTCGAGCGCTTCGAGACGGCCCTCCACGCTACCGAGTCGGTCGGTGAGCTTGTCGACGAGCGATTGAACGTCGGTCAGTCCTCCAGCCGGAAGATCAGCGGCTCGGAACTCCCCGCCGGAAAGCCACCGATAGTTTCCGTCTCGGGAGTAGCACAGTACAGCCCCAGCGGGGTCGCGAGACAGCGTCGCGTCAGCAGGTGGGCTGATTTCCGCATACTCATCGCCTCGGATGGCCAGGAGAGCGGCACCCCGCCCCAAGGAGCCGGTCCGACGGGCTGGGCAGCCGGATCCTGATGTCGCCTTGGGCGCAGATTGCACCAACACTTTCGCCTGTGCCGTAGGCAGGGAATCGTTGCCGCAAAGGAGGGCGGTGACGTCCTTTCCACCAACAATGAGCTTGGCGGCGACGAGGCTACCGACGTTGATGTCTGCGGCGAAGACGGAACGGAAGCAATCTTTGGCGTAGGGCGACGAACGGCTGGGAGGCATCACGTCTCTGTTTGCTTAGCCAAGAAGAAATGAGTACTTATCACGGCATCGCCCTGCCCCAGTGTGACATCCGTTACCTGCCTGGTCGTAACTTTTTCATGATCGTCAATGACAAAGGCGATGTGGTTGACGAGTGGGTGCCCGAGACCGCCAAAGCGGTGATGAAGTTTCTTGGCGCCAGTCTGGCCGACATCAAACAACGTGAGAGCGAAAAAGCCGAACAATCGCGAAACCTGTAAGAGTGAACGATGAGCCAGTACCAGAACAAGGAGCGCTGCCCCAACTACAGCTGCAAGGAGGGCGGCATCGTCGAGTCGCAAGCCGGTGGCAAGTGGATCACGTGTGGCACGTGCGAGAACATCATGCATCATGACAAGGAGAGCTGCGACTGTCCGGCCGAAAAGCGGCGTGACTACCAATCGAAATCGGGCGCCAACGCCGGCAAGTGGTTTCGCAAGTGCACCAAGTGCCAAGGCAACTTCCAGTGGTTGAAGGGCGGCGAAGGAAGCGAGCCGGTGCCGCAGAAGTTCCCGTCGAAGAAGCGCAAGGTCGCCCCGTCTGCCGTGCCGAAGAAGCACTATGATGACATGGCGGCCAAGGTGCTCGCCCAAGAGGTGTCGATCCACGGCCTCATGGAGCGTGTGGCGCACCTCGAGTCACAGGTCCTCAAGCTGGCTGCCCGTGGTGCTGTCGGACCCGGCTTTGAGGTGCAGTGAAACCACACAACACTCTATCACAATGGATGAGTCTGTGATCCAGACGTCCGAACTACCGCGAGTTTCGACTGAGCTCGACGAGGACGCCATCAACATCGATCCGCGTTCGCCGGACGAGATTCGCGAGGAGATGAACCGTCGTCGCCTCGAGCAGCGCAAGAGCACCATGGAGAGCCTGGAGTCTGCGCTTGAAGAGAAGTTGCTCAAAGAAGCTGCGGAAGCGCGCACCATTCCTCCGGCTGAGATGCCGCCAGCGTGGAAGCGTTCGGATGAGCGCAAAAAGAAGCTGGCTGGCGCGATGCACCCCAACGCCAAGTCGTTTCGCTCGTCCCGCCCAAAGCAGCTCACAGAGCAGGAGATCGCCAACAAGTACTACAACCTGGGCAAGGAGCAAGCGGGCCAAGAGGGCTTGATTGTGGGCGTCATCAGCACGCTGGTGGTGGTCGGCACCATCTTTGGCGGCTACAAGCTGTACGGCTACATGACAGCGCCCCGTGCGGCTGCCCGCGTTGCAGCGAAGACCATCGCCTGATTTTGCAAAAGATGAGTAAGCGCGAAGACCCCGATTTCACCCTGGAGTTCGAAGAGCGCTTTGGCCGCATGCAGATCACTGAAACAGGCAACATCTTCACTCCCATCGAGCTGGTCGTCAAGCTGCCTACACCCGAATCTTCTCGCCACCGCCAGAAACCGCGTTCAGACCGTCGTTCGGACGCAGACGGATGTACTCCGGCTTGTACGGATCGCCATGCCACGGAATGCCGTGAACGCTAGGCGTCGCCACACGCGTGTACATGTCGGGGCGGAAGAGCGGCAGAGTCGGCCACGGCGAGGATGTGTGCGCCAGGTGCGGATCGCGCTGATCGAGCGTGGGGTACTTGATGGCACCCTGCAGGTCGAGGAGGAGCTCCATGTTGTCGTACTGTTCCGGGTGAATGTTGTATTTGTACTTCTGGTGAAAGTTCTTGCCGATTTCAGGCGCTGGGGCCTTCACACCCGTCGGGTACACGAACCGGTTGGTGTCCTTGATCGCTCGGTTGCGCCGCTTGTGACGATTCTGCGCCCGCGCATAGTTCTGCAGCGGGGTGCTGATCGGCAGTTCCGTCGAATGGGGCAGGCCCGTCGCTGCATGAATGACGGGATCCCGGCGGGCCCCCATCAAGTTCAGACTCGCTGGCAAAGACTGCGCCATTCGTCTCGTTGCGCTCCTTTTCCATCTGCAAAGAAATGGCCGCCATCGGCATGCCCATGTAGTCGTCGATGATCGTGATCGCCTCCTCGGCCGAGAAGCAGATCGCACAGTAGTAGCCTCGCTGCATCAGCGCAAACGCCCAGCCCTTCTGAGCGTTGCTCGCCTTGCCGCGCTCCGTCTTCATCTCGATCAGCAGGCCAAAGTAGGGCCCACGCGGCTCGAAGATGACCATGTCCGGTGTGCCGTTCGAGTAGCCCATCTTGTACAGGTTGATGCGCTGGTGCTTCATGAACGCCGTGCCGGCAGTGAAGCAGCTGGACAGCAGGCCCTTTTTGCGGATGTGGTCCGCCACCTTCTCCTGCAGCTTGCGCTCAGTGACAGGCTTCTTCGACAGTGAAGTCATCGTTTCACTCAAGTGGCGGCTTGCAAAACCTCTTTGACCGGAGATCGCGATGTGATTTTGATGCCGATCACAGCTGCAGCGCCAAAACCGGCCAGTGTTCCAATGAGCGGCAGAAGCCATGGCTGGTCATCCTGGATCTCCTGTAGCGTCTTGGTGATGCCACGCGTGCCATAGTACATGCCCAGGCCACCGGCGGCTCCCATGGCAAGGCCGAGCACACTGTAGCCAGCGATCGTACCGTAAGACTGCGACATGTTCACTTTACGGTAAGAAGAATCAATCACAAACGGATTTGATGAACCACATTCCGGCGCTTCCAGCGGGCGATCCGGGGGTCTTTCCCACGACGCCTGCGGCGCTAGTCAGAAACACCCACGTGACGGTCCAGCGCTGAAGCGTAATGGCGGGGATGAAAGCCGCGGGGTCTTCGATCGTCTCCCCGACACTGTTGAACGCCCAGGCCACACTCAAGGTGCCACCAGACGCAAGCGATCCACGGTTGCAGATCGTGATCTCGTCTCCGTCCTCTGGGCTCGGCCAGAAAGTGACGTTGACTGTGTACGGGAACGTACCGCCACGTCCAGCGTTGAAGTCCACTGAGGGGATGTAGAACTGGCGTCCATTGCGAGGTCGCACCAAACCAACGAGAGCGTCGTCAGGGCCGGCCGGGGTCTCCGCCGCTGCGCTCTGACGCTCAAACCGATCAATGGTGTGCGACGACACCAGGTACCACGTGTCATCGTGTCCTTCGGCAACAGAGCCTGTGCGGAAGGTAGCGCTCTCGCCAGGGTAGAGGTCGTCCTTCTCCGACTCGAGCGTAAACGGCGCGTTGACCGCAAGCGTGTAGACCTTGTCAACGGTGTTGTTCGTCACAACGTAGCACGAACGCTCCAGCGACGACGGTGCACCGGCTGTCGACGTGCTCGGAAGTGTGATCGTTCCGTCGGCAGGCGAGCTGATGCGGAAGTGCACCTCGCCCTGAATCGGATCCAGCGTTCCAGTGGAGTCGATCTGGCGACGGTTCGGGGCCAGCTCAAACGTGCCATCCGCCTTCGGAACGAGTGAGATCTGCTCGTTGGCATCGACCTCTGCGGCGGCCAGAATCGGAACGTTCCGGGCAGCACCACCGGAGAAGTTGACCGCCCAGTTGTTTCCGGTTGTCGAAAACTGAGTGCGGAAGCGCAGTCCGTTTTCGGTTGGAATGCCGCCGTCCAAGTTGACACCAAACGTGTTGTCGCTTGTCACGACCGCGTTGTGTCCCAGAGCAACACTGTAATCACCACTGCAACCAGCCGCCTCACCAATGGCCACGGCTCCCTCTGCGCCAGTGTTCGCCGATCGGCCAATGGCAATACTGTCGATCGCATTGGTGCAAGTGGCGGCAGATCCGATCGCAATGGCGTCGCCCGCGTTGGTGATGACAGCACTTTCTCCGACTGCGATAGCCCGGTCAGACACAACATCAATGTCAGCACTGTAGCCCATCACGACTGCCTGGTCGCCCGCCGACGTCGAGTTTGCTCCGATCGCAATGGCCTGTGGAGCAGAGGCGATGCAAAACTCCGTCTCGCCATTGTCGACCGAGCCGATGGCAATCGCGCGATCACCACCGGCGTTGACCTTTCGGCCGATGGCGATGCTGTTCTCGCCTGGGGTGAGGTTGTTGCCAGCGTTGTAGCCAACCGTGATGGCGTAGTTCCTGCCGACTGCTCCGGCAGCCGCAAGAGCACCAACAGCGACCTGCCCGATCAGCGCAGAGTCGCCACCAGCACCGTTGCCGACCAGTACAGCGTTGGTCACACCCAAATCAGTGTCTGCATCGTAGCCGACGATGACGCAGTTGTTCGCGGCTCGCACACCGGCACTGCGACCGATCACCACAGTCTCATCGACCGTCAGGTTTCCGGCGCCAACACCGACAACCACAGCGTTGTCGTCTCCCTTCGCGGCACCACCGATTACAACACTGCCGTCCTCGGCCTGCGCGCCCTGCCCGGGCGTTGTCGATGCTCCAATGGCCACTGTGCCCGAGAGCGTGGAGAGCCCACCATTGAAGTCGGCGTTCTGGCCGATGATGACCGGGTTGACTGTTGTGGGATCGAAGCCGCCTCCAGCTCCAGCCGCACTCCACTCACAGTCCGTGCCGGTAAACGTCAGCACATCGCCAGGCAGAGCACCAGACAGCTCGGCATCGGTGACAGTCGGGACGTTGCGGCCAGAGAAGCCTGCGGATGGAAAGTCGACCAGCCAGTGCCCAGTAGTGACAGCGAACTGCGTGTCGAACGAGTTGTTGTCGCTAGTGGTCGTTCCGTTGAGTCGGACGCTGAACACATCCGTGTTCGTACTTGACGGCGGCCGGACGCCAAACCCGAGCGCGACAAGGTTGTTGTCTCCAACGGCAATGTCTGCTTGAGAGCCGACAACGACTGCCTTGTTGGACTCGCAGACCGTGGCTGCTCCGATTGCAACCGAGTCGGTGTTGGTACAACGGGTCTCAGCGCCGACAGCAACACAGTAATCTCCGGCGACGGCACCGGCCAGATTGATCACAGATCCACGACCGCCAATGGCAACTCCGCCCTGTCCGTTGGCCTCAGCCTGTCGGCCAATCGCAACCGACGCGTCGCTGCTAATGTTGGTAGCCTTCGCAGAGCTTCCGATCACCACGTGACCACGTGTTGTGTTGCCCACGAGCGCATCGGCTCCAACCACAACGTTCTCCGACGCCGCACCTCCGATACTGATGTTGCTGCCGATGATAATGTTGTCGTCGCCTGTGGTGGTGGATGTGATGTTGCGGCCAATGAACAGCTGTTCGCCTGTTGTGCCAGACTGTGTGATGTTGCTACCGATGACCGTGGAGTCTGCATTGGCGTTCGAGTTGCGTCCGATGGCAATGGCATCCTGGCCCGCTCCAGCGACAGTAGCACCCTGACCGATGGCGATGCTGAGGTTGCTCGCGCTCGCATCAGCGCTGCCGCCGATCGCGATGCTCTGGTTCGTGCCGATCGTAGCGCTTCCACCGACAGCCACGCCACCGATCGCAGTGCCCACAGCGCCCAGGCCGATGACAACCGGGTCAGTGTTGAACAGCGGGGCCCACTCAGCAGTTCCGCCGACGTTGACTGTCAGGACTTGGCCGACAGAGCCGATTGGCAGAACCTGGCTCGGCAAAGCACCGCCGAGAATGAGATCACCGTCCGTCAACCCGCCTATGTCACCCGCGTCGACGTTGGTAAGCGTCGAGATGGCCGTCCATTCTGGCTCTCCGGTACCGTTGATGCGCAGGACGTCGTTTGCAGTTGTCGACTTGACCGCCGGAACCGGGATGTGACCGGTGTGAGCAGCACGTGGAAAGCTAACCAGCCACTGATCGTCCGGCACAGCAAAAGTGGTCGTGAAGAACTGACCCGGCACACTGTCGACGTTGACGTTGAACGAGCCGCTCGAGGGAGCTGTGCAGTTGGCGCCAAGCGTGACCGTCTCTGAGAACGCCGCCGAGTCAGCGCCATCTCCAAGAACCACGTTGCGCGTTCCAGTTCCGTCCGCACCGTTGCCGATAATCACCGAGTTGAGTCCGGCAACGGCATCATTGAACAGAGTCTGACCAGACCACTCCGGTACGCCACTGCCATTCGACGTCAGCACCTTGTGCGCACCAGGCGGAGGAAGCTCGTTGTTGCCCAGCCCCTTGACAATCATCGTGTAGTCGGCACCAGCGAACGTGATGTCAGCAGGTGTTCCACCGGCCGGAGCCTCCCACTGCGGACCCAGCGTGGAGTCGTACGTCAGCACATGGCCCTCGGTGTTGGTGCGAGTGTGCACCATCGGAATGAAAGCCTCACTGCCTCCATCGATGCGGACACCCAACTGACGCTGGATCGTGCTGCCCTGATCAAACGTTGTGCGCAGAGTCTTCGAACCAGACGACAGAGCGACGTTGAGCTCGTTTGCCGCAGCAGACACAGCGCCCTGGCCCAAAATGACGGAGCCATCGTGGGCCACGTTGCCAGTGATGCCCTGACCGATCACAACAGAGTTGTCCAGCGTGCCAGTCGATGTGATGTTCTGTCCGATGACAACACTGCTCGCGCCAGCGCCCGACAACAGACCCACACTGTTGTTTCCAGTCGTCGTGAGGCCCACAGTCAGACTGTTCGTGCCAGACGTGCCGCCAAACAGCGCAAGCGTAGTCGTCCAGCCCGGCACGCCACTTCCGTTCGTGACAAACACACGGTTGTTGCCGGCGGATGGGATCTCAGAGCCGACATTGCTGCCGTTTCCGACGATCAGCGCGTTCTGCGAGAGCGAGATGTCACCCGGAGCAGTAGCAGCCGGACCGCCAACCGGAGCCTCCCAACGCGGACCAAACGTCGTGTCGTACGTCAGCACATGGCCATCCGTCACAGCACGAGCGGGCACCTGCGGGATGTAGGCCTCTGTAGCACCGTTGATCGACACGCCCAGCTGACGCTCGGTGTTGACCCACGTCGTGGTGAGCGAGGGCGTCGCTGTACCGCTGGTGTTGACAGAGAACTCGTTGGCAGTTGTGCTAGCCGTGCCCTGGCCAAGCACCACCGAAGCAGCGCCTGTGGCAGACGAACCAGCGCCCACCACCACCGAGTTGTCCGCCGTCGAGCTCGCAGCCGCACCGATGACGACACCACTGGCAGCGCCGGCCACGTTTGCCGCTCGACCGATGCCGATCGCATCCGCGGCGATGTTGCCTCCATCACTGCCATCAGCGCTGTGGCCGATCAACACAGTGCCACTACTGTCCTCCAGGTTGCCTGCCTGCCATCCAATGTTGACGGAGTTGACGTTTGACGCATCAAAGTTGCTTCCGGCATCGTGACCAATGGAGACAGTCTCCGCGTTCGCCACTGCGGAGTCGCCGATTGCCACCGAACTGGCACTGTAAACCTGCGCACTTGTTCCAATCGCCACAGCACCGGTCGATCCAGCGCTCACCACGCCGTTGATCACAACAGTGCCAACTCCGTTTCCGACCATCCCCGTTCCGATCGCAACACTGAAGTTGTCTGCAGCATCCGCTCCAGTGCCAATAGCAACGCCGTTGGTGCCACCAGCCGTCGTGCCGTCACCGAGCACAACAGTTCCATTGGCAGTGGTGGTAGCCCCCGAACCAATCGTCACCGTGTTGATCTGTGTGCCATGAGCAGCAGTGTCGCCGATAGTGATGCTACCGACGCCAGTTCCACTCGCACCCACGCCAATGACCACCGGGTTGGTGTTGCCCAGCGAGTTCGCGATCCACTGGGGACCCAGTGTGCTGCTGTAGGTGAGAAGGTGGCCTTCGTTGGCAGCACTTCCGCGGTTGGCGATCAACGGGACGTAGCGGTTGCCAGTGTTCTCGACGTTGACCTCCATCTGGTGGATCTCGCCCGCACCCCCAGTCGTGTCGAACTTGGTGATGAACGACTGAGTCGCCGTGCCACTCACGTTGATCACCAACTGGTTGGCATCAGTTGTCGTCGCATCAAAACCAAGTGCAACTGAATGGGTGTCTCCCACATCCACAATCGCATCGCGGCCGAGCGCTACACCGCCTGTCGCCGACACAACAGCGTTGGTGCCCAGCGCGACCGCGTCATCGCCGCCCACGACGGAGCTGTTGCCGATGCCGACGCTGGCGAAACCGGAGACGTTGGCAGCAAGCGAGACGACGGACGTGTTTGAGCCGATCGCATTGCGACCAAACACCTGCGCACCGATCGCAGACGCTGTAGCCCCGTCTCCAACCGCCGTGGTAGTGCCCGCCGAGGCAGTCGCGCCGTTTCCGATCGCCATTGTGCCGCCACCCGACACCACGCCACCGAACAGCTCGCCGGCAGTGTTCCACGACGGAACTCCGCCGACATCTGCGCCAAGCACGCCACGCGAGGTAGCGGGAGCCCACACCGGACCAGGGCCTGTGCTCAGGAGCACCGAGTTGGCCACAGTGGGGATCTCGCTGCCCACACCAGCAGCACTAGTCAGCAGAGCGTTGTCGGAGTTGACAAACGTGATCGAAGTCGCAGCGGGAGCAGTCGGGGCAGCAAAGTTCGGACCAAGGCCAGTCGTCCATGTCAACACTTGGCCGTCCGTGCCCACCACCCACTCGGGGACGCCAGTTGCGCTTGATCCGAGCACGGCATCGGCCACACCAGACAGCTTGGTGTTGGTGCCCACTCCAGTGCCGTAGATGAGCTGGTTGGCCGACGTAAAGCCGAGCTGGTCGACCGGATCGGCAAACGCAGAGTCGGTGCCGTCGTGTGTGAGCACTTGGCCCGCTGTGCCAGCGATCGCCGAGCCAGCACCCAGCGCGTCGCCAACGATCACATTGCCACGAGCGAGCACAATGTCAGTCACATCGAGGGCCGTCGCAGGCGCAGTCCACGACACAGCTCCACTGTTGAAGGTAAGCACCTTTCCGTCATCTGTAGGCGACGTCGGCGCGGCGCTGTTGATCAGTGGGATGTTGCGGGGCCCCCCTGCAAAGCTGGCTGCCCAGTGGTCGTTGGTGAGTTCGAACTTGGACTTGAACGACACGTTGGCGGTGAAGTTGCCGCCCAGGTGAACGTTGAACTGGTTGCTGTCGTTGATCAAGCCGCTCTGACCGATCATGATGGAGTTGTTGTACGGCCCCACACCAAACAGTGCCGCCGAATCACCGATGAAGATGTTGTTCGAACTGGTGGTGTAGGCTCCACGGCCCGCAAAGTAGCCAATGGAGATGTTCTGCGTTCCCGTTCCACCGAGGTTTGCACCGGCCTCGCGACCAATGGAGATGGTTCGGTCTGTGTCTGCGCGCGAGAAGCCACCGATGGCCACAGTGGAGTTTCCGTCCGCGTTTGCGTCGTTGCCGATAGCGACACTGCTGCCTCCGTCCGCATCCGCCGAGTGACCGATAGCAACAGCCTCATTGCCATCTGCACGAGCCTGGTCGCCGATCACTGTGGCACGGGAACCAAACGAAACAGCAGACGGCCCAAGCGCAATGCCACCCGCACCAGTCACAGCGCTCGCGTTGGGTCCAATGGCAAGCGAAGTGCTCGTGGCAGTCGCGTTGAACAGCGCATAGGTGCCGTCCGTCCACTGCGGCACACCAGAGCCATCTGTGATGAACACACGGTGGTTTCCTGCGCTGATGAGCTCAGTACCGACTCCGCCAGAGCTGACGATGAGCGCGTTGTCCGCGTTGGTGAACGTGATGCCACCGGGCGTTCCACCACCACCACCGCCAGGCAGCGAAGTCTGATCGATCCACGTCAGCGTGCCAGCGCCGTTGCTGGTGAGGACCTGATCGACGTTGGGCGCAAGCAAGATGTTGGTACCACCAGCCACGCCAGCGACGATCTCATTGAGGCCCAAGCCAGTCAAGTCCCCCACAGCCGACGAGCCGCTACCGCCAGGCGCAGGGACCCAGTCAAGGCCATCGAAAGTCAACACATCGCCGGGTGTTGTGCCCGTGACCGCACGCGAAGTTCCACGCCCAGCCGAGACTTCGACCTGTCCACGCTGAGTGAACGGGTTTGCCCGCAGCTGAGCACGAGAGTTTCCACGCGCGTAGGACATCCTTCGCCTTCCACGGCAGAAATTCAATCAGGCACCAAAGATCCAGGCAGCAGCAGCGAACAGAAGGGCTGACATCGCCAGGAG
>SPJL01004019.1_pt1 | contig 10858 bp, 9 predicted proteins | sample 3741751 | NCBI WGS metagenome assembly SPJL01 (sample SAMN10925998, study PRJNA522277) | cold seep metagenome | isolation source: Elba SIP-enriched marine methane seep metagenome, extraction at timepoint T3 | place: Italy: coast of Elba, Mediterranean Sea
ACGATCAATGGTATCGCCGATGAACGCGAACAGTTCATTCATGCTGTACGTGCTTGGCCCGCCAAGCTCGTAAGTCTTGCTGGCAATATCGTCGCGCGCGATCGCCTGGACAATCGCATCCGCGACATCGCCAGCATAGATAGGCTGCAATTTCGTGTGCCCGCCGCCAATCGCCGGAAGCACGGGAACAAGGTTGGTCAATGGGTGCGCCGACATGGCGGCAAAGCGATTGAAAAATTCATCTTCCGGCCCAAACACGATGGACGGGCGCAAAACCACGGCGCTCGGAAAGATGTCTCGGACGGCCTGCTCGGCCTCACCCTTTGCCGCAGCATACTTGGACTCAGCCTCTGGGTCTGCACCAATTGCGGACACATGCACGAGTTTCGTGATTCCAGCGGCCGCGCACGCCTCGGCGACATTAATGGCGCCTTCGCGCTGCGTCGTGTCAAAGCTCTGCCGACCCTTTTCATATAGAATGCCGACCAGGTTGATGACAGCATCTGCGCCTTCCAGCGCCGCATCGATCGACTTCCGGTGGCGGACATTGGCTTGAACAATGTCGACCCAACCCGGGGCCCCAGCAAGGCGCACCGCACCGGCCAGATGCGGCCGGCGCACCGCGATGCGAACGCGATACCCCGCATCTACGAGGCTGCGCGCGGCATACCGCCCAATAAACCCAGAACCACCAAACAGAGTCACCAGCCCTTTCGGCATAGCTCGCCTCCTACAAGATCGAATTCAAATCACCTGGCGCGGTTTGATCATGACGCTTTCAAAAAGTCCATGTGCAACTGGCGCTGCCGAGCAGCCCAAATGCAGATTGTATTCTCCAGCCAGATCGGATTACACTCCGCGTCGGGACAGAAGCTCATGGATCGGAGAGCTTCACCGTAACTGCGAGGGACATCCGCCCACCAATGACAGATCAACACGACCCGCTCGAAGTCATCGACAAGTTCCTGGGCGCCTTGCGCGCGGAACTCGCCGCCAATCCGGAGATGACCTATCGCATCATCAAATCTTTGCCCGTCAGTGTCTCATTTGACGCCGCCGAAACTGTCAATTTTGTCAATCCGCTCGAGCTGATTTCGCAAAACGGCGTTGAGAGTGCCCGCGAGATGTTGCTGGCATTCAAGCCGGCCGACCTGAAGAAAATGGCGCAGCGGGTCAATCTCGCCAGCAGCGCCGATATGGCAAGATTGTCCGTTGACGATCTGGTTGCCCTGATTGTTGATCGCGGCAGCCGAAAAATCGCCGAGCGCACATCGTTCTGAGATGAGACCCGTCTGGGCTAAACCAGGCTTGGTGAATCAGCGTCCAGCGCGTCTCGCTTTGGCTCGCTGACCATCGATTCGGCCGCATATCGCTCATACGCATCGTCCCAGAACGCGGCGGCGACAGACGGGGTAAAGAGGCGGTCAACCGTGTCGCGGGCTTTTACGCGCATACGTTTCAATTTCGCCGGTTGGTCGAGGAGCTGTGTGAGGATCGGAAGCGATTCCTGCGCAAAGGACTCAACTTGCTCGGCAAACATTTTTTCGTAGCCGGGTGTGTGGCGTTGACCGTATTGCTGATTGCCCGTCCAGGAGCCATCCGCATCGGTGTCCAAAGCCAGCATATAGCCATTTTCGCCATGCTCCAGAAATTCCGGGAACACACCGCTCTTGCTGACAATTGCGGGACAAAACTCCGCCATGCTTTCGATCGCCGAATAGCCGAATGTGTCGGCGAAGGTTGGAAGGAGATGGATATCCGAAGCGGCAAACAAGGCGCGCACTTCGGTATTCGACAGCGCCGGCATCAGCGTCACATTATCGAGCTCGAACAGTTTCTGATACGGTGCGTAGAATTGAGGATTTGTCGGATCTGTCCAAATCTCGCCGCCCATTGTGAGCCCTGAGACCAGAATGAATTCGATCGGCAGGTTTTTCATCGCGCTGAGTTCTGCGAGCCGCAAGACCGCCAGCCCGCCTTTTCGCGCGAAATGTCCGCCGACAAAGACGACCTTGAGCGTTTCCACGTCGCGATCCGGATCGTAGGCTGAGCGATCGCTGACCTCGACATTTGGGTATCGGACGATCAGCTTCCGGGTCATCAATTCGAAGTTTTCGTGATCCCGGTTCTGATCCAGAAACTGGCGTTTCGCATAATGTGAAAGCGCGGTGATGCGTCGGCAGGCATGCGACGAAATACGCTTTCGCATCCAGGTCTCAAACCGCCCTGCAAACGGACCACTTTGATCAAATACGCGTGGCAAATGCGATTCGAAGGAGATGATAAACTTGCCCGGATTGACCGGAACCCGGTTCCAGGCATGGGTCAGATCTGGCCCAAACAGCCGCGGCATAATGGCGGCGCCATCATAAGTCGGGTGGAGGAACCGGCCGGGGATGAATCGTTTGAAGACGATATCATGCCGTGATTGTCGCGGCAGCACGAACTTGGTGGGGTAGCGATCCCGATATGTCTGTATCTCGAGCCTACCCATGCCACCCCCTGACCTGCTGACGTGCTGCGGCAGTCGGTTCTAATAGCTTAGAAGCCCTAAAATGGCTTTAAGGCGGTCGGTCTGCGGGCAGCGCTGGATTTGGAGGGTTTCTTTGGCACATTCGGGGCGCTGTGCTTGTGACACCTGGTATTCCTGACTCGCCCGCGCGTTTCTGGTACATGAATTGCAGGGAAGCGTTAGATTAGTGGGACACATTCATTATATGCAAGATGGAATAATTCCAGAAAAGCATGAATGCGATTATTGTATATGACTTATCTCATCAGAATATTGAGAGACTTTGGCGCTGCAATTATTGCACGTTTGCAGATTTTATCTCCGCGACGGCATAAGACTGCTTCGACAGAACAGGGTTATGTCCCAACGGGCACCAATTTTCGGCGCCTGAGCGACGTGAATACTAAATCGACACCAAATGGCGCCGCACGGGTGATGCTGGATCGCGCGATCAGTGTGCCTGAATTGCCATTCAGCGCGCCAGTATATGCGATTGGCGATGTTCATGGCCGTGCCGATCTGCTGCACGCGCTGCTCGATGTCATCGCGCAGGATTGCAAAACAACGACAGAACGCCCGCACCTGGTCTTTCTGGGTGACTATATTGATCGCGGCTTCCAATCGCAGCAGGTCATCAACACTCTGATCGGGCTGGACCGAGACGACGCATTCGAGACTGTGTTTCTCAAAGGCAATCACGAACAGGCAATGCTGCACTTCCTGAAAGACCACAGAATTGGACCGGATTGGGCTGCGTTTGGCGGCCGGGAGACCTTGATCTCCTATGGCATCGCTCCGCCCAAATCAGTGAATGCGCTGGATCAGTGGGAGCCCATACAAAAAGAATTGGTGGAAACCATATCAGAAGAACACACGGCGTTTCTCGAAGCGCTGCCGGTCAGTCACAAGATTGGGCCTTATGGATTTGTTCATGCCGGCGTAAAACCCGGCATTCCTTATGATGATCAGTCAGACGAAGACCGTCTCTGGATCCGCGAAGAGTTCCTCAATGCCAAAGACAAGGAAGACTTGTACATTGTGCATGGACATACGCCCGTAAACGCGCCTTATTCAGACCATAGGCGGGTCAATGTGGACACCGGCGCTTACTTTACAGGCCGCCTGACGGCCGTTAAAATTCTAGGCGATAAAATGTCCTTTTTGACCAATCAATTACGGGCGCAGGAGAGCGAAGAATGAGACTTGAAATAAAGGGCATTATCCAGTTTTTGGTCTGCGCGCTGTTTTTGGGACTGGCGACCGCGTGTCAGAGCGCCGCACCTGTTTCAACATCGCCGACGACTCCCGTGACAGAAGCAGCCAATCCCGCGGATGGAGGCGAGTATCGTCTGGGCCCTGCGGATCAGCTCAGAGTGACCGTGTTTGGGCATGATGATTTGTCGAACGAATATACTGTTGCCAGCAATGGCACGATTTCATTTCCTCTGATCGGCGACATCGACGCGGCCGGGCTGACGGTTTCCGAGTTTCAACGCCTGACCGAACAGCGCCTCAGCGAAGGGTTTCTAAAATCGCCCCGTGTCTCAGCAGAAATCATGACCTTCCGGCCTTTCTACATCCTGGGTGAAGTCACACGCGCGGGCGAGTACCCTTATACCAATCGGTTGACGGTGCTGAACGCGATTGCCACCGCTGGCGGGTTCTCGCACCGCGCCAACCGCAAAATTGTTGCCATTAAAGGCCTAAACGACACCGACGAAAAACGAGTGGAACTCACACCGACAACATTTGTTCAACCTGGTGATACTATTCGTGTGCTGGAGCGGTTCTTTTGATCGAGAATCACGAAATAGCCGGTGGCGACGTCAAGACAGTCCGTCGCCATCCCAAAATCGGTTAAGGGGAAAAACCAATGTCGAAATTTACCACCACCGCGATCGCGGCTCTGTTGATGAGCAGTTCGACATATGCCGTCGCGCAAGTCGCGGATGTCAGCTATTATGATGCCGCGCGCATTTCCACATTTGAAGCGAATGAATTCTTTGTGCGTGATCGCTACACCGCCGCGGATGCACACTATTATGAGGGGCTGGATCCCGAACCTATTCGGCTTGGCGCTTTTGATGCGCGCCCTGTCTTGCTGCTGCAAGCGCAAAACCGCGAAAACGTCTTTCTAGACGGAACCAATGAGGTGTCGGATACGGTCATTTCGATCCGGCCCTCCATCTCAGCGGCATCGAACTGGTCGCGCCACCAGATCGGATTTGATGCCTCAGTCGATCATCAGGAATATATGGATCTGTCTGCCGAAAGCGCAACGCAATACGGTTTGCGCGGGTTTGGTCAGCTTGATGTCAGCTCGTCTGTTGCCGTTGCCGGCTCGGCCATTGTCCAGAATCTGCGCGAAGACCGCACAAGTATTGGCGGTGTTTTGAACACAGTCGAACGGGTCGAGATTGATCGTACGGGCGGCGAAGCGAATGCCATTTACGCAAGCAATAGACTGCGCCTGCGCGGCCGTATCCGCCTGACGGACAATGACTATTCGGATGCCGAAGCGGTTGGCGGCGGCATGCTTGACCAAGATTTCCGAGATCACAATGAAACGACCATTTCCGCATCTGCTGAATACGCGGTCTCTCGCGACTGGTCTGTGATTGGCGAAATTGAGCATATCGATCGCGACTATGACCAACCAAACATCACCGCATTGGACCGGGATATTACCGGTTACAGCCTCAGAGCCGGCGCAAATTTCGAACTGCCGGTCAATCTGCGAGGCGAGGTTGCAGCGCAGGTTCAGGAATATGATCCGGCCGATCCCAGCCTCGACACGATCGAGCAATTTGGGTTGGACGCGAGCGTATTCTGGTTCCCAACTCAGCTGACCACTGCCAGCTTCTTTGCCTCACAAGGTGTCGAAGACGCCGGGAACACGGGCGCTGCCAACACGCAGGTGACACGTTATGGCGTGGGCATCGATCACGAGCTGCTGAGAACTTTGCTTCTGTCCGGTGATGCCTATTTCGAAACCCGAGAGTTCAACCCGATTGGGCGCGAAGATGAGCAGACCGTTTTTGACTTGGCCGCAACCTGGAAGCTGAACCCGAACATGCAGCTGCGCGGTGGCTATCGCCATGTCAATCAGGACTCAGTGTTCGATTCCTTCGACGATAACATCTTCACGATTACGCTGCGCATCTTCCCATAAAACGCGTTGCAGTCATCGCTTCGCATAGAGCTAATTCTATGCGGACCTGACTGAGCGTCGAAACAAAAGAGCCGTCCACGTTGTACATGCGCGGGCGGCTCTATTGTTTTAGGAACCCCGCGGCGCAGCCCGCTCACAAGGTCGATCAGGTCGCAGGCTTGACTAGGCGGACATCGTCCAGATTGGCTTGCAGAGGACCCTCATCAGGGGTCTCGGTCGCAACCAGATTGCCGATATATCTTCGCCGATTCCCACGCGCGTAAACGGCGCCCCCGACAAAGAACAAGAAGGATTGAATGTTAAATCCAGCATACAGTGACGATTCAACCATTGAAGAGATCAGGCCAACAATAATGGCGGCAACAAAGGCAATCACGGCCATGTCAGCTTGCGCCAACAGACGTCGCACGGTGAGCCAGATCACGGCGAGCATCGACAAGACGAACGCGCTGTATCCGACGATCCCGAGGTGAACCATGACCTCCAGATGGACATTGTGGAATGTCAGCTTGGTCCCGAACGATTTGTGGTCATTCTCATTCAGCGTCTGGGCCGAGCCGACATCATATTGCCAAAACCCTTCAAGACCGACCCCAAGATAGGGGCGCATGCTGATTTGATTGAGCGCCTCTCCCCACAAACCGGATCGACCAGTGAACGTGGTGTCCTTGCCGAATGCGCCCAGGAAGGAATCCAAGGCGCGCTGATCCACAAAAACAAGCGCCGCATAGAATGCAATCAGGATGGTTGCGATGCCAAGTACGAGCATGACGCTCGAAAGGTTGCGCACTCGGCGCGCGTCGATGAAGAACAGGCGCATGACCGAAATCGAAGCGACACTGATCATCAGCATGAACAATGCGGTCGTCGAGTTTGCGCTGACCACGAGCAAGGCGAAAATCGGCGTCATTAACAGCGCAAACCCGCGCACCCATTTAAACTCGTCCGGATTGAGCGCCGAGGAGAAGCTGAGAATGAACCCAACCAGGAGAAATAGCGCGGCGTAGTTTTTGCTGCCAAATATGCCGCCTTGTGAAATCGGAACGGCCTGGGCGACCACATAGAACATGACCGCCGAGCATGAGATCATCATGCATCGCAGGATCTGCTGCGGGGTGAATCTCGCAGCAACGATGATAATGATCGTGGTCGAGAGGATCATCAGGAGCGATGAGCGCATCGCATCCGATGCATAAGGCGACCAGAACATGGAGAGGAAGGCGACCGCTTGAAACGGTATCAACCACCAGGCTTTTGCGATCCCGTTGATCAGGTTCCGTGTATCGAAAAGGAAATACGAAAAGAAGTATAAGATAAACAGGTAGCGAAGCGGGCCCAAGCCTTGCAATGGCATGCCGATGACAAAGAACCAGATGCCGAGCAGGACCTGATCATGGACCTTGCCCCCTGCGAAGGGCTCATACACGCGTGCTACAATTTGCTTCGCAGACATTCTCTTTCTCGCTGCTCATTGTCGCCAAGGACCGGGACGGCAATTTTGCGCCCTTCGCTTCAGCCTATGCTGCCGAACACACATCTCGCAAGAGACGACAATTTGCCGGGTTAGATTTGTTATCGTTCTAATGCACTGTTTGTACCAATGCACGCAGATCAGAAGATCAAAGTGAACAAGGCCGTCCAGAAGGTGCCGCAAACAGCGCTAACGCCGAGCACCGACCACCATAGTGGCCATTTGTCATTCGTCTTGGTGGACCCATGATCCCGGAGCGACTTGCGCTCCTTTGCCATCAATTCCAAGCGCGCGGCGCTCGCGTCGGTGTGACCAGAAATGGATGTCATTCAGCTCTCTTAAGGGCACCACCGAAATCCTCGGTGCTCTGCGAACAGAGCATAATTTCACAGTCTTTATCAGGAATTAAACTGATCGAAAAGTTTCTGCGAGGTTGCTTAGTGCGCACCTTCTGAACGCAATACGGCTGGCACCGTTTTCACGATAATCTTCAGATCGTTCATATACGAGTAATCGGTGACATATTCAACATCCAAAGCAACTCGTGCGTCATACGTGGTGTCGCTGCGGCCGCTGACCTGCCACAAACCGGTCAGGCCTGGACGGACCTGGCAATAGTGACGGAAGTGCTCACCATACTTTTCAATCTCGTTTCGGATGATGGGACGCGGGCCAACCACCGACATCTCACCTTTGAGAATGTTCAGGAGTTGCGGCAGCTCATCAAGCGACGATTTGCGCAGGAATGCGCCAAATCCGGTGATCCGCGGATCGCGGGTCAGTTTCTGAGTGGCGTTCCACTCGGCGCGGGCATGCGGATCTGATTCAAGCAAGTTGCGCAGCTGCACATCGGCATCAATCACCATGGATCGAAACTTGAAACACATGAACTCTTTGCCGTCGCGGCCGATTCGACGTTGGCGGAACAGCGCCGGGCCACCATCGCTCAGGCGAATGTAGAGCGCGATCGGTATCAGGACCGGAATTAAGAAGAGAAGCGCCGAAGCGGCGAGTATAATATCTGTTGCTCGTTTAAGAGCGTTCGAAACGGATCGATCGTCCGTTTCTTTTTGCACTGCAACAAAATCTGCATTCTGCAGATCACCTGTATACGGTTGATAGCCCATTTCTTGTCCCACACCGATCTCAAAATCAACGGTTTACGAATAACTCTGGGACAGCTGAGCAATTTTCCTGCCAACTTGTCCGTCGAGCTAATATCCCGATCGAAACCGTGAAATTCTGATCACAAAAGATACTCTTACAAAATCTTTATGTTGCACCTGCTGCTGTTTTGCAATCGTGTTCGCCTGTCACGCGAGTGTTTTTAACAGTTGTGTAAGGATTTTCGACATGCCGAGTCGAGGATGCCTCCGACAAGCGTCGATTGAAGCCATTATTTACCCACACAAGACGCACAGAAACCCTTTCGAACAGCAGTTGAATGTGCGAAGACCGAACTCTTGGAGAGGGATCGAATGTCTGCAACAATCGCGGCAGTCGCCAATTTAAAAGGCGGCGTCGGTAAATCTACGACGACGCTGATGCTGGCCGATGGGCTGGCTTACTATTATGGCGCCGAAGTACTCGTGGTCGATCTCGACCCGCAAGCCAATTCGAGTCAGATGCTGCTCACTGACCGCGGTCTGCAGCTCGCCTTCGAACAAGGCAAAGGCGTGCACCATCTGCTCGAGCAGTTCGCCGCCAATGAACAACCAAATATCGCCAATCTGATCCTGCCCAATGCGGTGACGCTGGAAGAGCTGCGCCGGGCCGAGGAAAAGGACAAGCGCCTCGGCTGGGTCTCGATCCTGCCATCGCACACACAGTTGCGCCTGACAGAAATGGCCCTGGAAGAAAAGATCTATGCCAAGGGCATGGCACCAAGCCGGTTGGCCGGCTATCTCGCGGACCATATCGCCAAAGCGCTGGAGCCGTTGACGGCGCTTTATGACGTCATCCTAATCGATACGCCGCCTTACCTGTCGCCCGTCGCCCGGGCGGCGCTGTCGATTGCCGATCAGTTCATTACGCCAACGCTGGCCGACTCAGTCTCGATCTGGGGCACCAAGCAATTCTCCGACTGGATCACCTCGAACGTCACGCCGCATCTCGCCTCGCGCAATTTCGTCGTCATCACCCGGTTCAAAAACACGCGCTATGCCCGCAACGCCGAGATCGAACTGAAAGAGATTTACCTCAAGGATCGGACGTTCGGTCCGACCATCCCCGAATCGGTTCAAGCGCTGAGCGCCATGGATCGACCGGATCTCGACAGCTATAATACGATGCGCGGAAAATATGGACGCCTGCGGGGGGAAGTGAAGCGATTGTCTGAGAGCTTCGCCGAGTTCCTGGCCAAACGCGGCAACAATCCGCCACCCAAACGCGTTCGCGACTAGCTAGAGATTTTGCAAGGCTGAACGAAGCGCTTGCAGATCTGGTGGCAGCGGCGATTCCACGAATACACTTTCGCCTGTGACGGGATGCTCAAAGCCAAGGCTTGCAGCATGCAGGGCCTGACGCGTCAATTTGCGTGCAAGGCTTGTGGCAGTGTCGAATGCGGTGCCGCGACCATGCGCCTTGATTCCGCGATGGCGGCCATAGACCGGATCGCCAATCAGCGAGCATCCACGGTGTGCCATATGCACGCGAATCTGATGGGTCCGCCCGGTCTCCAGACGACACTCGATCAACGCTGCGGCGGGCCGCGCCTCGACTTTGCTGATCTCACCATAAGTTTCCAGCGCTTTGTAATGTGTGATCGCGCGGCGACCTTCGCCGTCCGCGACAACGGCCATTTTCTTGCGATCGCTCGGACTGCGGCCAATATCGGTTTCAATTGTTCCAGCACCAGGCCGCGGGGCGCCGCGCGTCAAAGCCATATAGGTGCGATCAATTGTGTGGGTCGCGAACAGATCAGACAGCCCCTTATGCGCGGCCTCGGTCTTGGCTACGACAAGCACCCCGGTCGTATCCTTGTCGATGCGGTGAACAATGCCCGGGCGCTCGACCCCGCCAATGCCCGGTAACTCGCCCCTGCAATGATGTAGAAGCGCGTTGACCAGCGTCCCTTGCCAGGTTCCCGGGGCTGGGCGCACCGCCATGCCCGCCGGCTTGTTGACCAGGATCAGGTGGGCATCTTCGAACAACACGTCGAGCGGAATATTTTCAGGCTCTGGTACAGCTGGCACCGGCGCAGGCATATCGACCTGATAGGTCACACCTGGTCGCACCGGCTTGCGTGGATCGTTCTGAACCAGCATCCCTGCGCCGCTTTGTTCAAAGACATGGCCTTCTTTGATCAGCGTTTTCGCGCGCGAACGCGAAAGTGATTCGAACTGTTCGCTGAGGAATCGGTCAAGCCGGGTTCCCTTATCCTTTTCGCCTGCTAAAGCTGATAATTCTGTCATCAGATGGGTATAAACCTGCGCGGCAGAGAAGGACATGCTGTAATCGCAATTACAGCGGCAAGCGGAGACATTGGATCATGACCAAACTGACACGACGCGGCCTGTTGGGGGCCAGTAGCGGCGTCCTCGGGCTGGCAGCCTGCAAACGCGACCCGATCCTTGACCCAGAAGCGCGGATCACGGTCAGCGCCGATGACCGTCCGGCCTATCCCGGAACGGTCAGTTTTATTCATGGTGTCGCGTCTGGTGACCCGCTGCCCGACAGTGTGATCATCTGGACCCGGGTGACG
>SPJL01030979.1_pt1 | contig 10848 bp, 7 predicted proteins | sample 3741751 | NCBI WGS metagenome assembly SPJL01 (sample SAMN10925998, study PRJNA522277) | cold seep metagenome | isolation source: Elba SIP-enriched marine methane seep metagenome, extraction at timepoint T3 | place: Italy: coast of Elba, Mediterranean Sea
ATTTGGGACATAAAATGCTCAATGATCGCCTGCGTATCAACACCACTAGCAACTATCTCAATTCTGGATCTAATAATCGTCCTAATAATTCCTATGGAACAGAAAACGTAATGTACCTCTGGGTTTGGTTTGGTCGTCAAATTCCTATGGAGTCGCTACGCGACTACTGGCAACCCGGAATGGAGGGGGTCCAACAGTTTAACTATAACTACAACTGGCACGACAATCCCTACTTTACGATGTTCGAAAATACGAATAGCTTTAACAAAGACCGTCTACTCGGTAATGTCAACGCTACGTATAATTTTACAGACCAGTTGAGCTTAATGGTTCGTACGGGTACGGATGTATTTAATGACCTACGGGAAGGGCGTCGCGCATGGAGCACCCAGCGTTTTCCACTTGGTCAATACCGAGAAGATAAAATCTATTTCCAAGAAAGAAATACTGATTTCCTCTTGAGTTATAATGGTAACGTCAACGAAAATATTAGCCTTGGAGTGACCGGTGGTGGTAATCAAATGGTACAAGAGCGTCGTTTAAATCAATTGGCAGCCAACGAGCTCGCGGTCCCTGGAGTTTACAGCTTCAATAATTCCAATGTACCGGTATTACAAAATTCTTTTAATAGCAAACGAAAAATCAATTCTCTTTACGCCACAGCCTCTCTCGGTTTTCAAAATACGATTTACCTAGACTTAGCCGGACGTAACGACTGGTCTTCTACCTTGCCCGAAGAAAACAACAGTTACTTCTATCCTGCCGCTTCTGTATCTGTAGTTGCTAGCGAATGGTTTAATGCGGAATCTATTTCTTTTGCCAAACTGCGTTTGGGCTACGGACAAGTGGGTAAAGATACCGAGCCTTATTCCTTGGATTCTTACTTCGAATTTTTGTCTAACCCTTATGGGACACAACTTCTGGGAACGGAAGGAAATATCCTCCCCAATGCCAACTTACGTCCTGAGCGTTTGACCACTTTTGAAATAGGAACCGATATGCGTTTTTTCCGTAATCGCCTTGGGCTTGACCTGACTTATTATGTCAATAATGCTATCGATCAAATTATTCAAATTCCAGTATCGCAAACCTCTGGGTATGGCTCCAAATTTATCAATGCTGGAGAGATTCAAAGCTCTGGAATCGAGCTACTGTTGAATGCCGTTCCGGTTCGACAAGGTAATTTTGAATGGTCCTTTAACCTCAACTTTACCCGTGCCCGTAGCGAAGTTGTCGAGCTGAGCGATGATCTTAATACTTATGAGATTTCCAATAACTACCTCAGTGTTCAAGCTCGCGAAGGTGGTCGAATGGGCGATGTATACGGTACCGGATTTGTCCTTGTCGATCCGGCTACTAATCAAACCATGACGGTAGATGATGTGGCCGATATCCCAGAAGGTTGGGGCCATTTGTACAATGGTGGTTTTCCTGTCCGGGACCCTGAGTTGCGTAAATTGGGCAACTATAACCCCGATTTTCAATTGGGTATTAGCAATAGTATTACCTGGAATAATTTTAACCTCAACTTCTTATTCGACTGGCGTCAAGGTGGGGTGATCTTATCCCGTACGCTATTGATTGGTGGCACCTCTGGACTGGTACAAGAAACTGCCGAATACGATCGCGAAACCCATACCTTTATCGGAGGTCAAACTCAGGTGACTGGTGTAAGTACTCTTGACCGTCCTGGTTTTAAAGAAGATGCTGATGGTAATTTTGTGCCAAATGATGTTGCCGTTTCCGCTCGGGATTTTTATTGGTCACACTTTAATAGAGGTAATGAAGAAGTTGGAATTTATGATGCTAGCTTCCTCAAACTACGCGAAGTGAGCTTGGGCTACACCTTTGCCCCTGATCTCGCAGCTAAAATTGGCGCCGATCGTCTGACGATTAGCATCGTAGGCCGTAACCTTTTGCTCTTCACCGAGAACCCACACTTTGATCCCGAAACATTTTCTTACGACGGGAATACTGTAGTGCCAGGAGTAGAAGATATGGCTACTCCAAGTACCCGCAGCATTGGTTTCCACCTCGGAGCTACTTTTTAACCATTAAAAAAAAGATCAATGAAATCTATTATAAATAAACTCTTACTTTGTCTATTGTTGGTGGTAGTGCTGCAAGCTTGTACCAACAATTTTGAAGAGATCAATGATAACCCAAATTTTCCTACAGTTGATGAGGCTAACCCCGCTTTACTATTACCCAAAATTCTTTTTGAGGTGGGAGATGAAATGACTTCTGATATAGCTTGGGGAACAGGAAATATTCTCGCTCAGTTGGTCGCCACTAATAATTTTACGGGAGTAGATCGCTACTTATTAGGAACTTATGAAGGAACCTGGGATTTACTTTTTCGCAATATCCGCGATGCCAATAACCTACTGGCCTTAGGAGAAGCAAGTGAGAATCCTGCCTATCAAGCGATGGCTAAAATACTACGTGCCTGGATGCTGGCTAACCTCACCGAGATGTACGGAGATATTCCTTACTCGCAAGCCCTGCAAGGTAAGAACGATGAATTCCAACCTACCTACGACAACCAAGCGGATCTTTATCTCGCTATTCTTCAGGACTTGACAGAGGGGGCTAATTTGGCTACTCAGGGAGGAAGTGTAGATGGTGATATTTTATACGGTGGAGAAATGGCTAGTTGGGAGAAAATGGCTAATTCGCTACGCGTACGGTATCTAATGCGTTTGGAAAATAAATGGGACGAACTGAATATTAACGGAGCGGCTGAGCTTCAAACCATCGTTAGTGATGGCCAACATTTTACGAGCAATGCCGATAATGCGGCTGTGCCTTATCTCGCTGGAACCAATCGCTGGCCTTTGAATACGGCTCGGGTCGGTTCTTTTGATGAAAAGCGCATGAGCCAACGGATCGAAACGGTACTCAAAGACTTACAAGACCCTCGGATGCCCATCCTCTTTCGTCCGGTTGATAACCCCGATAGTGATGAATTTATTGGTGTCCCCAATGGACTTTCTGAAGATGCTGCTTCTAATTTTAATGGAGGAGCCAATAACCAATCGCGTTTGGGAGCCCGCTTTCGGGAAGAACCTGCGACAGTGGAAATGATGATTATGCACTATGCAGAGCTGATGTTTATCTTGGCAGAAGCAGCCCAAAAAGGTTATATCAATGGGAATGCCAATGATTACTATGTAGCTGGAATTACCGCAAATATGAACTATTTGGGAATTACCGAAGTGGCAGATTATTTGACTCAGGATGACGTAATGCTAACTAGTGAGGAATTGTCGCGCATTGCTACACAGAAATGGTTGTCTCTCTTTATGGTCGGCAATGAAGCTTGGTTTGATTACCGTCGTACCGGACTACCGGAGTTGACGCCCGGCCCTAATGCATCGCTGGAAAATTTGCCCGTAAGAATACAGTATCCGAATAGCGAACAAGTACTCAATGCCAGTAATTACGATGCCGCAGTAGCGACTCAAGGTCCCGATGAAATTACCACCATGATGTGGTTGTTAGAATAATAATAATTTTTCCTTTGATAAGTGGTCCACAATGTGGATCACTTATCTATCATTTATAGGTTTGTGTTTTAGTGAAAAGGGAGTACCCCATTGCTCCCTTTCGCTAATCTTTTACTTTATCACCAATAAGAAAATGAAAAAATATCTTTTAGGCCTTCTCTTTCTCCTGCTTGTCCAAGGTGGTAACACTCAAACAGTAGATAATGTAATACTAATTACTCTCGATGGTTTGCGATGGCAAGAACTCTTTGGCGGTGCAGTAGATAGTATGATGCAGAATACTGAACTGACAAAGAAACCCGAAATGATGATGGCGCGTTTTAGTGCTCCTACACCCGGAGAGGCACGTCAAAAATTGATGCCTTGGTTTTGGTCGACCCTCGCAAAGGAAGGGCAACTCTACGGCAATCGCTGGTTGGGGAATAAAGTAAATTGTACGAATCGTTTTTGGTTTTCCTATCCTGGCTATAATGAAATCCTCACGGGCTATAGTGATCCGCAAATTGATAGCAATAAGAAAAAGTATAACCCCAATAAAACTATTCTCGAAGTACTCCACGAAAAACCTGAATTTGCAGGGAAGGTAGCCGCTTTTGGTTCTTGGGACGTGTTTCCCTACATCATCAATGATGAGCGTAGCGGGATTCCAGTCAATGCTGGTTTTCGCAAAGCAATTGGGGAGGGATTGAGTGAAAAGCAAAGACTGCTCAACGAACTACAAGACCAGGTGTCAGGGCCTTGGTTTAACGTACGCCTTGATGCTTTTACCCACAACTATATGATGGAAGACCTCAAAAAAAATCATCCTCGGTTGGTCTACATTTCTTATGGGGAAACGGATGATTTTGCTCATGATGGCCGCTACGACCACTACCTCCTTTCTGCTCATAAAACCGATCAGTGGATTGCCGAGCTTTGGACCTACCTCCAATCGGATGAGTTTTATCAGGGAAAAACCAGTCTGATCATTACCACCGATCATGGTCGCGGTACTTCTCCGATGACGGAATGGAAAAGTCATGGCACGATCTATAAAGGCTCCAATGAAATCTGGATAGCGGGAATAGGTCCTAATGTGCCCGTACTAGGTGAGGTAAAAAAAGATCAACAACTTTTTCAAAATCAGATTGCACAAACTGTAGCAAAGATGTTGGGCTATGATTACCCCGGTGGGCAATATGAAGCCGGAGCCTACCTTAAATCTATGATTGCACAATGAATCGAGCGGAACAGATACTTAGCCTATACCGCAGATATGGTGATTCGAGCTATGGGGAATCCTGCACGGTGCTTTCGCATTCGATGCAAGCAGGACAATTGGCGCTGAGTCTTGAAATGGATGAAGAAATGATTCTAGCCGCCTTTTTACACGATATTGGTCACTTGGCTCCTTTGGGAGAAGGCGAGCAAGTAGAAAAAATGGGCGACTATGGTTTGCAAAAACACGATCAATTGGGAGCAGAATATTTAGCCCAGCAAGGGTTTTCGGAACGTGTAATTGCTCCGGTAAAATGGCACGTGGAAGCCAAACGCTATTTGTGCCAGGTGTTCCCTGATTATTACGAACAGTTATCAGAAGCGAGTCGTATCACTTTACATCATCAAGGTGGTCCCATGTCGCCAGCAGAAGCAGAAAATTTTGAACGCGTACCCTATTACTCGGATATTATTGCGATTCGCAAACTGGATGAAATGGCGAAGGGTACGGATTATAAAATCACGGACGAAGATTGGCAACTCATCGCTGATTTGATCAACCAACATCTTGAATCATGAAGGCATCTTTTTTATCCTTATTTTTTTTCATTTTTATGGGCGGCGGTGCTTTCGCCCAAACCTCAACGGACTCTTTCTTAGTAGCTCCCTATTTACAGTGGAGTACTCAAAGTAGTATGCATATCCTTTGGGAAACCGAGCGATTGGCTACTTCCCGGGTGGTTTATGGCGAAGCCCAACTCGACGCAGAAGAAGCCAACCTGGAAAAAGTAACTACGCTGGAAGGGCAACGGCATTTACACGAAGTGAAAATATCGGATTTAAAACCCGCTACTAAATATCTTTATCAAGTCATTAGCACCTTAGATAATGGCGTAGTACTCCGCAGTGACGTTTCTACTTTTAAAACAAGCGTTGAATCCAATGACGCTTACTGCTTTGCCCTTGTAGGCGATTCTCAATACAGCTCTAGTTCCCCCGGAGCTTGGGGACGGATTGCCACAAAGGTTTGGGAAGAACGCCCCAACTTTATTTTGCACGTAGGTGATTTGGTGGATGTAGGAACGCGTAAAACTGATTGGACCCAACAGTTTTTTCCAGAAGGGGCAATAGCGATGAGTCGTTTTCCGATGTATACTGTTTTGGGGAATCACGAACAAGATGCATCTTTTTACTACGATTATATGGTTAACCCAGAGCCTGAGTATTACTATACCTTTCACTATGGTAATGCGCAATTTTTTATGATCGATACTAACCGTGATGTATCGGAAGGCTCGGAGCAGTATGATTGGTTAGAATGGGCATTGGCGCAATCCACTGCAACTTGGAAGTTTGTGGTACACCATCATCCTCCTTACTCTAGCGAAGAAAACGATCATGGAGATACTTATCTCGGGGCATCCAGCTACGGGACTCATGCCCGTAACCTTGTACCTCTTTACGATACCTATGGCGTTGACTTCTGCCTTTATGGACACACCCACCTTTATGAACGTAGTTGGCCTTTAGCTAACCATAAAATTAACCTGCAAAATGGAGTGGTTTACATTAATTCTGGTGGCGCAGGCGGAGGGCTAGAAGATTTTGATCCGGTACGCTCTTGGTTTACTCAAGAATTACAAACCGGACATCACTATTGTACCTTTTCGGTTTTTGACGGCCAATTGGTCTTTAAGGCTGTGGATGAGAATGGGCGAATGTTTGATAGTTTTCAACTAAATAAAACGAATGATGGGCAAGTAGGAATGATGCGTCCGCCCGCCCCCCACGTGAACATCGATAAAAAAGTATTTCAAACATCAGCTACCATCTCCCTAGCTGCTTTAGACTCTGATTACCGAATTTTTTATACCCTGGATGGTAGCTTACCTCATCAGCAATCGACGCTTTATACCGGGCCATTTAAAGTAACCGAATCCTGCGAACTCCAAGTAATTTGCTATACCCCCGAAGGTAAAAGTAGTCGTATTGTGACCCGTGAACTTCTTCAGATGGAACCTCTACCGGCTTTAAAAATCACTAATGCTAAGCGAGGTTTAAGCTACCAGTATTACGAAGGCGAATGGAAGTACTTACCAGATTTTGAAAAACTAGAGGCAGTTAAAACCGGGGTTTGTCAAAGTGCAACGATTGAAGAAATCGAGCATCGAGAAAATAACTTTGGAGTAGTACTTGAAGGTTATGTTGACATTCCTACAACCGATACTTATACTTTTTATACCTACTCTGACGATGGTTCTAAGCTTTACCTCGATGGCAAATTATTAGTAGATAGCGATGGTTTGCATAGTGCCAAATACATCTACGGAACTACTATTTTGGAAAAGGGGAAACATCGTTTGCGAATCGAATATTTTGAAGGAGGAGGAAACAATTTTATCTACGCTGGATTGGTAAATGCTGATCATGAAAAAATTCCTTTTAGCCCTTTTCAATTAAGTCATTGAAACAACTTTTTACACGCTATGAAAGAATACGATATCCTCATTGTAGGAGGAGGAATACTTGGAATAGCTCATGCCTATCATTGTTTGAAGGCAGGGCTGAAGGTTGCACTTTTGGAAAAAAATGCAGAACCGCAAGGTGCTACTGTACGCAATTTTGGTCAGGTGGTTCCTTCGGGTTTTGGAAGCAAATGGCAGCAATACGGTCGTAAAAGCCTCTACATTTATCGGCAATTGCAAGAGCAAGTAGATTTGACGGTGCAACAGGAAGGGAGTATGTATTTGGCAAGTGATGCGGAGGAAATGACTTTGCTGGAGGAGCTCGCCACAATTAACCGGAGGAATGGTTATACTTCTGAGCTGTGGATGGCAGCGGCCTGTATAAAGCGTTACCCCGGCCTGAAAAAAGACTATGTTCGAGGCGGCCTTTATTTTCCAGGAGAGATAAAAATCGATCCTCGACAGATGGCCTCGCGTTTACTGCGCTATCTTTGCCAAACCTATGGCTTGGATTATTATCCACATCACTTGGCGACCGAAGCCTGGCAGGCTAGTGGTAGGGTAAACCTTTGCACCGCTACCCAAGAACACTTTACTGGACAAAAGCTTTTTATTTGTAATGGCAGTGATTTTCAAACGCTATTCCCAGAAGTTTTTGCTAAGAGTGAGCTCGAATTGGTGAAATTACAAATGTTAGAGACCGTTCCCCAAAAAGAACAGTACCTGCCCGGTTCCATTCTGACAGGGTGGACCATCCGTCGTTATGAAGCCTTTTCAGAATGTCCTTCCTATGCTGCCATCAAAGCCAAAGAAGACCAAGATAGTTTTCATCAACAAAAAGGAATTCATCTACTACTCAAACAATCACCTAATGGTTCACTGATCCTCGGTGACTCTCACAAATACCAAATGGGCGCTTCCCGACAGGATCCCGATTTTACTACAGATCATAAAGTCAATCGCTTTATTATCGAAGAAACTCAAAAGATTTTTGATCTTGAAAATTGGCAGATTAGCCAAACATGGTTGGGATATTATTGCCAATGTAAGGAGCGAGATATTTTTAAACATACTATCGATCAACACATCCATATTGTCACTGGCATTGGTGGTAAAGGAATGACTGCAGCTTTAGGCTTTGCCGAACAAAACGTTTATCAATCACTTTCCCTCAACTTTTTTAACTCATGATACAACTTGTGATTTTCGATATGGCGGGAACCGCTATTGAGGAGGATAACCTCGTCTATAAAACTATTCAAAGTACGCTAAAAGATCATGCGATCGATGTAAACCTACCTACTGTATTAGGTATTGGGGCGGGTAAAGAAAAGCGAATGGCCATTCGCGATATTTTAGAGGAGTTAAGCCCTGGCCAATGGGAAGACCCCACACTTGATACGATTCACGAAGCCTTTCAAGAAAACTTAAAAAATGCTTACGCTACTTTTCCACTCCGGGTTTTCCCAAGTGTGTGGGAGGTAATGCAAAACTTGCGAGGTCGTGGAATTAAAGTAGCTTTTAATACGGGTTATACTCGCTCGGTAGCCGAAAGTATTTTGGTTAAAACCAATCTACAAATCGGTCGTGACCTGGATGCTTTGATGACTGCTTCTGAGGTGGAAAATCCACGCCCAGCTCCCGATATGATTACCGCCTTATGCGAAGTATTGACGATTAAACCTGAACTCACTATTAAAATTGGTGATTCTGCGATTGATATCGAAGAAGGAAAAAATGCTGGAGTTGCTTATACCATTGGTGTGACGACCGGAGCACAAAGTCGCGAACAAATTGAACAGGCGCAAGCGGATTTTATCCTTGATGATATGAAGGAACTCTTAACTTTGATTCCTTGGGCAGAACCCGTAAAGGATTAGCAGATGAACCAATTGCGAGACCGCTTACTTCGGAGTGATTGGGGCTTTGGCCTATGGGCGGGGCTAGCGAGTTTTCTCGCCTATTTTTGCATGTACCTGTATCGCAAACCATATGCGGCAGGCACCTTTGCCGAAATGACCTGGGGTGGATTAGATTATAAATTGGTATTGATCATCGCCCAAGTGATTGGTTATGCGACCAGCAAGTTTATTGGTATTAAAGTGATTTCCGAATTACGACCGGAGCGCCGAATTGTTCTTTTCTTGAGTTTGATTATTTTGGCCTGGCTGGCTTTAGTTGGTTTGGCTTTTAGTCCCCCCGCTTGGGGCCCTTTTTGGATGCTGCTTAATGGCTTACCATTAGGTATGATTTGGGGCATTGTTTTTACCTATTGCGAAGGACGTAAATTGACCGAAGTACTCACCGTTTTTTTGGCTGCAAATTTTATCCTTACCTCTGGACTGGCTAAGACTTTGGGACGATGGATATTAGAGCTGGGGTATACCGAAAATACCATGCCGATGCTGATAGGACTTGGTGTTTTTCCACTGCTCTTATTGGCCCTGTGGATGCTGAGTCAAATTCCGCCGCCTAGCGAAACCGAATTAGTACGCAAAGCACCTCGTGCGCCGATGGATACAAAGGCCAAGTGGCGTTTTTTAAACCAGTACTGGTTCGCGATTAGTCTTTTTGTGTTGGTTTATTTACTGTTAACGATCATCCGTGATATTCGCGATAATTTCGCAGTAGAAATTTGGCTGGACCTAGGCTATGGAGAAAACCCTGCTATTTTTTCCACCACAGAGTTACCCGTAACGATTTGTGTTTTATTGGGTCTGGGACTTTTATATCGCATTAATGATAATCAAAAGGCACTGCAGAGTAATATTGCGATTTGCATATTGGGCTTGGCATTATTACTGGGCTCAACACTGGCTTTTCAGATGGGATATTGTACCGGTTTGCTATGGATGATTATTTCGGGGATTGGACTGTTTTTACCCTATATTCTATTTAATGGAATCATCTTCGATCGCTTTATTGCCAGCTTTCGGATTATGGGTAATGTAGGTTTTATCATGTACCTGTCGGATGCGATTGGCTACTTGGGTAGTATCGGGATTATGTTGTATAAAAACTTTGGAGAAAGCGACTTGCAGTGGTTGTCGTTTTATCAGCGATTGTGTTGGTGGGCTGGGGGAATAGGTATAATACTATTGTCTTTGCTTCTGAGCTATTTTTACCAAAGCGCTCGCCAACAGTTGTCGACGAGCGCTTCGTAGCTGCTAAGATGTACTTAATAAACTAAGCCGCTAACTTGGCCAAAAGTGCTTCCCGAAGCTCATGGCTAAGGGCGATAAATTCCACGATTTGATCCGATTCAAATTCAACCTTTCCATCATCATTTACCTTCCCAACATTATTTTCGATGGTCAAATAACTTATACCCTCTTTTGAATCATAGAGGGTAAATAGGCTGTGGTTTTTATCTGGATTATCGATTAAGCTGAGTTCTTGAAAGGCCTCTGCATTTGCTCCTTCAATAGCGGCGATCAACTTTTCTTTTTCGTCGATAAAAATAAAAGGAGTCAACTGTTGTTCTTCGAACCAGCTATCATCCGTTTCACTAAAAGGCTTACGTGCTGCGCCCATAGGAAGCAAGGTAGAGATGGCCATGATGATGATAAATTCAACCAGCCAAATCAAAGTTAAGAAGGTTCCACTCACGGCACCTCCCACAATTCCCCAAGTACCAAAGCCATTGATTTCTTTGATTAAGCTAAACAAAACACCAG
>SPJL01038734.1_pt1 | contig 10839 bp, 8 predicted proteins | sample 3741751 | NCBI WGS metagenome assembly SPJL01 (sample SAMN10925998, study PRJNA522277) | cold seep metagenome | isolation source: Elba SIP-enriched marine methane seep metagenome, extraction at timepoint T3 | place: Italy: coast of Elba, Mediterranean Sea
TGGGATTCAGGCCCCTACCTTATCGATCAATTGATTGAGGATTGCTATCACGGCGGGCAGGAAGATTATCGGGCCAGAGCAGAGGATCTATCAGGTTGTCAATGCGTGTATAATAACAGTACCGAGGCCATAGAAAACGCAGCCACAAACCTCAACTTGGGTACTTTTGATTACGGTTATTTCCAAGGAGGAAGTCCGGCGCTACATTATATTTTGGATGTACTGCCACATATCATTTACCTCAAAGAAAATCCAAGCTTCCGGTACCTGCCGACTCCCGAGAGTAATTTGTACTAATTGGAGGAAAGGGAACCTACTTTAGGTCTAAGCTGGGCTTTAGCAAAATGCTAAAGTCCAGCTTAGTGATTTATGATATATCCTAATTTACCCGGTTACGTTCTTCCTCTGACCCCGTTCCCCGGCGACGAGAAGCTTTGAGTTTATTATTTCCAAAATTCTTCGAATAACTGATTCGGAAGGTCCGCTGGCTAAAGTCCAACCGGCGATCGGTGATAAAATTTTGTTCGGGCAGATTGGTACCTACGCGGAAAAAGATGGAATCGAAAACATCGGCGATGTTGAAACGGAGGACACCTCCACCATTGGCAAAACGTTTTTGGACACCAAAGCCCATTCCACGAACGGGTTGATATTCGGCCAAGCCAAAGACCCCGGAGGAATTGTAAAAAGCAGAGAGTTCGACCGAGAAATCCTTAGGCAATTTGAAGGTATGGTTGGTATTAAAGCCATAGCTAACCATCATCTGCTGGATGGGATCACCATTGTAAAAAGAATTCAACCTGATCCAAAAGACGTTGGCGTTGTTTTGCATTTCCCAAAACTCACCGATATAAAAAGGCAAGGTCAAGGAACCCGATAAAATCTCGGTATTTTTAAGGTTGGTGGGGCTAAAAGCCTGTTGGTTATCTTCCACCGTTATCTGATCCTGAAAGCCGACGATAGAGCTGTCTTCATAAGTATATTGGATACTAAAGAGGTAGGATTTGTAGCGATAATCAACCTTTACATTATTGGAGAGCGCAGGTTGTAGGGCAGCATTGCCAAAGAAGTAGGTATTGGGGTCGAGGAAAATGGCAAAGGGGGCCATATCATCGAAGGTGGGGCGACTAATTCGCCGGGTGTAGGAGGCGTTGAGGCTTTGGTTTTCGTTGATGGTATGGGAGTAAAAAATGCTGGGAAAAAGGCTACCAAATTCCCGGTCGACCACCCGGCCATCCTTCTCTGAGTCTAATTCGGAATCGGTGTATTCGTAACGCAGGCCAAACTTAAAACTGTTTTTCTCATTGGCTTGAAAATCGGCTGAAGAGTATACGGCAAAAATACGTTCTTGCAAATCACTTTTGTTCGTAAAGCGAGGCACCTGCTGCCAATCGCCATTTTCCAACACCTCCACACTTACCTCATTGGTAAACTCCGACAAGGCGGCTTTGGCCCCTCCCTCGTATTTCCATTTATCATTAAGCTCGCTTTCAAAAGTCAGTTGAGCAACCCCAATTCCGATAGGGGTAAATTTGTCGCTACGGGTATCTTCATTGCGGAGCAAAACCTCATCGCCATCAAAAAAATCGGTGTTGTAGGTATTGGGATTTTCATCTTCATAGACCAAATAGTCCACATCAAAGTTGAGCTTGGTGCCGGGGTGAAACTCGTGCTGTAGGTTTACATTCCCCATGATGTGTTTCCACTGGTTTCGTTCCTGATTCGTCAGCTCTACGATTGAGGTGGTGTTGCCATCCACGATGGTACTCCCCGTATTAAAAGCATCCATCGTCCATTTATTATCATAAGCCGCTGCCAATACCCCAATGATGGTTTTTTCGCTCAACTGATAATCCAAGCCAATCCGCAAATTATGATTGCGTTGGTTTGGATCGCGATCGGTAAATATATCGGTCTCCGTAGTCACCCCTTCAAAAGTCACTTTCCGGTAATTGAAAATTTCCTGTAATTGATCCTTCCACAAAAAAGAGTAGGTGCCAAATACATTGATGCGCTTGTTGCGGTAATTGAGATTGACACTCGCGTTTCCAAGCTCGCCTCTGCCATAACCCGCTGCCAAAGAGAAATTACCATTCAGCCCCAAGTCCGTACGCTTTTTCAAAACAATATTGATAAAACCAGCATCGCCTTCTGCATCAAACTTAGCCGGTGGCGACGTAATCAATTCGATGCGTTCGATATTATCGGCGCTCATGCCTTGTAGCATTTGCACTATCCCTTCCGCAGGCTGGTAGGTAATTTTTCCATTAATCATAATCACCACTCCAGATTTACCAATCAGCGAAATGCCATTACTCTGCCGATTGACCACTACTCCAGGAGAACGCTCCAAAACTTCTAGGGCCGTTCCTCCCGCAGCCGTCGTACTATTGGCCACATTCACCACCATCCGATCAATCTTTTGTTCAAACAATGGTTTACGCGCCACCACCTGTACTTCTGCCAAATCCACTCCCTCCGAAAGCGTCAGTATGGGTATTTCCTGTGGCCCATTAACCGCTACTGTAAATACCTCGCTATAGCTCATTTGAAAACCGACCATACTTGCTGCCACCAGGTAAGAAGCCCCCGCAGTAGCATTAAGGGAGAAGCTCCCATCATCCAAGGTCAAGGCTCCTTTGATCAAGGATGAATCGGAAGGCTCCAACAACAATATATTGGCAAAAGATACTCCTTCTCCGGCTACATCAATCACGCGGCCACGCAACTCGGTTTGTGCCATTAGAGGCATGGTGTAAAGAAAGGATAGAAAGAAAATGGGGTAAATCGTTTTCACAAATTTCATTAGTCATTTTTTTGAAGACGAGGCAGTATCTGGCTAGTTAGGCTCAACGAAAATGCACAATTCCCGATGAACGGAGGAAAATCTTAGACCAACAGGATGCTCTTACAGACAAGAAAGAATGACTTTACATTTTCTTAGTGATTACTTAATTCTCGCCTTACCCACAGCTAGGATTTGGCCCGTTTCTTTGGCCAACAAAATAACTCTTTCATGAAACAAAGCTTTTACCTCCTAATTGGCTTATTGCTCCCTCTATTTTCGGTAGCACAACTTGAAGATAAGTTTGACGAAAGCCTAGCTCCTTTTTATTTTGGTGTCGCCTCGGGTGATCCGCTCCAAGATGCCGTTATCATCTGGACTCATCTTAGTACAGACGCTCCCAGTGCTGATTTAGAATGGATCGTAGCCACTGATCCTGAATTGCAAAACATCGTACAAAGTGGCAATACTAGTACCGACGCTAGCAGAGATTACACCGTAAAAGTAGATGTCCAAGGGCTTAACCCCGGCACCTATTATTACTACGCCTTTCGCTATCAAGGTCAATACTCTCTAATCGGGAGAACGAAAACCGCTCCAAGCGGTGGCAGCGATCAACTCAAATTTGCACTACTCTCTTGTAGTAGTTTTCACTGGGGATATTTTAACATTTATGATCGGATCGCAGATCGCAATGACTTAGATGCTGTGCTCCACGTTGGTGATTATATCTACGAGTATGCCGTAGGGACTTACAGTGATCCTACGCTCCCGGAACGTGCAGAGGTGCCCGTTACAGAAATTGTTAGCCTAGATGATTATCGTACTCGTTATCAGCAGTATCGCCTCGATGCAGATTTACGTCGCGCTCATCAGCAGCACCCTTTTATTGTGACTTGGGATGATCATGAAATCGCTAATGACACTTGGGTAAATGGCGCCGAGAATCACGATCCTAGTGAAGGTGATTTTCAGGAAAGAAAAAGAGTCGCTACCCAAGCTTACTTCGAGTGGTTGCCGATCCGTGAGAATGCCGAGCAAACGGTTTATCGTAGTTTTAAATATGGTGATTTAGCGGAGATCTTTGTCCTTGATACCCGTCACGAAGCACGTACGGAGCAAATTAGCTCCATCCTTGATCCGACCTACAATGATCCTCGAACCTTATTGGGTGCCGAGCAAAAAAATTGGTTATTGGAGGGATTGAAAAATTCCGATGCACAGTGGAAAATCGTAGCACAACAGGTAATGTTTGCTCCGTTTAATGTAGGCTTTGCGGCTGGTGATATTACTAGCACTGCGGAAGTAGTGGCCGTGGAAAACTTTTTTATCGACATTTGGGACGGCTACCCTAACGAACGGGAAGAGATCATCAGTTATTTAAGCGATAACCAGATCGATGATGTGGTCATTTTATCAGGTGATATTCACACCTCTTTTGCCAATGATGTTACCGCTCAACCTGTTCAATATCCCATTGAGGCTTTTTCTAATTTACCCGTTCCCAGCCCTACTTATAATCCGCTTACGGGAGAAGGTTCGGCAGCGGTAGAATTTATTACACCAAGCGTTTCTTCCGCAAATTTTGATGAGAATATTGGAGCAGCTACCACTGCTCAGTTTGAGTTTGCAATGAATAATAACTTGGAATTACCTCCTGGATCGGGGAATATGTTCAATTATAATCCACACATTAAATTTAATGATTTGGACCGTAACGGTTATGTCATTGTAGACCTTGATCAAAATCGGGCGCAAGGCGATTTCCATTACGCCACTACCGTACGTAGCCCTACCAAGGAAGAGTACTTCGAAACGGCTTTCTTTACCGCCAAAGGAGACAATCATTTACAAGCAGCCGCAGCAGAAAGCCCGGCCAAACCTTTTCAAGCCAGTCCTGCGCCAGCTACCCCTCCGCCATTTTTGGCCCGGGTCCAATTGATTCATAATGCGCCTACTCAAACCGTAGCGGTTCGCGTCAATGGCCAAATGGTCTTGCCAACTTTTGCTTATCAAACCGCTACCCCTTACCTAGATTTACCCGCAGGGGAAGAATTAGATATCGAGCTCGTTCCTATCGGTGGTCCAATTGCGGCTAGCGAGGTGGTACGTTTTGACAATTTGGTTTTTGCTGATGGAGAAAAATATGTTGTAGTCGCCTATGGCACTTTTGATCCTACGGATAATGAAGAGGTTCAACTTTCTATCTTTGACCAAGCAGTTGAAAAAACAGCAGACAACCGAGTGGCGATACAATTCTTCCATGGCTCTCCTGATGCACCTGAGGTAGACATTCTCTCTGGTCAGGATAATATTTTTGACAATACGGGTTACGGAAGTTTTGCTCCGGCCTTTGTGGATGTACCTCCACTCACCTATGCCTTAGACATCACTCCTGCCAATGATAACAATCAGGTAATCGCTACCTACCAAGCCAGTTTGGAATGGTGGAAAGGAAACTCTGCCGTCATCTTCGCAACGGGCAATTTAAATGACGATAGTTTCCAGCCTTGGGTAGCGCTATCTAACGGAGGCACCTATCCTCTACCCACGGTTTCTTTCACTTCCGTAAAAAGTAAGAAACCCGAAACCAAAACCAATTTGGCCTTTTATCCCAGCTCTTTCGATTTAATGCCTAATCCAGCACGTCAAAATATGGAATTGGTCTTTACCCTTTTTAAAGATCAACAAGTTGACCTACAGATCATCAGTATCAATGGGCAGACGATTTATTCCGAACAACTAGGGCTTCTTCCCAAAGGCCCTCAGCGTCATAGCATCTCTCTCGACGACTTGCCAGTAGGTAACTATCTGGTTCGGTTAAATATGCCCGCTGGACAGTTGTCCAAAATGTTTAGTAAAGTGGAATAGCTTATCAAATAAAACACTACAACAATATCTCAACGCGAAAGCTCACCGATTTTATTTCGGTGGGCTTTTTTTAGTTCCACAGTATCCGTAAATAAGCTTAGCGTTTTTGCGATAATCACAGATAAAAAAAAATTCCACAACTTACCTCATCAAATGTAATGAAAGCGATTTCATTAGAATTTATGCTTTTTACTAAGTAGCGAAAATTAGTCTTTCAATAACTGGACTTCCACCTTTTTATCGACGTAGTTTGTAGGGTCTATAAGTTTAAATTTAATCTAGTATGGAGATCAAAGAAGACTGGGAAGAAATCGGTAAATATGTCGGCATGGCTATGCTTGGCGGGGCCTTGGCATATGGTGCTTATTATTTGGGCAAACAACTTTTGGATGGTTCGCAAGGGGACTTAAGTACCTTGTCGAAAGAAGGCCAGCATTGGTTTCACAAGGCAGAAGGTTTCTTACGAGAGTCTCAGTATGTAGAGGCCGAGGTTTATGCTCGTCAATGTTGGCAGCAGTCGCCTCGCAACTCGGACATCAATAATTTGCTGGCGGTTATTCTCTCTTATCAAAACAACAAGATAGACGAAGCCATTCAGTTTAGTTTAAACGCCAACAACTATTCCCCCAATGATCAGGCAAAGGTGCATTACTTGGATACTTTGTCCAATTTGTATTATTTGAATGGCAATTGGGAGGAAGCGATTTCCACTGGTGAACAACATTTGTACTTGGTTCAAGTTTATGCTTCGCCTACCATCCAAGCAAGCCGTTGGAGTCTTTGGCGCTTGGCTAGTTGTTACTTCAATATTGAGAATTACACCAAGGCCTTGGAGCAATACAAACATGCCTTGAACCAACCCGAAGATGGTTCGCCACAACATCGTTTGTTTCGAGAAATTGCCAATACCAATAGCAGGTTAGAACGGTATAATGTCGCCAAAGAATATTATGAATACGCACTCAGTGATCTGAGTAGAAATCGTCATTTACCCAAAGAAACAGTGGATGCAGAAATGGGGGGCATTCTAAACGATATCGGAGTTATCCATACGCACTTGGATCAAACCGATGAGGCCATTCGCTATTATATGGACTCTATCGAACGCTATCATCAAGACCCTTTTCCCTACGCCAATATTGCGACCATTTACGCACAACGTGGCAACTTGGAAGATATGCGCAAGTACCTTGAGTATGCAGTCACCTACTTGAATGCTCACAACCGCTTTCACCTCGAATTAATCGACTTTATCGTTAACAGTAAAAAATATAGACTCCATCCGGAATGCTTTCAATCTATGATCAGCTTGTTTGGGCGCAATCATCTGATTTCCGAGGAGCGGGCGAAGCTATTGCAAAACACCAATATGGCGCAGCAAGATTTCCATATTTCTGAGCAGACCAAACGGGAATTGCGACAGTTGATCAAGAAGGATCACATTTTGGAAGCACTCAACAAATTGGAAAAAATCACTCAAAACAAAGGGCGTCATGGTAAGCTCATTCTCAACCTACGCGCCCAATTGGCTTTGGTGAGAACAGACGAACAAAGGGGGCAGCTCGATCCGGAGCAGCGGACTTTACGACTAGCTCAAATTCGTACTTCTTTGATCGAAATTATTAATTAATCCAAGGGATGACATCATCCCTCAAAAACTTACGCAGTGGAAGAACAATTGAAGCAAGAGCGTCTTGAAGATCAGCACGATCCGCAACATCCTTCCTTTAACCAAGATGCGCTACAAAATCACCTCTTTGGCCTGCTCGATCAAATGAAGTTGGTCAATATGGATATGGTTTTCAAGCTCTTTATGCGCTATTATAATCGGGCTGATACGGGTTTAAAAATGGCCATTCAGAGTCGGATGAATTTCGACCGAGAAGAAGTATTGGAATATCGTTTGGAAGATGCCATTCTGTGGTTCAAGAGTAATTATCCAGAAGAGCACGATCAATTGTCGGGGGGCTTATTCCGAGTAGTTTCCGGCCGGGGGGCAATCAAAACTAGGCGATATGATATTTATCATTTCTTTATCGACGAAACAGATCGGAAGGTGATGTCCGGCTCGGGGTTCCCACTCAGATTGGTAGTGAGCCAACATTTAGACACTGACCTGGAGCAACAGTTCGGTCAGGAAGACTTAATCATTTTTCAATAACCCTCAAGTATTCCATTATGAGTTTGATAGAGAATTTGAGCGAAAGCATTGGCGATTTTCTCGTTGACGCAATCGACGTAATTATCGATACCGTCGCCTGGATCATTGTCGAAATCTTAACCTTCTTTGGAGATGTTATCGATTTTTTCACGGACTTGGTTCCCGCTGGCAAAATCAGTCAAGATCAATTGGAGGATGAAAAAAATAAGGCCGTGGTCCTCAACTTGGTAGAGAAAAGACTCAAGTCCGGGGCCTTCAAATCCGTCAATATTGGCCTAAAGAAAAAACAATCCAAAGGTATTTTAATCAAAGGTGTTTTTGATACCGAAAAAAAGGTCTTTATCCCCAACAGTACCGAAGTTACAGAATACCGCAAGCTCGATCAGGAAACCAAAGATAAGCTGGACGGTGGCGATATGCTCGTACTCGAATAAAATTTAAAATCATGAATCCATTTATCAAAATAATTGGCTTAGGTTCCAGTGCCTTTTTACTTTGGCTACTGAGTCGTCAGCTACGACAGTGGCGAGCGGATGGGAATAAGAAAACGGTATATCGGGACCCCGCAGCCAAAGCCGAAAAATTCGACCTTCTTACTTTAGAATCCGTCATCCTCTGGTTCAAGCAGCATTTGGAGGAAGCTCCTGCGGACACCAAGGCCGTTTTACTCAACTATACCTTGAATCCAGCGCTCAACAACGATGCCGATCAAAGCCTTAAAGCGTTGGGCTACCAACTTTTCATCCAAGGCTATTTCTATCCCAATCGAAATGAATTTGTCCTGCAACGAGTAATCGCCGCACAAGCTATCGATGAATTATTAGCCGAACAAATGGGCACTGAAGATTTGCTCGTTTTTGAATAAAATTTAAACACCATGTTGGACAAAATTGTTATGGGGGTTTTAATTGCCCTAGGAGTAGGTGCGCTTGGTTTAGTGGTCTACGAGGTATATCTATCCTACTTGAATCGCAAAAAGGCCAAATCTATTGTAGAACAAACCATTCGGGAAAACAATCTCTCCGAAGCTAGTCATGCCGTAGTGGATCGACTAGAGAAAAAGCAATACAATGTGGTGAAAGTAGATTTGTACAATAAATCGCGGAAGAAAATTGCGGAGATCAAGATTAAAGCAGATCGAGTCAGCAATGACCTTGATGAAGGAACCGTACTCAAAAATTAATAAAGCATGAAGGCTACCAGCAAAATATTACGCAGTAGAAATTTTCCAGACACTGCTAACCCTGCCATTCAACAGCAGTGGGAAACGCAATTAGAAACTGTTTTAAAAGGCTTGGATTTACTTCCTCATTCGCCACTCAAAAGTATTTTCCTTGGCATTTTATACCAGATAGATATCACAGATATCATAGATACTCATCCCGATATTATTTTAGGAGAAGATGGTCGTCAAGTCAAAGTTTACTTCTTTGAGGAACCTTCGTTGCAGGGAAAAAAATTGGCGGAGCAATCAACAAAAGATAGCATCTTTAGATTGAGGTTGGAGAACAAGTTAAAATCGTTTCTGGAAGGTGGGCAGTTGCAATCTTCCTTTCCGCTCACGGTGATTTGTGTATACAATAACCCCGATGCCGAAAAGTTTTTCAATGACTTAGCTTTTAGCGCTTTTAAAAGTCAAGCCACTGCGCCCAAAAGCAAAGGCCCACAAGTTCAATTTATCCCGACTACTCCGATGTACACCCTAGACCGGGTAATCCTTAGCGATCAGCAAGAGGAGGAAATTAGAAAAACCTTGGTGCTCATTCAAAAGCAACATATTATTTATCAGGTTTTTGGTTTTGAAGAAATTGAGCCTCGCCCCAAAGCGATTCTTAATTTTCATGGTCCTTCTGGCACGGGTAAAACGATTACCGCCCATGCGGTGGCCCACGCCTTAGAAAAAAAATTATTGGCCCTCAATTACGCAGAAATCGAATCCAAGTATGTGGGAGAAGCACCAAAAAATTTAGTAGCTGCCTTTGAAGCGGCCCAGCAAAACGATGCGGTTTTGTTTTTTGACGAAGCCGATTCTTTTCTAGGCAAACGTATTCGAAACGTTTCTTCTAGTTCGGATCAAGCGGTTAACTCTCTCCGTAGTCAGATGCTAATTCTATTGGAGCAACATCAAGGAGTGGTTATCTTTGCCACCAACCTTGTCGAAAACTATGACCCGGCCTTTGAGTCTCGTATTCTCAAACATCTAAAATTTGAATTGCCAGACGAGCAACAAAGACGGGCCTTACTCAAGGTATTGATCCCTTCCCGACTTCCTTACTTTGGCAATATTCCCTTTAGTGAAGATCAACTACAAGGCTTGGTGAGTCTCTCCGAAGGGGCATCGGGTCGCTTGCTTAAAAATGCTATTTTGGATGGTATCACCAATGCGGTGGTTGATGATCGCTTACAAGCACAGTATAGCGACTTTGAGGCAGCCTTTGAACAAATGCAACAAAAGTTAAAAGACAGTGCAAGCAATGATTCGGAGGTCAGCACTATTAAGTTGAGTGATGAGGCTTGGGAAACACTTGGCGAAACCGTTTCAAAGGAAATGACTCGACAAGAAGAGGATGTCTCTATTGATTCCAAAACGTTTTCTACCTAATCAAGCTTAGACCACCGCTATCGTACTTTGATCGACTCATATCATCAGAATCTTAAAGTTGCATTTTCTTTTTACCACCTGGATATTGCGACCTTCAGCAAAGGTCGACCAGCGAAACATCTATTGTATTCGAGGCAGTCTTTTAGCCATTAACTTTTATGTTTTTGGTAAGAACATATCCATCCGTAATATTTCCAGTTAAACTATCTGCTAAATTTGCATTAGAAACAATACCATCATTTGAATTATTGGTATCCGCATCTCCATTATACCCCTGTGTAGTATAGACGTTATTTGAGATATTTTCTGACCACGAAACCTGGGTTATTAGTAAGGATTTCCCAGAACTATCCTTTACTTCAACATGGATATGAGGTGTTCGTCCGGGATACCAACCTGGGAAAATACTAATAAATGAAA
>SPJL01042032.1_pt1 | contig 10835 bp, 2 predicted proteins | sample 3741751 | NCBI WGS metagenome assembly SPJL01 (sample SAMN10925998, study PRJNA522277) | cold seep metagenome | isolation source: Elba SIP-enriched marine methane seep metagenome, extraction at timepoint T3 | place: Italy: coast of Elba, Mediterranean Sea
GCAAATTACAACACTTCTGCTTGGGTGTTAACAGCCGTTGATATGCCTTCTGGTGGTAAAATGGAATTTGAAACAGAATCCGATGATTACCAATTTGTCCAGGATCGAAAGGCAATGCAGATGTATAAAATTCATGGCTTTGGTGGTTCTAATCCGCTAGCAACGAGTGATCGCCTGTATAATGGTGGGAGCCATAATGACCACATCCATGTAAAAATAAGTGAGGAAGCTATGAGTGCTTATTCGGGTGCCGATTTTTTAGCGGACTACCTTAGTGAAAACGTCAACAATCCCATCTATTTCCGAGCCTTACTCAACATGGTCAAGAACAGCAATACCCAATACGATTATGTGTCGGGCTATTTTAAAATTGAACCTGGAAACGATGGTATCATCGATGGCAATGACTTTCAAATCGCTACAGACGCTAATGGAACTTATGTTTCCATTCCGATGCAGTTACTAGATCGAGAAGGCGGTTTTATCAATCAAGGAGATGATAATACCAATCCGATTGCCAAGGCCGGTTGGTACTTTGGCCGCCAAAACCTCAACCGGATTGTTTATAGCCTGGGCGGGAATGGCAGCAATACCAATTTTGTATCAATTGTTGAAGATCTAGTGTCAAGCTTGGGAGCCGTTTTTGAAATATTTTCAGGACCGAACACCAAGTTGCAGGAAAAACAATGTGCTCGATTTATCAAGGCGAATAAATCTTGGGTACGTTTGGAAAATACTAAGGGGCGTAAATTTGGTGGTGGCTTAAGAGTTACCAAAATTGAAATGCATGATCAATGGGATCTGATGGATTTGCGGTCGAGTAATGATGGAGATGATCGCTATCGCCAACAATATGGCCAGGAATATAACTATGATCTGGAAGATGGTACTTCTAGCGGAGTAGCAACCTACGAACCCAATGGAAGTAAGGAAAACCCATTAATCCAACCCTTTTACGATAATGCCGGAGGTGGAGCGGATAAACTAATCGCCTCCAAAGAATCCAACTACGCCGAAAAACCATTTGGAGAATCATTTTTCCCTAGTCCTGCGGTTACCTATAGTAGGGTGGAGGTGAAAAATTTGGACCGTCAAAACGGAGATCAGGTGGTTCGTCAAAATGCTACGGGTAAAGTGGTCAATGAATTTTATACCAGTCGTGATTTTCCCACACTCACGGATTACACCGACATCACCCCGAGGTTTGACCCTCCCGGCCCATTGTCCAGTATCTTTAACCTCAACGTGGTCAACCACCTCAGCTTTTCCCAAGGTTTTGTTGTCGAAACCAATGACATCAATGGCCGCGAAAAGTCAGTTCGTGTTTTCCCAGAAGGACAAGATGCACCAATTTCTGGAAAGGATTATATCTACCATACGGATGACGAAGGACAACTGTCTAGTACCGTCACCACTGTTGATAAGGAAGGGATGGTAAGCGAAGCGGAAGTAGGTTTAGACTATGATGTGTATAGCGATTTTAGAGAAAACTACTCCGAAGCCACAACCGCCGGAGTCGACTTTAACGTTGCTGGTTTTGTCATCTTTATCTTCCCTGTTATTGTCCCGCTACCCATTCCCGATTATGCTTATCACGAAACCAAATTGCGAACCTCTTCGCTGACCAAGGTTGTTCACCGTTCTGCCATTCTCAAGGAAACGATTGCCTATGATGTAGGAGCCAGTATATCAACCAAGAATGTGGCTTGGGATGCGCATACTGGGCAGATAATGTTGACCGAAACGGTTAATGAGTATGACGATCACTACTATAGTTTTAATTATCCTAGTCATTGGCATTATGATGGCATGGATATGGCGATTCAAAATATAGGAATCAACGGTGTGCTAAGTAAGGCGGAAGATGCTCATCAATACCAACTTAGCAATGGCAATCCGCAAAATGTTTTTGAACCGGGCGACGAATTACTTGCTCGCCATCGGAATGGAGGAACGGAAAAAGTGTGGATAGGCAGTGTCGGTAATTCTGATGTCGTCTTAATGAATCGCATGGGAGGTTTACTCAATGATGCATGTCCAACGGACACCATTGATTTTACCATCATTCGTTCTGGTTTTAGAAACCAGCAAGGTTTACCAATGGCGGGAGTTACCAGTATGCGTAGCCCCATAGATTTAGATGGTGATGGTAATTCTACCAACAACATCACTTCCAGTACTTTTGAATATACCAATTCCCAACAAACTAACCCAAGAGTCATTGATGCCAATGCCATTGAGTACCGAGATGCTTGGACCATGCAATGGGAAAACAATTGGCCTCCTTTCCCCGGCGCTCTGAGTAGTACCTTTGACCAAATCTCTTATGGCGGAGGCTTGACGGTAGATATTCCTCCTCAGGATTATGGATTCAATCCCTATCTCTACAACGTGCGAGGCAACTGGAAAACTCGTCGCTCTCACGCCTATCTGACCAGTAGAGTATCACACCTCACTGGAGCTTCTTCTCCGCGTTATGAAGGCTTTTACCGAGATTTTAGTCCCTTCTACTTCCGGGATGCAAGTAGTGGCAATTGGAAAATTGATACTACCGATTGGACTTCTACAAGTATGGTTACTCAGTTTAGTCCTATTGGGGCCGAGTTGGAAAATCGCGATGCCCTAGGCCGTTATTCTTCGGCTCAATACGGCTATCAATACACCCTTCCAGTGGCCATTGCTTCCAATAGCGAGTATCGAGAAATGGGCTCAGATAATTTTGAAGACTACTTCTATCAAAGTAACACTCCCGCAGATGATGGACACTTTTCTTTCTACGATCCTGCTGACCCCAATACCTCGCTGACTCGGAATACTGCGCACAGTGGACACAGTAGTATTGCCGTAACGGGCTCCACTTCCTTGATACGTGATTATACCAATTACTGCGATTATGAAGTGGATTACGAAGGCCCAGATTGTAGCGACCCTGTTGATCCGATTGAATGTAGTCCTATTCAAATTCCCATTGGAATGTGTGGCAACAACATTGGTTGTTCGACTGGTTATGATCCTTCTAGCGTTTGGCTGACTGGCCCTTCGGGAGGTGGTACCCCAGTTTGGGATAATATTGTTTTGGATTTGACAGGATCGACCATTGAGGTCAATTATATCTGTAACCCTACTTGCCCACCACCAACGGGTTCTGTGATCGATGTATTTGTAGTTCATTTCTTTATTGGAGGACAACAATACTTCGTAGAGGTCACGGTGAATAATTCTAACTGCTAAAAAGTAAATCATGAAAAATACAATTTATATCACTGGTTTAGCTTTGCTGCTGGGAATGGCTTTTAGCCACTTGGCCACGGCACAATGCGATGCCATGCCGGGTTTGGACGGAGGCTTTGAGGCCTGCGCACCAGTAGCCGGTACAACTACGCCAAATGCCAATGTCAACTGTGGTGGTTGGTCCAATGGCTTTGGGTCGGCAGATACTTGGAATATGCCCTGGAACCCAGGTTCGTCTGTGTTTTACAACCACAATGTTCCCGCCTCACCTGATGGTGGAGTAGTGGCCGCAAGCATCATCGCTAATGTCGATGGGGAAGAATTTTTGGGGACGGTGAATGATCTGATGGTGGGCGAAATCTATGAGGTTCGTTTTTACCAAGTCTATGCTGGAGCGCAAAGTGCGGACGGTACAGTGCGTAAAGGGAGATGGAAAGTGACCTTTGGCAATCAAACGGAATACAGCTCCGAAATTTTTGCCACGACCTTTCCACAGTGGCAAGCACAGACGCTCACCTTTGTAGCTAGCGCTACTACCCAAACCCTTTCTTTTTCAGCGACGAGAGGCCTCGATGACCCACAGGTTGTTTTTCGCTATTTGATGATCGATGGAATTAGTTTGGAGTTGAAAGAATGTGGCGGTGGTGGAAATACTGGCGAATGTGATAACGATTCCTTTGTGCCCAAGCCCGGAGAAGCCTATGTGGTGAGTGCTTGGGTTAAAGACGAAGTCCCTAATCAGGTGGATCAATACCAAGGCCATATCGCACTCATCAACGAACACACTGGAGGAACTCAAACGACCCCCTTTTATCCCAGTGGAAATATCATCGATGGTTGGCAGCAAATCGTGGGCGTTTTTGAACTTCACGAAAATACTACCCAACTGGAGGTCAAGTTGATATCGATTAATGAAGGAGGAAACGACACCTCCTACTTTGATGACATTCGAGTCTTTCCTTATCACAGTAATTTAAAGTCTTTCGTCTATGACCCTGTCACTCAACGTTTGATGGCGGAGTTGGATGAAAATAATTTTGCCACCTTTTATGAGTACGATCACGAAGGAGGATTGGTGAGGGTGAAAAAGGAAACCGAACGTGGAGTGTACACCATTCAAGAATCTAGATCAGCTAATTCCAAAATCAATAACTAATGAAGGCTAATACAATCTATTTTATATTATCACTGTGCTGGTTGATGGCATTGCCATTAGCCGCACAGGATTTGGAGCAAATGAAAAATTTATTTGCCCAAACCGAACAGTACTACCAAAATGCCGAGCAATACAGCTTGAGCGTGAGTTATGAGTTTTTTGAGGACCAAAATCCCCAACAAGCGGTAGAAAGCTTGTCGGGTAGGATTCTAAAAAAAGCTGGGAATTACTATTCCAAAATTGGTCCTACGGAGTTTGTCTATATCGGTCAATCTTTTCTCAAGATTAACCATCAGCAAAAGGCCGTTCTCTATAGTGCCTTGGCCGAAGAAAAGGCCTTGACTCCGGTAGAGTTGACAAGTTTGATTGAACACTTTGAAAAGGCAGAATTGCGAGAAACTTCCAACTCGCTGATTTGCGAATTGAAGTTTAAGACAAACAAAATTATTCCCTACGAAAAGATGCTGATTTTCCTAGACCCCAATAGCTACGCCATTCAAAAGCAAGAGCTTCACCTCTTGCCCGGCCGTAGCTATCCGGGGCAAGCCAATCGATCTAAAACGGTAGCGGGTAAACTCGTGATCGAATTTACTCCGGACTTGGTGCAAAACACAGATACCGATCTTTTCGTCCTCAGCAATTACCTCCGGTTGGGAGATGAAATAAGCCTAGCCAAGCCATTTTCTTCCTACCAATTTTACCAATCTAATTAATTAATCATGGAACAAATCCTTCGACATAGCGCGCGAATACTGCGCCTGACTCCGATACTTTTTTTCCTACTGTTTGCCATCTTACTCCCGGCCCAACACTTGGAGTTTGATGAACAAACCCTGAATGCCAATGCCATTGATATGACCAGTGGCACCCTGTTTACGATCCACGATACCGATCCCTTGACCTTGCCACATCACGATGAGCAAGCTCGGGTCCTATTGCAATTAAAATTTGATACCGATGCAGCGCCTTATCAGTGGCTTAAATATACCATGAAGTTAAAAATCACTCCCATCGATGCCAATGGTAATCTTGGTACAACATACGGAGTGAACTTGAACATCGAAAATAACCCCATGGGAGGCAACTATGTTGACCTTCAAGGACATGAGGTGAAAGATGCGCATGGTGCTATCGTTAATCTCATTTCTACGGATACGGAAACCTTGAGTGGTCCTACGATTAATAACACTCCAGCCAATGTCTCACTTTCTGGAAAATTGATGGTCGAACGTTATTATCAAATTAATGCTAACACGGCCCCCGGTGGTATTGGACATAGCATCTCAAGTACTTCCAATAGTGGTGGTGCTACTGTCGATAAAAGCGCTACCATAAATTGGAACGCAGTAGATGGGGCCTTGGACTACGAATTGGAATATACTTGGATCGATAACTACTCCGCGGTCTCTTCCACGCCTCTGAGTGCAAATGCAATTGACCTAAGCGATCGCGATTTTGAATTAAACCATACTCGGATTCATACCCGGCAAACTAGTTTTGAGATTCCCTTGATTTATGATTCCGGTTACCTGATTTATCGAGTTCGTGCAGTGAGCCGTTTCCTCAATGATATCAAACAGAATTATTATACTGCTTGGACGAGTGGTAGTGCTACCAAAAGCCGGGTAAGTGATTGGCCACATCGCTTGACGGTTGATCCGCATGAAACACAGATGAATTGGCAATTCCAATCAACCTTTGCGGAGGATGGGAAGAAAAAGGCCGTCGTCAGTTATTATGATGGTAGTTTTCGCAGTCGCCAAACGGTGACGCAGATTAATTCTGATGATAATGCTGTCGTTGGTGAGGTGATCTATGACAACCAAGGTCGATCTGCCATTGAAATTTTACCGGTGCCTGTAGAAGACGATGATGCCCTCCGTTTTTACCCAGATTTTAACCTCAATTCACAAGGCGAGGTTTATACCCACTATGATTTTGACTGGGCGGATTCCACTGCCACTGTATGTGCTACTCCTACGGACTCAATGATTAATTCCAGCGGAGCCAGCGCCTATTATGGACCTCGCAGCAATAGCAGCAATAGCCATCAAGACTTTGTGCCAGATGCGAAAGGTTTTCCTTTTTCCCAAACTCAATACACGCCAGATAACACTGGGCGGATCCGTAGCCAAGGTGGGGTAGGAGCTCAACATCAATTGGCGAGTGGGCATGAAATGAAATATTATTACACGGTTCCAACTCAAGAAGAGTTAAACCGCTTGTTTGGCTATCGAGTTGGTAATGCCCAGCATTACAAAAAGAACATGATGGTTGATGCCAACGGACAGGTAACTATTACTTACCTAGATCCTCAAGGTCGGAAAATTGCTACTGCCTATGCTGGGGATAACCCAGAGCATCTTACGGGATTGGAGGACGAGAATAAAGATGCCCTTCATCAATATGTAGAAACTGATTTACTCAACAAAATCAATTCCACCGACCCCGATACGGATGCGGATAATAATGACCGCTATAGCACAGGACGCTATGGAGATTGGGATGATGCTTTGCGTTTGGCGCGTCAGGTAGCGGTAAGTAGTAATTCGACTAACTTAGACTTTAATTACTCTGCCCGGCTAAATTCTTCTTTTAGCCCAGACCGCTGCCCAGATGAGGTGTATCCTTTTGTGTTTGATGTCCATTCTAGTTTAAAAGATGATTGTGGAGAAGGCATCATTGATCCTCCCTCCGTACAAATTGGAACAGAAAGTACTGCAGGTTCACATATTCCTGTTGAGATCAATTACCCTTCTTCTTCAGGACCACTGCCGATCGGGACTTATAGTGTCTTTAAGGATTTACAAATCAATGAAGATGCTTTAGAAAATTATGCAGATCACTATCGTGGCAAGTTGACCGATTCGACTAGTAATTGTTATATCGACCCTTCGCTTTTTTCACCAAACGTTGATTTCGCCATCTGTAGTAATATCGATTGTGGCGATTGTGTAGATTCGATTGGGACAAAAGTCAGCTACGTTGTTGATGCCTTGATTTTGTTTTATGGGAATGATTCTTTTAGCGGGAGCTTAGGAGGCGATGGCGATGTGGATATTACCTACGTCGATCAAGTAGATGATCTCAACGGCCCGGCCTTAATTGATCCGGTTGAGTTGATGTTGCTGGTGGAGCGTTTTAACCGCGAATGGGATTTACTCATTGAAGCCTGCGAAGCTTCTTGTGAAGGTTATTTGTCTTCCTGTACTCTTAGCGAAGCATTATTGCTACAAGACTTGAGCCCGCAAGGACAGTATGGAAATATTGAAACGGAAGAGGTAGATGGCGAAGAAGTGATTACCGATCCGCTAAGTGTTTTTAATGAAGATAATGTCCTGTACGATGTCTTAAATAATGTAGCTACAGGGAATCATTGGCGTAACCCTCAACCCCCATATACCGATGTTTCTGGTAACCCCTCCCGTATCATTGTAACCCTCAATAGCGAAGGCGAATACAGTCCCGCCATTCGCACCGGGGCCAATATCCAAACGGGAAGCCATCCTGATGGCTCTACCTATCAATACATTTTACCACAAGACCTCGCTGATGTCAACGATTTTCTCACCGCTTATTGGAACCCCAATTGGGCCTACTCCTTAGTGGCTTATCATCCTGAATATTGTTACCTCACTTACAGCGATGCCCTTTGTGCGCTTACTCGAAACGTGTCCGTTTATTCTCCTGCTACCGGAAACAATACCATCCAAGAATTGGATTCTGATGCCTTCGACGGCTATCTCCAACAACTAACCAGTTTTGATGATGCATTGGCTGGTAATGCCAATCTGCTCACTTCTACGGCTACTGCGATCATGGCTGCCGATCCCTATTTTAATCAACTGAGCACAGAGACAAGCACTTTACTAGGCTATCGCGAAGCGATCATGCAAGAGGCCCTTACTAGTCAGTATGAAGAATTCGAAAGTACTGGGGGGAGCGCGCTAAATTTATTGCAGTTTGCTTATTCTACTTCGGTTTGCAATGGCATTTCGGAATGCAATCCGCCTAGTATTAGCGCCATCATTGGTCAACTCAATAATCCATCTGGCCCGCTTACCTTGGATCAGAAAAATAAGATTTGGAATACTTACAAGACCAATTACCTCAGCTTAAAAGAGAAAATAAAATACGTTTTTCTCAATGTTTACACTAAGCAAAATGGTTGCTATAATGCTTGTATCGGAGACGATGAGAGTACTTCGATTACCACGGTGATTGACAATTATTCTGCTACTCCTAGTGTCGTATCTTTTATTGATGGAATCAATACCAGCCAGTTTTGTGACCTGGCGGAATCTGAAGCTTACCTGGAAAAAGACAAACGTTTTTTACCAATAGACGAGCTCTATGATTCGGGGATGGACCCTAGCGATGCTTTGGAGGATTTGGAAGGAGACAACGATTACATTACCTGGATACAAACCGGTAATTGTCCTTTACTTTTTGACTTAGATATTTTCCTCAAAGGCTTTTTTGCAGATACCGATGGTTCTGGACAATTGTATGATCCGGTAGGAACTCGACTCTATAGCGGCCAATACTTTACACCAGATCTGTTTACCGCTCTTGGTGGAGATGTTACTAGCCCTCCTGCCAATATTAATTTTACCGGAACGACTCCAACGGGAACGACTCTAGTGTTGAATGCCACTGATGTCAACAGCAATCCACTACGGATTCAAACTACGGGATATAATTGGAATAATTACAGTACCACCACTCCTTCAGGATCAGGTTGGCAAATCATTGGGATTTCCCAATTGTACTATGATTATTTCGAGGCTACCAATGGTCGTTTCCATTTCCAATTTGTTGCGCAGATTTTACTGCCGGGAGGTGATTTTGAGGAAGCAGTTTTCTCAGGTAGCACTTTGGCGGCAATTGGTGAATGTGGTTTAGATGATGATGGCCCGGGAGATGTTTTGGATGATCAAGTGTCTGATCCTGATAGCCCCTATGGCTGTACTCGGCAAGCGAAATTTAAAAGAGACTTCATCGCTTTACTCAATGCCTTGAAGGACGATGGCCTCTTGGAAAGCACCGTCAACCTTAGTAACTACCCAGAGTATACCAATGGCTTTTTGCCAGACATTTTGAATGATAGCAATGTTTCAAATACGACTTGGTCGTTTGCTAGTGGCGTTTATCAGATCAATAATACCGGAAGTTCATTGCAATTTGAACCGCCCTCCCTTTTATCGAATCCAAATGTCTTGACTTATGAGACTTTGCATTACGAAGAAGATGCGGGAGATGATAATGTGGTAAAGCTGTACTACACGAACACTAGTGGTGAATTGGCTTACTTCAATAATGCCCTTATCCTAGGAGGCTTGAATTACAGTTGTTGCGAACCCAGCAATTTTGAGCTGATTTTCTTCCTCATGAAGCAAGTCGATAATGGTTGTACGAGCCCCACGGGAATCTCTCGATTATTCTGGACCAACGTTATGTTTGTTCCAGATAGAACCTACCTCAAGGATGAAGCTATCGACTTTGATTTTCAAGTAGATTATGATCCCGGTTTTGGAGAAGACATGTCGGACTATCATCCGGTCTTAACCATCAATGGAGAAACCTTCTCCTTTGCCAATAATAACTTGGGATTTGAAGTTCGGGATTATTGTGGAAATTTTGGAAATAGTCACTTCCCCGAACAAAACAAACTAAGTTGGAGTCTGACCACTGATTATGGAGCATTTTTTAAGCTCTTTAACTTTGCTTATACCGAGGGCAGTACTTTTTCACGGACCTTCGATCTCAATGAAGGTGCTGGGAATACGGCTACTTCCACGGACAATGCCATTGACATGACTCTGCTGGGTGGCGGGGCCTGGGTGACTGACCCAAGCTTTGGTACCGGTATTCAATTGAATAATCCTCACCATGCTCGTTGGAACGATAATGACCTGGAATTTATCTTTGAAGATGGTGGTTCTCTCGGTGCCTCCGGCCAACTCCGATTTACCGACATCAACCTCAATTCTCAAATCTTTCAGGACCCCGGAGCTAATGTTTTTCAACTAGATTCCGAACATCCCGGTGACAACGACATCCTCTACAGTTTGCGGATGGATGCGCGTAATGTACCTGATGACGAATGTTTGCCTTGCGTCCCTCAGACGGTTGCTCCAGTCAGTTGTACCGATAAGTACGACGACTTTTTAGCCTACCTCAACTTGGATGCAAATAATAATTCTCAATGGGTAGATGGCTATACTTTACCAGAGTTTTTTAATCAAGAAAACTTCTGTCTGTTCAACTATGCCTACCTCGTAGATTCTTATGAGGAATATTTGGGTACCCCAGCCTTTCAAATCACCGGAACTGGTGGCCTAGGAACATCGAGCAATTATTTCCTCTCCATCGCTGAGTTTGGAAATACCTTACTCAACTACGGTTATGCAGAGATCGATGCGGTAATCATGGATTACTCCGTTTA
>SPJL01005113.1_pt1 | contig 10832 bp, 9 predicted proteins | sample 3741751 | NCBI WGS metagenome assembly SPJL01 (sample SAMN10925998, study PRJNA522277) | cold seep metagenome | isolation source: Elba SIP-enriched marine methane seep metagenome, extraction at timepoint T3 | place: Italy: coast of Elba, Mediterranean Sea
AACCGACGCGAACGGTGCGGGCGCGCGCTTTATGGGACCGTATCATGCGCGCGACCTATGAGGCGGCGGAGCCCGGTGTGATCTTCATCGACCGAATAAATGCCCGTAACAACCTCGCTTATTGTGAAACGATTTCGGCGACCAACCCCTGCGGAGAACAACCACTTCCGCCTTATGGGGCCTGCCTTCTGGGAAGCATCAATCTTTCGCGCCTCGTGGAAGCGCCGTTTTCGGCGAAGGCGCGGCTGGATGAAGAGGCATTGCGTGATCTTGTGACCGTCGCGGTTCGCATGATGGACAATGCGATTGACGCCTCCCGTTTTGCGCTGGATGCGCAACGGGCGGAAGCTCAAGCCAAGCGCCGCATCGGGCTCGGCATCACTGGGCTAGCCGATGTATTCTTAATGTTGGGTATTCGATATGGTTCGAAGGATTCTGTCGAGCTGACCGAAGCGATCCTTAGGACGGTTCGTGAAGCGTCGTATGATGCGTCGGTTCATCTGGCAGAGGAGAAGGGCGCGTTCCCTCTTTTCGATGCGGAGCCCTATCTGGAGGCGGAGCAGGTTCGGGCTTTGCCTGATGAAATGCGGGACAAGATCGCGAAGACCGGCATTCGCAACGCCTTACTGACCTCAATTGCCCCTACCGGCACGATTTCACTCTTTGCCGGGAATGTATCGTCGGGCATTGAACCGGTTTTCGCCTTTCGTCAGGAACGCAGCATCCTGCAAGCCGATGGCACCCGGGAAACCTCGGAACTTCTTGATCCCGCCTATGCGCTTTATAGGGACAAATTTGGCGAAGAAGCCGCATTACCGGATTACTTCGTCGACACCGCTACCTTGGCACCGGAAGATCATTTGGCGATCCAGGCAGCGGCCCAACGCTATATAGACAGCGCGATTTCCAAGACGGTCAATTTGCCGGAGGAAATCACCTTTGAGCGTTTCAAGGATGTCTACGCCAAGGCCTATGCGATGGGGTGCAAGGGCTGCACGACCTATCGTCCCAACGCAATCACTGGCTCTGTTCTGAGTGTTGCGGAATCCGGCTCTCCACAGTCGAAAACGGCAGAGCCGCTCGTGTCGCCTTCCGACGGGGATGTGATCTATATGGCGCAGCCGTTGGAGCGTCCGGGCGCGTTGGAAGGGCGGACTTATAAGCTGAAATGGCCGGAGAGTGATCACGCGATCTATATCACGCTGAATGACGTGATGGATGGGGAGCGGCGCCGGCCCTTTGAGGTCTTCATAAATTCCAAGAATATGGAGCACTACGCCTGGACTGTGGCGCTGACCCGTATGATCAGTGCGGTGTTCCGCCGTGGTGGTGATGTGAGCTTCGTCGTGGAGGAGCTCAAAGCGGTTTTTGATCCGCGCGGCGGGTCCTGGATGGATGGGAAATATATCCCGTCGCTCCTGGCGGCCATCGGTGGGGTGATCGAACGTCATCTGATCGAGATCGGGTTTCTGGAGCTGGGCGAAAAAGCATCACTGGGGCAGGCGCTAAAGGAAGAGGGCCAGACCAAGGCCGCCGTTCTCGGCAGTCGTTCTCGAGGGCGACCATGCCCGCTATGTGGACAGCTTTCTTTGGAACGGCAGGAAGGGTGTGATAGCTGCACGGAATGTGGATGGTCCCGCTGCGGCTAGTGTGCGCCTAGGCCCAAGGTTTCGACTACAGGATAAAGTCCTGTGTTGCCGGGCCGGTCTTTTCATATCCCCGGAGTGCAAGACTGCCGCGTGATGCATTCATAACCGCGGCGAGTCGGGTATCGCGGTTCAAGACGGGCTCTTGCAGCCAATCGAAAACCGAACCATTCACTTTCTCCGCAGCAACCTTCTCACCAAAGGATATCATCTGTCGGCGGCGCCCGACATTTTCCTTACCACGAGGTTTGCCGGATAGCCCATCGCTCAGCCAATCATTCGCAACAGCCGTCGGCATCGGATGACGATGGGCCTGATCGCTCAGATGCTCAATGACGCAGCCGTCCCCAGGTTTCGTCCCGGCAATTGAGAAGAACGCGGGCAAGGCCGTTTCGGTCTTCTGGATCATCTCCGCAGCGCTTTCGAAATCCGGGCATTCCTCCAGTACTTTGCGGGCCAGATGAACCGGCGGCAACGCGCTGCGGCCCCCGACTTCAATGCGTTCCAACAACCAATCGATCGCAACCGGCCAAGGGCCTCGGCTTCGAATCGGCGCTTGGTTGATGGCGATGGCAAAGCGGCCCGGGGCCATGCCGGTCACAACGCCGACAAAGCCGGGCCAACCGATGTTATAGAACTCCCCTGCCGGGCCGGCTTGATGGAGAACCGCCAGTTCCTGTCCCAATCCGTTGAAGGGCCAATCAAGCGTTCGGCGCATCGTAACACCGCCGCTGCCGTCTTCCGCAACACCTGTGGTGCAGCCCCACTCATAACAGAAATTCATGAACCAGATCCCACGAGAAAAGGAAGCGGCGACTTCTTCCACTTCATCCGCATAGGGATTGCCAATCCTTCGGGCCCAGCGTTCAGAGCGACGGTCCATCAGCCCGATCAAGAACGGTGTCGTCATTTTCTTGCCGGCGACAAGAAGTCCGTTAACGCTATCTGCATATGCTCTAGCGGCGGCTCCCGGACTGGTCTCGCGCAGGTCGATCAGGGGGATCTCGCGCGGATGATTTTGTTGAAGCGTCGGTTTGTCGGTCAATGATTGCTCTTCCGTTTCTGTGGTCTAGTTAAGATATGATCGCTGGTGTTGAACTGCAAATACAGCTGTAGTAGTGGCAACAATAACTCAATCATCTGTTTCAAACAGTGTGGTTTGAATAGTGTGGCCGCGTCGCTTTCAGGGGTTTCTTTACGCATGGCAATTACCAATTTCGGCAGCATCAATATTGATAACTTCTATCGTGTCCCGGCTTTTCCCCAACCAGGCGAAACCTTGTTGGTGGACGAACATCTTCGGGGGCTTGGTGGGAAGGGCGCGAACCAATCAACAGCGCTGGCAGCGGCGGGCGCAACAGTTCGGCATATTGGTGCGGTCGGGTCGGATGGCGCGTGGACTGTTGAAATGCTCTCCCAGGCCGGTGTGGATGTTTCTGGCATAGAGACTGTTAACCTTCCGACCGGGCATGCGGTGATCCCGGTCGATGATGCGGGGGAGAACTACATCCTGGTTCATTCTGGCGCGAACCACGCGTTGACCGAAGCGCAGGTTCAAACAGCCGTGTCGACCGTGGCTTCGGGCGATTGGGTATTACTGCAGAATGAGACAAATCTGACCCAGTATATTGTTGAAACCGCGCGCTCCAAAGGTGTCCGGATTTGCTACAGCGCTGCCCCGTTCATTGAGGAACTGGCGATGCCCTTGCTGTCGCTGGTCGACTTGATCGTGGTGAACGAGCTGGAAGCAGCGGCGCTTGCGGCCCATTTCGGCGGTCAGGAGGCGGATATCCCCGTGCCAGGCCTGATCGTGACACGTGGCACCAAGGGCGCGACGGCGAGCCTCAACAGGGTGGATGGCAATGGTCAGGAAACCCATGTTCCGGCATTCAAGGTGGACGCGGTTGATACGACCGGGGCCGGGGATACCTTCCTTGGCTATTTCCTTGCCTCAATTGACCGGGGGGAGGCGCCGGCTACGGCGTTGCGCCAGGCCTCCGCTGCGGCAGCCTTGCAGGTCTCGCGCCCCGGAGCGGCTGATGCGATCCCGAATGTGGAGGAAGTGAATGCTTTTTTGGCTGAGTATGCGGCATGAGTGATAATTTTGATCTGCTGACGGTTGATCTGACAGACAGGGATGCGCCGGAAAAACTGGTGCGGAGCCTTCGGGAGACCGGTTTCGCCTGTATCATCAATCATCCAATACCGGTTGAAGGTATTGAGGCAGCCTACGCTGGTTGGCGCGATTTCTTTGGGTCCGAGAGAAAGCATGACTATCTGGTCGATCCGGAAAAACAGGATGGATATTTCCCGTTCCGATCCGAGAATGCCAAGGGGGTTACGGCAAAAGATCTGAAAGAATTCTATCACGTCTATCCAACAGGTCGGGTTCCAGATGACCTCGCCCCGCAAACAAGTGATCTCTATGACCGATTGGTCGCGCTTGGACGCACCATCCTCGGCTGGATCGACACCTATAGTCCACCGGAAATCCGGGCCCGCTATTCGGAGCCCTTGGCGGAGATGCTGACCGGCAGCGAGATGAACCTGCTGCGCGTTCTGCATTACCCGCGCCTTGATGTGGATGCGGCGGAGCCGGGTGCTGTCCGCGCCGCAGCGCATGAGGATATTAATCTTATAACGCTGCTGGTGTCCGGCAGTGCGCCCGGACTGCAGGCGCGCGATGCCGCTGGGCGCTGGCATGAGGTGCCCTGCGCAACGAATATGATCGCGATCAATGTCGGGGACATGTTGAACATGGCCTCAGGCGGATACTTCCCTTCAACAACGCATCGGGTGGTTAATCCGCCACTCGAATTCAATGTTTCGCGCTATTCCATGCCGATGTTCCTGCATCCGCGACCAGAGGTACGTCTTGACGCAAACTACACCGCAGATGACTATTTGAAGGAGCGGCTGCGGGAAATTGGGCTGAAGACCTAGAGAACGTGACGGGTTTTCAATGGTTGAAGACGGGGCCGGATTGATACGTGACCTCGGGGATAAACAACAAACGATATCCGGGGCAGCCAAAACACAGGGATAAGGGGATATATGATGAGACTGTTCAAATTCTTTGCAGCAGCGCTGATGGTTGCTGCGGTCGGTAGTGCACAGGCGGCGGATTTTAAGCCAGCTGTTGTCTATGACATGGGCGGTAAATTCGATAAATCCTTCAACGAAGGGGTTTGGAACGGCGTCCAGAAATTCACTGAAGAAACCGGCATCGAAGTGATGGAGTTCGAAGTAACGAACCCGTCGCAGCGCAGTCAGGCGATGCAGCGGATGGTCCAACGTGGTGCCACGGTTCTACTGGGTGTCGGCTTTGCGCAAGCGGATGCGATCAATGAAGTGGCGGGTGCCAATCCTGACGTTAAGTTCTCGATCATCGATGTTTCCTGGCTCGACCAGCCCAATCTTCGGCAATATGCCTTCCGCGAACATGAAGGCAGCTATCTGGTTGGCGTTGCCGCCGCGAAGAAGAGCGAGTCCGGCACGGTTGGCTTTGTCGGCGGGATGGATATTCCCCTGATCCGAAAGTTTGCCTGTGGCTACGTCCAAGGGGCGAAATCGGTCTCCGGCGATGTTGAAGTCCTTCAGAATATGACCGGGACGACTCCGGCGGCTTGGAATGATCCGGTCAAAGGGGCCGAGCTGACGGTCAGCCAGATCGATCGCGGCGCGGATGTTATTTATCAAGCAGCGGGCGGTACCGGGCTCGGCGTTATCCGCGCGGCGGCTGATAGCGGCAAATTGGCAATTGGCGTGGATTCAAACCAGAATCACCTCGCCCCGGGGTCAGTTCTGACCTCCATGTTGAAGCGTGTGGACGTCGCGGCCTATGAAACCTTCATGGATGCCTATAAGGGCAGCTTCGCGACGGGTGTTCGTTCCTTGGGCATCGCTGAAGGGGGTATCGACTGGGCGGTTGATGAACACAATGCCGCGCTGGTCGAAGGGGGCGTCAAAGCGGCGGTCGAAGCGGCTAAGGCAGATATCTTGTCCGGCAAGGTCAAGGTTCATAACTACGAAGATGATTCCAACTGCCCTATGTAAGAAGCAGCGGGTAGGATGAAATCGTGAATATGGTGGATGCCGGCGGCGATAAACAGCCGCCGGCCATTGAACTTCGGCGCATCAATAAGCGATTTGGCCGGGTTCATGCCAACCGGGATATCGATCTTGTCGTTGAACGTGGTTCTGTGACAGGGATCATTGGGGAAAACGGCGCCGGGAAGTCGACGCTGGTCAGTATCCTATATGGATTCTACACAGCCGATTCAGGAGAGATCCTGATCGATGGCGCGCCGGTCCGGATCGATAAAACCAGTGTGGCGATCGACCATGGCATCGGAATGGTGCATCAGCATTTCATGCTGGTGCCCACTTTCACGGTGCTTGAAAACATCATGATGGGGGCGGAGGGATCAGGCCTTTTGGCCCCGGCGGAGATGGCAGCCCGGGCCCGACTGACAGATCTTGCAGAGACCTATGGGTTGGAAATTGATCCGGATGCCCTGGTCGGAGACCTTCCCGTTGGGCTGCAGCAGCGTGTTGAGATTCTAAAAGCCCTCTATCGGGGCGCGCGTATTCTTATTCTGGATGAGCCCACGGGTGTCCTGACGCCACAGGAAGCGGATCGATTGTTCGATGTTGTCCGGGTTCTGAGTGGGAATGGGGTCACGGTTCTTTTGATCACCCACAAGCTGCGCGAGATCATGGCGGCCACGGATCAGGTTGCCGTGATGCGGCATGGCGAAGTGGTGCGGAGCCTTAAGACCGCCAAGACGGATCGTGAAGAACTCGCCCGGTTGATGGTGGGCCGCGACGTCCTGTTCTCTGCGGAGACGACGGAAAGACAACCGGGTGCCTCTGTCCTGTCTGTGCGTGACCTCGGTTACCAGGATGAGGCTGGGGCCATGCGGTTGAAGGATATTTCCTTCGATGTTCGGGCGGGGGAAATCCTGGGGATCGCGGGTGTGTCAGGCAATGGGCAGTCGGAGCTTCTGGATATACTGTCTGGAATTGCCCCCCTGCAGATCGGCGAAATAACTTTTGGCGAGGATGTGTTCACAGCGGGTCGTCAGGCGGACCCGTCGTTTTTGCGGCAGTTGGGCATTGCCCATATACCCGAGGACAGGCAACAGCGCGGTCTTGTCCTTAACTTTAGCGCGGCGGAATGTGCGATCCTGGGATATCAGGACGGACCGAACGCGGGTGACCGCATCTTTCTGGATCAAGCCCGTATCCGGGATCGCTGCCAAAAGATGATGGTCGATTTCGATGTGCGCCCCCCTTCACCTGAGTTAAGGGCGGGCGGGTTTTCCGGTGGCAATCAACAGAAAATCGTGGTCGCGCGTGAACTGGCGGCATCCCCGAAGGTTCTGCTGGTCGGGCAACCGACACGGGGCGTCGATATTGGGGCAATTGAGTTTATTCATTCCCAACTGATCGCCATGCGGGATGCTGGCTGCGCGATCCTTTTGGTATCGGTAGAGCTGGACGAGATCCTGGCCCTGTCGGATCGCATCCTGGTCATGAATGATGGGCAGATTGTCGGGGAAGCCGGACGCGATGAAGCAGACCCGAACAGGATCGGTCTGATGATGGCTGGTATCGATCCAGGATCGGAGGCACGCCCGTGAGTACGCCTCCACTTCCACGTTGGGCTGAAATTGGGCTCGTGCCGGTGATCAATCTCACCTTGGCCTTGCTCGTATCCGGGGCGGTCATCGCGATGTTGGGGGAAGACCCGATCAAGGCCCTGGGGGTCATGCTGAAAGGGGCTTTCGTTTATCCTGGCAGCCTTGGCTATACCTTATATTACGCGACCAATTTCATCTTCACCGGGCTTGCTGTCACCGTCGCCTATCAGGTGATGTTGTTTAATATCGGTGGCGAGGGGCAAGCCTATATCGGTGGGCTCGGGGCCGGCCTTGTCGGACTGGCTCTAGGAGGAGTCTTGCCGGGTGTGGTTGTCATCCCTCTCGCCATTGTCGGCGCGGCCCTGTTTGGCGCCGCATGGGCCCTGATCCCGGCCTACCTTCAAGCCTATCGCGGCAGCCATATCGTTATCACGACGATCATGTTTAATTTTATCGGCGCCGGTTTGATGGTCTCGCTTCTGGGGGGACCGATGATGCGGGCCGGGCAGATGTCACCGGAATCTGAAGTGATGGATGCGTCTACGCATCTTTTATCTATGCAAGAACTGTTGGCGTTAATCGGTATTGAGATTGCAGGTTCACCGCTCAATCTCTCCTTTCCATTGGCGTTGTTGGCTTGTGTGTTCGTGTGGTACCTGATTTGGCGCAGCAAGCTCGGCTATCGCATGCGCGCGATCGGTCATAGTGAGCCCGCCGCCGCCTATGCCGGTATTCGCATCCCGCATATGATCATACTCACCATGGCGATCTCGGGCGGGTTGGCCGGCATGATGTCGGTGAATGAGATTCTGGGTGTGCACCACAAGATCGTTATGAATTTCACCGCTGGCTATGGATTTACCGGGATCGCGGTGGCCTTAATGGGGCGCAATCATCCGGTCGGCATTGTGATGGCCAGCCTGCTATTCGGCGCGATTTATCAAGGCGGTGCGGAGCTTGATTTTGAGTTCCAGTCGATCACGCGCGAAATGGTCCTGGTTATCCAGGGATTGATCATCCTGTTCTCCGGCGCGTTGGTCTATATGATCAACCGACCTTTGGCGCGTCTCTTGGCCGCTGTGCTCCCAGCGCGCGTTGAAGGGGAGGGTGGTAGGTCATGATTGAGTTCCTGCACCAATTCCTTCTGACCATCGATGCATCGGTCCGGCTTGCGACACCTTTAATTTTCTGTGCGATGGCGGGATTGTTCGCTGAGCGCTCTGGCGTGATCGATATCTCCCTGGAAGGAAAGCTGTTGGGGGCGGCCTTTGCCGCAGCGGCGGTATCAAGTCTGACGGGGTCAGTCTATGTCGGCCTTCTCGCAGCCATGGTCGTTTCCGTCCTGATGGCGCTGATCCATGGGTTTGCCTGTATCACTCATCGCGGGAACCAGATCGTCAGTGGTCTGGCGGTCAATATCCTGGCGTCAGGCGTGACCGTGACGGTCGCAATTGCCCTGTTTCGCCAAGGCGGACAGACGCCCTTGCTGGGACCGGGGGAACGTTTTGGCCCTATCACGCTTCCCTTCGCGGAAAGTCTTTCCGTCGTCCCGGTCCTGGGGCCGTTCTATGCTGATTTGATTAGTGGCCATAACCTCCTAATCTATCTCTTGATACCCTTGCTGCCTTTCTTAGGTTGGCTGTTGTATCGGACACGGTTCGGCCTTCGCCTACGCGCGACGGGGGAAGTACCTGCTGCTGTCGATGCGGCTGGGGTTTCCGTCGCCTGGGTGCGGTATCGCGCCTTGATTATCGCGGGCATTCTTTGCGGGCTCGCGGGCGCCTATCTGTCCACCGCGCATGGCGCCGGCTTTGTGAGGGAGATGAGCGCGGGCAAAGGCTATATCGCGCTCGCCGCCATGATCTTCGGTAAATGGCGTCCCTGGCCTGCCATGGGCGCCTGTATGCTGTTCGGCTTCTTCGAGGCGGCGTCCGCGCGTCTACAGGGCGTAGAAATTCCGCTGATCGGGCCGGCTCCGGTCGATATCATTCTGTTGCTGCCTTACATCCTAACAGTCATTCTATTGGCCGGTTTTTTTGGGCGCGCTATTCCGCCCAAAGCCATTGGAGAGCCTTATATCAAGGAGCGATAGCCATTGACCGCAAGTGATAGAGACAACGAGCTGATTGACGCTGCCATTGCGGTTCGGGAACGGGCCTATGCACCCTATTCGAAGTTTCATGTCGGCGCCGCAATCCGGGATGAGGTCGGTCGCCTTCATATCGGTGCAAATGTAGAAAATGCCGCTTACCCGCAGGGACAATGCGCTGAGGCGAGCGCAATCGGCGCCATGATCGCTGCGGGAGGGCGCCGGATTACAGAGATCGCCGTGGCCGGCGGCGGCGACGGTCTATGCACGCCTTGCGGAGGCTGTCGTCAGCGTATCCGGGAGTTTGCGGCGACGGATTTACGGATACACATTTGCGGACCGGAGGGGCATCGGGAGAGCTTTGCATTTGGATCGCTGCTGCCACAGTCTTTCGGCCCGGATAACCTCGATTGAAGTCGCCACAATGACCATGCTCAAAGTCTGTTGTATCGCGTCCTTGGAAGAAGCTCAGATGGCGATGGATGCAGGCGCGAACGCCATTGGCCTTGTCGGTCCTATGCCAAGCGGCCCCGGCGTGATTGAAGACGCAACCATCGCCGAAATCGCGAAATTCGTTGGCGATAAGGTCTGGAGCGTTCTTCTGACCAGCCGGGTCTCAGTGGAGGGTATCTGCGATCATGTCGCGGAAACTGGCGTTAACACTGTCCAGATTGTCGATGAACCTGAGCCTGGAACCTACCGTGCCTTGCGCCAGATGGCGTCCGCCCCACGGATTATCCAGGTTATTCATGTGGAGGATGAATCTGCGATTGCGCTGGCTCAGAAGTCTGCGCAGGAGGTTGATGTTATCCTTCTCGATTCCGGGCGGCCCAGCGCGCCGACAAAAATCCTGGGTGGCACGGGGCAGCAGCATGACTGGCGGCTAAGCCGCGCGATTGTCGAAGCTGTCCCATGCCCGGTCTTCCTGGCCGGGGGCATTCGCCCGAACAACGTCACAGACGCGATCCGACAGGTGCGACCGGCAGGCATCGATCTCTGTACCGGCGTCCGGCAAGATGGTGCATTGTCCGAGGAATTGCTGGCCGCGCTTCGCGACGCGATCAACACGGCTGACCAGGACGGTTAGGTTAGCGCGTCTCGGATAGTTCTGATCATGCGCATCTCCAAGGCACCGAATTCCGGGACCAGATAGTCGGGCCAAGTGGATAGTTTGACCGCAACGAAATCAGCTTCTTGATCAATGTAGAGAAGCTGCCCGAAGACGCCGCGCGCCATGAAATCCCCACGGTTCACATCGGCGACCCACCATTGCCGGCGATAAGCACCATTGGGGGACAGCGCCGTATAGGGTTCGCCGAATTTTGCGCTTTCCCCATGGCGCAGCGAGGCAACCCAGTCAGCCGGTACGATCTGTGCGCCATCGGCGACACCGCCATTGGCCATCATCATGGCGAAGCGGGCGTAATCCCGCATCGTCGCATTGAAACCGCC
>SPJL01016195.1_pt1 | contig 10827 bp, 8 predicted proteins | sample 3741751 | NCBI WGS metagenome assembly SPJL01 (sample SAMN10925998, study PRJNA522277) | cold seep metagenome | isolation source: Elba SIP-enriched marine methane seep metagenome, extraction at timepoint T3 | place: Italy: coast of Elba, Mediterranean Sea
AAAAGCACCGATTGCGCCTGCCTCGGTCGGGGTGAATATTCCCCCAAACAAGCCGCCAAAGATGCCGAGCATCACAACAACGATGGGCCAAGTCTCCTTAAGCGCGAAAAACCGCATCGCCATCGTCATGGTTTCATCTTTGGCCGGGGCAAGATCGGGGTTGAGCCTAATTCGTACAAAGACCACCATTATGTAAAACAAGGTGGTCAAAAGCCCGACAGAAATCCCGCCCAAAAATAGATCGGAAATAGATATCCGTGCGATGATCCCGTACAGGATCAAGATAATCGACGGTGGGATCAGCGCACCGATTGTGCCGGCAACCGCTACAGTGCCGGTTGCAAGTTCAGGATGATATTTGTGCTTAAGCATCTCTGGTACGGCAATTCGGCCCATGGCTGCCGAACAGGCAACCGATGACCCTGAAACCGCAGCGAACCCAGCAGACCCAAGGATCGATGCAATGGCTAGTCCGCCCGGCAAGGCCGAAGTCCAAGCCCGGGCCGCTTTGAACAGACCGGACGTTAGATTGGTTTGGTAGCAAATATAGCCAAGAAACAGGAACATCGGGATTGAGCTAAGCACCCAATTTGCCGAGAACTGATAGGGTATAACCCCGACCGAAGCCCAGGCAACGTTCCAACCGCGAAGCATCCAAAGCCCGACAAAGGACACGCCAATGAGTGCAAAGCCGATATGAAAGCGAAAAGCGATCAGCAGGAACAATATGCCGACACCACCAAGGCCAATAGCAATATCACTCATCGAAAGCGTCCTGTGGTGAATTAGAGAGCCCAACGCCAATGGCGCTGCAGACAAATCTACAAACTGCGACGAGCGCCATCAGGCTGCATCCGATTGGGACCAACCAGTAACTTTGCCAGATCGGGATTAGTGTTGTGCCTTGTTCGACTACCGCGCCAGTGCCGGTCTTTTGAAGCGCCATTTCAATTGACCGCATCGTCAGGACAACCAGGATTGCTGTAATCAACAGATAGTTCACAGCAATAAACGGGCGTTGCAACCATCTGGGAAAACTTGCGAATAGGACGTCTACGGCAACATGTGCATTGCGCCGTTCAGCGACAATCAGGGGAATAAAGGTCAGCGCCACCATGTAGTAGCTGCTAACAATTGTGATGGTCCCTGGCACAGGTTGTCCGAGTAGATACCTGCCGACAACATCGGCCGTTACGTTCAGCATCATCAACAAAACGCAAAAGACACCCGCAAAGGCTGCAAGCTTCTCGACCAATGACAGCGTCTTTTCAATCCAGTTCATTGAAGCCTCGCCACATTATTGACGGGATCGGTACGCGCAGAAAACCGTATCTGCGCGTACCGTTTTTCATCAGTTCCCGTAGGTCGTTGCGTCAATCTTTGAATAGATCTCAGAGTAGAAAACAGCTGAGAGTTCTTCTTCACTTTTAACACCTTCAACCAGCTTGATCCAACGTGGCACCAATTCCTGCATCTTGGAAATCAACGCGTCCGCGTTCTCAAGCTTGAAGCGTTCCTTGTAGCTTTGGCTCAACGCTTTGAAGTCCTCTGCAAGAAATGCCTGAGTGTTGGCCACGATATCAGCAGGCGTTGTCGTTACATCAATTTTACGAGACTTCGCCTCTTCAATGGCTGCCAAACCAACAGAATGGTAATCCCAGGTAAGGCCTGAGATAAGTTCAGCACTGGCGGCAAACATTGCGCGCTTCTTGTCTTCGCTCAAAGCCACCCAACGGTCACGATTGATGGTCGAAGGGAATGGGAACATCCCGCTGGGGGCGCCGACATAAATGTGTTTCACCACATCAACCAAGCTGAAGTTTACAAGGTCAGGGGGGTTGCCAACAACGCAATCCAAGACGCCTTGTTCCAGTGCTTCAAAGGTTTCATTGATTGACAATGATACCGGGACACCGCCCATTGCTTCTGTCCAGCGCGCCCAAAACGCACCAGCAGTTCGCATTCGCTTGCCCTTCAAATCTGCTGCCGAGTTAATTGGCGCTGTACAGCTCACCAGGTAAGGCGGCGTTACAGCTGATCCAACGAGCAATTGATTTTGAGACTTGATTTCTTCCAAGCATTCCGGGCAGCCCAGCATTACCAACTCGGTCATCGCCCCAGCAAATGCAGGCGATGGCAGGTCTGTTTCATTCCCCTTCACTGCCATTACCGCAGAAATTTCGCCAATCAGATTCAGATTGGGGTATTCTGAAGCGAAATAGGGGGGCAGTACTGTCGCCATATCCGCAACACCATCGCGAACCCCTTCGTTAGCCTCTTTAAAGTTCAGCAGGCTCAGCGGGTAGACCTTAACCTCAAGGTCGCCATTCGATTTTTCTTTTACTGCCTTTGCAAATTTTTCGAAGACCGGGGTGACACTCACGCCAGGGGGCCAGCCACTGGCATACGAAAGCGTCTCTGCCATGCTGGATGTCGCGCAACACATCAGTGCAGCTGACATAAGTAATGCTAATTTCTTCATTGTATTTCCTCCTTTTGGAATTTTCGCCATTTACATGACGCTCGAATTGTTTACCCCGCATGCACTGGATTAATGCGCCTCCTCCGCCTCACCTGATCACAGCTATTGGGTCACGCTTTGTCGTTATGACGTCTCCCGTAATTCGGAACGTTGGATTTTTCCGGAAACTGTTTTTGGCAAGTCTGGCACTATCTCGACATGCCTTGGAATCTTGTAACCGGTCAGGTTTTCGCGGCAGTATTCGATGATTTCCTGAGGTGTGGCGGCGGCGCTGTCCTTGAGTGAAATACAGGCTTTCACCGTTTCTCCGCGATAATCGTCTGCTATGCCGACAACCGCTGCTTCCCGAACAGCGGGATGGGTGTAAAGAACGTCTTCAACTTCGCGCGGCCAGACTTTGAAACCACTGGCGATGATCACATCCTTTTTGCGATCGACTAGATAGACCCAACCAGTCTTGTCGATGAAGCCGACATCGCCGGTGCACATCCAACCGTCCTTCAGCGCGGCTGTGGTTTCTTCCGGATTGCGCCAATACCCTCGCATAACTTGCGGTCCGCGAATTAGAACCTCGCCCGCTTCACCGGTCGGTTGAACCCGGCCTTCAGGGTCTACGATGATCAGTTCGGTCGACGGGATGGGGATGCCGATGGACATATGTCCGTCCATAACCGGCGCATCGAGACCGAAGGGCGTAAAAACAGCCGGGCCGGCCAACTCCGTCATCCCGTAAACAGGATGAATTCGAAAACCCAAATTCTCTACCAGGGCATCATTCAATACTGGCGGAATGGGCGCCCCCCCAGAATAAACTTCTTTAAAACTTGCCATATCACTGGCGCTAACGCCGGGCACCATGGACAATGCGTTGATCGCCGTGATCGCGCCAACTGTGTGGGTCGGTTGCCATTTGCGGATCATCTCTACAGCCAGCTCTGGTGAGAAGCGGTAATTGATGATGTTGCTGCATCCACCAACAATCGTGGCGCATAGATGTGATACGAAACCGGTAATATGAAAGAAGGGAGCCATCGCGAACATCCGGCTTTCCGGACGAAGATCGAACCATTCCTTCGCGGCCTGCCCATTAAAGGCCAAGGACGCTTGTGTAATCATCGCGCCTTTCGGGAATCCCGTCGTTCCCGAGGTGTAAAGGATCAGCCCCAGATCATCGGAGCTAGCGGTGTATGGCCGTGGCGTTTTATCTCGGCTGGTAGAAAGGATGGCATATAAGCTGTTTGGCCGATCGGGCTCGCTCTGCATGCCATCAACATTGCTTACGCAGATCACAACAGGGAGCGCTTGCATGCCATTTTCGGCCATGGCTTGGCTTAGTTCCGGCTCAGCGACAGTTTCACATAGGATTGCCGCGGGCACTGAATCCGCCAGCAAACGCGCAAGTTCTTTACCCCGGTACATTGGGTTGATCGGTACAGGGACAGCCCCAATCTTCCAGGCTGCCAACATCATCATTGGAAAGGCGGGCATATTCTGGCACAGGATCAAGACCCGATCCGTTGCCTTAACGCCTTGTTCTTGCAACCAGAACGCCAATGCGTCGCTATCGTTATCAAGTGCCTGATAAGAAATCGTCTCATCAAAGTAATGCAATGCTGCATCGGCACCATTGCGCTCAACAGCAACGCGAAAAGCGCTCAACATGTCCGGATAATCAGGAACCAATTCAGCATCTGCTTGATTGCGGTACAGCGCCGCCCAAGCCGGGGTATCCACTAAACTTCTTGTCGAAGTCTGCATCATCTCGCCCGCCCGCTAGTAAATTTCGAACAGGCCAGCGGCACCCATACCACCGCCAATGCACATTGTGATGACGCCATACCGCGCGCCCCGGCGCTTACCTTCGATCAGTGTGTGGCCGATCATTCGTGCACCGCTCATACCGTAGGGATGGCCAAGCGCAATGGCACCGCCGGAAACGTTCAATCGCTCACTGGGCAGGCCGAGGCGATCTCGACAATAAACTGCCTGACTGGCAAAGGCCTCGTTCAACTCCCAAATTCCGATGTCATCAATAGTGAGATCGTTGAACTGAAGGAGTTTTGGGATAGCAAAGAACGGACCGATGCCCATTTCATCTGGCGCACAACCCGCAACCGCCATACCGCGATAAGCGCCCATGGGTTTCAACCCGCGGCGTTCAGCTTCCTTGGCTTCCATCAATACCAACGCCGCAGCGCCATCCGAAAGTTGCGAGGAATTACCCGCCGTCACGCTTGCGCCTTGGGATAGGATTTGGCCTGCCTTCAAAGCAGGAGATAACCCGGCCAACGCCTCAGGCGTCGTACCGGGTCGCGGTCCTTCGTCCTGTGAGATCTCCACATCTTCGAGATAGGGAGTACTGCCATCCTTGGGCATTACCAGTTTTTGGGTGGAGAACGGAACAATCTCAGCATCGAAACGTCCGTCATTTATAGCCTGTGCAGTGCGCTCTTGAGACGTAAGAGCAAAGGCATCTTGTGCATCTCGTGTGACACCATACCGACCTGCGACAAGCTCAGCAGTTTCGAGCATCGACATATAAATTTCAGGCTTGTGCGTAACCAGCCATGGGTCTTGCGCGTGGTATCGGTTGGCATGTTCGTTTTGCACCAGCGATATGGATTCAACGCCGCCGCCAACAACAACATTTTGTCCATCGCAGATTATTTGCTTGGCCCCCGTTGCAACGGCCATCAGGCCTGAAGAGCATTGGCGGTCCACGGTCATTCCAGGAACAGTATCGGGCAAACCGGCCCGCAGAAGACATTGGCGAGCAACATTGTATCCCGACGAGCCCTCAGGGACTGCGCAGCCCATGACCACATCATCTATTTCATCGGTAGCGATGCCTGCGCGTTGAACCGCGTGGGAAATTGCGTGGCCACCAAGAGCCTGCGTCTGTGTGGCATTGAACGCCCCGCGATAGGCTTTGCCAATCGGTGTTCGTGCATAAGACACGATGACTGCATCACGCATTTTCTTTCCCCCACCAGCGCCACAACTTTTTTATTGATAATCAACGCTTTCATATTGTCCTACATTATTGTACTACAAAAATCAAGCCTGTTTCAACTTTCTGCCCACGCTGCCAAACTTTGGGGGGCTAAACGGGAAGAATCATCAGGTAGTATTCGGTGCCCTTGTCTATTGGGAATTTGGAAGTATCGAGCGGCCGGATAATACTGTCGCCAAGTTGGAGAGTGAGATTGACTGCACGAACTAATAGCCCGCGAGAAAGTATCTTTCGCGATTTGATCGTTGGACTTTATGAGGGAAGATACGCCCCCGGCCAGCGCCTGACGGAAGCACAACTTGCATCAACGTATAATGCGAGCCGTGGTCCTGTGCGGGAGGCATTAAACCGGCTGGAAGCAGCTGGCGTTGTGGACCTGACCTTGCAGCGCGGGGCATGTATCCGCAAGTTGAGTTTGAAGGAAAGCCTGGATTCCCTCATCATCGCAGAAGGTTTGGTCAGCATTGCGGCCCGTTTTGCGGCTCAGAATGTTGAGAAGGATGGCGCACGCGAGCGAATGACGGCAGCGTTGGATGACGTTGTTGGTCGCGATCCATCAGATGCACCAAATGATCCCAATCTCGCGAGAGCACGGGACTCATTCTACGGAACACTCACCGCATTGTCGGAGAATTCGCAATTGGGCCGGGCCATGCCTTCGGTCCAAATTCATCTGTTGCGGGTGCAATTTGCCAAAATAATCCGAGAGGCCGATCTTTGGCGGCATGAGGATTATCGCAAAATTGCGGAGGCCGTAATTTCTGGTGATGGGGATGCAGCGGAAGCAGCCGTGCACGCACATTTTTCCAGAGTGATCAAATTGTTCACCGATCAATTGGCGGAACAAGGGGCTGACGGTGTTGTCGCATAAATAGGCAACAAGCGCTAATTTCCGATCCCAAATTCTCAGGACGCAGTGCTCGCTGTTTTTTATCGAATGACTGCGTCCACGTAATCTCGTTTGGAAATGGCCCATTCGATTTGATGTCGTTGCAGAGATTTTGTGATGCGCGTGGGGCTCTCAAGTCAGTCACACCGTTGACAGTGCAAAGTTTTGGATTTATTTACTCGTGAGTAACTTTTTTACCAGAGAGAATAAATGACCATTCCTTCCACATTCAAAGATCGCCTAAAGTTACCAGCGATTGCGGCACCAATGTTTCTTGTGTCCGGCCCTGACCTTGTCGTTGAGACATGCCAAGCTGGAGTTATTGGGACGTTCCCGGCGCTCAATCAACGCACATCGGAAGGCTACTCAGAATGGCTTGCCGAAATTCAATCGCGCCTCGATCTGACGCCCGACGCGGCCCCTTATGGGGTCAATCTGATTGTCCATAAAAGCAACACGCGGTTGGATGCTGATCTGCAAGTTTCTAAGGATCACAAGGTGCCGTTGATCATCACGTCACTCGGTGCGGTGAAGGAAGTGGTGGATGAAATACATTCCTATGGCGGTGTGGTGTATCACGATGTGACCAACATGCGGCATGCACGAAAAGCTGCAGCCGCCGGTGTTGATGGATTGATTGCTGTTTGTGCGGGGGCTGGTGGTCATGCGGGTCGATTGAACCCATTCGCCATGATCGCAGAAATTCGTGAGTTCTATACAGGAACGATCATCCTGTCCGGCGCGATCAGTTCAGGTGAACAAATCGCCGCGGCGCGTTTGATGGGAGCTGACCTTGGTTATCTTGGCACCAGATTTGTCGCAACTGCAGAATCGATGGCGGTTCAGAAGTACAAAACAATGATCCTCGAGTGTGACGCCTCAGACATTGAATACACACCAAATATATCCGGGGTGCATGCCAGCTTTTTGCGACCAAGCCTGATTGCGGCCGGGCTCGACCCTGACAATCTGGCACCACATGGCGAATTGGAAATGAACGAAGAGGCCAAGATCTGGAAAACGCTTTGGTCTGCCGGGCACGGCACGGGAACAGTGCATGATATTCCCACAACAGCCGAACTTTGCAAAAGGCTCATCGATGAATATCGAGCGGCGATGACGAAGGCTGCAATAGATCGCTTTGCCGCCTAAGCCAGAGAAAGGCCACGCAATCATGGCAACAATTGCAAAGATAGACTCGCCTTGGGGCTCGCAATCTGATCGGGAAGCCAAACGAAACAGTAAACGCCAGGCAGTGCTGGACACAGCCGTGCGGCTCTTCAATGCAAAGGGTTTCCAAGCAACGTCGCTGGACTATGTTGCACAAGCATTGAGCGTCACAAAACCTACAATATATCACTACTTTTCCAACAAGGATGACATCCTCTTCGAATGTCTGCGCCTTGGCATGCGTCAAATCCAATCCGCAATTGGCGAAGTACAGCAAAGTGCCGCCACCGGGCGTGACCGTTTAGAAGTGTTTGCCGTCGCTTATGCCCTGACAATGACCCAGGAATTTGGGATGTGCACCATTCGCACTTCTGACGATCAACTTTCCGCCAAAAGTCGGAAGGAATTTCGCGCCTTGAAAAGGGAAATTCATGAAGCCCTTCAAGCCATCATCGAAGACGGTATGAAAGATGGCTCCTTGATTGAAGGGGATGCGCGCCTAACCGCATTCACCATGGCCGGTGCGATCAACTGGATTGGCCGGTGGTATCGTCCGGATCAAAGCATGTCGCCGGATCAAGTGGCACAGGGAGTCGTCAGCAACCTGATGACCGGACTGGTGGCGCGATAACGAACGCCGTCTGAACCGACACCCTGAGATGACGATCCGCAAGAGGAGATTCCCAATGACGCATGACCCCCTGCAACGAGCCCCCTTACAACAAGCCTATGTCCCGGCGACTGATGAAGTCGCGTTTCTGGATATCACAATCGGCGATTTGCTTAGGCTCCAAGCCAAGAACTACGGGGATCATGAAGCCGTCGTAGAAGCCGGAGCAGACGGTCAAACCGCGCGCCGCTGGACTTATTCCGAGCTGACCAAAGATGCGGAGGCCATTGCGCGGCGGCTTGCTGCGGAGTTCGCGCCTGGTGAGCGGGTCGTCGTCTGGTCACAAAATGGACCGGAATGGGTGTTGTTTGAAATCGCCGCCGCTATGGCGGGTCTTGTTCTTGTCACGGCAAACCCATCCTTTCGGGCGCAGGAGCTACAATACGTTTTGCAACAATCCGGCGCGGTCGCGTTGTTTCATGGCGCGGTTGCTCGGGGAATGCCTCTCAAGCCAATCGCGGACGAGGCTACAAAGGATCTATCGAAATCCGTAACTGTGAGAAATCTGGTCGATGTCTGCGAAGATCGTTCTGAAACAGGCGCCCTTCCCGAGGTGCTGCCCAATGATCCGGCCCAAATCCAATACACATCCGGCACGACAGGATTTCCAAAAGGGGCATTGTTACCGCATCGCGGCCTTGTGAATAACGCACGTTTCAGTGCCGGGCGCTCAAACCTTGGCCCCGAACATACGCACCTGCACCTCTTGCCGATGTTCCATACCGGCGGCTGCGGCACCGTAACGCTTGGGGTTCTTCAAGCCGGAGCGCGTATGGTCTTGATTGAGGAATTCAATCCAAGTCTGGCGGGTGAGCTAATCGAAACGCAGGGCATCACGCATTTCATCGGTGTGCCAACGATGCTTTTGGCAATATTGAACGCGTATCATACGAAGTCTTTTGAAACCAAGACTTTGCAATATGTTCTATCCGGGGGCGCCATGGTTGCCCCCGCTGTTGCCCGCGAAGTTCAAGAAGTCTTTGGCTGTAAATTTGAGACGGTCTACGGGCAAACCGAATACTGCCCACTTATCTCGCAACATGGCCCTGAGGATGACCTTGACGATATCTGCAACTCTGTCGGACGCGCATTGCCACAGACCGAAATTTCAATCCGCAGAGCGGCTGACAACACAGTCGCTAACATAGGGGAAACTGGCGAGATTTGTGCGCGCGGCCCTTGTGTCATGATTGGCTACAACGACAATCCAGAAGCAACAGCGGCGACCGTCGACGCAGACGGCTGGCTTCATACAGGTGACTTGGGCGAGATGGATGACCGCGGTTTCTTAAAGGTCACGGGCCGACTGAAAGAGATGATCATTCGCGGCGGCGAGAACCTATTTCCTGCCGAAATCGAAAACACTCTATTGGACCATCCCGACGTTGCAAATGTGGCTGTGGTCGGCCTGCCGGATGACAGTCTCGGTGAAATCGTTGCCGCATTTATTACACCTGTCAAAGGGGCCGACTGCAATTCAACCGCGCTGAAACACTATTGTCGTCAACATCTGTCTCCTCAAAAAACGCCGGTTGTATGGAAGCACGCAGCCAGTTTTCCATTGACCGGGCCCGGCAAAATTCAAAAATTCAAGCTGGTCGAAACATCGGAAGACTACCCCGATTTGTAATAGCCGTGAGGGTACCAACGTTGACGGCCAAGCGAACTTACACCCAAAGTTTCTAGTCCACGTCGGATAGCCATTTGAAACATTCAGTGGCAATCGCCAAGGCTAATTCGGCGGGGTTCTGGATGGCCAACGCCGTCGAAACCCAATCACATCAAATCGGACGCACACAAAAGCACTCCAGGAACTAGTGCCAAGCATCAACCTGTGTAATTCTATCTGGAGCCTCAACACTATTTAGTCTGAAACTGCCCTTCCTGGAGATCGATCTGGCAACCGAGGGCGCATCTGTCCGGGTTCGCCAAATTCTAAAAAGTAACTTGAAGCAGAACGTGGCAATGCCTAATGCTACCCCCCTTATCTGGACTGCGAATTAAAAAGGGAATTGCTTGAATGACAAAACGAGATCCTCGCCCCCGGCGCAGTTTTATCTTCGCGCCGGGCCTACGGCCCGATATGTACCCGAAGGCACTCGCGTCAGGCGCCGATATCGTTTGTGTTGAGTTGGAAGACGGCATCGCGCCCAAGGACAAAGCGGTAGCGCGTCAAAACGCACTGGCACTCTTCGCCGAACCGCAGGCCGATGATGGGGTCGAACGGATTTTGCGCATCAACTCAATTCGCGAACGGTTCGGGATTGAGGACGTGCAGGCGATATTGTCGGCCGAGCAACCGCCGCCCGCCCTGATGATGCCAAAGGTACGCACACCGGACGAGGTCCAAATGCTGGACCAGCTTCTGAGCGAAGCAGGTCATGCAACGCGTCTGCATGTGATCATCGAGACGAACGCTGCCCTGGAAGCCGCTTACGACATCGCCCATTGTTCTGATCGGATCGACGCCTTGTTCTTCGGTGGTGTCGACATGGCAGCCGAATTGCGGTGCAAGAATGCCAGGGAGCCCCTTCTTTATGCCCGGTCCCGGGTCGTGCATGCGGCGGCAAGTGCGGAACTTGATGTTATCGACGTTCCTTTCC
>SPJL01033126.1_pt1 | contig 10820 bp, 9 predicted proteins | sample 3741751 | NCBI WGS metagenome assembly SPJL01 (sample SAMN10925998, study PRJNA522277) | cold seep metagenome | isolation source: Elba SIP-enriched marine methane seep metagenome, extraction at timepoint T3 | place: Italy: coast of Elba, Mediterranean Sea
GGGAGCCGACAGAGTTTCCGGCGGACCGAGACGTGCGGCTGCAAACTCTGGCTCGGGGTGATGAAGGCTTCCTGCTCGCGATGGGATATTCCACCCAGCGTGGCTATGGCCGAACACACCCGTTTGCTGGCGAAATCCGCATGGGCGAGGTGACTGTCGAGTTCATGCCGGAGGAACTTGGTTTTCCTATTGAGATCGGTGAGATCACGATCACCGAATGCGAAATGGTGAACCAGTTCAAGGGCACGGCAACGGAAAAACCCAAGTTCACCCGCGGCTACGGGTTAGGCTTTGGTCATGTTGAGCGCAAGGCGATCTCAATGGCTTTGGTTGACCGCTCGTTGCGCTGCCGGGACTTGGGAGAAGAGGCGGGGGCGCCGGCCCAGGATGAGGAATTCGTGCTCTCCCACTCCGACAATGTTCAGGCGACCGGCTTCGTTGAGCATTTGAAGTTGCCACATTATGTCGACTTTCAGTCCGAGCTTGAACTCGTGCGCCGCATGCGGGCCGAGTTCGATGCGGCGCAGGAAACCAAAGAAGAGATCGCGAAACCGGAGGCTGCGGAATGACTGCTGTTCAATCGGAAACGCCGCGTGCTGAAGCGGATTCCGGCTATAACTTCGCCTATCTGGATGAACAGACGAAGCGGATGATCCGCCGCGCTATCCTGAAAGCGGTGGCGATCCCCGGCTATCAGGTCCCCTTTGCGTCTCGGGAAATGCCGATGCCTTATGGCTGGGGCACGGGCGGCGTTCAGGTCACTGCGGCGGTTATCGGTAGCGATGATGTCTTGAAGGTGATCGATCAGGGATCCGACGACACGACGAATGCCGTTAGCATCAGGAGTTTCTTCGTTCGGACGACGGGCGTTGAGACGACGGAAAAGACGCGGGACGCCACCTTGATCCAAACCCGTCACCGGGTACCGGAAACGCCTTTGTCCGAGGATCAAATCCTGGTCTATCAAGTGCCGATCCCGGAGCCCCTGCGCTTTTTGGAACCGCGTGAGACGGAAACCCGGCGCATGCATGCTTTGGAAGATTACGGTCTGATGCATGTGAAGCTCTATGAGGATATCGCGCATCACGGCCATATTGCGACGACTTACGCCTATCCGGTGAAAGTCGCCGGGCGTTATGTGATGGACCCGTCACCGACGCCGAAGTTTGATAATCCGAAGATGAACCACTCGCCGGCCCTTCAGCTGTTTGGCGCTGGGCGGGAAAAGCGGATCTATGCGATCCCGCCCCATACGGAAGTCGTCAGCCTGGACTTTGAAGACCATCCTTTTGAAGTGCAGCAATGGGACAATGCCTGCGCCCTCTGCGGGGCGACGGACAGCTTCCTGGATGAAGTCATTATGGATGATGCCGGAAAGCGGATGTTTGTGTGTTCGGACAGTGACTATTGCGAAGAACGCCGTGCCGCCGGGCATGTTGGTGAGGAAGGAGTACCGCTATGAAGACGGTTTTCTCAGAATCGCCGCTTCTGCAAGCGGAAGGCATCGAAAAGCGCTTTGGCCGCGTCCATGCCTGCAACGATGTGTCGCTTGATCTCTATCCGGGTGAAGTGCTTGGCATTGTTGGGGAGTCCGGATCGGGCAAGACAACGCTGTTGAACATCCTCTCCGGCCGGATCGAGCCGGAAGCCGGCGTGGTCGAATACGCGGTGCGGGAAGGCGGGATGCGCGATGTGCATCAAATGGGGGCAGCCGAGCGGCGCATGCTGATGCGGACGGATTGGGCCTTTGTACACCAGAATCCGCGCGACGGGTTGCGCATGAATGTCAGCGCCGGTGGTAATGTTGGCGAACGGCTGATGGCCGTGGGCGCCCGGCATTATGGCCAGATCCGCGACACCGCCGTTGATTGGCTCCAAAAGGTAGAGATGGAAGCAGGTCGGATCGATGATCTGCCCCGGACCTTTTCCGGCGGTATGCAACAGCGTTTGCAGATTGCCCGGAACCTTGTGACCCGACCCCGCCTTGCTTTCATGGATGAGCCGACTGGCGGTTTGGATGTTTCGGTCCAGGCGCGTTTGCTGGATCTGCTGCGGGGCCTGGTCGGTGATTTGGGACTGGCCGCAATCGTGGTCACCCATGACCTGGCTGTTGCGCGGCATTTGTCACACAGGCTTGCTGTGATGCGCCGTGGGGAAGTGGTTGAGACGGGACTGACAGACCAAGTGCTGGATGACCCGCAGCATCCCTATACCCAGCTCCTCGTTTCTTCGATCCTTAAGGCTTAGGGGAGGGTATCACGATGGAAATGCTGAAACTGAGTGGCGTTGCGAAGACCTTCCAGCTTCATACCCAGGGCGGCGTTAGCCTGCCGGTCATGTCTGGTGTCAATTTGACAGTAAGCCAGGGCGAATGCCTGGCCCTGACCGGTGCATCGGGGGTCGGTAAGTCAACCTTGATGCGGATGATCTATGGGAACTTCAAATGTGCGGAAGGCGCTATTCTCGTCCGCCACGGGGATGAATGGCTCGACCTTGCCTCTGCGCATCCGCATGCGGTTCTGGATGCACGACGCCGGACGATTGGCTATGTCAGCCAGTTCCTGCGTGTGTTGCCTCGGGTCGCGACGCTCGACATCGTATCGGAACCGGCGCGCGCCCAGGGAGTGCCGGATGACGCGGCCAGAGCTCACGCTAAGGATCTCTTGACCCGCCTTCGGATCCCAGAAGCGCTTTGGTCATTGTCGCCGATCACCTTTTCCGGTGGGGAACAGCAGCGCGTCAATCTGGCCCGTGGCTTTGCGGCACGTTATCCGATCCTGTTATTGGACGAACCGACAGCCTCTCTGGACGCGGAAAACCGCCAAACCGTGATCGAGATGATTATAGAAGCCCGTGAGGCTGGATCAGCACTGGTCGGCATTTTCCACGATCTGGAAGCCAGGAAGCAGATCACGACGCATGATCTGGACCTGACTGTCTACGCGGCGGCTTGATCGCTGCCATAACGATGTCTGCCGTTTAACAACGTCCGCCCCTTACTATGATTTGGTGGTGTCGAAGGACAGGACGTTGGTGGATTTCGTTAGTTCTGGGTCGTTGTTCAGGGTTAGTCTGTTTGGCACCCTGACTGTCACAGTCGTTCCAATATTGAGCTGACTTTCGATCTCCCAGCTCCCCTCCATGTGATCGAGAAGCGATTTGACGATCGCCAGCCCCAATCCCCACCCTTCGTTGGCATCGGTAAAGTTCTCTCCCAGCTGTAGCCAGGGGTCGGCCATCTTGGGAATTTTGTCCTCGGAAACGCCGCAACCGGTGTCTTTCACGCTGAATATCGCTTCCGATTCTGTACATGTCGCCGTCAAGGAGATTTTGCCCTCGTTTGGCGTGAACTTCACAGCGTTGGTCAGAATGTTCAGAAGGATCTGCTTGATCCCGCGTCGGTCTTGTACGAGGGGAGGGCAATTCGGGGCGATAAAAGACTGAAGGTTTTGTCGTTTCTCGACCGCTTTCATCTTGATCGTACGTGTGCACTCATTCGTCAGAGCGGCGATACCGAATTCATCCAAAATGAGTTCTCGCGCCCCGGTTTCGATTGCTGAAAGATCCAGCAGGTCTCGAACGAGATCCAAGAGATGCGTGCCACTTCGATGAATATCTTGCGCATATTCGAGGTATTTCAGATCGATCGGCCCCAACATTTGTTCTGAAATAATCTCAGAAAATCCGATGATGGCATTAAGAGGCGTTCGAAGTTCATGGCTCATCGATGCAAGAAAGGCACTTTTTGAGCGATTGGCATTTTCCGCTGAAAGCTTGGCTTGATGAAGCTCTTCTTCGATCTTCTTTTGCTTGGTGATGTCGAGAGCAATGGTTGCGATTTGTGTAGTGTCCCCAAACTCATTCTTGATTGGGAACTTTGTGACCAGCAGTGATGTATTTCCGATGTTTGCGGCAAAGGTCTGATCTGCAGCAAGCGGCTTTCCTGTTTTAAGAACCTGTAGCTCCGCTCTGCGCGATTCGGCAAACACCTCCGGCGTCAGCACATCTTTTAAGGTTTTCCCAGTAAGGTCTTCTGCGCTTGATCCAAGCTGATTCAGGAAAAGGTCACTGGCAAGAATTAGACGACCATCCATATCCTTGATTGAGATCGATACCGGGGAATCTCGGATAATCGTATCAACAAGATTTTCTTTGTAGCGTGCATCCGCTTCAATTGCGACGCGATCACTTATGTCTGCAAAGGCGAAATCCAAATACCCTTCATCGTCGTTGATTTGTATTTCAACACTGGCATGGAAGATGCTGCCATCCCTTCGTTTATAGGCAACTTCGTGAATATGACGTGGGTCATTTCTACTGATATTAAATATCTCTTCACGCTTCTTGGGATCGGCGAAATTCTCGGAAATTTTGAAGGTGGCGACGAAGGTGTCCACATCGTCGTAGCCGAATAAAACAGCAAGACGCTTGTTCGACAGAAGGAGACGGCCATTGTCGATACGCGTTCTTCCGATTCCAATCAGGGCGTTATCAAAAAGCGAGCGGTAGTTTCGTTCACTTTCCAAAACCAGCTCGTTTTGCTCGGCCAACTCCGCCGTTCTTTCGGCCACGCGCCGTTCAAGTGTGGCCTTGTTGTCTTCTAGCGCTTTTTCGATCCTCTTGTTTTCCGAGATATCTGTCCAGATTCCGACCGATCCTTGGAAGGTGGAATTGTCATCCAGGATGGAAATGGCGTTGTTGATGCAGGGGCGGTTGGTGCCATCGGGTAGTTGAAGTGAGAGCTCGTAGCTGCCTTTTTTCCCCATTCTTCGGGCTTCAATCTCCCGTTTCAGGATGGAGGCGTTTTTGTCGTCCACAAAGTCAAAAACGGATCTACCAACAATATCCGAATGGTCTCTACCCAATAATACGCACATCGCAGGATTGACATCGAACGTCTTCCCATCCGGCCCAATGAACCAGAAACCTTGTTGGGTTGTTTCAAATATCTGCTTCATGACCGAGGGGGTGAAGAATACTTCCGCATCGGTTATCGGAATGCTGGCGGGGGACACCGGCAGTGTATCTTGCCTAGAGTCAGCCGTCATTTGCCTTGCCTTCGATCATATTTCTCTGACATTTGCGTTAAACAAAATTCGTGAATAACTTTTTACTCTAAATACCAACCATGTCCCATCTGTGACTTTGTATTACAATTACTATATCACTGTTGTTAAGTGCTTTGTTAAAAAAATGTTACCGAATGATTTGCTATATAAATACGTGTGGTTTTCTGATTGGTTATTTAATGAATGCGAACGAAATAAGGCGTTCGACAGACGTGAATTATTTTTTATTAATGTGAATTCTTAATTCCTGGCATGAATTCTTATTCTGCTATCGCGGCAAGAATCGCAACTGTACCTGATCAAGCGGCCAGCATCCTCGCGTGAACTCAATTCGGGATCCGTTAGGCGCATGGTTGAAACTCAATGTCCGCAACACAGGGGTCCGGGGCGTTAGATGCAGAAGGTCGGCTTCCTCTGCTTCCGCGAACCCTCCTGAAACGCGGGTTTCCGCCCAGGAAAACTTGGGGATCCCATGTGCCTTGAATACCGCACTGATGGAGTGATCAAGTGCGTATACCTCGGCAAAATTCGGGAAAAGTTCTGCAGGCAGTTCTTTCACTGCCAGATAAACTGGATAGCTGTCCTGAAGATGCAACCGGGTCAGCAAGATGACCTCTGCAGTTTCAGGGATTGCCAAAGCCTCTATCGCATCGGCGCTCGGTCTCGATTTGGTCAAGGCAACAGTGCGGGTGGTCATGCGTCCTTCGACGCTATCAAAACTCTCGGCGAACCGTTTGCCAGTGCCGACCTGATAGACCATGCCGGGGCGGCGCGCGAAAATACCAACGCCTTTTCTGGCCTCCAATAACCCTTCATTCTGCAAATGCCGGAGCGCCCGGCGCAGGGTCACGCGGGTAACGCCAAAACATTGGGCGAGCACTGTTTCGCTTGGCAGGCGTTCACCGGCATTCACGGCTCCGTCTCTTAGTGCCGAATTGAGGCGGTCATAGATCTGCAGCCAGATGGCACGCTCGGATTTCGGAAGATAGGGATTGGCGGATGCGTGTTCCAACCATGTGGGCAGAGGATCAATCTCGCTCAAAAACTTTCCTTCCCTTAACGAAGACCGCAACAACGCGCGGGGCTGTATTGTCGCTGTCATCGACAACGATCACATCGCCGCGAAGTCCCGGCGCTATGCGTCCACGATCTGCGAGACCCGCTGCTTCAGCCGGATTCTTGGATATCAGATTCCAGGCTGCCGCGAAATCGCACCGTGCCTCACGGACCAATCTGAAGGCGGCGAGCAGCGGGGCGGGATAGTAGTAGTCTGATGCCAGGACGGAACACAGGCCTGCTTCGACGGAATCGGCGGCATTCACGGCACTGATATGGCTGCCGCCTCTGACGACATTGGGCGCGCCCAGGATGATGTGTTCTCCGGCATCTCGCGCGGTCCGTGCGGTTGGTTCCGTTAGGGGGAACTCGGATGCGACAACGCCAAGCGATCTGAAGTAGAGGCGTTGTTCCGGCGATGGTTCGTCATGGGCAAATAGGATGGCGCCGCTTGCCTTGGCGCGCGCCGCCGTGCTTTCGATGGTTGCCGGCACCTCTTCGCGCCTTGCCCAGACGCGTTTCAGCAATGTCATAAAGTCGTTCTCTGACAATCCTGTCCGCGCGGCCAAGGTTCCTGATTTCCGCTTCAGATGGTCTGACGCCATCATTGCGGTCGTGTGGTCGTTAAAGGCCAGGATGGGGGATGGCTCTGCTTCGATCCAACCCAAGGCTTCATCAATCGTCTCTAGAGCAAAGGTCTCCCAACGCAAATGCAGTTGCGTGTCGCAGGCGAGTGTCGGGCGCAGTCGCGTCAAAGCCTCAATGAAGCTGCGCGCGGTTTCGATCCCGCGCAATCCGGGCTCCCACGACAGGGTCAGACCATGATAGGCCGTTGTGATCCCGTTCCCGATCAATTGCAGATCGGTCTCGCGTAAGGCGGTATCCAAGGGGAAGGACACTTTGGGGCGGGGCATGATCTGGCGTTCAAAGGCGTCGCCATGGACATCGATGATCCCCGGCAGGACGAGTCGGCCCTTGGCATCGTATGTCTCTGCGTTTTGATGTGCCTGTTCCGTGATCAATCCATCTGTCAGGGCAAGATTGCGCGGTGCCAGCCCATCGGATTCGAGAGTTCGGCCACCCACCAAGCTCCAGTTCGTCGTCATCTAATTGCCTCCATTTTTTTACAAGGCTGTATATTCAGCCCACCGCGTCATTCATCTGTCATCAGTGGGCTCTATAGTCCCGTTCAGCGGCAGGGGCCACTATACGGATCTTTTCCCTGCTGTATATACAGCGAAAGAGGGGAAGCATCATGTTTCGCGCAATTGTAACAGCGGCCTTTTTGGCGGCTGCCGGTACGGCATCTGCTGCCGATAGTGTTAAGTTCGCCGTAACCGATATCGAGGGACTTGAATCCCTGCAGCAAGAGTTCGGCGCTTTCGAATCCGCGCTTGAAAAGGCAACGGGTCTGGCGATTGACCTCTATCCGGTCAACTCCCGCACGGCAGCGGTTGAGGCGATGAATGCCGGGCAAGTCGATCTGGTCCTCACCGGTCCGGCTGAGTATGTCGTTCTCAAAGAGCTGGTTGATCCGGAAATCGTCGTTGCTTGGCAACGCCCGAACTACTTCGCTCAGATCGTCACGCTCGCCGACGGCCCGATTGAAGCGATTGACGACCTGAAAGGGAAGACGGTCACGTTCGGCTCGGTCGGTTCTACGTCCCAGCATCTTGGTCCGGCGCAGGTTCTCTCGGACTTCGGTCTGAATTATGGCGCGGACTATGATGCACAGATCATTTCCCGCAATGTTGCCGTGGAAGCCTTGATCCGTGGTGATATCCAGGCTGTCGGTATGAACGAAGGCCACTTGCGTAAAATCCGCAAGGCTTTCCCGGATACCGCTTTCACCGTTGTAGCGCGCGGTCGTGACCTGCCGAATGACATTCTGGTGGCAAATAAATCGCTCGATCAGGCAGTTGTTGAGAAGGTGCGTGATGCCTTTCTGAACAAGGGCGCAACGCTGATGGATGCGGTGCTGAAAGGCGATGACAATCAGAAATACACCGGTGGTTTCTTCCTGACGTCGATCAAAGACAAGAACTACGACTATGTCCGGTCGATGTACAAAACGATCGGTGTTGATACGAAGTCTTTTGTCGGCGACTGATCCTGCCTGAAAGCAAGTACTTGTATATCGCGAAGCGGGGGCTGGCCTGACGCCACTCCCGTTTCCGCTTTTTCTGAAGGGTCAGTTCCATGACTGCCGTTATCCGCCTTGAAGGGCTGCAGAAATACTATTCCTCTGATGTGCCGGTTCTGACCGGCATCGATCTTTCTGTTGTGGAAGGGGAGCGTGTTGCGCTGATTGGGTCAAACGGGTCCGGTAAGTCGACCCTGCTGAAATGCCTCATCGGACTGCATCCGATCACCGGTGGTTCGGTTGAGACGCTGGGGGAGCGCTTTACAGCCCAACCCACGTCACGTCAGCGCGATGGAATTCGACGGCAGACGGGTTTTGTTTTCCAGAAACATTGTCTGGTTAAGCGGCGCTCCGTCCTTTCGAACGTTATTCATGGCTTGCTTGGTCTGAAAGGCAGCTGGCGGGCCTTTACGCATCAGTTTGCACGATCAGAATGGCGGGATCGGGCTATGGTCGCGCTGGAAGAGGTCAATCTCGGTGAGTTTGCCATGCGTCGGGCAGATGCCTTATCGGGTGGCCAGCAGCAGCGTGTCGCGATTGCCCGCGCCTTGATCCGGGAACCGCGTTTGCTGATCGCTGATGAACCGGCAGCAAGCCTCGATCCCGCAGCGGGAAAGGATGTCATGGCGCTGTTCAGTCGGCTTTGCCAGGATCACGGGATTACATTGCTCTACACCTCTCACGACATGGCGCATGCGGTGGACTACTCGGATCGGGTGGTGGCCTTGAAGAATGGTCAGGTTCGCTTCGATCAGGCGAGTGACACGCTTGATCCGGCTGCGCTGCGGGAGACGTTCCATGATTGATTTGAAGGATTCCGCAAATGGTAATGGTACACCAACTGTTTCGCCGGCTTGTTCGGCGACAAGAGGGCGTCCGTCTCCTGGGCGTATGACCGGCTCATCACCGCTTTCCTTCATGGTTTGGGTGATCCTGATCGCGGTGATCGTTGCGTCCATGAACGATGTGGCGCCGTCGATTGATCAGCTTGCTAAAGGCGTGCCCAGCATGCTGTCCCTTATGGACCGAATGACACCGCCAAATACGGACCAGGCTTTCCTGGGCCGGGTGTTCTGGAAGATTATCGAGACGTTCCAGATTGCGCTGGTCGGCGCGGCGATTGGGATTGTGCTCAGCCTTCCCGTGGCATGGTTGGCTGCGCGGGGCATCTCGCCGTTGGGGCCTTTCTCTTTCCTGTCAAAGGCGTTTGTTTCCCTGTTACGGACGGTGCCGGATCTGGTTTGGGCTTTGCTTTTCGTCGCCGCCGTTGGGTTGGGCGCGGTTGCGGGGACCCTCACAATCGTTGTCGACACCATTGGCTTCTGCGGCCGCTTTTTTGCGGAGGCGATGGAGGATTCTGAAAAAGACCCTCAGGAAGCCCTGTCGGCGATTGGGGCGAACCGCCTCTCGATCCTGTTCGGGGCGATCATTCCGGATACCATGCCGTCAATGATCAACACCTCGCTCTTCGCCCTGGAAAAGGCGGTGCGTTCTTCAGTCGTGCTTGGTCTGGTAGGGGCCGGGGGGATCGGTCAGGAATTAAAGGTTTCCTTCGACCTTTTCCAATATAAGAACGCCCTGACGATCATCCTGGTGATCTTTGTCGTTGTTCTGATTATGGAATATTTGACGGACTTTCTGAGAACCCGGTTTTCCTGAAACAGCGGTGTTGTAACAGTATCGGCTCTAGACGCGGTTCTGGTCGAGAAGGGCTCGCGCCTCTTCTGCGATGCGCGTGACAAGCTCTCCCGCTGTTGGAATATCGTGTATGAGACCAATGGCTTCACCGCAAACAGCTGCAGAGTTCTCCGCATCTCCAGCCTTATAGGCATCCATGTAGCGGTCTGCGACATCCTGGATTGCGGCGGTGAGCGCGGTCTCATTGCCATGCCATTTATCTGTGAAGGCATTTTGGCGGACACGGACTTTGAAATCAGGCGGCCAATCCTTGCCGCGCGCGATGTCGACCGTTGATGTCTGTAGCGTTTCGTCCCCGCCGGAGGACACCGCTGCCTGCAGGTGCCCATCGGGCGCTAAGCATTCAGCGCTGGCCCAGAAGCGTGTGCCAATCAGAACACCATCCGCGCCCAGCATCAGGGCTGCGGCGAGGCCTCTGCCATCCGCGATGCCCCCTGCCGCGAGCAGCAGGACTTCCGGCGCATTCGCAGTCAGATAGTCCGCAACCTCTGGCACGAAATTCATGGTGCCACGTAACGCACCGTGACCGCCGGCTTCTCCACCCTGAGCGACGATGATATCGGCGCCAACATCCAGGGCAGCCTGAACATGGGCGATGGTCTGGCACTGACAGATCAGTTTTGCGCCGGAACTTTTTACCTTGGCGGCGAAAGGGGCGGGGTCACCGAAGGACAACATGACTGCTGTGGGCGCATGATCGATCACGAGATCCAGAAGATCGGGCTGCTCTGCCAGGGACCAGGTGATGAAGCCACAGCCGACCCGTGCGTTGCCTGCGTCACGAAACGACTGTTTCAGGAATTCCGCATCCCCATAGCCCCCGCCGATCAGCCCGAACCCACCGGCGTCACTGA
>SPJL01022329.1_pt1 | contig 10811 bp, 9 predicted proteins | sample 3741751 | NCBI WGS metagenome assembly SPJL01 (sample SAMN10925998, study PRJNA522277) | cold seep metagenome | isolation source: Elba SIP-enriched marine methane seep metagenome, extraction at timepoint T3 | place: Italy: coast of Elba, Mediterranean Sea
CTGTGGTGGGCGCCACGTCAGGTGTCGTCGTTCCGGCACCAGGCTACTTCAAGCGCATTCGGGAAATCTGCGACAAGCACGGAATTCTTCTGATCCTGGATGAGGTCATGTGCGGTATGGGCCGGACAGGTACGCTCTTCGCCTGCGAGCAAGATGGGGTTGTGCCGGATATCCTGGCAACCGCGAAAGGGCTCGGCGCCGGCTACCAGCCGATCGGCGCCATGATGTGCACGACCGAGGTCTATGACACCATCGCCAATGGGTCGGGCTTCTTCCAGCATGGCCATACCTATATGTGCCACCCAACCGCCGCAGCGGCTGGATTGGCTGTCCAACAGGTGATCGAAGAGGAAAACCTTCTGGAGAATGTCCGGACACAGGGTGCCAAGCTGATGGATCGCCTGGGCAGCCGTTTTGGCAATCACCCCAATGTTGGGGAAATTCGCGGGCGCGGCCTCTTCATCGGCATCGAGTTGGTCGCAGACCGTGGCACGAAAGAACCGCTGGACCCCGCCCTGAAGATCCATGCGGCGATCAAGAAACACGCCATGGGCCTTGGATTGATGAGTTATCCGGGCAGCGGAACACTGGATGGCAAACGCGGCAACCATATCCTATTGGCGCCGCCCTTCATCATCGATGAAAACCATGTAGAAGAGATCGTCGACAAGTTAGGCTCCGCCGTTGACGCCGCCTTATCAGAGGCCGGTGTCGCCTAAACGTCAAGGGAACAGCTCCAGCGTCAAAGGCCTATTGCTGTGCGTAATAGGCCTTTACCAATGCGGCGAGACTGCCGTTCTTACGCAGCTTGTTTAGCGCCTTGTTAAAGGATTTTACCCATTTATGCGCTCTGGGATGTTGGCGGGTGAACAGCACATAATGCGGCGTGCCTTTTTTGGCGAAGCGCTTGTTCTTATACCATTTCGAATCGTCGATCTTCGCAGCGACAGCAGCCCCGAGGCGATGTTCGGCGGCGACCAAATCGACTTTCCGTTGGTAAAGTGCCTTAAAGCAGGCGGCGAGTGATGGTCCAAAGACATTGCGGACCTTCCCCGCCTCAACTGCCGGCGCCAGGGTCGCATCGACGGCCCAGCCTTTGACGGTACAGAGGGTCTTCCCTTCCATCGCCTCTAGCGACAGGATACGGGGCACCCCACCATGCTGGAAAATATGCGGTCGGGAAGAGAAAATTTCCGCAGAGAAGATCACATCCTCCTCACGTTCTTCCGTATGGACCCAAGGGAATGTCGCCAGATAGCGCCCATGATGAACCGCCTTATAGGCTGCCTGCCAATCAGCAAAGACCGGATCGGCCTTAAAACCCATTTCGGCGAAGACCGCTGATACAATCAATGAAGCAAGCCCACCCTTAGCCAATTCCTTACTGGCATAGGGCTGATAGCCATTACCGGTCAGCACCAGAATCGGCCCTTGTTGCGCATTCGCGGCACTAACGCCTGCTAAGAATGACAAGGCAAACGCCGGAACCACAACGTATCGGCGGAAATGCTTCATCCAAAACATCGGCATGCTCCCTCTCTTACCCTTCTGGATAACCTAAGGTACTCCGGTCGGTATTTGAAACAAGCCTCAACGCCTGGTCTTAACGCAATTGTAGTGGCTTAGGCTGTCGCACCGTCCGTCTTCAAACGGTCCAACTCTCCATCATCGCAGCCCAGAACCTCACGCAAGACCTCATCCGTATGCTGCCCGAGATAGGGCGGCGGATGCCGGTATCGAACCGGCGTCTTGGAAAACTTCACAGGATTGGCGATCAGTGCAACCTTGCCCGATGCCGCAAGCGGGTGCTCAACTTCGACCCGCATATTGCGATGCTGCACCTGCGGGTCTTCAAAGACCTCATCAATATTGTTGACCGGACTACAGGGAACGCCACGGCCGGCGAGACCATCAATCCATTCCGCGCTGGTCTTCGAGGTCATATAGGGATGCATTGCCGGATAGAGGATATCGCGATGCGCAACCCGGTCGCTGTTCGTTTGGAAACGAGGATCCGCAGCAAGTTCGTCTGCCCCGGCAAATTCACACCATTTTTGGAACTGTCCGTCATTTCCGACCGCCAAGATTACAAAACTGTCGGCAGAGGCGAAGACTTTGTAGGGGACGATGTTCGGGTGTTCATTGCCGAGCCGAACCGGGCGCTTGCCGGACAGCAAATAGTTGGCCCCCTCATTCACCAACCAAGCGATCTGGGTATCCAACAAGGCGCAATCGATATGCTGGCCTTCCCCGGTCCGGTCGCGATGCCGTAAGGCTGCCAAGATACTGGTGGTCGCGTACATCCCACACACCACATCCGCAATCCCGACACCGACCTTCATCGGTTCCGCGCCGGGCGTTCCGTCCGGCTGACCGGTAATCGACATGATTCCCCCCACCCCTTGGGCAAGAAAGTCATAGCCGGCGCGGTTACTATATGGGCCGGTCTGACCGAAACCGGTGATGGAGCAATAAACCAGCGCCGGGAATTCTTCCTTCAAGTCATCGTAGGAAAGCCCATATTTCTTGAGGCCGCCGACCTTATAATTCTCAACCAGGATATCGCATTTCGACACCAAGCGTTTAATCAGCGCCTGCCCCTCCGCTGTCGACATATTGACCGTGACCGAACGCTTATTCCGGTTGGACGACAGGTAATAAGCGCTTTCCCGCGTCGGTTCGCCATCCTTGCCTTCAACATAGGGAGGGCCCCATTTCCGCGTATCATCGCCAGCACCGGGTCGCTCGATCTTAATGACATCAGCCCCCAGATCGCCAAGCAGCTGCGTGCAGGTGGGACCGGCCAAAATGCGGCTCAAATCCAGAATGCGAAGGCCTTCCAATGGCAATGCCGTATCGGTCATAAGAGATATCACTCCATACTCTTGCGATGGGAAATGGGTTAAGGACGTTAATCAGTCCTACAGACGTCCGTCATAAGACTTTCGTTCGATCCGGCAAGCAAGAACCGTGAAGGTCTCCGCATCCCAGGCCTCATCAAGCGCTGACGCCAAGGTCTCGCGGTCCTCACACAAAACGCCGCGCCCACCCAACGAGCGAGCAAGGGCTGCGAAGTCTGTCTCACCAAAATCAACACCGACATTCGGCAGTTGCTGACCGCGCTGCTTCAGTTCAATCAGCGCGAGGGAGGCATCGACAAAGACCACGATCACCACCGGCAACTTCATATCGCGCAGCGTGGCAAGTTCGCCCAGGATCATCTCCAACCCGGCATCACCTGAGAATCCAACGACCGCCCTGTCCGGTGCGGCAAGCTTCGCGCCCATCGCCATGGGGAGCGCACAGCCCATGGTGCAAAGCGCCGTTGATTGGATCAGGCCGCGCGGCTCATAACAATGCCAGACCTGGGAAAGCAGAATCCGGTGTGCGCCGGAATCGACCGTCGCAATCCCATTGCGCGGCATTTTCTCCCGGACCGTTTCAACAATGGCGGTCGGCCCCCAGGCTTCGCCCTGACCATAAGCGGTTGCCAGTGCGTCGCGCGCCTTCGCGGGCTCTCCAGCTTCCCAGAGATTTCCGGTCTCGACACCCGCTGCCAGGGTCTTCAGCCCTTGGCCCACGTCACAAACGAAGTTAACGCTCGCGGTGTGCATATAATGCGTGTTCGGCACCGCCATCAGGTCGATGACATATTGGGTCGACAGGTCCCAGATGTTGCGCCAACCGATCCGCATCTCAATCGGATCATAACCTACGAGAATAATCACATCCGCAGATTTGATAAGCGGCAGCAATTGCTTATCTGCCGTCGGGGAAAGCCCCGCGCCGCCCAACGCCAAGGGATCATCTTCGGGCAGAATGCCTTTGGCCTTATAGGTCGTGATCAGGGGGATACTGTGCGACCGACAAAATTCGGCAACCGCAGTATCCGCTTCATGATGCAGGACATCAACGCCAGCGATGACCAATGGCCGTTTTGCTGCGGCAAGTTTCGCCCTGGCTTCGTCCAAAGCCGGGCCTTCAGCGGGTGTTACCGGTTGGTTCGGGCCGCGCCTTACTGGGGTCGCAACGGGGTGCTGAACCCGGGTCAGACTGATCGGCAGGTCGATATGTACAGGTCCGGGGCGACCATCCATGGCGATTGAGACGGCCTTATCGATCATCTCGTCCACCGCGCCATCGGCGAGTTTGAAACTGGCCTTGGTGATCGGACGGAAAACCTGCTGATGATCGAAGACCTGATGGGTATAGGTCATCGCCTCCGCCTCTTCGACGCAGCCGGTCAGGACAATCAGCGGCACCTGGTCCTGCCAAGCATTGGCGACAACATTGACCCCATTCATCGCACCGGGGCCAAGGGTCGCGACCATGATGCCCGGCGCCTTATCCACATGATGAGCCGCTTCCGCCATAAAGCCAGCGGCGTTCTCATGTTTGGTAAGAACGAATTCAACCCCCGCGCGGTCAAGCGCATCGATCATGGAGATCACCTCGCCCCCCGGAATCCCAAAGGCATAACGGCAGCCGGCTTCCGCCAATCGGCGGGCAACCAGATCGGCGGCGGAAGAAGTTTCTGATGTCATAAAAGGTTACTCCGCTGCTGCTTTGAGCGTGGGTTGCATGGTTTGAGCGAAACCGTCGCGGGTTTGCGGCAATTTCATATCGAGTATCCGACCGGCGATCAGCGTCCGAAGGATCTGAGCCGTTCCGCCACCGATTGTAAACATCCGCGCATCGCGGGTCATCCGCTCCATCGGCAGGTTCCGGGAGTATCCCCGCGCGCCGAACATCTGCAATGCATCGGTCGTGACTTTGATTGCCGCTTCAGACGCAAATACCTTCGCCTGCGCGGCCATGGTCGCATCCGGGAAGGGATTGGCGCTGGCCGCAGCCCGATGGATCATCATCCGCGCTGCTTCCAGGGATACCGACATATCCGACATCATCCATTGCAGCCCTTGGAATTCGGCGATGGGACGCCCGAATTGTTCGCGCTGCTTGACCCAGTTCAAGGCTTCTTCATATGCCCCTTGGGCAATACCAAGTGCCACCGTCGCCGCACCGGTCCTCTGCGAGTTATAGGCATTCATCAACTCCGCAAAACCGCGCTTGAAGCCTGAAGGCGGAATGACCGCCGCAGAAGCAGGCACGACCATGTCTTCAAAACGGACAATCGTTTCCGGAATACCGCGCAGCCCCATCGTCGGCTCCCGCGCGCCGATCACCAGCCCTTCGGTTTCATCCCGCACGGCGATGAAACCACCGATGCCCTGCTCCACGCCCTGCTCATCAAAGACGCGGGCAAAGATCAGATGGAAGCGGGAAACACCGCCGCCGGTGATCCAGTGCTTGGTGCCGTTGATAACATAACTGTCGCCGCGCTTGTCAGCCCGGGTCGTCATCTCATTCGCTGCAGAGCCCGCATCTGGCTCCGTGATGCAGATCGCCGGTTTATCGCCATTCAGGACAAAGCCAGCCGCCAGTTTCTTCTGTTCGTCCGTGCCATATTGCATGACGGCAGAGACGGCGCCCATATTGGCTTCCACCGCGATACGCCCTGTCACGCCACAGACCTTGGCCATTTCCTCGATCACCAGGGTAACATCCAGGAAGCTCAAGCCGGGACCGCCATAAGCTTTTGGGATCGTCATTCCGAAAAAACCGGCATCCTTCAGCGCTTCGACATTGTCCCAGGGATACTGTTCCGTCCGATCAACCTCGGCAGCGCGCGGCGCGATCACATCCTTCGCCAGGGCGCGGGCCTTGTCCCGGATCTTGAGTTGCTCGTCATTCAGGGCAAATTGGGTCGATAGTGCGGACATGATGCTTCCTCCATCTCTGCGGTAACGGAAATGTGACCGGAAACGAAACTTCAATCAAACGAACTTTCTTTATTTCTTATCGCAATTTTCCTTAAGTTAATTTCATGAACATTGAAAACCTACGGGCGCTTGTCGCCGTTGCAGAGACCGGCAGCTTCCAGGGCGCCGCCGAACGCCTGTTCGTCACCCAATCCGCCGTCAGCATGCGGATGAAAGCGCTTGAGGAAAGTTTGGCCGTTTCCCTGTTCGACCGGACCTCCCGCCCGCCGGTCCTGACGCAAACAGGCCGCACGGCGGTTGAGCGTGCCCGCACAGTCCTGCGGGAGGTCGAAAGCCTGGAGGCGCTGGGGCAGTCGACCGAGGGACTGGTGGGAACTCTTCGTCTTGGTGTTATTCCCAGTGTAACGACCCGATTCTTGCCGGATGCGATGGCGCGGTTGACGACGGATCACCCCAAATTGCAGATGCGTGTCGAAGAAGGCCTGAGCGAGCCTTTGCTGGAACGCGTCGCCATTGGCGATCTGGATGCGGCGATAATTACAGAACCGCCCGCTGCAGACCCTGCATTGATGATGCTGACCGTGTCCAAGGAAGCGCTCGTCTTGGCGATGCACAAGTCACTAACCACCCAAGCGCAACGGGCTCATTCGGATGTCGCCTTGCTGCGCGACCGCGCGTTCATCCACTTTAACCGACAAGCCGGGATCGGCCGGATCATCGATGCAGCCTTGCGGGACAGAAACATCCGGGTCCGAAATGCAATCGAACTGGACAGCATTGAAGGAATTCTGATGATGGTCAGTCGGGGGCTTGGTGTCGCGCTTGTCCCCGGTGACGCCATAGACCCCGAACGCTGGCCGGATGTGGTGACGCAAGACTTCGGTGATCCGCCCCTATCCCGGAAGATCGCCCTTGTGGTTCGCCGCCGGATGGGCGGCACGCCTTTGGTCGAAACGGTTCACCGGGTCCTGCTTGTCGCCGCACGACAATAGATTTGGCCTCACTATCCGGAAGACAGTATCAAACGCCGCATTGGATGAATAAGCCGCACTGTATGAACAAAGGGAACGCCCAAATGGATCTGACAGCTACGCCCACCCCCTCCCTTTTACTGGATCGTGACCGGTTGGAGCGGAATGTAAGCGCCATGCAGGCGCGGATGGATGCTTCTGGGATCGGCTTACGACCCCATCTAAAGACCGCGAAATCCATCGATGTCGCCCGTCTTGCGATCCAGAAAGGGGCGCATGGCGTCACTGTCTCGACCCTGAAGGAGGCACGCTATTTCTTTGACAATGGTGTGAAGGATATTCTCTACGCCGTCGGGATTGTCGCGGGAAAACTGCCCGAGGCTGCAGCGCTGATCGAACGCGGCTGTGATCTGAAAGTCGTCACCGACAATGTCGACACTGCGAAAGCCATTGCGGCGACCGAGACCCCCATCCGTTGCCTGATCGAAGTGGACACCGGCGGCGCGCGTGCCGGCATTCAGGCTGAGGGGCCGGAGCTTCTGGATATAGGAAAAACGCTGGGCGCCCGACTGGCAGGCGTCATGACCCATGCCGGTCATTCCTATGGCACGGCTGATATCGCCGAAATCAAACGCATAGCCGAAGATGAACGGGCCGGCGCTGTGCGGGCAGCCGAGCGCTTGAGAGCCGCCGGGCTCTCCTGCGATATAGTCTCGGCCGGCTCCACCCCGACCGCAATACATGGCGAGAACCGCACGGGGCTGACAGAGTTCCGCCCGGGCGTCTATGTATTCCAGGATCTCTTCCAAGTCGCGATCAATAGCAGCGCGCGTGATGATCTCGCCCTCTCCGTTCTGGCCAGTGTCATTGGCCACAACAAGACAGCAGGAACGATCCTGCTCGACGCCGGAGGATTGGCGCTTTCGAAAGATAGCGGCGCCAACGGACATCGACCCGGCGTAGGTTATGGCGAAGTATGCGCGCCTGAGACGCTCACCCATCATGCCGGCCTGTTCGTCGCCGATGTGCATCAGGAACATGGCATCGTGCCGATCACATCAGAAGACGACTATACGCGCCTGCCCATCGGCGCGAAGGTCCGAATTCTCCCCAACCATGCCTGCATGACTGCTGCAGCCTATGAAGACTATATCGTCCTGCAAGCCGACCAGCCCCCAACACGGTGGGGCCGCATTAACGGTTGGTGAGCCTACCGCCCCGCACGGGTGCTGCGGCGTTCAAGGAAGACGACGTCGCGCCATTGCCCTTTCAAGGGGCCATGGGTCATCAGGCCGATCTTTTGCCGCAGACCGACAACGCGAAAGCCAAGCGCCTGGTGGAGACGAAGGCTCCCTTCGTTCTCCGGGAAACAACCGGCTTGCAGCGTCCAGATGTCCGCTGCCTCGCTTTCGGAGATCACAGCACTCATTAACGCGCGGCCTACCGCCCGGCCGCGCGCGGCGGCGGCGACATAGACGCTGGTTTCCGCGACCCCCCGATAGACACAGCGTGACGAGACCCCACTGAGCGTTCCCCAACCAACGACCACGCCCTCCAATTCCGCAACCAGACGGCATTCCTGCATATGGCCCGCGTCGAAGTCTTCCCAGGATGGGGCTGCATCAGCGAAGGTCGCGTGACCGGTCGCGATGCCCTCTTCATAAATTGAGAGAACCGCGTCGGAATCAGATGACCGCATGGGCCGCAAGACGGGGGATGTCAGGATGGCAGAATCGTGGCCATCGGATTCAGTATTTGTTGCCGTCACGAGAAAAAACCTTCTGGCTGATGAGTGAGTTCCATGCTGCGCGAGGATGGAATTGCACGCAATCAACGTTTTCACTGTCTGAGGCCAAGTCCTCCTTAGCCAAAAACCTTGGACAAAACCCGAAACAGGCATGACCTTGTGCCAAGGGCTTGCCCCTGTGCGATAACGCCACATGCGACGTGCCGTCCGATTGTTGCAGGTTCAACGCCGTGCGATATCGCATCTAAGGCGAAGTTCAGGTGGGGACTTCTGCCAGGATGGAGGATCCAAGATGAGTTCCGAACAACCCGACTATACCGAGTTCAAGGAAGGCGAAAAGCTACCCATGGTCCTCGTGCCGGGCGATTGGCTGGCACGCAAGATGGGCGCGAAGGATGCGGAAAGCGTGATCCTGCTGCGTATGTTTCTCAATTTGGTGATCTATTCGAAGATTGTTGGTCTAATCGTTTACTTCATCGTTTAGCCGTCCGGCACCTTTCCTAACCGGCACCTTTCCTAAACAGAACCCAATCAGCGATTCTTAAGCCCTAAATCCCCTGGGTGGGAACAGGCTTGACATTTATATATAAATAAATCTTTATATCGTTATTCAATTATGGAGACTTTGATGGACCTGTTTCTTAACGCCTTACGCGCCATTGCCGAGCCAACGCGCCTGCGGATTCTGTCGCTCTGCGCACATGCGGAGCTGACGGTCAGCGATCTGACGGGGTTACTGGGTCAAAGCCAGCCCCGCGTGTCCCGGCATCTTCGTTTGTTGGTGGAAGCCGGGGTGCTGGAACGGCATCAGGAAGGCAATTGGGCCCGCTACCGACTGGCGGGTTGGCAGTCATCCGGCAAGGGCTGTGCAGTATCGAAGCTGGCAGACACGGTCGTCGACCTTCTTCCCCGGACTGAGGATGCCGGCGAGTTGGCGCGTGATCTGGAGCGGTTGGAAGAGCTCCGTCAGCAACGCGAAGCGACGGCAGCGGCCTATTTCGAAGAGAATGCTGCCGATTGGGACAGGTTGCGCGCCCTGCATGTTGATGAGACCGCCGTGGCAGACGCCCTTGCCAATGCGCTTTCCGAAAGACCGGTCGGACGGCTGCTCGATATCGGCACAGGCACTGGCCGCGTTTTGCGGGATCTGGCAGCAGACGCAACAAATGCAGTGGGATTGGATCTGTCCTCGGCGATGCTCGCCATCGCCCGAGCAGGGATTGAGAGAGACGGCCTGCGCCACTGTCAGGTCCGGCAGGGCGATATGTATCGCATTCCCTATGGAGAGGCCGCATTCGACACAGTGACCGCCCATATGGTCCTGCATTATGCGGAACGCCCCGAAGATGTCTTGGCCGAGGCCTATCGAGTGCTCTCGCCCGCTGGTCGGTTGATCTTGGTGGATTTTGAAACCCACAATATCGCCGCGCTTAAAGAAGAACACCGCCACGCCTGGCCCGGCTTTTCCGATACACAAATCGCTAGCTGGTGCGATCAGGCAGGCTTGGCGGCCTGTGGCCCGCCCATCAGGTTAGAAGGCGGCGCCCTGACGGTCCGTGTCTGGCAGGCAGAAAAACCAAGTGCCGCATTTGCAGCAGCATCGGATGATCAGCGAGGCGTCGCAGAATGACCGCCCCCCGACTGAGCTTTGAGATGTTCCCACCGAAGAAAGACGCCGATGCTGATCGCTTCGAAGCCGGGCTGTCCCGCCTTGCGCATTTCCACCCGGAATTCCTGTCGATCACCTATGGCGCCAATGGCGGTGGTCGAAAACGAAGTGAAGCGTGGATATCCCGGCTTCTCCAAAGACGGCTGTCTGCAAAGATTGCCGCCCATATCACGGCCACTGGTCATTCCAAGACCACTATTCAGGGATTACTGAAGCATTGGCGCGCCGAAGGCGTCACAAGGCTGGTTGCGCTCCGGGGCGACGGGTTATGCAAGACTGCGGATCAAGCCTTTCCAACCGCCACCGGGTTGGTCGAAGCCGCATCACAGGTGGGCTTCAGGGATATCTCCGTCGCCTGCTATCCAGAGGGACATCCCCTTTCAGTCTCCTCAAATCAAGAAATGGAATTGTTGAAGCGAAAACTGGGCGCCGGTGCCCGCCGTGCAATCAGCCAATTCTTCTTCGAGCCTGAGCTCTTCCTCCGGTATCGCGACCGCTGCCATCGTTATGGCATCACGCAACCTATCGTACCGGGCTTGCTGGTCCCTGCCGCCTTCCCCCGGATCCGTGGGTTTGCACTGAAATGCGGGACCAGAGTTCCGGGATGGCTGGATGAGCGCTTCGATGGATTAGAGGATGAC
>SPJL01010026.1_pt1 | contig 10806 bp, 17 predicted proteins | sample 3741751 | NCBI WGS metagenome assembly SPJL01 (sample SAMN10925998, study PRJNA522277) | cold seep metagenome | isolation source: Elba SIP-enriched marine methane seep metagenome, extraction at timepoint T3 | place: Italy: coast of Elba, Mediterranean Sea
CGCACACGCAATACTTGACGAGTATCTCGATCTCATCCGGTCATAGATCCACCCGGGCCGATACGGTCACCCTGTGGCCGAGCATGCCTCACAAGCTGACCTAACTCGCCTCGCCGGGGATGTGGCATCCAACCACGACAAGGCGAACCGCAATCATCTAGAGGTCAAAAAGATAGCCACTGACAATCGGAGACGATTGGACGAGCTCACCGGCCGCAATGGCGATACGGGCATCGTTCGCGATGTGCATGATTTGAAGGCCGATGTAGGCGAGGTAAAGCGAGAAGTGACCGGAATCAAGATCAAGCTCGGCGGGGCACTCGCCGGCCTTATGGTCTTGATTGAGGTGATCTCGAGGCTCGTATAACCGGTGGTTACCGGCCTCGTGATCGCCCTCGCCTCGGTCTCCACAGCCCTGGCTGGAGTGGCGATCGCTATGACTGTATGGGTCGTGAAATGGGCCAAGGAGAGCAGGCGGGCTCAGGGTTTGGAGTACTCCAACGCCCTAAACCGTGAGGCGCTTCGCCTATCCAACGAGGCGAAACTGACCGCCGAGGAGGAGCAGGCGCGTCTAGAGAGCGTCGTAGAGTCTCTACATGCGGACTTGGAAAAGCTGGATCCTGGTGGCACTCGGGCTCGGGATGGCCTGCGTGGTGGCCTCAGGGTGCTGCCGTCGCGCGAAACCTCCGGTGAAATTGACTCAAGCGTGCCTGGAGACGGCCCCGCCCACGTCGATTTTCCCGAACGTGACCCAGCTGCTTGATCCGGGAATCGGAGGGTGCCCTGACAAACCCGACCGTCCCGCGCGTCCTGCAGATATCAACTCGTGCCTCACGAACAGAGGCGCGCAGATCCTCTACGCGACCCTACGCCGGGCCATCGCATACGGCGAGAAGGCCTGGCGCAAATGCAAAGCGAAGGAATCACAATGAATACCGAAATCATGATCGCCGCGGCCGAACAGCCCTCGACTATCGTTCTCGTAGTCGCGGCCCTGTTGGCCATCTCCGAAGTCTTGGCACTCTCGAGCAAGGTCAAGAGCAACAGCATTTTTCAGCTGGTGGTGAACGTCCTCCGGAAAGTGGTGGGTAAGGAGGACTAGGTGAACCTTTGGGATCGCCGAGCTCGGCTCTTCGTTGAGTCGTGGATCCGGAAGTTCGGGAAGCTCACCCAGTTCCTCTACTTTTCAGATCGCAAGTGTCGGGAGTTTGTTCGCCAATACCAGCGGGAGCATGGCCTCGTGGCGGACGGCCTGGCGGGGGTTAGGACCTTTGCCCACATCCTCGATCTCCACTGGCCTGTAGAGAGCTACCATGATCCCGCGGTACCGGATGTACGGCACCCGATCGTGTCACGCGGATTCGTTCCGGGACACGATGGTTTGGATATCGACTTCGAAGGGCTCCCGCACGATGACAAGAGCCCTGAGCGCTATAGCTACGAGGGCGGACGCGCGTATGCGTTCCCAGAGGGGCCGATGATTGTTGCGCCATGCGATGGCGTGATCACTGCCGCGAAACGGATTCGAACGGGGTATCTTTGCTATCTGGGGGATGTGACTGGCGGGAAGTGGTTACACTTCCATGGCTCGGACCTGAGGGTAAAGGTAGGCCAACATGTGAGCCGAGGGGCCGAGCTTATGACTCCGGGGTACGATCCTCGATGGGGACCGAACCTGATCCACCTCCACTGGAGCAGGGTTGATCCGTTTGCGAAGTCTCGGGTTGATCCTCGTCCGTGGATTGAGGTGGCGAAGTTCGCCCCGGCTGTGGTTCGCTGACCACACCCTGGCCAATCACGCACAGGCCGCGCACCTCTCTCCTGAGTCGATCGGGCACCCGCAACCCTCGCAGAACTCCACCTCGGCCGGCGAGGCCGGCTCACCCTGAGGGTTTTGCGCGGATTCCGTTTGCTTTACCTTCTTGCGCTTCGACTTCTTGCGCCTCTTTTTGATCCGCTCGGCCATGTTCGCCGAAGGCGTCTCCGGTTCCTCTCGCTCGGCGAGACGGTGCGCCAACGCATCGGCCCAGCTGGCCTCGCCCTCGGAAACGGCGTTATAGACAGCGCGAAGTTCCTCGATCTCCGCCGGAGACGCCTGCGCCACATCGTGGCCGAGCCACTTCTCAAGCTCGGACGGGAGCACATTGAGGGTGGCGAACGCATCTAGAACCTTACGCCTCCCCGCATCGGGGTCCTCGGCTGCTGAGTTCTTCACGACCTGATCGACGATCGTCATACACTCGGCTGTGAGCTCGCCAGGGATGATCCGGAGCCCGCATTGGCGTTTCGCCTTGGATACCGCGGCGGAGACCTGATCGGCGATCTCATCGTCCGATTGTGCGCGGTAGATATACAGGGGCTTACCGTGCGAGTTTAGACGCTCTGCGATCGGTTGACGCCCGGCGAGCTTCCATGATCGCGCGATCACTTTTTGAATCACGATCGTCTGCTCGTCCGCGTAATTGGTCTCGAGGTCGACCGCGGTCACCTGGATAATTCGCTTCTCCGCATCGTCGTAAACTACCTGCGCTGCGAGCTTCACGTTCCCCATATGGCGCAGCGCGGCCTCCACGAAACGGATCGAGGGGCCCACCACACCCTTACCCACAGGCTTGTGATACTTCGCCACCTCGGCGAACGCCGGGGATTTGCACTGCCACATCAGGCGCTGGCGCACGTTGTCCATGTGCCGCGGGTGTTGCATGGCCATGATGTATCCAGCCTGGATTGCCGCGGTGGCCGCCGCGGCTTGAGCCTGAGTCGCCGTTTCCGCCTGGCGCGCTATTTGGCGACCCCCAAAATCCTCGCGCGACTGAACGCCGCTAGCGGCCTCTCGCACGGCGAGTGCTGAAACCTCTTTTACGTTACTCATGGGATGAGGACCTTCAGTCCGAGTTCGCGGCTCTTGCGATTGAACTTGGCGCGCACCTCGGAACCAAGATCGAGGCCTACCCTTTGGGCCATAAGATCGCAGTAAATCACCGTATCGGCGAGCTCCTCGGCGAGCTTATCGATCGCGTACTGGAGCTCCGTACCCTCCGCAAAGTCTCCGCGCCGGATCTTCTTGGCGATATTGCAAGCCTCCCCGGCCTCCCCGGCCATGGCGCACCCCCATTCGGCCACGTTCCACTCGTGGAGCCCCTGGCCTCGGTGTGCATTCCCGCCCTGCTTGTTCTTGAACTGGCCCACACGGGCCCGGTTCTCCTTGCTTAATTCTTCGAATTTCACTCCCTACTCCATTTCTGAGGCACCCGCAGCGGACGCGACGGGTCCCCGGTATTGTTGGCGATGGCCTCATCGAGAACCTCTCGAGTCACCCCCGCCGTGCTAGCTAGTTCCTGCGCAACACCCTTCCACGATGTGCGCCCTCTCTGTTCTTTCCAGTGGATCCGGCCCTCGGACGTCTCGATCCCGCAGTAGTCGCCGATCTCCTCCCGGATCTGGTTCTCGATTAGGGTCAGCTCTCGCTCTGCCCGGCGAATCTCCGCCCGAACCAGTCGCGCCTCTTGGGCCAGAAAATCGCCATGATCGGAGCGCTCACGATACTCCCCGCGGATCCGCGAACTCCTACGAGCCAGGTACTCCGCGTAGGCGCTCGAGCCGTCGAGGGGAGGGGGCTTCTTGGCCTGCACATTGTTGAACCAGAAATCCCGACACGATTCGATCAGCGACTCCTCAAGTTCACGATCGCGATGGATTAGGTATTCGCGGTATTGGTTCCCGCCGATCAGGGGGACTACGAACCATTGCTCGAGATCATAGAACCACTGATACCAAGCCACCTGAATCCGGTACTCCTGAGGGATCTGCTCCAGCTCCGGATCACCCCAGCGCCAGGCCGAGCGCACTCCAACGTTTTTGATCTCGATCCCAGCCTTGAGGCTCGGGATCAACCCATCTGGGGTAGCTCGAGCCCATGATTCCTCGGGGTGGTAGTCTGAGCCGGTTGGAACGAGGATCTCGCAGTTGTCGTGCCGGTCGCTGAACTCCTTACGGATCGCCGGCTCCAGTAGGTTCCCCCAGTGTGTTAGTTGGTTCCCCTCGAACGGCTCGAGGTCTCCGACGAGCTCGGAGTACAGTTGGATCGGTGGCTTGTAGGGGTGCTCACCTACGGCCGCCGCGGCCTCACTGGCTCCCAGGCCTTCGAAGAACTTCTCCCGCGTCTCCTCACCGATCACGCGGCACGCGGCCAAGAACCGATCGATGCGGCGCCATGACTTGGTGCCGCGAAACCAGAGACACTGAACACGGCCCGCATCGTAGTCGACCGCGCCAACGCGGCACCGAGCCACTGTGGGCTCGCGGCCGAGCCGGAGAGCCCGCGATGCCTCCCGACGATCCTCCCAGATTTGCCCGCGCTGTATGTGCGGCTTATGGGACTCCATCTCCCCCCTCCCGATCAAGTTCAGCGGTGAATAGCGTCTCCACCAGGGCGAACGCGGACGCGCGCCCCTTGGCATAGGCGACCCCCCAGGCTTTCTCGCTGGCGAGCTCGGTTGCCCGTTCCTCGGCCTTGAGGTCGCGAATCACACCCACCAACATCCGCATACGTTCGGCTAGTGTTGCCGGGCGCGTCTCGTCCTGCGCGTCGTCCTGCAGGTCCGACTCGGTAGCTCGCAGGCTCTCGAGATAGGCGCTTTCTTCCTCGGAGGGTTCCGGAGGATTCTCCCGGCACTGGTGACACGTAACCTCGCGGATATCGCGATCGGTGAGCTCCTCAACACACCCACAACTGACAACTCCTGCGCCGCACACGCGACATACTTCGCGAAAATGCATATGCTCCTCCATTACAGACTCCTCCCGGCCAAACACTCGTCGACCGTATGGGGTTGATTGCGGCGACACTCCCGACAACGCAAAGCACAGCATTCGCCGAGCTCCACACAGCCCAAACAAAGGCCATCGAGCCTGCATTGAAAGCACTCGCGTGTGTCGTCCGCGGGAATAATCCCATCGCAGGTCCGACACGGGGTTACCGGTTCGTCCGCCATCTCAGATCAAGGGGTACACCGAACCGGAGGCATTGTGCAAGCGGGAGTGTTTTTTTGACGTCAATTCGTTTTGCGCTTGTCACGGTGCTGTGTTAATTCTGGTGGCGAGATGGCGAGGTCGACAGCAGAGCATGTATGCTAACGCGAGATTTCAAGATTCCCCCCGCTGGGAGGGTGCGTGCGATCCGGTTAGCGAAAGCTCTGCGAGTCCCCGCCATCTCAACCGCCCGGCGGGGGATTTTTTCATGACCGCCCGGGGGGGATGGTTCTCGGTCGACCGGGACGCATTGGACTCCTGGTTATGGCAACTCAAGCCACCGCAATTCAAGTTAGCGATCACCTGTCTTGGTGCCGCCAACTACAAGGATGGGTCTGCGATCTGGGAGGCCGGGACGATCCGGATCCCCCGCGGCTCGTTCGTTACAAGCCTGCAGAATCTGGCGGACCTCGCAGGGGTCTCCCTCCAAAACACGAAAACCGGTCTCCGGCAACTCCAAAACTTCGGATTTCTAACCCAAGAGGTAACCAGACGTTATCGGCTGATTACTATCGTAAAATACGAGACTTACCAGGGTGAGAGGGACCGGTCTAACACGAATCCTAACCGCGAAGTAACCGCGAGCCAACCGCGAGCTAACACCAATAGAACAAAGAACAAAGAACAAAGAAAGAACGTCTCCCCTCCCGAGGCCTATGAACTAGCGGATCTCCTCCGGAGCAAGATTGCTGACCGGCTCCCAGACAACCGAGACGTTCGCCCCCCTCGTTGGCAAAGAATCCGAGACAACTGGGCGCTGATTCTTGACCGAGCTCATCGTCTCGATGGGAGAACCTGGGAGCACCTCCGCAGGGCGATCGAGTGGTCGCAGAGCGATCCATTCTGGAGCACCAATATCCTCTCCGCCAAAAAGCTCCGGGACAAGTTCGACGCGATGGCAGCGCAGGCACGCCAGGCCAAGGCGAGCGCCGAGGCCGAACTCGAGAAGCTGAGGGACCTGTCATGAGCTCGATCCAAGACGCAAAAAGCCTGACAACGGAAAAGGCGATCTTGGGATGCTGTCTTCTCAACCCCGAGGTAATCGATGCGGTCGACGTGGAGGTCCGAGACTTCTACGATCCCAAAAACCGGATTGTGTGGGAAGCGATCATGGAGGTAGGCCACGAGGCCGCCGGGGATGTGATCGTTCTTGAGGAACACCTACGCCGAGAAGGCCACCTAGACGCGATCGGCGGCCTCCCGTACCTCGTGGACTGTACGGATCACCCTGCGCTACCCTCGACGGTTCACCATCACGCCGATACCCTGCGTAGGCTCCGAGTGACTCGCCAAACCCTCCTCCTCGCCTCCAAGGTCCCCACATGGCACAGCCACGGAGACGAGGGGGAGGAACTCTTGGCGCGCCTTGTCCGGGACGCCTCGACGATCGACACGGCGAACACCGATCGCCCCCTATCGTTGCACGACGCCGTGGCCACCGAGTTCAGGGAGATCAACGCGTTTTGTGAGGCGCGCGATCGAGGGGAGAACGTCTCGGTTGGGATCCCTACCGGAATCGGCGGGTGGGATAAGCTTTCCGGGGGCATCCTCATCGGCGAACCGACCATTCTCGGAGCTCGCCCCTCGATAGGCAAGTCGACCGTATCGCTGATTCTCGCACTGAATGCAGCGGCTCGAGGGTACCCTGTTCACTTCATCAGCTACGAGGATAGGATTTCGACCCTGATCCAGCGATCTCTGGCGAACTACAGCATGGTCGACAGTCGGCTGATCAAGGTCCGGGATTTCTCCGAGGACGGCGCGTGGGCGAGGGTAAACAAAGCGGGCCAAGAGCTCCGCCAGCTTCCTGGCCTCGTGTTCGATGAGGCGCACGGTCGACCGATACATTGGGTATGCCGGAGGGTGCGCGGGGCCATGCGCCAGAACCAAACGAGGCTCGTAATTGTGGACTATATCCAGGCCGCACCAAGTCCCCGCCCGGGGATTAAGCGTCACCTCGGCGTTGCGGAGAATACCCGGGCCCTCGTGGAGCTCTGCGGTTCCAACAGGCTCGGCGTGGTGATCGTGTCACAACTCAAGCGCAACGATGCGGCCCTGCCGACGATTGACGATTTGGCCGAGTCAGATGTGCTGACTCAGGCGGGAAAACTGATTGTGCTGTTGCACGAGGGGAAAGACGGGGATGTATGCCTCCTCGTCCGCAAGAATATCCAGGGGCCGACCGGGAAGATCGAGATTGATTTAGACCGTGCTCGGTGCCGAATCAGGGGGTGAACATGAACGAGCTAATCAGGGCCAAGAAGGTTGTGGATTGCTGCGCGCACCTGGGGGCCGCGGCTGTGATCGCAGTGCGTGGCGGTAAGGAGGAGGCGAACTCGGCGCGCCTCAGGTGCATCGGGCACCTGGCGACGATCGCTCGGCTCCTTGATATCCCGCTCAGAATCGACCGCAAGAAGATGGCGCAGACGCAGGAGGCGCGCACATGAAGGCCGCAAAGATCGGCGGGGACGTGTGGATCTACATGGCAGATGGTACCGCGCATAACCTCCGCTACTGTGTGAATCAGAAGGAAAGGGCCAACCAACTCCGTGGGGAGAGGTATGTCCGACTTTTTTTCTGGGACGGCTCCCGCGTAGATTGCCCGTACGGCGTGAGCATTACCGAACTCCGCAAGCTTCTCCGGGAGGCCGTCTAGTGTACGAGGGCGCCAAACCGTGCCGGGTCCTCGTGGCTGATCCCCCGTGGGCATTTGACCAGTCAATTGGCAAGCGGGGGGCGCGAGCCAACTATACTGTCATCCCAACTCGGAAACTGATCCGGTTCCCGCTCCCGCCGATTATGCCGGATGCGTACCTGTTTCTTTGGCGGGTTGCATCGATGCAAATCGATGCGTTGCAGGTAATGCACTATTGGGGGTTCACCCTCAAGGGCGAGCTCGTCTGGGACAAGGTGACGCGAACGGGCAAGCCGCATTTCGGCATGGGATTCCACCTCCGCGCATCTCATGAGGTCGCACTCCTTGGGGTGCGTGGCAAGCCCAAACCCAAGGCGCGGAATGTCAGGAGTCGTTTTGAGGGTGTGGTCCGTGAGCACAGCCGGAAACCCTCCGAGTTCTATCCGATCGTCGAGGCCTTCTCGGACGGGCCCTACACCGAGCTCTTCTCCCGCCAGACGCGGGAGGGGTGGCAGACGTTCGGGGATCAGGTCGATAAATTCGCGAGGTGACCCTATGAGTAATCCAACTATCACCCGTGCCCTCCTGCGCAAATGGGATGCCTGCTATTCCGACGAGCACATTTTAGCTATCGCAGGCAACCGCGAGGAAATGACTCTGCTCAAGGTGCTAGACCTGGACATCCCAGCAGAAGACCGCACTTGGGTAGTGTCTAGGGCCCTCAGTTGCCGCGACGCTCGTCTATTTGCGTGCTGGTGCGCCGAACGGGTTCTGACAGAAGACTCCGATCCGCGTTCCCGGGCCGCCGTGGATGTAGCGAGACGATTTGCCCACGGCGACGCGACCAGTGGAGAGTTGGACGCAGCATGGGACGCAGCCTGGGCCGCAGCCGTGACCGCAGCCGTGACCGCAGCCGTGACCGCAGCCGAGACCGCAGCCAAGGCCGCAGCGGACGCAGCCTGGGGCGCAGCCGAGACCGCAGCCGTGACCGCAGCCGAGACCGCAGTCAGGGAAGCGCAGTTAGTCCGCATCCGTCGTCATCTGACCGGAGAGGAGCCGCTGAAATGAGCAAGCTTGAGGACTACCCGCTATGTGCACGATGCACCCGAAGGGTACTAGGCAAACGTGAAAGACGTTCGGCGGAGAAGCGATTCAAACGTTGCCCTCTGTGTGACCGCCTCGTAAGCGTCCGCCAATGTGGGACGTTCCGCTCTCACCGCTATAACCCCCGAGATCCGGAGGCAAAGTGTCGCGGGGAGGGGCGAGACGCGGACCTTCCGCTCCAGCCCGGAGAGAGGAAATATGTCTAAAACGGTGCGAATCGGCGTAAGCTGGCTTATCGCACTAGCGTGCGCGGGATACATTACGCACCGGGTGGCCACAGCAAACCGTGCAAGCCTCTGGGGGACACAGTGGAGAACGAGCCTAGCCACACAATTCGGAAGCAAGACGATCGGCGATCCGGTCGCGCGCGGTGTGACGCACGACAAGCAAGCGGGAACTCATTTTGCCTGTGGGGGGAAGCTCGATCCACTGGCGATGGCGGTGGCCCACAGGACGCTACCCTGTGGATCAGTTGTGGAAGTGTGCCGGGGCCGTCTGTGCGTATTCGCCAGGGTTTGGGATCGAGGACCATTCCATGCGATCAAGACACACTGCGCCAAGACCCACGGGAAGTGGTCCCAGAAATGCTGGGTAACTGGCAAGACCATTGCCAAAGTGAGACTCCCGGGCGATTCGATGTATGTGTTCGCCAACGATCTGGATCTCCTCCCCCGCGTGGCGTGGGCCATCCGCCTGGGTGGGAAATGGGTGATCCGTTGGCGGATTATCTGGATCCCCGGCCGGCGGCTTCGAAGGATGGGGCGTTGAAATATGGGATCGAGCGCATGCGTCCCGATCGCCGGCCATGGGCCTTTATTCTCCTCGCCGGTTTGTTTGGTGGAGCGGCCATCGGATTCGGTGTCGCGTGGTGGGTGTGGTGATATGCCCTCGTGTCGAGGATACGAGGTTACCGGGTGGTGGTGTGACTGCGGTAAGCCTCGACGCAAGGGGGCGGAGGGGTGCGATTCTTGTCTCGAGTTGGACTGCGCACACCCGTCACAAGCGGTAATTGTGGGGGCACTACGAATCGCAGGTGAGGCCGTTGACGTTTTCACGATCGCCGAGCTCGCAGCTGTAGAGCGGCGCACGATCGACCGATGTATTATCCCTCTGTTAGGGAGTGGCCGGGTTCGCAAATTGAAGCGACCCGGGGAACGTAGTCTGTATTTTTTGGAGGAATCACGTGATGACAGCGAAAAAGAAAACCCAGACCGAACTAGACGGATTCGAGAGGCCAGCGATCGAGAGCCTCGACTCGGCGTGCATGACGTATCGGGAGAACCGAGACGAGCGCATGAAGCTCACCAAGGAGGAAACGGAGTCGAAAAGTCAACTCCAGGCGCTTCTCATCGAACACGAGGCCGAGCTCGAGAGAGATTCGAACGGGAACGCCGTTTACCACTTCGAGGACGGGGACGTGCGGTATGCAGCGACGTTGAGCCGTTCGGTGAATGTGACGGTTCGCAAGGTCAAGCCAGAGGACGAGCCGCCGGGACTGACCGTACACGAGGGGGGCGAAGCGGCGTGATTCAATTATACGTGGCCGGCGATCCGCTCCCCCAGGGCAGCAAGACGGGCTTCATTCTGCGAGGCAAGACGCGCAAACAGGATCGTGTGGTCCTGAAAGAAGTGGCGAACAACGCCACCAAGAAGCGCAAAGCCGGCGCCCTCAAGCGCTGGCGCAAGGCCATCGCAGAGGAGGCACGCAAGCACGCCCCCGCGGAACTGATCGCCGGCCCCGTAGATCTTACAATCGTGTTCGTCCTGGAGCGCCCTAAGTCTCACTGGCTCAAGTCAGGGCGAATCGCCAAGGGTAAGCCGCGACGGCCGATTGGCAGGCCGGATAAGTCGAAGCTCACTCGAGCCGTAGAGGATGCGCTGAGCGGGGTTATCTACCGGGACGATTCTCAGGTTGTGGATGGGAGAGTGCGCAAGCGCTACCAGACGATCCCTGACGAGGAGACGGGGGCGCACATAATCGTAACTGCGATCCCTGACGAGGAGACGGAGGCGTACGTAATCGTAACTGCGATCCC
>SPJL01016641.1_pt1 | contig 10806 bp, 8 predicted proteins | sample 3741751 | NCBI WGS metagenome assembly SPJL01 (sample SAMN10925998, study PRJNA522277) | cold seep metagenome | isolation source: Elba SIP-enriched marine methane seep metagenome, extraction at timepoint T3 | place: Italy: coast of Elba, Mediterranean Sea
GGCGGCGACTCCGGATCCTGTGAACATCTAGTTTGCGCGTTGTTTGGGCGAGATAAACCGCGCGCCCTTCACGATATGAGGCGTGCGAACTTGCTACCACCCGCCACCGCCACCGCCACCACCACCGCCGCCGGAAAATCCACCGCCGGAGAAACCACCAGAGCCGCTGGAAGTTGACGCAGGCTCTGTTGAAGACGCGTCGATACGACTTGGGAGCGTCGATGCAATGCTTGTCGCCATATTGCGCGAATAACCCTGATGCCCCCCGGAACGCCGATACCAACGGAACCGGTCGGTCATCCTTCTATTATGTCTGTTTCCATCAGGCCCTTCAGTCATAAATCCGTGTTTCTGAACAGCCGCGTCAAACTTATCTGCCCAGGCAGTTTCGACATTCAAGGCAATGGCATAGGGGAGCAGTCTCTCAAAGCGTTCGGGCGTCATGTCAGGTGGGGTCAGCTTATCCAACCGATCTTGCTCCGCCATGCTGAGGTAATGTTGAAAGCCGCGCAGGGCAGCACGCAAGCGGGTTCCCTTATCCGTCGGCGCCTCAATCAAAAACTCATAGACCAGCAATGTGCCGACAAGACCTACCGCTCCGGCCGCATACAATAGGTTGATTTCCACAAAACTTGTCATGATCGACGACCCCATTGCGAAGATCAGAACAAAAACCGCTTTTAGGACAAGTATTCCCAGTTTCAGCCCAGCAGCCCGAAATACTGACAGCGACCTGCCGGATGATCTGGACGAATGTTTGACAAAATACACCACCAGTCCAATCGCGGCACAAATTCCCATCGCCGCGATGTTCGGCGGCCACCACGGCTCAGCAGCAACGATAAATGACACTATGGCTATCGCGATGCCCAGGGCGATAGCGATCATGAATGGCATACGGTTTGCCCGAAAGTTTCCATCTTCATGTTCATCGATCAGGCGATTCTTAAAATTTTGCATCGCGGTTTCGATGCGGCTGTCATAATCACCACCGAAGTGAAGTGACCCCCCCGTGTCGACGGTTCTTAACCATTCACGCTCGCCCGACGATGGAGCCCCCGTGGCGCCGCTGGTTCGCCTGAATACAAAGCCATCCGTGCTTTCGGAAATTTCACCATGACCTTTGACGGCAAGGGATACGAGCGCAGCCGATGCCGACGTATGATCAGATTTTCGCAATAAGATGAGCCGCGCCGCTGCCGGGGAGATTCCTTCCGGCGGCTCGAATAAGGGTACGATCGCCCCTTCATCCGGGTCGCGTCCAAACCAGTGCCAAGTGGCAGCGCAATACAGCACCAAAACCACGATGCCGATCCAGAGAACGACCGCATCCAAATTGCCTGCAAGAACGGACAAAACGCCGGTTTCATCATCAGGAAAGGTAACAATTCCCTTCGTAAAACCCACGGCGATGGTCAAACCATGCCCTCTTGGCAGGCGCTCTGTGGCGCGGGCCTCAAAGACGGAACCTTCTGAGCGATCAACGACAAATTGGCGTCCTTGTTCGCCGGTAGCACCCGTATAGACATTGTACTGTTCAACCCCGGCGCCATTGGGGAAATTGACGCGAACACTCGCGTTATCAATCGGAAAAGCCCAGTCGTTGCCCGTCACATTCCAATAAAGCTCGTCGAAGTCTTCAAAGGACCGTAACTGCCGTGTTGTCCGATACGTGATCTCATAGGTGTAAAAACCTTGGGGTAGGAACTCGTTTTTGGAGCCGATATAAATTCGCGTTCCATTTGACAGATTTTTCGTCGTATAGGGCTCATACGCGCCATCCCGGCGAACTGATGTGACATCAAATCCAACATGGCGTTTCAGCCCGGATGACCCATGATAAAGCGTTGGGAAATCGCGAAAAATTCCACGCTTAATCTGGTTTCCTTCGGCGTAGACCCGAATGGATTCAGTAACAATCAGCGACGCATCAGGCTTCACACCAATGACGACGTGAAAATTCTCTATCCTTTCCTCGGCATGGCCGGTTGAAGGATTGGTCAAAACGCCGAGAGAGATTAAGAAAATGAGGGCGGCAAAAGCGCTGCGAAGACTCATGCGAACAAGGCGCAACAAACCGTTATTCATCGGTGCCCTCATGAAAAAGAGATCTGAGGAACCGCCCGTTCATCCGGCGATTGGGTTTCGAAGAACTCCGCCTGTTGGAATGAAAAGCGTGCGGCAAGTAGATTTCCCGGAAAGCTTTCGATCGCTACATTCAGATCGCGCACGGTCGCATTGTAGTATCGGCGAGATTTTTCGATATCTTCTTCGATCTCAGCGAGCTCTGACTGGAGGTTGAGAAAATTGGAGTCCGACTTTAGCTCCGGATAGGCCTCTGCGACCATCATCAAGCGACCGAGTGCCCCGGTTATCGCCCCCTCAATCCCTGACGCTTCCCCTGGTCCGGTGACGGATTGAGCTTGTCCGCGCAGGGTTGTTACTTCCGTCAGGACGTCTTTTTCTTGCGCCGCAAAGCCTTTGACTGTTTCCACAAGGTTGGGGATCAAATTGGAACGTCGCTTCAGTTGAACGTCAATGCCGCTCCACCCCTCCATCACCATGGTCTTTTTTCGCACCAGGCCATTATAGAGCGCGATTGCCCAGATCATGATCAGGATCGGCACGCCGATAACGACGCCAAGTATTATCCATATCGCTGTCATTGAGTTCCCCTCCCATTCCTTGGGAGCGGATATTAAAGATTGCAGTGCGGCTATGGACAAGAAAAAACGGCGCCCCAACGGGGACGCCGTTCTTGTTTGCACCTGATCTTAATCAGGTCAGTCGTTGGTCGGGAAGGCCAGTTGGGCGCCTTCTTTGATACCGGACGGCCAACGGGCAGAGACCGTTTTCATCTTTGTGAAGAAACGGATCGATTCCGGACCGTGCATCTGGGTGTCCCCGAATTTCGAGCGTTTGGAACCGCCGAAATTGTGGAAGGCCATCGGGACCGGGATCGGCACATTGACGCCGACCATGCCGATATCGACACGGTTGGTGAAGTCACGGGCGGTGTCGCCATCGCGGGTGAAGATCGCAACGCCATTGCCATACTCATGGTCATTGACCATTCCAACCGCATCTTCATAGGTGGACGGCGCCATGATCGACAGAACCGGTCCGAAGATTTCGGTCTTGTAGATCTCCATGTCGGTTTTGACGTTGCTGAAAAGCGTGCTGCCGACGAAGTAACCGTCTTCATAGCCCTGCATCGTGGCCCCACGGCCATCGACATTAAGGGTCGCGCCCTCTTCCACGCCACGCGCGATCAGGCCTTCGACCCGTTCTTTCGCCTGACGCGTGATCAGCGGGTTGATGTCGGCTTGCGGATCATTATAGGGCCCGATGGTCAAGGCCTGCACCCGTGGCGTCAGCTTGTCAGCCAACGCCTTAGCAGTCCCTTCGCCGACCGGCACAGCAACAGAGATCGCCATGCAACGTTCCCCGGCGGAGCCGAAACCAGCGCCGACCAACGCATCAACCGCTTGATCCATGTCGGCATCAGGCATGACGACCATATGGTTCTTAGCGCCACAGAAGCTCTGAACCCGTTTATTGTGCTTACAGCCTTCCTGATAGACATACTCACCAACGCCGGTGGAGCCAACGAAACTAATCGCCGGGACATCCGGGTGATGCAGCAGCGCATCGACGGCTTCCTTGTCACCATGGACAACGTTCCAGATGCCATCCGGCAGACCGGCTTTCGTCCAAAGCTCGGCCAGAAGCATCGGAGCGCCAGGATCCCGTTCGGACGCCTTGTTCACGAATGCATTGCCGCAAGCCACCGCCATGGCACCCATCCAAAGCGGGATCATGACCGGGAAGTTGAAAGGAGTGATCCCACCGACAACACCCAGCGGTTCGCGGATAGAGATCAGGTCAATATCCCCACCGATATTCGAATTGAAATCACCCTTGATCAGATGCGGAATGCCGCAAGCGAATTCCAGGACATCAATGCCGCGCTGAACTTCACCCAGTGCATCCGGGATCGTCTTGCCATGTTCTTTGCCCAGCAGTTCGGCGAGCGCTTGTTTATGCTCGACCACCAGGTTGCGCATCGAAAAGCAAACAGCCGCGCGTTTGGGAACGGCCATTGCACCCCAGGCGACTTGCGCTTCTTTGGCGTTCTGGACGACCTTGTCGACCTCTGCCGCTGATGCATAGGCAAGCTTCGCTTGGACCTCGCCCGTGGCCGGATTGAAGATATCGCCTGTGCGACCGCTCTCCCCCGGAATCTGCTTACCACCCATGTAATGTCCAACGGTATCGACCATCGGTGTTTCCTCCTCTTCGCGGCCCTGTTAGGCCAAAACACTGGAATGTCGGGTCGCAGGTTTTCTAGACCCGCAGTTTGTTTCACTCAAGGGGCATACGCCTCTGCACTGGTGAAGTGAACTGACAGATCACGGTTAAAAGGAGGCCCAGTCGGGTTTGCTGGGATGCAATTCCAGATCATTCGCCAGGAACGCACTTCCCGTCTCCTGCGCTTTCTCCAGGGCCTACAACCGCAATAGGGCGAGCCCGATCCCTTCACAAGACGACCGCATTTCGCCGACCTCTCTCCCATCAAGTTTGATTATCGTGCCATTTTCCGGCGCGTCTCCTTCAAAGGAAACCGGCATCAACCGCTTCTTCACCAATCCGCGATATTTCGTCCGGGCTGTGAGCTCCTGCCCCATATAACAGCCCTTCTTCCAATCCGCACCGCCAAGTTCGTCAAAGCCGTTCTCCAGCAGAATGGCTTTGTCCGGCATCATATCGCGGCTTCCATCCGGCAGCCCCAGTGCGATCCTGTGCCGGTCATAGCCATCGCGATCAACAGCGGTTGCGCCAAGAGCCTCAAGCGCGCCCAGCGTTGCTTCAGCCGGCGCGACCACCCGCAATCCCATCGCAGGCAAACGAGGATCGACGAAGGCAATGCCACCCGCAACAGATCCAGTCGCCCCCGCTTCTGGCGGCAATCCAAAGGCGTCTATCGCACCATCGCCAAAGACCGCAAAGACAGCCGTTGTGCGTTCGATATCCAGGGTTGCGTCGGCGCGCAAAACATAGCGCCGGAGGGTCTGGCCCAAATCCATCATCCGGGCATCGCCTTCACCGTCGATCAAAATCCGGTCGTCAGCCCAGCTGCACATGAAGAAATCATGACGAAACTTGCCCTGCGGTGTCAGCAAAGCCGCCCAGATCGCCTTGCCTTCAGAAAGGCGCGTGACGTCATTGGAAACGAGGCCTTGTAAATAGGCAATCCTGTCTTCCCCGGCGATCGTGATCAGCCCGCGATCTTCCAGGCGATGGTAGAAAATATCCGACATGACCATGGCTCCTTAACGGCAAATGCCAGAAACACGCTCCTTTGACACCCGCCTTCATCACCTAAGCATCGGGGCGCTTGTTGGCAAGCGCTGCGACGAAGGCTATAGGGGGCTCCAAGATGACACGAATCCTCTATATCACCGCAAACCGGCTGGGCGATGCTGTTCTGGCAACCGGTATTCTTCGGCATTGCTTGGAGCATTACCCCAACCCGCAATTCACCGTCGCGGCGGGCCCGGGCCCCGCGCCGTTGTTCCGTGCACTGCCGGGGCTGGAGCGTGTGGTCACGATCCATAAGCGCCGGAGTCGTGGCATGCATTGGCTGAAACTATGGGCCGATGTTGGAATGGAGCGCTGGGATGTCGCCATCGATATGCGACGCTCTGCCTTCGTAAACCTTATCCGCGCCGGCGCACGCATGAAACTCCCGAAGCCGAGCCGCGATATGCACCGCGTCGAACTGATCGGCGGCACAGTGGGACGGGAACCATCTCCGCCTGCACCGATGCTTTGGACGGATACGAAAGCAGAGCAGGAAGCAAACGACCTTCTGCAAACGGATCGGCCCATTCTTGCCATTGGTCCGACCGCAAACTGGCCGGGCAAGATCTGGCCCGCCGAACGATATGCAGAGACGATCCGCGCCCTGACAGAACCAGGGGCCGCGTTTGCCGATGCCGCCGTCGCTGTTCTCGGGGGCCCTGGTGAGGAAGCACAGGCAGCGCCGGTTCTCGCGGCCGCGCCGGACAATCAGCGGATTGATCTGGTCGGCAAGGCGGAGCTGGTCACGCTGGCGGCTTGCCTGAAAAGAGCACGGCTCTACATCGGCAATGACAGCGGGCTGATGCATATGGCAGCCGCGAGTGGCACGCCGACCCTCGGCCTCTTTGGTCCGTCCCGACATCAATGGTATCGTCCCTGGGGTCCACACGCAGATTTTGTGCGAACGGATTTGAGCTATGAGGATATCTTGAACCAACCGAATTGGGATCACCGAACCGCCGGCACGCAAATGGACAGCCTGCCGGTCGCGCGTGTCCTGGATGCCGCCGGCGCCCTGGTCGCCCGAACCGAAGCGGGAGAAGCCGCATGAGCGAGACGCCCCTCCTTTCCGCCCTGGTCGTCGCCCATAACGAAGAAAAGCAGCTGGACGACTGTCTGTCCGCGCTCGCCTTCGCCGATGAGCTGGTGGTGGTCCTCGACAAATGCACCGACGGCTCCAAGGCGATTGCGGAGAAATATGCCGACAAGATCGTTGAAGGTGCCTGGGATATCGAAGGGGACCGACGGAACACGGGCCTGGACACATGCCAAGGCCGCTGGGTTCTTGAAGTCGATGCGGATGAGCGGGTAACCGAAGCACTCGCGACGGAGATCCGCGCAGCTGCCGAAGCACATCAAGATGGCTACTTTCTGATCCCCTTCGATAACTATGTCGGGGACCGGTTGGTACGCTATGGCTGGGGTGCTGCCTGGGGTGTCAGCGCTGCGGCGCGGCTTTCCTCCAAAGGGGCAAAGCGCTGGGGCTTGCAACGGGTGCACCCGGCATTGGACCTTAAAGGGCCGGAGCGACGCCTAAGCGAGCGGATGGTCCATTATGTTGACCGCGATATCTCTGACATGATCAAGCGGTTGGACAGCTATACGAATGCAAAAGCGCGCGATTTGCGTGAGAATCCGGATGGAACGAGTTACGGTCGCAATGTCCGCCGGATGTTTTCCCGTTTCTGGAAATGCTATGTGTCTCGGAAGGGCTATCGGGAAGGCAAATACGGGTTTCTGATTGCCCTGTTTGCCGGCCTCTACCCCATCCTCTCCCACCTGAAAGCCACCTTGGAGGATGATCCGAAATGAGGCTGCTGCAAGCGATGGCCGGGCTTCCCGGCGGTGGTGCGGAAGGCTTCTTCATGCGTCTGGCGACAGCACTGGCCCGCGCCGGCGTCGATCAAGAGACAGCGATTCGATCCCATGCAGACCGACGGGTTGAACTCAGCGATGCCGGTATTCCCGTTACGGAAATGCGCTTTGGCGGCCCCATCGATATTCTGAGCCGATGGCGTTTGGGGTCTCTGGCACGGCGCTTCGATCCCGATGTCGTCCTGACCTGGATGAGCCGCGCTTCGGCCATCGCCCCTAAAGGTCGCTGGACAGTTGCCGGTCGGATGGGCGGATACTACGACCTGAAATACTTCAAGAATTGCGATCACTTGATCGGAAACACCCCGGATCTGCGGAATTATCTGATCAAAAATGGTGTCCCGGAAGACAAGGCTTGGTATCTGCCGAACTTTGTTGATGACAGACGCATGCCGCCCGTTGACCGGTCGGAATTCGAAACACCGTTTGATGCCCCCTTGATCCTAGGTCTGGGCCGGCTTCATCGAAACAAGGGATTTGATCTGGCTTTGGCTGCGCTTGCAGACCTGCCGAAAGCCTATCTGTGGATCGCCGGTGAAGGCCCGGAACGGCGCGCCCTTGAAAAGCTGGCCTATGAGCTTGAGGTCGAAGACCGTGTCCGCTTCCTCGGCTGGCGAACCGATACACCGGCGCTGTTCGCTGCAGCAAATATCTTTCTGTGTTCCTCCCGTCACGAGCCCCTGGGGAATATCGTTATCGAGGCCTGGGCGCAGTCGCTGCCGGTCGTCGCCGTCGCCTCACAAGGCCCCACCCAATTGATTGAAGATGGGAAAACCGGCCTACTGACCCCGGCGGAAGATGCCACTGCAATAGCAACCGCCATTGGACGACTTCTTGACGACCCCGCCCAAGCAGCCGATCTTTCCGGCCAAGGGCACACGGCCTTTTCCGAGCGATTCACGGAAGGTCGGGTTGTCGAACAATATCTCGATTTCCTGGAGCGCATCGCGCCGCGCTAAAGGGACGGGTCCAATAAGAGCTGTCTTAGTAAGAACTGTCTTAGTAAGAGCTGTCTTAGTAAGAGCAATCTTTAAAGGAACAGTCAGTTAATGTGCGGAATTGCCGGTCTTATGACCCGAGACGGTCGGGCGCCAGAAGCAGAGGTTCTCGACAAGTTTTTGAGCGCCCTGGCACATCGAGGCCCGGATGGCAGTGGCCGGCACATCGCCGGCAATGTCGCGATGATCCAAACCCGTTTGGCCATCATCGACCTGACGACCGGCGATCAACCACTCTATGAACCGGGCGGTGCGGCCCTTGTCGCGAATGGAGAAATCTACAACTACCTTGAACTGCGCGAAGAACTGGCCGGCAGCCCGTTCAAAACCGCATCAGATTGCGAAACAGCGCTGTATGTCTACCGCCAACATGGCCTGGATTATGCGCGCCATCTTCGTGGGATGTATGCCATCGCCATTCATGATCCGGCAGAAGGCGGGCGCCTGGTTCTGTCCCGCGACCCGTTTGGGATCAAACCGCTCTACTACACGGAAACAGAAGCAGGCTTCGCCTTCGCCTCAGAGCCGGCAGCGCTGATAGATGTTGGGTTTGTATCTCCCCGCATCACAGAGAACAGCCGTGACCAACTGCTCCAACTCCAATTCACCTGCGGAGCCAAGACGATCTATCAGGGGATCAACCGTCTGCTGCCAGGCGAGACGATTGAAGTTCGAAATGGCCGGATCGTCGACCGGCGCCGTCTGCCTGCCTTGCCGGAAGGGGCGCCTGAATCGATCAGCGAGGAAGAGGCACTTAGCCGCCTGGATCACGCGATCCTCAACAGTGTCGATATCCATCAGCGTTCAGACGTTCCTTATGGTTTATTCCTTTCCGGCGGGATCGATTCCAGCGCGCTCTTAAGCGCGATGGCAGAGCTGAATGACACACCAATTGCGGCCTTCACGGCAGGTTTCTCCAATAGTGGCGTGCATGACGAACGGGGCCACGCACAGAAACTGGCCAAATTGGTCGGTGCAGAGCATGTGGAAATTGACTTTCGAGAGGAAGATTTCTGGAAGACATTACCTGCGATCGCCAAGGCGATGGATGATCCGGCAGCGGACTATGCGATCCTGCCGACCTGGAAACTGGCTGAGCGCGCGGCGCAGGACTTGAAAGTTGTACTGTGCGGCGAAGGCGGCGATGAGCTGATGGCCGGCTATGGTCGTTACAGGTCAACATTACGCCCCTGGTGGATGGGGGGCCGGACAATCCGCCATCGCGGAGCCTTTGATAAGGTTGATGTCCTGCGCAACGACCTGAGCGGTTGGCGCGATGCGATCCGCGGTGACGAGGCCATGGCGGAAAGCGCCGGACGCAGCCCCCTGCAGACCGCGCAGGCTGTCGATTGCGGAGACTGGCTAGCCCATGATCTGCTTAACAAGCTTGATCGATGCCTCATGGCCCATGGTGTGGAAGGCCGCACACCTTTCCTGGACCCCGTCGTTGCAGAAGCAAGTTTCCGACTGCCGGACCGCATGAAAATCCAAGATAGACGCGGGAAATGGCTGCTTCGGAAATGGCTGGATGGCCGTATGCCGGAAGCGGAGGCATTCAGCCGCAAGCGCGGCTTCACTGTCCCGGTTAGCGAATGGATATCCTCCCGTGGTGCGGCATTGGGAGAATTGATGGCCAGACAACCCGCGATCGAAGAGATCGCGCACCCGGACAAGGTCCGCAAATTGTTCCAACGTGCTGAGGGGAAACGGGAAGGCTTTGCCGCCTGGACCTTGTTATTCTATGCCTTATGGTATCGGGGCGCCATCGAACGACAGGACACCACAAGCGCAACAATTGAAGAGGCATTGGAGGCTGCATGACCGACAGGCTAGAAATCAGACGCCCGGATGACTGGCATGTGCATTTTCGGGATGGCGCCGTTATGAAAGCGGTTCTTCCGGCAACAGCACGTCAGTTTGCCCGTGCCATTGTCATGCCGAATCTGGTCCCGCCAGTCGTCACCACAGATGATGCTGAGGCCTATCGTGCGCGCCTTATGGACTGCCTGCCGGATGATCTTGATTTCACCCCGCTCATGACCGCCTATCTGACCGATGGCACGGATCCCGACAATATTGCTGCAGGACATGAAACCGGCATACTCACCGCTGTTAAGCTGTACCCAGCCCACGCAACCACGAACTCGGCGCATGGCGTAACGGATTTGACGCGGGTCGAGCCGGTGCTTAGGCAAATGGCGGAGATCGGCATGCCTCTTCTGGTTCATGGGGAGGTTACCGATCCAGATATTGATATCTTCGACCGCGAGGCTGTGTTTATCGAGCGAGTCCTGAAGCCGCTATTGGAGCGGATTCCCGACCTACGCGTCGTGCTGGAACATATTACGACGGCAGAATCCGCAAACTTCGTAAGATCTGCAGGAGACAATCTGGCCGCGACGATCACCCCCCATCACATGCTAATCAATCGTAGCGATTTGTTCCGTGGAGGCATTCGCCCGCATCTTTACTGCCTTCCCATCGCAAAGCGGGAGCAACACCGATTGGCAGTTAGAGAGGCAGCGGTCAGCGGTCACCCACGCTTTTTCCTGGGCACTGATACCGCACC
>SPJL01028021.1_pt1 | contig 10770 bp, 7 predicted proteins | sample 3741751 | NCBI WGS metagenome assembly SPJL01 (sample SAMN10925998, study PRJNA522277) | cold seep metagenome | isolation source: Elba SIP-enriched marine methane seep metagenome, extraction at timepoint T3 | place: Italy: coast of Elba, Mediterranean Sea
AAGAGCTGCGTGAACGGGGCTATGAAGCGGTCTACACGCCCCATGTCGGTCGGGTTGAACTATACGAAACGTCGGGTCACTTCCCTTATTACCGTGAATCGCAATTCCCAGTTCTTTGTGAACATGAAGCGGGCCAGCTTGTTGATCAGCTTGTCGAGAAGCTGCGTGAAGGGACCATCGAAGCAGCCGAAGAGGCAAAGCTTCTGGAAGCAGCACGCCTGCTGGGCTTCGATGGCGATGTCGATCCTTCGGCAACTGCTGAAGAACGAGCCAAAGCACTCGACGCATGGGCTCATCAGCACGAGCGTTATCTGCTCAAGCCGATGAATTGCCCGCACCATATCATGATCTACCAATCGAAGCCGCGCAGCTATCGTGATTTGCCGGTTCGACTTGCCGAGTTCGGAACCGTTTATCGTTACGAACAATCGGGCGAGTTGTCAGGCATGACTCGCGTTCGTGGTTTCACACAAGACGACGCTCACATCTTCTGTACCGACGACCAAGTAGCCGATGAATTCCGTGGCTGCTTGGAGATGACTCAAAAAGTGTTGAAGTCGCTCGGCATGAACGATTACCGTGTCCGTCTCGGTTTCCGTGATCCTGACAGTTCGAAGTACGTCGGCGAAGAAGCCCTTTGGGATCGTGCCGAGGCCGAACTGCAATCGGTCTGTGAATCGATGGACTTACCCGGTTTGTCGATTGAACCAGGCGAAGCTGCTTTCTATGGACCGAAAGCTGACTTTGTTGTGACCGACTGCATTGGCCGTGAATGGCAGCTCGGCACCGTTCAGCTTGATTACAACTTACCAAGCGAATCGCGCTTCGATCTCGAATACACGGGCTCAGCTAACAAGCCGCATCGTCCGGTGATGATCCACCGCGCGCCGCTTGGCTCGATGGAGCGTTTCATGGGCGTCTTGATCGAACACTTTGCCGGCGCGTTTCCACTCTGGCTTGCACCGGTCCAGGTGAAGATTCTCACCGTGAGTGAAAAGTCCGAAGAGTATGGCCGCGAAGTCGAAGCAAAGCTTCGCGCTGCTGGCTTGCGAGCTGAAGGGGATTACCGAGGCGCGAAGCTCGGAGCGAAGATCCGCGAAGGCCAATTGGCCCTGATTCCTTACATGTTTGTAATCGGCGAAAAAGATCGCGACGAAGGGACTGTCACGGTGCGTGACCGCATCGATGGTGATCTCGGCGCAATGAGTCTCGACTCTGCGATCGAGAAATTACAAACCGAAATCACGGAAAGAACCGTACGCCAAGTAGCCGAAGCCGCCTCCGCAGACCTAACGGGCAAGGATGCACAGAACGAGTATTGATATGGCATCACTATATTTATCAGGCTTAGTTTTGCATGAGTAAAGTTTTTGGAATTGTCGATGTTCTGAGCTTGTATGGCTTTAAAGATAAGGAAAAGACAAAGCTTGTTCGTCACCAAGAAACGAAGTATGGCATTTCAAAACTTATCGATGAAGGCTGGTTTGAACTTTACCAAAGAATACAAGCTAGACAGGTATTTAAGGATTGCCATCAGATTGTGAGTTTTCTAGGTGATGGCGGCCATCGCGCTAGATTTATAGGGGTGTATAAAGTACTTGCGGAGGATTTGATTGATCCTCAGATTATGGGAAGTGATTGTCCATATCGTGAATGGCTTGAATCAGCAAAATACCAGTATGAACTAGAACGCTGTCCCGAATATGGCGATTTAGAAGGTCGCTTGGTGATTGATTGGGGATCGGGTGCCTTAGCTTGGCATCAACATTTGAAGAATAAGCCAGTCATCGAAATTGAACCATCCGGGCGCTCGCTCGCTCCTTTCACTGATTACCTCGATTTTTCATTGACTTACAATGAGTTGCAAAAACTTGTTTCGAATCCAGAATCGCATCGTGATTGGAAGGCGAGTCTATCTGCAGTAGCCGGTGTTTATGCAATACTTGCGAAACCGACAGGACAGCTTTACATCGGCTCAGCTTACGGATCCGACGGCATTTGGTCTCGCTGGTCTGAATATGCAAAGAACGGACATGGTGGAAATACAGAGCTGAAGAAGTTGGTTAGTTCCGATGAGTACCCCAACAGCTTTCAGTATTCAATTCTTCAGGTATTGCCTAAGACAACTACTCCAAAAGAAGTGATTCGGTGGGAGTCAGCATACAAGCTTAAGCTTGGAAGCAGAGTAACAGGTCTTAATCTAAACTAATTTCCTATTTGCTTCCCTAAGAAATTCTCTTTGGTATGGGTGGCTTCAATTGTAGATACCTTGAGATATACTTGATGTCTCAATTTACCGCCCATGATTTGTCAGTGGTTCCTCTCTTACTCAGGCGTTCCTCGAATGGCCCAAGATATCGCTCGTCCTCTTGCTACCGTTGTTGAAGAAGTCAGAGCTGCCTTCACGGAAAAATTTGGTCGTCCTCCGACCTGCATTGCAGCGGCACCCGGCCGGGTGAATCTGATTGGTGAGCACATCGACTACTGCGATGGCTTCGTTCTTCCGATGGCGATTGATCGTTATATGGTCGTTGCCGCTGATCTTGCTGACCATGGTTCGGTGAAGATCGGCAGCACCCTCATCGAAGAGGTCGGTACGCTGAACGTTGAAGGCAATCCCGAAGCGGGTCAGCCATCGTGGACTAAGTATGCTAACGGCGTGCTCAAGGTTTATAACGACGCTGGCATGACAGCGCCTTCGTTCGATGCGATGGTCGATTCGACGGTGCCGCTGGGAAGTGGTCTTTCCAGCTCCGCTGCACTTGAGGTAAGCATCGCCACCGCAGTTGAAGCGCTTGGCAAGTTCGATGTCGATCCCAAACAGAAGGCGCTCAATTGTCAAAAGGCAGAACACATCGCCGGCATTCCTTGCGGGGTGATGGATCAATTCAGTTCGGCCCTTTGCGATGTTGATAATCTGATGTTGCTCGACTGTCGGTCGCTTGAACCGAAGTCAGTTGCCCTGACGGATCCGTCCGTTACCGTCCTCATCATTAACAGCAAAGTGGAGCATGAACTTGCCGGTGGTGAATATGCCGAGCGTCGTCAGCAATGCGAAGAGGGAGTTGAGAAGCTTGGCGTCGCTTCGTTCCGCGAGGCGGCTGACAACGGTGTCTCGGTCGATTCGCTTGAAGGAGTTCACTTGCAACGTGCCCGCCATGCGGTCGATGAAATTATCCGCACCCAAAAAGCGGCCGAACTGATTCCGCAGGGTGAATGGGAAGTGATCGGCAAGCTAATGTATGCAAGCCATAACTCATTGCGTGACGACTTTGAAGTCAGTTGCAAAGAGCTCGACATCTTGGTCGAACTTGCTGAATCGATTGGTCTCGACGGAGGCGTTTACGGCTCGCGCATGACCGGCGGCGGATTCGGCGGCTGTACGGTTACGCTTGTCAAATCCGACGTCGCTGAGGAAGTCGCCAAGAAAATCTGTGAAGACTACGAAGCCAAAACCGGCATCGAACCAAGCTGGTTCACCACCCGCCCCGCCCGCGGAGCGCATTTGGTTGGGTGAAATAGGCCAAAAAAGATTGACTTGATTAATAGGATCGATAAGTTGATTTTGTCGACCCTGTTTCTATATTGAGAAGTTAAGGTTTATTTAATAACCGCCGTGTTTGTTAGAAAGAGGAGAACATGATGTCCTTGCGATCGGTAGCCGCTGCGGTTTTTATTTGCCTACTAACATTTGGATCTCTTCATTCAAAAGATTGGATACCACCAGAAGATCCTATTCCCAAACAAGTTCTGAAAGAAGCGAAAGCGGATCGAAAAGCGGAAAGATATGAAGAGGCATTAGCAAAGCATCTTTGGTTTCACGAGAATGCACTCGAATACGACCCTTCATTGTCTGGAGTAAGGACAACCTCTGCGATTCGTAATTGGTTTGCATTAGCAGAAGTGTACCCACCTGCTTTGAAAGAATTAGAAACTATTCGTAATGCATCACATCAGGCAGTAATGGCATCTTTAGATAAAAGTGTCGATAGAAGCAGTCTTCAAATCCTTAGTAGTATTGACCGGGTATTAGATCAGAGCGATAAAACGGTTGAGGTGTTTAAAACAATTGAAGAGAAGAAACCAGATCAAGCTCACCGAGCTTACAGAACTGTTGAACGTGCTTTAATCAATAACAAAGAGTACGCAATCTGTTCAAAGTATATGGATCCAGAGGTGGATTTACTTAGCGAGATACACCTCTATCGAATGACTATGTCCCATGCCAAGCAAAAAGAACATAGTCAGGAACTGCGCGACTTCCATAAAAATAAACTTATCAAGTCTGTTTCAACGATAGTTGCCATTCTTGTTGCTAATGACAGCAAGCAAGAGGCAATTGAGATTGCTGAGGAGGCCAAGAGTTTAATTAAGGAGAATGATACTCTTGAAGCACTTTCTACGGCGCTCGAATCGGCACTGGAAGGGAATGTGCCTGAGCAGTAAATAGGGTTCAATCACGAACCTCACCGCGTAACCATTTTTCATACGCCTCCGACGCATGCGTGATTGGCGTTGCGATTAGCTCCGGCGTATCGTACGGGTGCAACTCGGTTATGAGCGCTTCGATCTCAGCGAACTTCTCTTCGGTTGATTTGGCCGTGCAGATCCACTCCTCGGCGGTTTCGACTTTCCCTTGCCAACGGTAGGTGCTGGTGACAGGTCCGCTGATCTGCACGCACGCGGCCAAACCTCGGTCGACCAGCTCCGTGGCAATCCGTTCAGCCGTATTGTGATCGCCCGTGGTGGTTGTGATGGTGATCAAAAGAGATTCCTCCGCTAAGTGAGTTCAACCGAACAATCGGCATAACCCGTTATTGTGTTAATCTTACCGACCCGCAGTCGATTTATGAGCTAGGTTTGATTAGCCAGTCTGCCCGCGGGCAATGGCTCCACTCATCCTACCTCTCATTTACAACTACTTGAAGATGCTCTGCGCGAGAGCTTAGAACCATGGTTCAATCTACTGCTATCGACACGAGTTCTGAGGAACTCGGTCTGAATGCTATTGAGCCAGCTGTTACGGTGCCGTTTCGTCAGTCGGTTATTAAAGCTCGCGTGTTGCATGTGATCAATGGAGAACATTTCGCCGGTGCGGAGCGGGTGCAAGATCATCTTGCACTCCAGCTCCCCGGCTTTGGCTACTCGGTTGGATTTGCCTGTCTCAAGAATGGTCGCTTTGCCGAGAATCGTGAATCGATCGGCACACCAATCCTTGAATGTGACATGCGTGGCAAGTTTGACACGCGGCCGGTCAAGCAGATCGTCCGCTATGCCCAGGAAAATAATTTCCGCATACTTCACGCTCACACGCCGCGGTCCTTGATGGTTGCTTCACTTGCTGCCAATCGATTAGGCGTGCCGCTTGTCTATCATGTGCATAGCCCAACGAGCCGTGATTCGACTCGGTGGATCATGAATCAAGTAAATCATTGGATCGAAAAATTCTCGGCTCGCAATGTTAGCCGACTGATCACCGTTTCGCCGACGCTCACCGACCACATGCGAAGCTGTGGCTACGATGCCGACAAACTGACATGTGTGTTGAACGGCGTGCCAGTCTTGCCGAAAGATTCGCCCGGTGCACGCATTCGTCGAACCCCGGTTAAGCCGATCGTTGTCGGGATGGTTGCCCTCTTCCGACCACGCAAGGGGACGGAGGTACTGCTCGAAGCGTTGGCAAAACTCCGATCGCACGGCTACGAAATCCGATTAGAGGCGATTGGCCCGTTCGAGACGCCCGAATACGAAGCGGAATTGTTTGACCATGTCGAACGCCTCAGTTTGCAAGAGGCCGTGCATTGGGCTGGATTCACGGACGACGTCCCCGCGGCACTTGCCAAGGTGGATGTCCTTGCCCTACCGAGCCTCTTCGGCGAAGGTTTGCCGATGGTGGTGCTCGAAGCCATGGCAGCCGGATTGCCAGTCGTTGCTTCTCGTTGTGAAGGAACGACCGAAGCAATCTTGCATCGAGAAACCGGCCTGCTTGTCGAAGCGGGCAGCGTGAGTCAACTAGCCGAGGCGCTCGAGCAAATCGTAACCCGTAAGCTTGATTACCCTGCTATGTCGAAAGCAGCCCGGGAACGCCATGCCGACCGATTTAGCTCCGAAGCGATGGCGCGTCACGTAGCAGAGGTTTATGACTTGGTTTTAGACCAAGCGTAAAATCTAGCTTTCAACGTAGAGCAGCACCCTGGTTTGGCTGTGCCATTTGTTGAGCTTGTGGTTGCTCGACGATTTTCTTCCAGCCGAACGGCGTCCGAGGCGTTTGGAACATTTGGTTCCAAAGTTGGTTGAGTCGATTGTTCACTTTGGCGTCAGCAATGTCGAACGTGTAAACAGCTCGACTATCGTTAGGCATATGAACCTGCATCGCGATTGGCAGCATTTTTTGCTTATCGAGCATCAGCTCTACCATGCGATAGTTCATGGCATCAGATTGACGCTTGGGTGTCGCAACCAAACGTATTTCATTCTCTGCTGATCGATGATCGATACGCATCCAGTAGCGCTTCTTTAGTTTGTCCGCTTCGGCACCAAAGAGGAATGGCAACGGCCCATCGACGATGCTTTTGCCTTGCATTTCGGGGGGGATAGGTCTTTCAACCAACAGCTTTTGTTCGTTCTTGTATTCGAAGACCGACTTGCCATCGCAAACCCAATGTTCGCCCACGATGTTGGGGTTCTCGATGTAATCTTGTTGGGCAGCGTCCCAAGCCTTTACCTTCTTGATTTTGAAACTTCCTTTGTCAGGCTTTTGATAGCTAAGTTCACCCGACTCTTCGAGTTTGTGTTTCGTGGCACCAGGTCCAAACACTGGATCGTATGCAAGCCGAGTGAACTCGCAATAGAAGGTGCTGACCTGTGAGCTCTGCTTTTCCCATTGATCAAGCACTTGATCAAGATAGGTCTGCTCGATCTGATTCAGATTAAACCCCTGTGGCACAAAGGGTTGGCCCTGAGCGGGTCCCGGTTGTTGAACCGCCGGCTGTTGTTGAGGCGCGGGTTGATACTGTCTTGGTTGGCGCGGTTGCTGATAGTTTGGCTGTGGTTGGTACTGAGCAAAAGCACCTGACACAGCAAACACAAGTGAGCAAATGCCGAAAGCGAGACGTAGCGAGGTCATGCGATTAGCTTCCATGCTAAGCAAGAATTGGACAATTTAGGGCCGGCAGCATAACAGTTCCGTACGAATTGCCCTATGCCAACGCGGCTGGGCGGAAAATCTCTGCTAGCAGGCTTTGGCGAATGCCATGCGATACTGTACAAAAGAGTAGTTCGTCTGTTGATCAAAAGGACTATTCCAATGTCGCACGATGCCCAACATGCCCTCCCTTTCGACCCATCTGACTTTCCAGCGGATGACGATACGAAGCTCGACGATGGAAGCTTCGATTGGGAACAAGCTGTGAAGGACCACGCTTCTGAAGATTCGCAAGAGCTGCCAGCCGTCTTGCCATTGGAGCTCGAAGTCCGTGATCCGGACGTCATCGCGATGCTTGCCCCGATTGCTGAAGGTCGTGACCGAAACCAACAAGCAATCGATGCTCTCAGGATCGGTGTGCTAGCACTTCAGAATGCAACAAGCCGAGTCGATGCCGACCGAGTGAAGGATGCGGGCGGACAATTAATTTCGCAACTTCAACAAGCGCTCGAACAACATTCGAGCCATGCTAAGCAACAGACCGAACAAACACTCAAAGAGTATTTCGACCCTGAAAGTGGCCGACTGACGGAGCGCGTTCAGCGGTTGGTTAGCGATGATGGTGAACTTTCGCAGCTGATGAAGAACCAATTGCATGGCGATGGGTCACCCCTATCTAAGTTACTGGCTGAACAGTTTGGGCCAGAAAGCTCTTTGATGCGGCAGCTTGACCCCGAACAGTCCTCTGGTCTGCTCGCTCAATTGCAAAAGATGGTTGATGAGGAACTATCCGGTCAACGTGAAAAAGTCTTGCGTGAGTTTTCGTTAGACAATCAAGAAGGTGCCCTAGCTCGATTGATTCGTGAATTGACTGGCAAGCATGGCGATCTGAGCAAAGATCTGCAAGAAAAGATCGATGAAGTCATCAAAGAGTTTTCACTCGACAAGGAAGACTCGGCTCTTAGCCGACTAGTTCAAAACGTTGATCGGGCACAGCGAACCATCAGCAGTGAGTTTTCGCTCGATAACAAAGAGTCTGGCCTATCACGAGTGAAGGACGAACTACGCACGATTTTGGAGGCTCATGTTAAAACGAATGCCGAATTCCAAGAGGAAGTCAAAGTAGCACTGGCAAGGCTAACCCAAAAACGGACGAGCGATGCAGCGGGCACGCAGCATGGCCATGAGTTTGAAGAGGCCGCCTTTGCGTTTATTCAAGATCAAGCCCAACAACGCGGCGATGTGGCCGAAGCAACTGGGAACACAACGGGCTTGGTTCGCAATAGCAAAGTGGGCGATGCGGTCGTCGCGCTTGGCCCCGATTCTCCCGCGGCTGGATCACGCATTGTTTTTGAAATGAAACAGGCTGATAAATATACGAGTGCCAAAGCCTTAGAAGAATTATCAGCTGCACGCCAAAACCGTAATGCCGATTTTGGTGTCTTCATCTTTTCCAAGCGAAGTGCACCCGAAGGAACTCGCCCCATCGCTCGCTATCGGAATGACATCATCGTCGTTTGGGATGCCGAGGATTCGACATCAGACCCTTACTTGCTGGCCGCCATTGAGATTGCACGGGCTTGCGTCATTGAGTTTCAACGGGCTAGTGAGAACGAGGAAGCCGATTTTGAATCCATTGATCGTGCAATCAATGACATTGAAAAGCATGCTTCGAAGCTTGATGAAGTTCGTAAATGGACTGAGACCATTAAGTCCAGCAGTGAGAAGATCCTCGACCGTGTCCGTAAAGACCAGGAAGGTTTCGAAAAACAAGTTGCGAAGCTCCGTGATAAGCTTACTGCTCTACGGTAGCGGCCTATTGAATTTCTTGCCAACTTTGGATTCGGATACCATCTGATGATGGAATCCCGACCTGTTCTGCAAGTTCTTCTTCAGAGAGGGGTCGATTGTAAAGTCTCACGTCATACATCCTGCCATGAAAGAGATCATTCAAGGCGGAACTTGCGATAAAATTGTCGCTTCGATTAACGCTGAGAGGAAGTTCCATCGTTTGCACACCTGTGGTCGAAGCTGCATTTCGATAAAGCGTTACAAAACCATCTTCATCAATTGAAACGGCAACATGGATCCAACCACTAATCGACAGGTCGGAACCATCATCGATTGATTCTGTCCCATTGGGCCCTTCATGGAAAAATTCTAATCCGAATCCTTTACGCCAGCCGAACCAAGCTTCGTTAGCACCACCGCTGCTGGAAAGACTCAGGAAAGAGTTGAGCGTGCTGTCCGCGGGAATCGAAGAAGGTCTTACCCACATGCTTGCTGCAAAGCCTTCGGAGAAATCATGATTCACCGCAGGCAAATCGACTTTGCCATTGATTCCATCAAAGGCAGTCGCGATGGGATGATTGTCACTGTCGGGGCCCGCGACATTCTGTGTGTATCCACCTAGGTAAGTTCCGTCATGGTTCCAACCGGTCGAATCTTCGGCGATTGAACTTGTGGTTTCATCAAGTTTCCATTGACCGACGAGGCCATGTATCTCGGCAATCTCGGAGCCACTGATTATGCGACGGTAAATCCGAACGTCGTCGAGCGTGCCGGCAAAAGCTTGCGAAGTAACATAGCCACCGTTAACGCTGTCTTGTTCTTCAGCAAGAACCAATCCATCGGTATCAATATCGTAGGATACATCAGTTCTACTTAAATAATTCGTTTGATCGTATTTCCCATCAATGTAGAGATTAACTTCACCTGTTGTTGGAACGTGTGTGATTACAAAGTGCCGCCAAGTACCAGTTGCGACGGAATCAATTGTAAAGTCCGTACGAGGGTTACCGTAATATACCGAAAGATTTGTGTGATTTTGAAAGAAGATCAGGAACGAATTATTATGTCCTGAGGAGGCTCCACTTAGGATTGATTGACTGCCAGTCTCCTCCGTCTTCATCCACCAAGCAACCGATACCTCGTCGGCACCATGAATTGCGTTGGCGTCTAGATGAACCCGATCGTATCCTGCATCGCGTTCAAATTCGGCACCAGTTCTCCGAATCGCATCGATACCTTGATCAGGTCCGTTGAAGTAGAATCCATGGTTGATACTACCAGACGAGTCGTTAGCAATGGTTCCGCTCGTTTCGTCCAACCTCCAATGACCGGCGAGCCCCCAATTTTCTTCGTAGATATCTTGGATCGTTTGCTCGCTTAGCACGACGTCCCAAATTTTGAATTCATCAATTGTGCCATAGAAGGGACCATGCGTACCATTGTGTACGCTATTATCGTGATAACGGATACTTCTTTCGGCACGCCCAATTTCTAAAGGATTGTGCGCCCACATTGGTCCGACGTCCGTTACCGTACCTACTAACTTACCATTGAGATATCCCCGAAATTCACCGGTTGCGCTACCTAGTTGGGAATCTAATACGACTGCCACGTGATACCGTGTACCGGGAATTATTGGTTCAGAAGTCGAAATATAGAACGGCGTTGGTGTTCCCCAACGAATAGAATCCGCGCGGTTGAAAGCCGTGAAGTAGAGAGTCCCTTCATCCAAGTAAGCAATAATCTGTCGAGTTGCTCCCCCCTCTTCGAAAAGAACTTGCCGTCCATTTGTATGATCGGCGACAAACCAAAAATCGTAGGTCCTCTGAGTGATT
>SPJL01008875.1_pt1 | contig 10766 bp, 14 predicted proteins | sample 3741751 | NCBI WGS metagenome assembly SPJL01 (sample SAMN10925998, study PRJNA522277) | cold seep metagenome | isolation source: Elba SIP-enriched marine methane seep metagenome, extraction at timepoint T3 | place: Italy: coast of Elba, Mediterranean Sea
AGAAATATAAACCCAATCATTATTTAATTCAGGATGTTGACTCAGTGGGTGTTGAACCTGTTGGGTAGAGCTAGAAAAAATAATTTCACGATTTTCAGGCTGTAAAACAACTTGAATCTGGAGCGCCCCATCTGTTGCAAATAAACAGCGTATAAAGAGAGAAAAATCTATTGCCAGTTGAGTCGCTTCAAACTCATCCAAACCTAATAAATCGCCCATTTGCATCATTTTTCGGCGTAAATCGTGCAAACCGCACAGCTGGTTGACTTTGAATTGACCCAGCTCAATCATAACAACACCTGACAACCAAGCAGCTGGCATCATCGTGAGGCCGTCCCAATTCCCTGACCAACTTAAAAGCAATACTTTCATCCGAAAGTAAATTATATTGCCGGATGCCTTCAGTAATTTTGGATTTTAAACCATCACTGGCAATCACCAGCACATCGCCACGACTCAACTGCACCTGATTCAATTTCAGATTGGGAAAAGAATTGCCTAAAGAACCCGACTTGCAATGATATTGTTTAATTTGCCCTCTGGAATAGAGCCAGCAGCCAATATTGCCCACCCCCGCATAGTAAAAATTCTGATTTTTTAAATCAATTTTAGCCGTCAGTGCCACTGCACAGCCTTTGCCTATTAAACGTGAATGACTTTCATTTAATAACTGTTCGGTCAGCAAAGCAAAATCGGATAGCCATTGTTGTATTATTCGCGTGATTTGATAGGCCGCCTCACCATGACCGCTAATATCAAACAGACCGAATCCCAGCTCCGTATACATTTTGATAGAATAAGGCATATCGTCTCCTACGACATAACCAAAACTGGGTAATTGGTAACTACCTAAATCAACGTTTATCATGTTGGTAAACTATAATTCCAATCTGAGTGCCCTGCCCAGGGATTGACTCGATTGTAAACGCATCAGCCATACGTTCAACACCCGGCAAACCAAAGCCTAAAGACCCCGAACTGCTGAATGAATTTTTCATTGCCAGTTGCAAATCATCGATTCCGGGGCCTTGATCAGAAAAATGCATATAACAGGCGATGCGCCCCGGCTCTTGCTTTAATTTTACATCGACTTTTCCTAAATCCGCATATTTCAAAATATTCTGACTGAGTTCAGAAGCAATCGTCTTTATTCGGGAACAATTGAATTCAGTCATGTGGTGACGGCTACACAAACTTTGAATACGATGTAAGAGACCAAATAAATCACTCTCAGCACTGATCAGTTGTTTGAAACCCGCACCATCATTCATGCTTGCAATTCGGCGATAGCAATTTCTACATTAGCATAGATTGCAATACCATGACTGTGTGCGCCTAACGTTGCCAGCGCCGCTGCAAGCTCAGGTTTAAATCCTGCCATAACAGGTGTTACTCCCATTAGCTCAGCCCGTCTGCTCAAACTGATCAACGCTGAATAGTCGTCTGTATCCATTAACTTAACCGCTGACAAATCAAATAATGCAAACCTTGAATATCTCTCTTCCAAATCGCCCAGAATCTGCTGACTCATTTCAGCAATACTTTCCACAGTCAGATGCGCAAACAAGGTAATTATCAGAAAATCATTCATTCGGTTCATCACACATCCTGCCTGTTGTTCCACGCTTATGCCTTCTCAATATGTACGCCGACCTTTACAAAGGCCAGTTCCACCGCATTACGTAAATTAGCGGTTGTTGTCATTCGACTGGTATCGATCCCCAGTTCCACAATCGTCTGAGCAATCGATGCAGACAAACCTGAAGTAATACACATACAGCCCATCAATTCAGCAGCACGAATAATCTTCATTAAATGGTTAGCAACTTCAGTATCAACAACAGAGACGCCACTGATATCAAAAATAAATACTTTGGCACTGGTCCTGGAAATTGTCGATAAGGAGGATTCCATAATTTCATGCGCTCGTGACGAATCAATAATGCCTACAATCGGTAACAGCAATATTTCATCCCAGAGAACAGTCACAGGAGTTGACATCGCAACCAGGCTGGCAGTCTGATTTGAAATACGACGGGCCACGATCTGATTATAGGTTTCTATCACGATCGTGGTATCCAGATGACAGATTTTCATCACCGCCATCTGGCATTGATGATAGTCGGAATCGGACAGAGAACCATCATAACAATCGTTCAAAATCAGTGATAATGAAACATCCATCGCCGCAAAATAGGCCGTCACAGGTAAGCCAATATGTGCATGCAGTTCACCCAGACTGCGCCTGCTATCAAAATAATTCTGGTCTAGGTTGCATATGAACAGCTCGCGCCAGTATGATTCCAGTGCCTGTTTCACCCGCGCAAGTTTACGTTCCTCAGCAAAAAAACGACTGAAAAATTCAGTATCACTCATCCATAAATAAAATTGTTCGATTAGTTCGGGCATTTTTGAATCCATGATCTGGCCATAGCGTTGCACAGCGGCCACGGTCGTTTCATCAATCTTTAACATGTGTTTCAAGCTGTCTAAATCAGCAAGCGTTTCAAATTTATTCATCATATTACTCATATAGTGCTTTCATTTACGGCGTCTGCATCAGTTATTCATCGGCATATTGTTCCAGAACCAGGCAAATTTCAGGAAAAACCTGATGGAAATAATCTACAACCTGTGGATCAAAATGGATACCACGGCTTTTCTCTATGTAATCCACCGCCTGCTCCTTAGTCCAAGGTAATTTATAAGGACGGCTGGACATCAAAGCTTCAAATACATCTGCTACGGCTACGATTCTGGCCTCCAGAGGAATAGCTTCTCCTTTTAACTGTCGGGGATAACCACTGCCATCCCATTTTTCATGATGTGTCAGAGCAATACTGCTGGCCATTGTTAACAAGGGATCATGGTCGGACCCGACAATAGTCGCTCCATATTCGGCATGTTTCTTCATGATCTCCATTTCATCTTTATCCAGTTTCCCCGGCTTTAATAAAATGCCATCCGGGATTCCTATTTTTCCGACATCATGCATAGGCGCGGCATGAAACAGCATTTCCACCCATCTATCATTTCCTCGCATTGCTTTGGCTATCAAACGAGTCGTATGGCTCATGCGAATCACATGCACACCTGTTTCATTATCTCGATATTCTGCTGCTCGCCCCAGACGTTGAATTATTTTCAAACGCGTATCCCTGAGTTCATCGGTCTTTTGTTTGACCATAGATGATAATTGACGATTTTGATCATACAAGGCCAGATGCGTCTGCACACGTTTTAATACAATCGGAGCACTGACCGGCTTGCAGATATAATCAACAGCCCCCAGATTCAAACCTTTCTCCTCATCTTCCTTTTCATCCCTGGAGGTAATAAATATGATTGGAATTTCAGCGGTATGCGGTGTTATTTTTAAATGTCTGCAAACTTCATATCCATCCATTTCTGGCATGACCACATCCAGCAAGATCAAGTCTGGCCCAGGTATTTCCAACGCAATATCAATGGCTTTCCTACCATTTCGAGCGATTTTTACATCATAATAGGGTTTTAAAAATTCAGCTAAAATCTGTATATTTTCTATCGCATCATCAACAATCAGGATGACCGCTTTTCTCTCCGGATCTAACACCTGGCTCCTCCTACTTTTTACTTATCCTCTTCTCACATCCTGCCTATACATCAGAATGAGCGCTAAAGATTCTGAATCTTTGAACGTATTTACCCGATTATCAATCACAACGTCAGGGACAGGTGAAATCACGGCCCAGCTATCCACACAAACAAACACTTTACCCTCGCTCCTGATAGCTGAGATATTGAGTATATTTTGAAAATGTTCCTGATCAATCTGAACTACAAGATTCAGAATTGAAAAATTTGGAGCTATACCTTAGTTTAGTCAACGATTGAGTATTTTGCTCCCCAAATAGCTAACTTATAAGATACGCCGACTTAAGATTTTATCGATTTCAGTTCCAACTAAAGCCATCTATTTTTCCAAACCAGTCATCAAAAATATACCATAGAAATTAGCCTATTATAATAGATAAAAAACGGTTCAACACGGTCATCTGATTACAGAATTTATAACCCATAACGAATGATACTGAAGGAGAAGCCAATGATTCAAACAACAACCCCTACAATTCAGGGTAAAACTATCGTCAAATACTGCGGCATAGTAACGGGCGAAACAATCCTGGGCGCCAATATTTTCAAGGATTTTTTTGCCGGAATTCGCGACATTGTTGGTGGTCGCTCTGGCGCATATGAACAGGAACTCCTAAAAGCCCGTAATATTGCTTTTGAAGAAATGACCAACCAAGCCTTGCAATCGGACGCCAATGCCATTGTCGGAATTGATATTGATTATGAAACGGTCGGTCCCAATGGAGGCATGTTGATGGTCTGCGTCAGTGGTACAGCAGTTTCAGTTAAATAGAATTCATTTTGAAGGGTACCGATGAAGCCATTTGATTAGCTGGTTTAATTGTTCCCATGCTCTGCATGGGAACACATGAAAACCGCTCTGCGGTTACAAAAAACATGCATAGAGCAGCAAAACAGCCAATGAGCGTAACCAAGCACACAATCCGGTTGTTTTCCAAATGCCCATAGTAATGTCTTGTGTCAATTACATTGTCCGGTTTGGCGACAATAATGATGGCTGAATATGTGAATAAATTATGTTAGCAATTTTTCTGTTTTTTCCTGCTGAAGCTTTTAGCATCAATATCTATTAATTGTAGCGTGGTGAATGATTCTATCGACAGCAGCAACGGTCATCATGCTGTCAGAGAAAATCTGATCCCATTGACTGAATAACTGGTTAGAAATAATCTCCAGGCTGCCACTTTCGTAGCGATGTGCAGCAAATTCTAACAGTACTTGAGTTTATGAATAGGTCTTTTTGACATAGCCGAAATTATCAATGATAAAAACCTGGTATTCATCCAGCCGACTCATGGCGGTCATCAAGTCCAGTTACTGATCCGTCTACCGCTTCGGGGGCTGATATCTGCTTTGGCAGGTGATGTTTCCTTGCTATGATCTAATTGAGGATTTTTCAGGTAGATAATTTCCTGTTGTTGAGTGATGTGTTTCCCAGGCATGCTCTGACTCGTTGTTAATTGGTAAGAGGATATTCTGGGGGAACACTCAACCGGTCAAGATAATTGTCGTCTAATACAAGGTTTACTTGTTTTGTCAGAATTAGTGTGAATGGCCGAAACTGGCTCATTTCATATGGCCATTGACAACAACCGTTAATATAATCTGCAAATATAAATCTCAGAAACACCCCCACGGGCGTGGGGAAGACGTACAGGTTATGAAAAATGGCAGGTTGAAGAGGGAAACACCCCCACGGACGTGGGGAAGACTTTCTTAATCCTTGCATATCATTATAACATCTTGAAACACCACCACGGGCGTGGGGAAGACGTTTCTCTATCGCCACGTGCATTTTACATTTTAGAAACACCCCCACGAGCGTGGGGAAGACGTTTTTATTGATAAATGACTATAATGGATTAAAGAAACACCCCCTCGGGCGTGGGGAAGACTCACGATGCAATAGCTTTAGTGGTAAATATTCGGAAACACCCCCACGGGCATGGGGAAGACCTAAAAAATATTGGGGGTGTTTGATGTGGTTCAGAAACACCCCCACGGGCATGGGGAAGACACTTTATTAAATCAATAGCTTAGATTTATTTTAGCGGAATTTCGGCTATCTTTTCCATAACTAATTGCAAGCCGCATAAATCCGTGAGTTGGCGTTTGGTATCGCCCAAGGTGTGAATTTCATAGCCCGGTGCTTTGGAAATGCGCCTGAAAACCATCAGGCCGCTATCAGGAGGGCAATATTCAAACAGATAGTCGATTACTTTCTTGGCCGTTGCATCTTTGATACCGGAAACAAATACATTTGGACGTGGTTCGACAAACCACAGCTTCATTCGACCACGCACGGCAGGCGGCAGGTCATTTGCAATCACAACCAGCATTTATCAGACCAGTGTAAAAAGTTCATCTATATCCTTGCCAATTTTACCCAGTAAGCCCAGTTTTACCACGCGCTTGCGAAACTCATTCGCCACCCTATGGCGATTATATTTTCCTGCCATGTCCAGCGTCAGAGAAAAAGCAAGATCAATGCAAAGCGGTTCCTTGTACAAGTCGGCCAAATCATAGACAAAGGGAAGCGGACTGCCGGAATGAATGAAACCGATATGAGGCGAGTAGCCAAGGCTATAAACCGCCGAGCTAATGATGCCATACAACGCGGCATTGCTTGAAGTCAGAATCTGGTTGGTCATGTCGCTCATTTCAAACTTGCCCGGAGTGAATTTTCGCCCTTTCCAGCCAACGTTATATGCCTTGGCTTTCTCTTCATATAAATCTCGAACTCGATAGCCTTCCATGCCCATCATTTCTTGTAAAGTTTTCCCTTTCAAGTCGGCTTTCGGAAAGCGTTTGGCAAACATCCGCCGCGCGACTTCCACGGATTTTTTCTTGTCCGCCGATAATTGCATTTGCTTTTTCAGTTGACGGGTGTTGGAGGTCGGCGTTTGGCCTGCGGCATAAAACAGTAGGGAGTCTTCACCCACCCAACAGAGCGAACAATTTGCCGCAGCCATGATTTTCACCGCTTCGTGGGTCACTGTTGTCCCAGGGCCGAGTAACAGGCAGTTGATGGTGGCAATCGGCAAACGCACGACATTGCCATCGCAATCTATCCATTTTACTGAGCTGTCGTCGATTTCAAGTCTTCCTCGCTCCAGGTAGATAAAGGGATATTTGTCTTTCACCTGTGGCAAGGTGTCGCGAGTAACCTTGATAATCAGGCGTGTTATATCAGCATTTTCAGTCATGGCTATCCTTTGATGATAATGGTTCCCCAATAAAATAATTTGAGGAAGGTAAGTAACAATCGTGAATATGTAAATGTCACCCAGAAACACCCCCACGGATATGGGGAAAATCCAAATTGTTAAAGAGCTTTGCTTTCATTCATCCAAAGCATTGATGACGGTAACGCGCCGATCCTGATAGAGCTTTTGTTCGCCAAAACAGATGGGAACATCGGTTAAACTAAACACTTCATCGCCCTCATGCTCACCTTCCAAAACGCGGAAATCTTCCAGCAATGCTTTTTCTTTGGCGATGACTTTAGATTTGCTGATTGCTTGAGCTTCGTCTGTGAAAGAGCCACGGTAAATAAAATCCGTTGGCACACAGGATTTTCGCCCCAAGTACAAATTCCAGACTGGGTTCTGCAAGCCCTCGGCAATGGCGTTTGCCCAATGCTCCGGCACTTGCACTATGGCGGCAAAATAAGAATCTTGCAGATAATAACGGTAGGTGAGTTTGGCACCACCGCCCACCGCTTTTTTACCTTGCGCCGTTTTGGGAATTAACAAGGTTTGCCACGGATCTTTGTCGTCATAGTTTGAGCCAACCATATGAAAATCACGCAGCAATGGTTCCCGCTCAGCCTTGATTGTTTTCTCAGCATGTTCTCGGCTACGAACAAACGACAACACGGTTTGCGGCAAGGTGGCAAATTCTGCCAGAAATTCGCGTTGTTCACCTTCTTTACCCATCGCACAGCAAAGCAAGCCCATGATGCCCGATTTGGTGGGAAAATTGAGCGAATCACGGCGACCGAATTTAGAATCATGCCCCCAAGACTGTAGCGGAGCTTCCAGCCAAAGTAATAGATAACGTGAGCTCATGCGCTACGCCTCGGCATATGTTTTTAATGCGGCCACCAAGTCGTCAATGCTGAATGTTTCATCTTCGCCGAAACTGTATTCAGCAATTTTGCCAAACAATGAGCCTGAAAGTTTTTCTTTTTTGCCTAAATAATCATTCAAGCTTCGAATGCTCGGCTTGATGAATCCACCACCTTGCTCGGCTCTAACGGGTTTTTCAAATGGAACTTGCAGGCGTTGACCTTGACGCACCAAAACCTTGGCATATTCCCACGGACTGGCGGCTGATTGCGTGGTCTGTCTCGCAGACGGTACGGCGACAAACAGGGCTTGGGTAAAGGTTTCTATGGCCTTGGGCAATTCTTGACCGTCCAGTGTTTGGTAAAGCTGTCCTAAATCAAGGCTGATATAGCGATAATAGGTCGCAGAGTTAAATTCCAAGCTTCCCATGTGTGCAGAGCCTTGTTCCTCTTGCAGGTCATCCAGTGCGGTGAAAAACTCGACTTCTGAGCTGGATTTGTGGGTGGATATGGCGTGGGAGAATGAGCAGGCGGCTTCCACATTGAGTTCTGGGGCCTGTGCAACCATACGCCCGAACAGGGCAATATCCAAACCATCAACCGCAGGATTCAAAACTTTTTTGGCCAGTTTCTGCACTTCCTTATCTTTGATTTTATCCGCTTCAAAGCCCTGTTGCCGGGAAAATTCTGCAAAGGCTTTGGCTTCGCCATCCGTAAAAAAATGTAATGTGTCTTTACTGAATGCCTTGGCAACCGCTTCAGCGCAAGCTACAGCCTGTTCTTCATTTGCACCGAGTTCAACACAAGCCTTGGCGACATATTCGGCTACTTTTTTGCTGCGAATCGCCAGTTTGATATCTAAATCTTGCATTGCCAAGCGTACCTGCCGCTTCCAGCATTGCGAACTAACCCGAGCCCGTGGAACACCGCCTACGATTGCGCTTTTAGGGCTGCCAACATCATCCCTGTTCAGACAGCTTACGGGGAAAGATTGCAGGATGTGAAATTCAATGATGCGTGATTGCAATGGATAGTTATTCATGAAGTTTCCTTGTCGTAAAATAGGCTTTTATAGATTTAGAGGAACGATTTGCAAAAGGCCACAGCCAAAACTGCGGCCACGGCCTATGCCTTGCTGAAAACTGTTTTTGAAGCATATCGGCTCAATGACTTCAAGCTGTCCTCTCACTGTGGCATAGCCTTGGGTGACCTGATGGCCTTGTTTGTCGAAACATTTAACATGGTTGTTGCTGACTATCAAGTTAGTCGGGTTCACGTTGAATCCCCAACTTTTCGGGGCTTTGTCGATGAACCAGTTGCCAATGGCCTCGCGCCCTTTAATCGGCACGATTTTACGGCTGGCACTGTTGCGCTGTGCAGGATTGATGACGATTTCAAAGCGGTAATGCTGATGATTTAAAAACTCATCGGAAATTTTTTTGCTATTGAGTTCGCCATATTCCGGTACGATTGGGTTACGGTTGGCCAGTATCAGAATTTTTCGATGGCGTTCATCACCGCCCTTGTCGGCATAGAGAATGCCACTGGACATACCTTGCTGTTTTTGTTCGGGCGTTCTGACATCTTCAAACAGACTGTAAACAACGCGATGCAGAGAATATTCATCCCTGATTTTCAAGGCTTTCACCGCTCGACGGTCAAGGTGTAAGGCACTGGCAATCATCATACGCTGACCTCTTCGCTTTGTTTGCTTTGGTAACGATAAAAGTCTTGCGCCCATTCTGCCTTGATGCGCTGACTGTTACCGTCGAACCACAACAGTTGATCCAGTAGTTTTGCATAATCCAATGTACTGTTGCCTTTGGACTGAACCAGGCTGAACAGTGGCCGCAGAATGCGACAAGCTTCCTCGACCGTTTCACAAGCCAGCAGGCGGCGCAGTTTTGCTTTGGCTTGGTCACTGTCCCTGCCGTTTTCATAACAGCGGGCAATCGCCTGCCCGATACCCGTGCCGCCGTTCTGTTCAGCTTTGGCTTTGGCCATTGCCGAGGCGATGGTGGCAAAGGGGAGTCGCTGCCAAGGCTTGTCGAGGTCGATGTTAAAAGCTGCAAGGGTATCCCAGCTTTGGTATTCTGTGTTGGGATTGTCGGCACGACGCAGGGCGGCGGCAATGCCGTTGTCCTTCATTCTGTCGATGATATAACGGACAAAGGCTTGCCCGCGTGTATCTTTTGGGATGGTTTCACTCATGCTTTTGCCTCTTTGGGTGGTGTGCTGTCTTTAAGGTACTTGCCAAGATTGGGAAGATTTTTCGCCCAGGCGTCAAGTTGCCTTGCGGTGTCTTTGGGGCAGGTGTCGTTGTAGGCTTTTTGAGCGAATCTGGCAAAGGTCTTGCGCAGGGCTTGGGTTTGTTCTTTGTCTTCACACGCTTCGAGCAGGTTATGAAACTGGCGTTCACAGAGTTGCCAGAAAAGATTGCTGGCATTGCCTGCTTGCTTGGCATCGTGAATGCCCAAGTCAGCAAAATAACTTTTTGTAGTGCCATAAATTATTTTTGCAGCAATATAGTCTAATTGCTCCATCTCTTGCTTCAGTCGTTCGTACCAGTTTTCGTCCAGATAGCCTGATTCCATGAAAACTGACGATTCTGTGAAATCATCGCTACCTGAGCAATATTGCTCGCCTGCGTTACTGCTTACACGCAAGCCACCAGACCAAACGCCTATTGAAGCCTCTTGTTCTTTTGCCCTGAACAAACATTGCTTAATGTAATGGCATTCATAATTCCCAGCTTCCGCACCCATGAAGCTTAATAAGGCGGTTAAAAATCGCCATGGTCTACGCTCAGTATCGACCCAGATTACTTTTGGGTTTTTAGACTTGAAATCCACTGCCACACTGGGATCAACAACACCAGATTTATAATCAAGATGGGCAAGACCTTCGGAATAATGCAGACCGTTGTCCGTCAACAAACAAAAACGCGATAAGGGCAGCAAACGTCCCATGAGCGTTTGCTGCAACTGTTTAGCCACAGCGCAGGCTTCGCCTTCCGGCATTTTTTACCACTGCGCAATGCCTAAGCCTTGCGGATAAAGCC
>SPJL01035415.1_pt1 | contig 10754 bp, 7 predicted proteins | sample 3741751 | NCBI WGS metagenome assembly SPJL01 (sample SAMN10925998, study PRJNA522277) | cold seep metagenome | isolation source: Elba SIP-enriched marine methane seep metagenome, extraction at timepoint T3 | place: Italy: coast of Elba, Mediterranean Sea
CGAAGATACCATCCGACCGGAGCTTTACGACATCAAGGTTGAGCCAGTCGAAGACTTGGAATCGTTACCGTTGCCCGCTGCCACCTCAGGCATGAAACTGACCGTCACCGCCGGTCCGAAGTTACCGCTCGGTCAGCTTACGGAGTGGGTTGAAGTAACTACGAATATCAAAGGTTCGGACATCGTTAGAATTCCAATTGTTGCAACGGTTGAAGGGAACGTTTCGATTCGTGGTCGCGAGTGGGCAAAGAATCTTGGTGCGGTTGTCTTTGGCCGCGTTAAGAGAAGTGAAGGTGATGAGGCTAACCTCTTCATCTCGGTTAAAGGAGAACAAGCCGATGGTGCGACTGCCCAGGTTGGCAAAGTTTGGCCCGAGTGGCTAGAAGTGTCGACCGGCGAGCCAAAGAAAGTTCGCGCCGAGGTGACTCATATTCCCCTGAAGATCAAAGTTCCTGCTGGGCAGGTTCCAGCCATATATAGCGGGAAATCAGCCGAGAATGGAGGGCAGGGCAAAGGGGATGCCCGTGTGCAGATTCTCACAAACCTGCCGAATACCCCTGAGATCGATGTTCGCGTTAGGTTCATCATTGAGTAACCTTTCTTATGGCGAATGGCCAGTCATAAGTTTGCTAGCACTACCTTAGCAACAGCGATTGGCAAACAACGAATGGATTGACACAAGGACTTATCATGCAAAGGCGTTTGGCAGTTGTTTCCGTTATTGGAATGCTAGCCTTTCTCATACATGGCCTGACCACTTTGAAGGCGGCCAATTCTGATTCCTCCGATACAAACAATTCGGTTCGGTATCTAGTTGATGCTGACGATCTGCCTAAGGTGGCAGCCAGGTACGGCTTGGATGAAGAAGCGCTCGAGCGTCTTGAGCGTGCCCATCATCATTTGGAGGAGCACCAGGCAAAACCGAAGCCTGATCCTGTTGAAACCAACGGAGAAGTCTTTCTCGACAAAGAAGGAAAGACATGGCCTAAGCCGGATGCTGCGATCATGTTCACCGGCGACCAAATTGGTTATCTCGAACCATGCGGGTGTGCTGGTTTAGAAAACCAGAAGGGTGGTCTCAAGCGTCGTCATACTTTGGTTAAGTATTTGCGTGACGAACTCGGTTGGCCAATTGCTCTGTTTGATTCGGGAGAACAGATTCGTTACTTTGGTCCGCAAGCTGAGATTAAGCAACGGCAATCGCTCGAGGCGCTGATTCAAATTGGCTACGACGCTGTCGGGTTTGGTCCGCGCGATCTTCGCACCGATTTGCTCGGCACGATTATTAATTTTCCTGACGAAAATAAGAATCCGTTAACTTCGGCCAATGTAGGAATCATTGATTTCGAGAGTGGGTTTACCAAGTCATGGCGAGTTGTTGAAGTTGGCAACGGTATTCGGATTGGCGTGACTTCGGTGCTAGGTGACAAGGCCCGGTCGGAGCTTGGCGAAAGCGAAGACACCATCACGATTCCAGCCGAACAGGCTCTAACGCAACTCCTTCCTACGATTGAAAAATCATCTTGCGATCAAAACGTTCTGATGGTTTATGGCAACGCCAAGGAAGCGAGCGCATTGGCTAAGAAGTTCGACAAGTTTGATTGGGTTGTCGCTGGCACCGGGTCGGATGAACCAATGCACATTGCCAATAAAATCGAAGGGACCAAACGTGGCGGTGGTTCCGTGCTGATTGAAGTTGGTCACAAAGGAATGTATGCCGTTGTGGTCGGTCTTTATCGCAAGCCGGGAACTCACGCAGCCGGCGAAGGTTGGGTTGCGCGTTATCAAAAGACCCCGATTGATCACCGTTGGGCTGATTCACCCGACATGCAACAGCGTTTGGTCGAGTATCAAGCCGAGCTAGAATCACTTGGCTGGGAGGGCTTAGGTCTGCGTCCGATGCCTCATCCCACGGGAAAGACTTATGCTGGATCAGCCATCTGCGGCGATTGTCACACAGCAGCCTGGGATGCTTTTGTTGACACGCCGCACTTCCACACAACGGAAACACTTCTTGCGTTAAACCCTCCGCGACATTTTGATCCTGAGTGCATCTCTTGCCATGCCGTCGGATGGGAGCCACAAAAGTATTTTCCTTTGAGCACTGGCTGGATCGGATACGAAACGACTTCGGACAAATTTAGCCAAGGCTGCGAAAACTGCCACGGCCCTGCCGCCCGCCATGCGGCAGTTGAGTTGGGCGACATTGAAGTGACGGAAGAGGAAGAGCAGGCTCTCCGCGACGCTCTCCACATGGAGATTGTGGAGAACGAAGGGAACATGTCGGAGCAAGTTCTAGGCGATGCGGTTGAAAACTGCATGCAGTGCCATGACTTGGACAACTCGCCCGACTTCGACTTCCAAGAATACTGGCTAGAAGTCGCCCACGAAGGGGTCGATTGATTTTCTATTTTCGCCTTCCAGCGACTATTAAACCGCCAATCAATAGTAGCAGCCCACTGCTTGGCTCGGGCACTGACGAAGCGGTAACGCTTGCGAACGATGTCATCACAGGATCGAGAGCTTCGAGCTTGAACTCGCCGAAGTTATCGACCCAAGCTAAGTAGTCGTCAAACGAAATGACACCGCCGAGACCTGCTTCACGATTGGGTAGCATGAACGAAGTGCCAAGGTTATCTCGCCAGACGGTGTAGTCGGCGGCATCGACGAAACCATCTTCGTTATAGTCGCCCGTCAGAGGGAACTCGACGTCAGGGAAGGTGTAAACGAGTAGCTCATAGTCGCCTGTGTCGCCAGGTATTTCTGGGAAGACTTCAACGACGTAGGTACCCGGTGGCAGCAGCATGTCAAAGATGATCGCGTCGGTTGATTCGAACTGATCTTTCGTTAAGGACTCGCCCGAATAGTACGGCATGAGTGCTCCCGTGGCGGCATCTAAGATGGCAAGGTTGGGATCAACGATCTCGGTTGTATTGGTGTTTTGTTCCGAGATAACTTCGACGGTCAGGAAGGAGGGGGTGAAGATTTCAATTTCAAAGTGATCAGCATCGGCAATGCCAGCTCCGCGGTCTTCAATCTCGCCGGTCATGACACCCATCGTGGCCGGCAACAGGTCAGGTCCACCGTGCAATGGGGCCCAAGGGTGGGGTGATTCCAACAAGTTGGGAACAGGAACCGACATGAGCGGAATCGGTGTGGTGTCGGCATCCATGACCGAGTCTGAACCATCGCCGCCTGGATATTCCGATTCATCGACAACAAAAGGATTCGGGCCGATTTCATTTTCAATGGCTGCGAGAGACATCTTCAGAGTCGAACGCATGTTGAAATGGCTTGGCGTTAGCAAGTTATTGGCAGTCAAAGCAACTGCCGAGTTGAGTCCCATGATATGTTGGCTCGTCAAGGTCGTGCCCGTTGGCCCAGGAAAGGCGGGTGAGTAGGCCGAGGCGGAGACGCCAATCCCCGTACCGAGGGGACCAAACGCATCGTGGTGACGTAAGCCTAATAGGTGCCCAACTTCATGGGCGGCGATTTGAGCGGAGGCGACGACAACGTTCTCAGGCATGAGTAAATCAGGCTCACTCCAAACGCCTCCACCGAGTTCAGGGATTCGTGAGGTTCCTGTAAATAGTTTTAAGGTAGGAACCGCATGAACATTGGCATCATCGGAATCATTCTGATTGCGAAAGTCAATTCCCTCAGCAGAGCCGAAGAGTCCTGCGTTGAATTTGACGATGCTGGTTGTGAATGGCAGTGGCGGAGAAAGCGGGTCGAGAATTTCAAACTCAAGGCCAAACATTCCCCCCATTGGATCACCAGGGGGAGCTCGGAAGGTCTCTTGCAAGATTGAGAGGATGGCGTCTCGCTCTTCAGGGGCGTAGACGTAATCGTCAGGATCTTCGACCGTGTCGGTGAACGTATCGAAATCAAGCGTGATGGTCTGAATCGCTTCGGTAGTCAGACAACTGAGTGTGATTAATCCCGTCGAAACGGCAGTAATGACAAGAAAACGAAGCGATGAAAATTGAGCAAGCATGATGACTCTCCCTACGATTAAATCGTGTCAATAAGAGGCCGCTTCTGCTGTCGGCCTCATTATGAATTCAAACTGGGAGAGAATGCAAACATTGCAATCAAGTTTTAATCTCCCATCCTGTTCTATAAGGGAATCAGAAATCAGACCTAATGCCCGACATAGGGAGCGTTAAGCGTTGCGAATGTGCCTGTTAATTGCATCATTCCATCCTGTGAGCTCTTTTTTATGCCCAGGTTTTGCTGGTATATTTGAGTTATGAGCAATCCCTCAGACCAACGAACAATCAGCCAGATGCGCAACCTGGGCCCCGCCTGTGAGCAGGATCTCAACGCTGCGGGTATTTCCACCGCAGAAGAACTGATCGCATTGGGTCCGGTAGAAGCCTTTGTGAAAATGCTCATCGGCAGAAAACAACAAGGCCATGACACCAAGTGTTGCAACGCGGCGTATCTCTATGCCCTCTATGGCGCGATTCACGACATTGACTGGCGTGAAGTACCAGAAGAGAAGAAACAAGAGTTCAAGAAACTAACCGCAGAAATGCGACAGTCGAAAGTTTTTTGATTTCATGCAGAGCTTTAGCCTTCGAGTTCCGCCATCGTTTCAGCGTCGACGACAAAGTTCGCGGAGACCGATTGCACGTCGTCGTGGTCATCGAGTTTATCTAAGAGCTTGATCGATTTCTTGGCATCGTCACCGCCAATGGTCACTGTTTCATTTGGTAGATAACCAATCGATTGCGTTTCGGGCGTTAAACCTTCGGCTGCTTCGATCGCGGCACAGAGATCGTTGTAGGCATCGACAGGACAGGTGACCGAGAAGCTTTCTCCCTGCAAGACGACATCGTCGGCTCCTGCCTCGAGGGCGAGATCCATGAGCGACTCTTCGTCGGTTTGATCAGCGGGAATAACGACCAAACCTTTGCGTTCAAACATCCAAGCAGCACAGCCGGTGGAGCCGAGCTTGCCACCGCAGACTTCGAAGATTTTACGAATTTCCGGCGCGGTGCGGTTTCGGTTATCCGTCAAGATTTCTACCATCACCGCTACGCCAGCAGGGCCATGGCCTTCGTAGATGATCTCTTCATAGTTATCGCCACCCGCTTCGCCCGAGCCCTTCTTGATGGCTCGTTCAATGTTGTCTTTGGGCATCGATACCTCTTTGGCATCGTTGATGGCGTAGCGTAGCTTGAGATTGGTGTCTGGGTCAGGACCACCCATTTTGGCAGCAACGATGATTGCACGCGAAAGCTTGCTCCAGATCTTGCCCCGTTTGGCATCAATGGCGGCCTTCTTATGCTTGATGCCGGCCCAGTGTGAGTGTCCTGCCATAACTTTATGAAGAGATCAAATCGAGTGTTAGGTTAAATCGATGGGGTTGCCGAGAAGCGATTATTACTTTGGCTTTCGCTTAGAAGTTTTCTTAGCGGCCTTCTTTTTAGCTGGTGCTTTCTTAGCAGCTTTCTTCTTGGCAGGCGCTTTTTTGGTTACTTTCTTCTTGGCAACTTTCTTAGTTACCTTCTTCTTGGATGCCGCTTTCTTAGCAACCTTCTTCTTAACAACTTTTTTCTTGGCGACCTTCTTAGCAACTTTTTTCTTCACAGGTGCCTTCTTAGTCACCTTTTTCTTGACGGCCTTCTCAGGTTTTTTCTCGTTTGCCTTCTTTGATGCTGCGGTCTTCTTGGCAGCTTTTTTGTCTTCTGCTTTTGGTTTGCCTTTTGCTTCAGACTTCGCCTTGGGTTTTGGCTCGGGCTTCGGTTCAGGTTTTGGCTTCGGCGGAGCGGGCCGTTTTGGTAGCCGTTCTTTGCAGGAGGGATCTAGCTCCAAGAGTAAAGCACGAGCTTTTTTGCCGTAGGGGCTTTTGCCTATTTCAACGCCAAGAAGATGAAGCAAAGCACCTGCTTCAACTGCTTTGTTTTTAGGAATTGCGCGTTCAAGGCCAGGGACGGTTTGTTTCTTGTGTTCCGCTTCGTTGATGATGTCTAGCACCTTCATCGAGAGGAGCGTACCGCCGTTAAGTGCGATGGCATGACCCGCTAATCCATTTTGGGTCACATAGGCAACAGCAAATGGGGTAACGCCGTCACAACCTGAAAGCTGCTTAACAGACTGCCCAAGGTTCTGCTTTTTCATTAACTCCAAATCAAAGGCGTAGAAAGTCTCAAAAACGCTTTGAAGGGTCCGCTTTAGACGGTCGGCAGCCTCATTGGGGTCATTAAGCGGCTTGAGGACTTCCGCTAATTCTTTGCGTGTACTGACACGCACTTCGTTCCAATCAAAATAAGATTTCTCAAGCTCTTCGATTGCCTCGTCAGCTACTTCATGAGGCGAGTTCTCTAAGAGACAGCCATAAATGAGGCTTTCGAAGAGAGGCCTATCAGCAGGCAATTGTGGTTTGAAGTGCTTTTTCAGCGAGGAAACAAGCTTCGTGATACGTGTTGCGCGATTGGAAGCAGCCATTGAAGCGATTTTCTATAATTATCTTGTACTAAAATCATCACCAAATGCAGATGATGACTATGAGTTGTCAAAAACGTAGGTCAATTGTTTGTGTTGCTTGATTCGTCGATCGATTCTTCGTGGATCGATGAATCAGAATTCAGTTCTTCTTGTTGATTTTCATCAGGGAGAACTTCTGCCAGCATCTTTTGCAAGGCGATAGATTTTTTAACCCCCTCATCAAGTTCAAATTGAATCCGTGGGGTATATCGTGTGTCGATGCGATCAGAAACTTTCCCTTGTAAGTAGCCTGCCGAGCTTTGTAAGCCCTTCATAGCACGTCGTTGTTTTGTATCATCCCCCATGATTGAAACTCGAACCTTCGCTTGCCGCATGTCACCAGAAACTTCGACCGAAGTAACCGTCACGTTCTCAATGCGCGGATCCTTCAGATCTGTAAGAATTGCCATGCCGACAACCTCGCGAATTGCCTCGGCAGCTTTGAGGACACGTCGTGAAGTCATGGGAGCACCATCATGGTTGGGGCAAGTTATCTACGGGGAACAAATCGATCCGATGGGAGATTTCAAAGGGTTGTTATTCAGTCATCAAACGACCGGGCAATCTCTTCAATCTTGTAGATTTCGAGGAAGTCCGCTTCTTTAATATCATTGAATCCACGAAGTTTGATACCGCATTCGTAACCTTCTCGAACTTCCTTCGCATCGTCTTTCTCACGGCGGAGAGTATCGATGGCATAGTCGCCGACAATCGTGTTATCACGAATGACTCTTGCCCGTGCATTTCGTTCAACAACGCCTTGGATGACTCGGCAACCAGCGATAACACCCACTCGGCTGATTTTGAAAGTCATTTGTACCAGTACTCGGCCAAGTTCGACTTCACGAACTTCTGGCTTGAGCATGCCTTCCATCGCGGCTTTCAAGTCATCCGTGATCTTGTAAATGACGTTGTAGCGACGAATTTCAACGCCAGATTGGTCCGCCTTGGAGCGTGCTTTGTCATCGGGGACAACATTGAAGGCGATGATAACGGCGTCAGACGCTTCGGCAAGCAGAATGTCACCTTCCGTGACCCCCCCAACGCTACGCTGAAGGATTCGAAGCCGAACTTCGGGATGCTCAAGTTTAGCAAGTTCTTTTTCAATGGCTTCGATCGAGCCACGTGTATCCGAGCGGAGTATCAAGTTCAGTGTTTGAACTTCTTCCGCACCATCAAGTCGATCAAACAGGCTGTCGAGTGTAACTTGCTGGAAGCCTGTGGCACCTAAGTGCTCGGCACGTTGGGCATTGGCACGATTCTCGGCAATTTCACGAGCTTGGGCTACATCATCTAGGACGTAGAATCGTTCACCAGCTGAGGGTGCGATATCGAAGCCAATAACATTGACTGGTACACTTGGTGCGGCCGATTCCAGACGTGTAAGAGGATGCAATGGATCTAGCATTGCTTTGACTTTGCCGAAGGAGTCGCCACAAACGACGATGTCGCCCACCTTGAGCGTTCCATTTTGGACAATCAATTTGCTGACCACACCACGGTCGGCATCTTGCTGGCTTTCCAAGCAGGTACCAATGGCATCACGATTCGGGTTGGCGTTGTACTCGTGAAGTTCAGCAACCGTAAGAATCGTATCGAGTAGATCATCAAGACCTTCGCCGGTCTGAGCACTCGTTTTGACAACTTCGATGTCGCCACCCCATTCGCTCGGTTGTAGCTCATTCTGACTGAGCCCGGTTAAAGCCTTCATGGGATCAACCCCCGGCAGGTCCATCTTGTTGAGTGCCACGATGATAGGTACGCCGGCGGCTTTGGCGTGTGAGATCGCTTCCTCGGTTTGGGGCATGACCCCGTCGTCAGCAGCAACCACAAGCACGATGATGTCTGTTACGCCGGCACCACGAGCACGCATTTCGGTAAAAGCTTCGTGGCCAGGTGTGTCCACGAATGAAATCGGCAAGCCGTTCTTTTCAATTTGATAAGCACGAATGTGCTGGGTAATACCACCCGACTCACCAGCTGCAACTTCAATGCCGATCAATCGATCAAGGAGTGATGTCTTACCGTGGTCAACGTGACCCAAGAAGGTAACAACCGGCGCTCGTGATTGGAGTTCGGCTTCTGGGTCCTCTTGCTCGTCAAGTTTGTTAAGAACTTTTTCTTCAAGCGTTTCTGGCTGGACGAAGTCAACATCAGCACCGAGCATTTCGGCGATGAACTCAGTCATCTCCAAATCGATGGTGGCGTTGATCGTTGTCATTACGCCTTCCTCAAGCAATAGCTTGAGGATTTGCATTGCCGGTACACCCGCAGCTTCGGAAAGTTCTTTGACAGTACAAGGGAGCTGGACACTGATGCGATCTTTTCTGGGAGCCGCAGTGTTCAGGCCTGATTTCTTGGAGCGTCTTAAGAAGCGACGCGGGCGATCCGTGCGCTGGCCACGACTTCGGTTTAGCTGGCGATGTTCGCGTCCGCCAAGCATTGGGCGGCCACGTCCTTCTTCTTTTACTTCGCCGCGACCTTTGCCTCGCTTTCCTCGCTCCGTGTCTTTATCGTTTTTGTCTTTTATACGAGCTGCTTCGAGTGTCCGTTCCGCACGCTGCAGTTGAGCGGCCAAAGGTTTGGCACCTTGGCCACCTCGACCCATGACTTCCGAAGGAAGTTTCATGTCAGGCTTCTGGGTAGGCGTCTCCTGCTTTTTCTTTTTGGATTCTCCATCCTTCTTTTTGCGTTCAGCCGGGGTGGGCATAGCAGCCAGCTTTACAACAGGCTTAGCTTTCGCCGCTCCTTCACCGTTTTTCTTCTTGCCACCCTCCTGATTTCCATTGCCGGCGCCTACAACCGGCATTTTTCCTGAGCGTGCTCCTGGTCGGACGTATTCCTCACGCCCCATCATGCCCGCAAGAGGTCCCGATTTAACGACCTGGTCTTGATCAGAGGCAGCGGCATCAGCAACGCTTGCCTCACCAACAGCTACTTCTTGGCTAGCCTCGATGGTTTCATCGGGAACATCCGGATCACCCTCTTGTTCACGATTCGGTCGGGCATTAGCAGCAAGACCTGCTTTTGGTGCGCTGATGGTTTTAACCTTGTCACCGCGAGCTGGACTTGCAGGGCGCTGCATCGGCGGAGGATCGGCTTTTGCCGCCTTCCGTTTGCCGCTGCTGGAACTAGAACCTCCCTTGAGGTATTCCTTGACCTTGACGACTTCATCATCGGTCAGGCTAGCAAGGGCAGATCCCTTGCCAGTCACGCCAGCGCGTGCACAGACATCGACAAGCTCTTTGCTGTCGTAGGATAGTTCTTTCGCGAGTGCGTAAATGCGGACCGCCAAGTCTCGTCTCTCCGTGCTAACCATTGATTGCCAGGCAAGGTCATCTTGCACTGGCTTGAGGTGAGCAAGCGGCGGTTCGCAATCACCATTCAGATTTCAAAACCTGAAGGCGATGTTTCACGTCGGAAACTAAGCAATCACGAAACCATTCCGCAAGCTCCTGTCTGCGGCCCAAGTGGAGTCAACTACCCCCTAGGCCTAACGATATTATTTTTGTTTGTCCCCGATCGGTCTCCCGTTGCCTGGGCCAAGCCTCTAAGTATGGCATGAACCAGGGGGGTAAGGGGAGTAGCCAACTCGGTTTTTCAGATGAATTCCCAACTGAAATAGGGATTTTCCAGTCTGGTTGACCAGGTAACGCCATTCCGAGAGACCGTTTGGTCTCGATTCGAAGCCAACTAAGCTTCGGAAGCCTCTGCTTCAGGAGCTTCGGATTCGGGGTCCGCTTCGGAAGACTCTGCCTCTGATTCAGCTGCGGAATCCTTCTCATCTCCTTCGACAGTATCCTGCTCTCTTTTTAGTCGACGAGCTTCTGCAGCAGCTTCTTCGGCTTCTTCTGCCCGAGCTTCTGCTTGTTCAACGATATGGTCAACTTGCTCTTCCGTTAGGTTCCCAATCCTCATGAGATCATCCGGTTCGATGATCGACAGGTCGTCGTAGCTAAGGAAGCCTTCCTCGACCAGTCGTTCGGCTACTTCTTTTTCAAGTCCATCGATGGAGGAATAACCTTCGATCGCACGATCAATGGACTCCGCCAATTCTTCCTGGGTCATAATTTCGATGTCCCAGCCAGAAAGCTTACTACCGAGTCGGACATTTTGTCCCCGACGACCGATTGCCAGCGAAAGATTATCTTCTTGCACTAACGCAATGGCTCGACCAAGCATCTTACAAAGAATCACCTGATCAACTTCAGCAGGTTGCAACGCGTTAGGGATCAACACTTCTAGGTCATCGTCCCAGC
>SPJL01022875.1_pt1 | contig 10737 bp, 3 predicted proteins | sample 3741751 | NCBI WGS metagenome assembly SPJL01 (sample SAMN10925998, study PRJNA522277) | cold seep metagenome | isolation source: Elba SIP-enriched marine methane seep metagenome, extraction at timepoint T3 | place: Italy: coast of Elba, Mediterranean Sea
GGTCGGCATAGATGACGCTATTAGAATAACTGGCTTTATTGTTTTTGATGGTTGTTTCCAGGTCTTGAAATTGTAATCGGCCGCGCTGTTGGAACAACTTATTCGGCAGTTTAATTTCTGGTAATTTATCGATCAGCGAAAGGTCTCCTTTCTCCAGATTACCCATGCGGATTTTTGCTTGTACATCTTTTCCAGATACAAAATTGATGTAATCAATATCGTTCATCCGCTTGGGAATACCATTCGAGACAAAAAGGTCTTTGTAGCCATCGTTGTTCCAATCAAAAAAGAGCGGGGCCCAGCTCCAATCGGTGGCGTGGACTCCAGCGGCCATAGCCACTTCGCTAAAAGTGTTATTGCCATTATTGAGCTGTAAGGCATTCTTAGCGTACTGGTGGTTATAGCCATAGCTCAGCTTAAAGTGAAAGGTCCCGTAGGCATCTTCTCCTTCTGATTTTTTTAGAATAAAAGGATCGTAGGGCAGCATATCAAGGGAAATAATTTCCGCATGGGCATCATTGTTCAAATCCGCTACATCCACGCCCATACTAAAGCGGCTGGTATGCATCATCTGGCTGGTTAAATCTTCGCGGAAGGTGCCATCTCCTTGATTAAAATAGAGGTAATCATTTTCGTGAAAATCATTGCCAATATATAGATCGGGGTAACCATCTAGATTGATGTCGGCGACTACCACTCCCAGCCCATAACCAATGGCGGTACTGTAAATCCCGGCTTGCTCGGTCACTTCCACAAAACGCCCATTATCATTGCGCAGCAAACGATCTCCCGAAAGCTCATGCTTAGTGCCTACAAAACTTTTGCGTTGTCCAAAAGTCCCATTGGCATGTACCGAATGATTGAGTTGAAAAAGGTCGAGGTCACCGTCCAAGTCATAATCAAAGAAAGCAGCCTGAGTGGAGAAACCGACTTGAGCCAAACCATATTTAGCAGCTTCTTCCGCATAAATTGGAATTCCTTTTTCATCGATCGACTGCGCTACAAATAATTGGTTTCTACTTTTTATCCCCACATAATCGCCCACCTGACTAAGGTAAAGGTCAAGCAAACCATCATTGTTGATATCCACTATCGAAACTCCATTGGACCAACCTTGATCTTGAACGATTTGGGCCGCCTCGGTTACTTCTTCAAAACGGAGGTCGCCCCGATTTAGGAAAAGTTTATTGTCGCCTTGATTGCTAGTAAAAAATAAATCGACTTGGCCATCCTGATTAAAATCACCAGCGCCCAAACCGCCGCCATTATAAAAATACATGTATTCAAAAACGTTGATATCGACGGTTTGCGATAGTTCGTTCGAAAAATCCAACCCTGTACGTTCTGCTTCGTGGAGTACAAAACTTTCTTGGGGCAATTCCAGTTCTGGGCGATTATTTTCGGAGGGAGCAACTACATAGTACGCTTCCTCTTTGGAGAGCTGTGTGGAGTCATTTTGACAAGCGATTCCCAACAGCAGCAGACACCATATCAATACCTGGCTCAGTAAATTATTGAGCCACCGAAATTTAAACAGATTCATCATCAAAATAATTCTTTTGCACTTTTTGAAAGACGATAAAGTAGTGGTTCTTCGTTGTTGCGCAAGGCCATCAAATAGCGTTGGCCGCCCCAGCTGAGTTCATTGAGTTGTTTGATTTCTCCAGCTAGGCGTAAACCCGTGCGACGACTGTCTTGTAGGCTAAAGCTTCCTTTACCATCATTGAGCAATACCTGCCCAATACTCGCATCGAGTCGAGAGTATTGTGGGAGGAAGTTATGGTTGTTGCCACCCAATACAAGGTCGGGGTGGCCATCTTCATTGAGGTCGGTAAAAAGGGCATCGTTGACGCAGGAGAGTTGTACTTCTGCGGGCAGGGCTTGTAGTTTAAATTGGCCATTGCCTTCGTTGATGGCGATACTCGTTTTTAGGTAATTGGTTTTCTTAACGATTGCTTTAGCGATTCCATCGGCGGAGAATAAATCTTGGATGGCTTTATTGGCATAGCTCTCGTGTTGGAGGTTTTGTTTTTTAAGGGAGGCGATTTGCTCGGCGAGGTCCTTTTTTAAAGGCACGGGCATATCGCGACCAGCGATGGTACGGGTAATGACTTTATCGACCGAGCCATTTTGATCAAAATCATTCATCCATAATTTGAGTGGATGTTCTCGGTCGGTTTGGAGGTAAAAGTTTTCTCCCAGATTTCCTAGAAATAAATCTTCATCACCGTCACCATCGACATCGGCATGTGCCAGGCTATACCACCAACCGGGATATTCTTCTAGGTTGGTCGTTATTTTTTTAACCTGTCCCTGCTCAAAACCATATACCTGTGGGCTCATCCATTCGCCAATCAATACCAGTTCCTTTTGGCCATCGCCGGTAAGGTCCAACCAATCCGCATCGGTAACCAGGCCAATGCGCGACAAGGCTGGTTGTTGCTTTTTACCCCAATCGGTAAAATGGCCTTGGCCATCATTTTCATATAAATAACTCTCGGGCGATTGTCCATAATCATTGGGGCGACTTCGAGAGCCTACAAAAAGATCAAGGTCGCCATCGCCATCAAAATCATGGGCAGTAGCTACCGAGGTATTCATTCCATTAGTTGGAAAGCAACGGGTATCCAATTCAAAATTCCCCTGGCCATCGTTGACATATAAACGGTCTTGCATCTCGCGGGTCATCGTCGGCTGGTGATTTCCTCCCGAGCCTACAAAAAGATCAAGGTCGCCATCACCATCCCGGTCGAAGAAGAGGACTGCCGTATCTTCAAAAAGCTTCATGTCCTCCCACAAGTTTTGATCACTTTTTACAAAACCCGTAGGTGTACCCAGATACAACTGCCCCGGATGCCCAGCCGCGCCTCCGATATACACATCTTCTATCCCATCACCATCCACATCGCCAAAGGCGGCCCTCGGCCCATCGTGTGAAACCATCACAGGAACGTTGCGCTCAAAATAAAAATCGATATAATCATCTTCCTGATGCGCGGCAAAATTATGCTTTACCGCTTCGTAAAGAGTTGAACGATTAATATGTTGCGCAATCGCTGAACGCGGTGTGTTTGCCTCGTATTTAATTTCGTGGAGTTGATTAATTGCTGGATTTTCCAAACGAGTAGACTGGCGGTCGGGCCATACGACGACCAAAGAATCAATGGCGGGATAAGTTCCTAAACCAATTGATACCGTATAATCAATCGAAGATTGAAAGCCTCGGGTAGGAATGAGTTGACGGTTGAGTATTTGACCATCAACATAGGCCTTGACCTTGGCACCAATGGCGTAGGTATTCGCTCCGGTTCCAGTCAGACGGACGCTGAGGTAATTGGCAGAGTCGATCCGTTCCGTATGATTTTCAAAAACCATACTTGCTTGATTGACATTATTGATCACCAAGTCCAAGTCGCCATCATTATCTAAATCTCCGTAAGCCGCGCCATTGGAAAAGGTTTCTTGTTCAAAACCCCATTCCGTTGCCACATCGGCAAAACGCAAGTCGCCTTGATTGCGAAAAACTTTGTTTTGCAAAGGCACGGAAGGCATTTTACTAATGATAGAATCCACCTGTTCTTTTTTGCCAGTGAGGGCCATTTTTTGCATTACCTCATTGGCAAAGAAGTCGATGAAGTCTTGGTTGATTACATCGTGATAGATGCCATTACAAACGTAGATATCGGAATGCGCATCATTATCAGCATCGAAGATCAGGGCGCCCCAACTCCAATCGGAAGCGGAAACACCGCTGTAATAAGCGATCTCGCGGAAGCCCAGATTATGATCATTGAGCTGTAGCGTATTTTGCATGTATTGATGATAAAAGCCTTGCTTTTGTTTGAGTTGATAAAGGCTAATATTGTCAAAAGTAGCAGTAGTTTTTAGTCGGTATTCATTATCGGGCAGCATGTCGGTCACAAAGACTTCGGGAAAGTCGTCGTTATTAATATCGGCCATATCGGCGCCCATGGAGGAATGGCTGATGTGTTGGGCCCAGTTTTCCAATTCTTCTGAGAAGGTCCCATCCTGTTGGTTGAGGTAAAGGTAATCCCGTTCAAAAAAATCATTGGAGACATAGATGTCAGGATAATCATCTCCATTAACATCTCCCAGCGTCACTCCCAAACCAAAGCCAATGAGACTTCCATAGATTCCCGTGTCCTCACTGACATCGACAAATTTTCCATCATCGTTGCGTAGCAATTTATCTCCTCCACCTTTAAGAAAGTCTTTGACGGGCCAGTCCTCCGCTCTTAGTCCTCGTTTGTTGCTATAGTTGAGGGTATTGACGGGGATAAAACTATTATTGAGCAGGTAAACATCGAGATCACCATCGAGGTCATAATCAAAAAAACCAGCGTGGGTGGTATAGCCATTATCGTTGAGGCCATAATCGGCCGCGGCTTCGGTAAAGGTTAAATCGTGATTGTTGAGGTAGAGTGAATTCCGTTGATCTACCCCTTCAATAAAACCAGCATTACAAACATAGATATCCAACCAGCCATCTGCATTGATATCGACTAGGGCTACTCCCGTACTCCATTTATCCGCATCTTCGACTCCAGCTTTGGTGGTTATATCTTCGAATTTAAAATCACCGCGATTGAGGTAAAGTTTATTCGCTCCCATGTTGGCGGTAAAGAAAACATCGGCAAAGCCATCATTATTCAAATCTCCAATTGCTACCCCTCCGCCATTATAAAAATTGCGGTAGCTAAAGATGTTAAACTCTTCCGAATTCTGTACCTTATTGACAAAGTCAATTCCGGTATTATCAGCAGAGTGGAGGTGAAAACGCGGTGACTCTACCCCTTGCTTTTGGGGGCCGTTGTCGGAACAAGAAAGTAGAAAAAGGAATAGTAAAAAGGTAAATTTTCTCATGGCATTGTATTAAAAACCCATCCTTCAAAAATACCTTTTTTATAGCAGAAAAAAGGTCTGGTAGGGATAAAAAAAAGAAGGTCACTCCGAGGAATGACCTTCTCTTTTTATTGGAAAACTCAACTATTAGTTATATCCAGGGTTCTGTACCAAATTCGGGTTAACTGCCAAGGCAGTATTTGGAATAGGGAACAAGAGGCGTTCTACACCAGTAGCAGGTTTTTGCTGCCAAGGCTCTAGGAATTTACCGAAGCGGATCAAATCCTGACGACGGTGATTCTCCCAGTACAATTCGAAGCCACGCTCATCGAGCAAGTTGTCAAGGGTCAAAGAACCCAAGTCACCCATGCCACGTGCAGCACGCAATTCGTTGACGATGGTACGAGCATCTCCTTCGTTGCCTCCTCTCAATAAAGCTTCCGCTTTCATGAGTAATACATCAGCATAACGGTAGAGTACTGCATCGTTATCAACATTGTCACCATTATTGTAATCGATAGGATACTTGATTACCCGAATACCAGTAATCTCAAGGTTGTTCTCTGTTTCAGAAAGCATTACCTCTTTGGTAAAAGCAAGTGGATTACCTTTACGATCTTCCAAAGCGTTACCATCTTGGTCAACTTGCTGTCCTAAGAGGAAACCAACTTTGATACCAGACACATCGGTCTGACCAGTGTAGTCACCACCACGACGAGGATCTGTTTCATCAAAGCGATCGTAGAAATCACCGATTGTAGCGAAACCGTTCCAACCTGATGGGTTCATGTTGTAGTGCATGGTACAGAACCAGCGAGAACGAACGGAGTTACCTTCACCACCAGGAACACTAGCAATGTTTTCATCAACGAAGATCAACTCCGTAGAGTTTTGTCCGTTGCTAGGTGCGAAGTTATCAAAGTAGTTAGTAGCCAAAGTATAGCGACCACTGTTGATGATTTCATCAGCTAGATCTTCTACTTGAGTCATATCAGCAGCAGGGAATTCAGGGCGCTCTCTGTTTGCGAAAGTCCCTTTATTCAAAAATGCTTTCATCTTCAATACGCGAGCAGCATCTTTGTTGGCTACAGAAGCAGGGCCATCAGGAAGATCAGCAAAGATATCGTCCAATTCAGCGATGATGAAATCAACGGCCTCAGCACCGGTTAATACCCGTGGAGCTTCCAATAAGTTTTCACCTGGATCTCTGAAAGGAACTTGTCCCCAACCATCTAGTACAGAAAACATTGCGAAAGCGCGCAAGAAACGAGCTTCAGCAGCTTGCTGAGCATTAGGATTGAAACTCAATACGTTAGTAGAGTTAAATACAATCTTCAACAAGTCGTTAAAAGTATCTCCTAAGAAAGCGTGATCCGCATCCCAAGTATGGTTGTGGAGAGATCTCCATACACCGTTATCATCCCAGTCTGGTCCACGAGTAGGTCCAATCGTTTCATCAGAAGTGTGCTGCTGGGCAGCGAAGAGGCGTGCTTGATCTTGGTAAGGCAGCTGTAGTCCATCATAGACGGCCTTGAGCAAAGACGACACGTCGGCATTAGATTGGAGCAAATCGTTTGCCGCCTCACCGGAAAGATCCTCACGTAGAGTCTCTTCCAGATCGGTACAACCGAACACACTCACAAGCATAATTGCCATCAAGAGTTTTTGAAATTTCATATTATTAAAATATTTAATCAACAATTAAAAGGAGAAATTGATACCCAATAGGATCGTTCTTGCCGAAGGATAAGGAACGTACTCAATACCGAAGGAAGGTACTCCATCTCTTTCGTTTACAGTGTTCACCTCAGGATCAAATCCAGTGTAGTTGGTGAATAATAACAAGTTTTGTCCTGTAAGTGATACGCGTACACCGCTGATTGCGTTGCCTATTGATCCAAAATTATAACCAATTGTCGCGTTGGCGAGTTTAACGTAATCACCACTTTCTAGGTAACGAGACGACGGTTGGATAGGATTAGCGATTGCTTCACCCGTGCCAACTAGGTCAGCTGCGATGTTCCGAGTACCCAAGTTACCGATTGGTAATACAGAGTTTTTGGTATTATTATAAATCTCGTGTCCGAGGGCACCATTAAAGTTCATACCAAAAGTAAGTTTGTCATAAGACAAGTCAATAGTAACACCAAGCAAAGTAGTTGGGTTAGGGTTACCTACGAAAAACAATGAGTTTCCGTCGTCAGTAAGGATACTAAAGCCATTATCATCGAGACCGTTCCATTCTCTGAGGAAGAAAGAGTTCAATGGTTGGCCAGATTCTAGACGCTGAGAAGTAGCGTTAGAGATACCTTGACCGAAGAGTTCACCGGTCAATACAGCAGGGCCATCGTAGTTACGTAGTTCGTTCTGCAAGAATGCAGCATTTACTCCTAATTGTAAGTTGAACTTATCCTGACGGATCAAGAAAGAGTTCAAAGCGATCTCTAAACCAGAGTTAATAACTTCTCCAGGTAAGTTAATCCAGTAACGAGTATCAGGAGCAGGTTGGATAGCTTGGAAGTTGAAGAGCAAATCTTCATCAGACTTGTTGAAGTATTCGATCGAACCACTCAAACGATAGTCAAAAATAGAGAAATCGAGACCAACGTTAATCGTAGAAGAGGTTTCCCACTTCAGATCAGGGTTAGCTACGTTTTCTTGTTGTAGACCACCATTATCGGTCAATTCAAAACGCTCTTGTGCAGAACCAGCAGGGAATTCTTGGTTACCCGTTTGTCCCCAACCCACACGCAATTTCAATTGATCGAAAGAACTGCTAGCCATAAAGTCTTCGTTAGAAATGTTCCAAGCAGCAGCGAAAGATGGGAATACACCGTAGCGGTTGTTAGAACCAAATTTACTAGAACCATCCGCACGAACAGTAGCCGTTAAGAGGTACTTTTCATTTACATTGAAGCGGAACTGACCGAAGAAAGACTGAATCTCAGAAATTGGATCAGCAAAACTACGAGCCAAACGGCTATTAGTTGAAGAGTTCTGAATCGCATTGGTAAAGTCAATATCATCAGTGATAAAATCACGTGCTAAGATAGAGAAACCTTTACGATCAAACTTTTGGTATTCGTAACCGATTACCCCACCAAAACCGAGCGCAGAAGACAATTGCTTGTTGTAGCTCAAAGTATGGGTAAACTGCTGAGTAGTCAAAGACTCCTGACCGATGATACCAACACCACGGCCTTCAACATTCTGTACGTTGATAAAACCTTTGGTTTGGGTTCTACGATCCCCTACGTTGTGGTTTACACTATAGAGGAATTTGTATTCCAAGTCATCAGAGATTTTGAAAGAAGGAGCGATACTACCGAGGATGGTAGTGATATTGGCTTGGTCATCATAGGCATCCAACAAACCGAGAGGGTTGATGGTAGTTGATCCCAATTCGATATCTGGCTCACCATTTTCCAATAATAAAGGACGAGTAGGATTCCACTGCAAGGCTTGTCCGATAAGGTTACCGGTAAAACCAGCGTTGGTACCAACCGCTTCGATGTTCTCTGTTTGTTGAGATCCGAGCAATTGGAAATCTACTTTGAAACGCTTGCTTTCCAAGAATTTGTAAGAACCATTGATGCTTCCTGTATACTTCTTGATTCCGGTTTCTTTGATGATACCTTCTTGATCGAGTAAAGAAGCAGAGACCCGGTAAGTACCGTTGTCGCTACCACCACCGATAGAGAAGTTATAGTTTTGAGTGATACCATTCTGCAAGATTGCATCTTGAGCATCTTCATTACCACCAAAATCACCATTGGTCAATCCATAGTCGTTCAAAGCACTACGGTACTCATCACCAGTCAATACATCATATTTTCTGAGGATAGAGCTTGTTCCCAAAGATACGCCAAAGTCGATCTTAGGATCGCCACTACGACCTCTTTTGGTAGTGATAATGATTACCCCGTTAGCACCACGAGAACCGTAGATAGCTGTTGCCGAAGCATCCTTCAATACCTCCATCGAAGCGATATCGCTGGGGTTGAGGAAGTTCAGTGGGTTAGTATTAGGAGAGGCACCAGCATCAATATCATCGTTAGAAACGCCTGGACGAGCGTTACGACCATCGAGAGGAATACCATCTACTACGTATAATGGTTGGCTACCAGCCCGTACCGAAGAGTTACCACGAATACGTACGGTAGCAGCAGCACCAGGCTGACCACTATTTCCCAATACTTGTACCCCGGCCACTTTACCTTGGATCAATTGGTCAGGAGCGGTGTAAACCCCTTGGTTAAAGTCTTCTTCTTTTACAGAAGCTACCGAACCGGTAAGGTCCGATTTTTTAACCGTACCATATCCCACTACTACAACTTCGTCTAATACCGTACCTGCCGACAATTCGACGTCGAGGATATTAGAAGCACCAATAGTAGCTCTTTGGGTAGCATAGCCGGTGTAAGAAAATTCTAATTCAGTTACTCCATCGGGAACATCGAGAGAATATTTCCCGTCAAAATCAGTAATGGTACCGGTGGAAGTACCAACAGCTAAGACTGTAGCACCAATTAAGGGCTCATCTTCGCCACCATCGGTGACCGTACCGGTAATGGTACGCTGCGCAAAGGCAGAAGTACCGAGAGCTGTCATGAGGAACAGCAATAAGGCACTTTTCACAAAAGTGTCAATTTTAAGTTTCATACACTATTGAGTTTTGTTAACAATAAAGAGTTTATAAATTCTTAAACGGGCTAGCCGTTGAGTTCTAATTCGGTGGAGAATGTGCATAGCCACTCAACAGGGGCATACATTCTCGGACTCAGTAATTAAATATGGGATTAAAATTTTTGTAATGTACTCGAAATGAATACGTTGTAGCAGAACAAAAATAGAGGTGAAATTTATCCCCGACACTCCTCTCTATTGAATACGTGTTTTTCACACACTAACTAGTGTAAAAGTCATAAATAAGTTCGTAAAAACCAAAATAAGCCGTAGGATTTTTTTAAATATCAAAGCTTACCGAATATTATTGGGATTTTAAAAATCATAAATGCTAAAATCAATTTTCATACGGCAGCGGAGTCTACTTTTTTTTAGTTTTACTGTAGATATCCTCTTCATTCTAGTAGAAGTAATTTACTTTTAGAGAAGGTATATCCTCGCATATTTTCATTGAATTGTAAATCATTACCATTGCTACCTCTAGGACCTAGATTTGCCGGTATATTATCTCGCAGCAAAGGCCGTCGTTGGACCTATATATTTCTGCTAGGGGTACTCTTTCAAATTCATCAATCTCCTCTTATTGCCCAGCCTTTTGGCTTCGATGCCCCCATAGGGACTAAGAAAGTGGTGATCCCCTTCCAATTCCAAAATGGCTTTATCATTGTCGATGTGCTTTTCAAAGGCTTCTTCCCCATGAAGTTTGTCTTTGATACCGGGGCGGAATATACCATTATCACCAAACGGGAAATTGCAGAAACCCTAGGGGTCAATTATGCCAAAAGTTATCGTATCCTCGGTTCGGATATGACGACCGAACTGGTAGCCTATCTAGCCAGAGGGGTGCCGTTGGAGATCAATGGTTTGCTCGCCACTTCTCAAGATTTGTTGGTATTAAAAGATGATTATTTTCGGCTCGATGAATTTACGGGGATTCCCATTCAAGGGATTCTCGGGGCCAATTTTTTCCGCCACATGATTTTTGAGATCAACTATCGGCGCCAAACCATTACTTTTTATTTTCCTCAGCATTTTACCCCAAAAGATTTGAGGGGCTTTACGGCTCTTGACATCGATATTGTTCGAGGCAAACCCTATCTGAAATGCGACCTGGAAGTCAACAAGGATGAAGAGATGCAAGCCAAACTGTTGCTCGATACAGGAGCGAGTTTAGGGCTTTTGCTTCAC
>SPJL01011980.1_pt1 | contig 10735 bp, 5 predicted proteins | sample 3741751 | NCBI WGS metagenome assembly SPJL01 (sample SAMN10925998, study PRJNA522277) | cold seep metagenome | isolation source: Elba SIP-enriched marine methane seep metagenome, extraction at timepoint T3 | place: Italy: coast of Elba, Mediterranean Sea
CCTAAAAACATCTCGTACATCCGAAAACAATCTGCTCCATAGCGATCTACGACATCATCAGGGTTGACAACGTTGAAATAGCGTTTGGACATTTTTCCAACTTCTGAATGCGTCATCAACATATTATCAGTTGCATCGCCAATAGCCTCAAATTGGCCTCTGTGGTATACGCCACGACCACATTCAAAGTAAGCATCCTTGTACTCAGGACGCCAATCGATAAACTTTTTGATGCTATCAATATTCAAATGCGAGTTTTCTGGCGAACCATAGGATTGTACGAAATCAACATGTACTGGAATCCGCGCCACATCGGTAATGCCTCTTTGTTGAGCCAAATTGGCGCAAATGAAGCGCTTTTCTCCTTCGTCACTTTTAATCAAGTAGGCAAATTCGATCACCCCTTGGATCATCCCTTGGTTAATCAACTTTTTAAAGGGTTCCACCGTCGGTACCAATCCTTTATCATGTAGGAATTTGTGCCAAAAACGGGAATACATCAAGTGGCCCACCGCATGCTCGGTACCACCGACGTAGAGATCGACATCTTGCCAGTAATTAATTGCATCCTGGCTAGCAAATTCTTTGCTATTGTGGGCGTCCATGTAACGCAAGAAATACCAAGAAGAACCAGCGAAACCGGGCATGGTATCCGTCTCGCGAATCTGCCCGTTGGCAGTATTCACCCAATTATCTACCTTAGCCAGTGGGGATTTCCCATCAGCGGTCGGTTTAAAATCATCTAATTCAGGCAATTCCAAAGGCAGATTTTCCACGGCCATGGGATGAGCAACGCCATCCTCGTCGTAGGTAATGGGAAAGGGTTCTCCCCAATATCTTTGGCGGCTATAATTGGCATCGCGCAAGCGGTAGTTGATTCGTCCTGTTCCAATGCCCTTTTCCTCAATCTTTTGAATCATCAAGCTAATCGCCTCCGGCACTTCCATGCCATTTAGGAAACCAGAATTGATCATTTTACCCTCCTTATCCGATTTCGAGGAGCCGGGATAATCAGATTTATCGATGACGTCGATTACGGACAACTCAAATTTGCTGGCAAAGGCAAAGTCCCGATCATCGTCGCTAGGTACAGCCATAATGGCTCCTGTACCATAGTCCATCAAGACATAGTCGCCAATCCAGATGGGCACCTTCTTTTCGGTAAATGGGTTGATGGCATAGGCACCAATAAAGGCCCCCGTTACTTCCTTAACTTCCGACATCCGTTCGCGCTCAGAGCGGGAATTGGCGTAGCTTTGATAATTGGCTACGGCCTCTGCTTGCTCGGGAGTGGTCAATTGAGCCACTAAGGGGTGTTCAGGAGCTAAAACCATGAAGGTAGCTCCAAAGATGGTATCAGGGCGGGTGGTAAATACTTCGATTTGCTCGTCCGAACCTTCAATACTAAAAAATACCTGCGCCCCTTCTGAGCGACCGATCCAGTTGCGCTGCATCGTTTTCAGGGCATCGGACCATTCCAAGGTGTCTAAATCATTTAGTAAGCGCTCGGCATAGGCCGTAATCCGCAAGGACCACTGCAACATGGGCCGGCGTTCGACCGGGTATCCTCCGCGTTCAGAAACCCCATCTTTGACCTCATCATTGGCCAAAACGGTACCCAAGGCCTCACACCAATTGACATAACCAACTTTGCGGTAGGCCAAACGGTAATTCATCAATATTTCATCGCGTTTGGCGGCGGAATAACCCTTCCAGTCGTCAGCACTAAAGGTCGATTCTTCATTGGTAGCCGCTTTAACGGTCCCATTTCCTTCCGACTCAAAACGATTCACCAATTCTGAGACAGGCATGGCTTTATCTGCTTCTTGATCGTAATAATGATCAAATAATTGCAGAAATACCCATTGGGTCCAACGGTAGTATTGCGGGTCACTAGTAGTGACTTGGCGATCCCAATCGAAGCTAAAACCCAGGTTATCCAATTGTTCGCGATAGCGACCGATATTGGTAGCCGTTGAATCGGCGGGGTGAACGCCCGTCTCGATAGCGTATTGTTCGGCAGGAAGGCCAAAAGCATCGTAACCCATGGGGTGAAGGACGTTAAAGCCCCGTAATCTTTTGTATCGCGCGAAGATATCAGAAGCGATATATCCTAAAGGATGGCCAACGTGGAGTCCTGACCCGGAAGGATAAGGAAACATGTCGAGGACATAATATTTAGGGCGATCGCTATCGTTATTGGTCTGGTAAATTTTGTGCTCCGTCCAATAATCTTTCCATTTCTTTTCAATTTCGCGAGGATTGTATTGCATGTCAAAGATGTTAAAGGGCTTTAAATTGAATGTTTGTTGAGCCATACAACGGGTCTTGTTCTCAAAAGGTTTCCTCGAAGAACATTTGAAAGATAAACAAAACCCATGGCTGACTCCAATTTTTGAGGAACTGCGAAAATATGGAAAATGTTGGACTTTAAGGAGTCCGTAAAATTAAACTAGCTAATCTTTTGGCGGGACTCCTCAACTAAAAAGCCAGAATAACGAATTGTTGTATCTTTATACCAAAACACCTAATCATGATCAAAGGACTCATTCAGCTATTTGTTGTACTTGTAATCGGCCTCGTTGCTTACAATTTCTTTCTCGGTTCGGAGGCAGAAAAGGAGCAATCCCGCGAAATCATCAATAAGGTTAAGGAAGTGGGTCAATCCGGAGTGGATTTGATCAAGGCGGAGAAGGAAAAATTTGATGCGGGTAAATACGATAATGCCTTGGATAAAATCGGCAACTTAGTAGATAAGCTCAAATCAAAGGCCGAGGGTAGCAAGGAAACCTTGGATAAACTTCGGGACCTAGAGGATCGCAAGGACGAACTTAAGGATCGCCTCCACGATGATCAGCAAGAAGGTAAGCTGACCGAAAGCGAACAAAAAGATTTACAGTCAGATATGAAAGACCTAATGTCTGAGATTGAAGGACTTTCTAATGATATGGCCAACTAAACACAACGGGCACGGACTTTGTAGTAATGCGTTTACAAATTCAATATTTGTGGTCATCTTGATGGCCACGACCTTACTACTGCACAACCGTGGAGATAGGTAGCCGTATTTATTCACTACCTAAAACCCAATTAACATGGCTAAAAGTCCTGTCCTAAAACCCTTTTACCTACTGGTAAACGCACTCTTGATTTTATGCTTTTTTACTAGTTGTAGTACTTCAATACGTCAGGTTGGCAGAATCAATATGATCTCCAATCGCAATATTGATAAATCGACTAACTATCAATTAGTAAAATCTTATGTAGGTCTTAGCAAGAGAGAGATTAAGAAAAGTCGCCTCACTACGATCGAAGAATCCATGGATCATACGGTCAAATCCGTTCCTGGTGGAGAATATTTGATGAATGCTAAAGTATACCTTATTGATGGGCGATACTTTGCTACGGAAGGTGATGTTTGGGGTCGAAAAGTTGAGGAATTTCAAGGCTTTCGGATTGGCGACATGGTCCAATGGAAAAGCATGGGAGCTAGTAAAAAAGGCGTCATTACCGGATTAGTTGACGACCGTTTTTGCATGGTAAAAGAAGAAGGAGACGATAGCTCCGTTACCAAAAGCTATGATAAAATCTTTAAAGTTTCCAATTAGATAAGTCTAATTTTCCACCGTTTCGAGGGTAGCGCTGTGGTCTAACTCGCGGAAGTCGACAGCGCTTACTCCCGATACCCCTTGCTCGGCCATAAACACCCCGTAGATTACATCCACGGCTGCCATAGTCGCCTTGTTGTGCGTAACGATGACAAATTGAGACTCTTTCGAGAACTTCCGAATGATCTTGTTGAACTTCTCGATATTGGCGTCATCTAGTGGTGCATCAACCTCATCAAAGACACAGAAAGGTGCAGGTTTGAGGAGGTAAAGGGCAAAAAGCAAGGCCGTAGCCGTCAAGGTCTTTTCTCCACCAGAAAGCTGATTGATCGTCAAAGGCCGTTTTCCCTTAGGCTTGGCCACAATCTTAATCTTTGACTCAAGCGGATCATCCGCAGTTTCCAAAATCAAATCACATTGATCATCCTCAGTAAAGAGGGTGCGGAATACATCGATAAAATAAGTACGGACCTTTTCAAAGGCAGTGAGGAACTGCTCGGTCGCTGTATCTTCGATTTCTTTAATCGTATCCAACAAGGAAGCTTTGGCCTCCAAGATATCATCGCGTTGAGTAGAAATGCCGTCGTAGCGTTCCTTCATCTCATCGTAGGCTTCTACCGCCATAGGATTGATATCGCCATAGTTGTCGAGGCGCTTCTTCATTTTCTCCACCTTCACACTCAGCTCCTCTACATTGATGCCTTCTTTAGGTTCTTGATCCAGAACATCATTGATATCGATTCCAAACTCAATCCGTAGCCGTTCGGCGGTAGAGGTGAGTTCGAATTTCATATCGGTAAACTTATCCTTGAGGGCTTGGATGGCATTTTGAGCATCTTGGCGTTGGCGATTAGATTTACGCAGTTCATCCTCCAATTCGTTGATGCCGCCCCGGGCCTGGAAATACCGTTGTTCTGCCTCATTAAGCGAGGCCTCTTTGAGCTCCCGCTCGGCATAGGCCTCCAGCAAGGTGGCATCCAATTGCCCAATCTCCATTTGTATTCCTTCGATTTCGCCATCCGATTGTGCCAATCCAGTCTGATCAGCAGTCAACTTGCTCTTGGTTTCGCTAAGCGTATTTTCCCGGAAGCTCAATTCCCTTTGCAAGGTCGTCACTTTATTCTGCTGACGAATAAACTCGATGTTCTTTTGGTTGAAGTCGTTGGAAGCAACGCTTAATTCATCCGCTACTTTGCGGAAGCTGCCATCCGTATTAGATATTTGGGCCTTGGCGTTGTCTACTTCTTCGCGTTTGGCCACCAATTCCTTATCGATCTCTTCGTTTACCTGTTGGAGTCGATTAATCGAAACCTCAGCCTGCATTTTCTTGCTATCCGCATCCCGGATAAAGGTCTCAAAGTTTTCCAGACGAGTCATCAAAGAAACCTTTTCCTGATCCATCCGGTTGAGAATCCCTCTTTCACGATTGATCGTTTCGTTGGTGATCTGCGATTTGAGCGTTTCGAGTTGCGTCTTAACGTTATAGTATTCGGTAGAAAGCTTATTCTCTTTCTTTTCTAAGCCTTTGATGGCTACCTCAAGTACCTCTAAGTTCTTTTTACGACCGATTTTTTTCCCTTCAAACAATCCTACGGACCCACCGGAGAGGCTAAACTTGCCTTGTACAAAACGGCCACTCTTCGACAGTATCACCAGGCCTTTATCTCCAAGGTTGGCCATGGGTTCGTCCTTCTCCGTCACCACTACCTTTTCGAGGAGGTAGCTAACCAGATTAAAGTAGGTTTTATCGGTTTCGATGAGTTCGATGGCACTTTGAGTCCCGGGATGTACTCCCATGGGAGCAGTATAGTCCTTAAAGGCGTCGAGGATAAAGAAATTGGCTTTTCCTTTCTGCGTTTTATTGAGCAATTGGATAGCGGCGTAGGCCTCTTCGAGGTTATCGACCACGTAGTAATTGAGATAGCGTTCGAGGTAATTCTCGATAGCGACCCGGTAACCTTCTTTAACATAAAGCAAATCCGAAAGCAAGGGAACATCCTTTTTCCACTCTTTGGTTTTACTCAAAAATTTGATGGATTCGGGAAAACCTTCGAGGTTTTCAACCATGCTTTTGGTCAGTTTATATTCGTTGCGCTTGGCGTCCAACTCCCGGTTAACATCGGCCACGGATTTGCGCAGTTCATCCAATTTTTGCTCGGCCACCACCATCTCTTCTTGCCGACGGGTTTCCTCTCGTTCCAATTGGTCCAGCTCATTGATCTTATGTTGTCGCCGACCGTCCAGGTCTTTCAATTGGGTTTCTAGGGTACTGACCTCTCCCCTACGCTGCTCGATGCCAGTCGTAGTTTGTTCGATATCCTTGGTGAGGTTTTCGATTTGGTTGAGGTTGATGGCCTTGCTTTTTTCCAACTCAAAGACTTGGCGTTCGAGCATTTGCTGGTTGTCCAGAAAAGCTTCCAATTCTGCCTTGAGTTCACCGTGGCTGGCACGGATTTCTTTGAGTTTATTTTCGGCAGCTACCAGTTGGTCTTCGAGTTCAACTTCGAGTTGCTTATCTTCATTGAGTTGTTCGCGGTAAAAGGCAATGTCGTCCTCCAGCTCGGTGATCCGGGCATTGGCCGCTTTGATTTGCTCTCCTAATTTGACCTTGTTTTGCTCGATAAAGTTGAGCTTTTGGCCCAGCATCCGTTTGTCATTTTCCTTGGTACGGATATTTCCTACCAGTTCATTGACCATTCGTTGGGCCTCGGAAAGCATCTTTTCCTTGTCGAGATTGCCTTTTTTCTCCTCTTCCAACTTCGCCTCGCACTTCGAGATATTGACCTCTAATTGGCGGAGGCTGTCCTCTCCCACCTCCATTTTCTTGGTCAGATCAGCGTAGCGATCCTTGTAGCTACTCAGCTTTACGGTCGCCAAGTCGACGCTCATCTCCTTGTATTTCTCTTTGAGTTCGTAGTAGCGCTTGGTCCGTTTGGCTTGTTTCTCCAAACTTTTCAGGTTCCCTTCGATTTCAAAGAGCAGGTCTTCAATCCGGTCGAGATCTTCGGTGGTACTTTTTAGTTTATTGAGGGTTTCGCGTTTACGGCGTTTGTATTTGGAAATACCAGCGGCCTGTTCAAACATCTTGCGCCGGGAGTTATCCTTATCCGTGAGCAGGTCATCGACCATACCTAGAGCGATGATGGCGTAAGAATTGGAGCCAATTCCGGTATCTAAAAAGAGGGAGGTGATATCTTTGAGGCGGCAAACGACATTATTGAGTCGGTACTCGCTTTCTCCGGTGCGGTAGAGGATACGACTGATCGAAACAGTATTGTATTCCGTTGGCAGTAGATTCTTGGTATTTTCAAAGGTCAGGGACACCTGTGCCATCCCTCCCGGTTTTCGCTTTTTTGAACCGTTAAAAATGACATTTGACATCTTTTCCAGACGCAGCTCTTTTCCTTTTTGCTCCCCTAACACCCAACGAATGGCATCCACGATATTGGATTTACCAGAACCGTTGGGCCCCACGATTCCGATCACATCTTCATTGAAGTTAATGACCGTATCATTAGCAAAACTCTTAAAACCTTTGATCGCAAGACTCTTTAATCGCATAGCCAGCAAAATTAGCTAAATCCGCTAAATTATCGCAGCCTCTAAGAATTTTTTATTCCACTAAAGTGAATGATTTAAGCTCGGAAAGTAAATAATGTAGCACTAGAGGTAGTAAATACACTCTAGCGCTACTATCTAACTACTAATTGATCTTCAACAACTTACCATGGTATTTCTCACCATTTACTTCAAGTACATATGGAAAAAGTCCTTCAGTTGGAAGGTAATTGGCATCCAATTCCCAATACTGTAAACCTGCACTTCGCTCAGTGGTCTGGAAATACAACATTTTGCCATCCATTCCATAAATCGCGAGGCTAAGCGTCGCAGCTTCTTCTAGTTCAAAGGCTAGCCGGGTACTAGAGTGGAATGGATTGGGATAAACCTCAACCTTAGATATCCCCGAGCCTTGACGAGATTGCTCCAATTTAAACGGATTTGAAGCCGAGCTTCTCTCCTGACCAGTTTGGTAAGGAAGATGAGCATATCCCCCACCCTCTGGACAAGGAGGGCAATTGATCGTAATAAATTGGGTCTCGGAAATCCAGTTCTCACAATCACTTTGCACCGCTAAAGTCACTCGGTAGGTTATAGACCCCTGGCCACACCACAACTGCCATTCATGAGTGCCTGACCAATCATTATAAGCTTGTCCTAATTCTAGCGATCCCAATTGGTTATTTTGCCACTGCGAACTCACCCAACGACCATCACATTGCAGATTGGTACCAGCGATACACACTTGGATTAAATAGTTATCGTAGTTGGTACTTTGATTAACAAAAGGAATGGGGTCACCAAAACAGGCTTCCGTTGGCAAATAGAAACCAACGGTGGTTTCGCAGGGAGGTTCAACACATCCCGCGCCCCCATCGTAGCAGCCCGTAGCAGGTGGCGACAGTAGTCCATTGGGGCAAATAGCTCGTACCGTGTACGAAAGGCACTTGGAGGCAAAGCTTCCGGGAATCGTGTAAGAATTGGTCGGCGTATTAGTAGTAAAGGAGAAGTTGTCAAAAGAACAACCACATTCAGGATCTCCGATATTGATAAATACTTCGTATTCCACTGCTCCGGGGACTGGTTTCCAATGGAGGCTCCCCTCTCCGGTCAGGTCATCATACTGGCAATCTCTGAGGTTAGGAGCGCTCAATTCGCAGCTATCAAGGACTTCAATATTGACTAGATCGAGGTGAACGAAAGTAAAAAAGTACTCGGTATTTGCTGGCATCGGAATATTATTGGAGGGGCGAAACCACAGTTGATCGTAATCTTGGGTTAGGGTAATGGTTTGTTCTACCAATACCCAATCATTGAGCAGGAATGGCCCTTGGGGAGCGCCGCCATCAAGTATCATGGCATTAGCGGGTACAGCTGGAATAAGATAGCTGGTGGAACAGGGATCAGTGCTATTGGTGGCGGGCAGGGCTTGGGACAATAACATCCACTCCCAACGCTCTGCTTCTCCACGCATATAATAGCTGATTTGATAGGTTTTTCCAGCCTCAAAGTCGAAGTTGAGCGCTGCCGTTTCTCCCAATAATGCTCCGCTGGGATTATCGCAAAACTGTTGGTCTCGGTAAAAGGGAGCGATATTGAGGAAACGAATACCATCATAGGCTGTAATACCAGGGATGGGATAGACATCAGGTGTACCTGAAGGTGCGACCCATCCCGGAAAACAACTTCCTGACAAGGCATTTAATTCACTGGCGCAAAAGCCTTCAAAGCTTTGTGAAACTTGAGCCTGAGCAGAATAGGTAAACATACTCAGGCAGAGTAGTAAGGAAAAAAAGTACTTCGTTTTCATAGATAAATAGTTTTGGTGTAATAAAAAGTAGAGCTAGTTTTCGTTTAGCCTCACTAGCCCTACTTATCTGATTATTTAGTTTTCAATAGTTTACCATTGATGACCTGACCATTTACTTTAAGCAAAAAATGATATAAGCCTTCCGTTGGCATCCAATGCCCTGGAATAGTCCAAGTCTGAGCACCTGCCTCTAGATCGGATGTTTCGCGACGGAGTAGTTTGCCATCCAGTCCATATAGCTCTAGGCTAAGTGTGGCCGCTTTAGAAAGCTCAAAACGCAACTGAGTTTCAGCGTGGAAAGGATTAGGGACTACTTCTACAACAGTAGTATTGGAAGAAAGCAGCGATGGTTGATCGCCGTTGGCGAAGCTTCTTTCGGAGTGTTGTTCATTACCGGTTTCGAAGGGAGGAAGCATTTGTACATCTAAGTCTGGGCAAGGTGGGCAATTGACGGTGATAAACTGGGTTTCTGAAAGCCAACTACTACAGTCGTTCCGAACGGCAAGGGCTACGCGGTAGGTATAACCACATTCCATAATCCAATCCAAGCCTCCTGACCAATTGTTGTAAGTCTGAGCCAGATCAATGGTTCCTAATTCATTATTTTGCCAACCCGAATCGAGCCAAAAACCATCGCAGGTTCCATCTGCTCCCGCTCGACAGACCATGAGGAGATAGCTATTGTAGTTTGTACTTTGATTGACTAGAGTGATGGGGTCGCCAAAGCAAACGGCAACAGGAAGGTCAAAACCAACTTCGAGATCACAAGGAGGTTCAACACAAAAATCGTTATTATCATAACAACCAGAGGCGATTGGCGAAAGTTGCCCATCGGGACAAATTGCTTGCACCGTATAGGAAAAGCATTTAGTCACTATATTAGAAGGTAACTCTAACGAATTGGTCGGTGTAGTTTTCGTTTGGCTAAAAGGGCCAAATTCGCAGCCACAGGCGGAATCACCACCAAAAATATTCACTTCATATTCCACTGCATCGGGTACGGGGTCCCAATATAAAGTCCCTTCCGATGTTTCCGAATTATAAACACAATCATTGATAACAGGTGCTGTTTGAGAACAGGCCATAATTTCAATTTCCACCAAATCAATCTCAACGGTAGTCAAGCCATTGACGGGAGCATTGGGAGGAGGTGGAATATTATTCATCGGACGAAACCAAAGTTGTTCGAAGTCCGTGGTAGGAGTTATGGTTTGTTCGACTTGAATCCAATCGTTGAGGATAAATGGGCCTTGAGGGGCACCTCCTTCGAGGGCAACACTACCATTGGGAATGGGGGGTAAAAAGAAGCCGCTATGGCAACCGACTCCGGTACGTGCTTCATAGAGGGCATTGGGGACTAAAAACCAGCCCCAGTTTTCCGCTTGGCCTCGCATCCAATAGCGAATGGTATAGGTGGTCCCGGCTTGAAAATCAAAATTGAGTGCAGCGCTTTCCGCTAAAATTTCATCATTCGGATAATCACAGGCGCCCAGATAGTAGGCTTTAAAGTTGAGGCGTCGAAAACCATCGGGTGGAGGTACAAGGGCGAGAAAGATATCAGGAGTGCCAGAGGTGGCGATCCAATCCGGGTAACATCCCGTACCAAAGGGGTCGAACAGGTTGGCACAACCCATCTCAAAACTTTCACTATAAACCACTTGTTGGGCTGAGGAGCTAAAAATGCCTAGACCGAAGAATAGACAAAACACGTATTTCATTTTCATAGTTTGACAATTTTTGGTGTATCAATTTGAAATAC
>SPJL01009747.1_pt1 | contig 10721 bp, 7 predicted proteins | sample 3741751 | NCBI WGS metagenome assembly SPJL01 (sample SAMN10925998, study PRJNA522277) | cold seep metagenome | isolation source: Elba SIP-enriched marine methane seep metagenome, extraction at timepoint T3 | place: Italy: coast of Elba, Mediterranean Sea
AAACGGTTTTTTCAATGTCTAAAATTATTAGCACCGTCGGGCTTTTATTTTTTTTAACGCTCAGTGGTTCGTTCACTGCTTGTAAAGATACAAACTCCCGGCAAACCACATCGTCTGGCGCGGTGGATACTTTGGCTACTCCACCTCCTTCAAAAGTCGCGCCTACAAATCAATCCGTAGTTATCTATGCCTGGGTAGATCGGCTGAGAATTCGGACCGAGGCGGATACCAAAGCGGATATCGTAGCAGAGGTAGCGGAAGGTGCTGCCCTCGAATTTCTAGGAGAAAAGAGCGATTTTACGGAAAAAATCACCCTCAGGGGAACGCTTTTTAATGAGCCTTGGCTCAAGGTGCGTACTGCCTCGGGTAAAGAGGGTTGGGTATATGGCGGCGGCGTGAAATTTTACGCACCAGCGGTCGACCTCTCTCCTACACCTTATGATGACTGTTTTGCGCTCTTTGCAGAGGAACGCTGGGAGCGAGGGCAATCTTGTATGGAAAAGACGCATAAAAAGCAACTGAAAAAAGAAGCTCGGTGGGTAAAGGAAACGGAAAGTGAGGTAGATCTGCTCCTGCTCGATGGCCAGCGTAAAAGCTTTGCCAAGGGGAGCTTGGTCGATTCTATGCCTTATTCTTACGAATACCGTTATTATTTGCCCAAAATGGGTTTTCACGTGCTTAAGAAATATGGCTACGAATGGAGTGGCTTTATATTGGTCAATGATAAATCAGGCCGGGTTATCGATATTGCGGGTTATCCCAAGCCTAGTCCAGATTTCAAATACCTGGTTACGACCAATTTCGATTTGGTTGCTGGCTTTGAATTTAATGGTATCCAATTGTATGGATTTACAGAGGAAGGCTTTGTCCAATTGATGGACCAAGAGTTTTCTGATTATGGGCCACTAACGCCCATTTGGATTGATGAGAAAACCGTAGAAATCGTCTTTCGCCCTTCTGAAGACAACCCCGAAGACAAAGATAAACGCCTCCAACTCGTGCAGAGTACTAGCGTCGATTCCAGCGGTGTGGCTCGTTGGGATTTGTTGGATTAACTTTTTTTCGCAGGTTTTTCATTGATTTTTTTCTCTTCCTTTTTTTCTTGATCGGCACCGGGAGAGAAAATCATATCGGTACTTTGGTAACTCGTTCCAAAGGTAGCCGCGAGAATAATAACTTGCCGAGCGGCATCTACCAATTGATCCGGGGTGAGTTCGCGAAGGGGATGAGTGTAAACGGAAATGACGAAGCCTTCATACAAGGCGTATTTGGCATCAAGGGCCGAATGAAAATTAGCCTCCAACATTTTTACGTGGTGATCTGCTTCAATATCTTTTTCAGAAATGACCGGAGAAAAAATCCGCATTCGATTGGCCGCTTCGTCGGTGATCACCATCACCAGATGATCGCCAAAGGTAAATTGCCAAGCACCTAGGCCTCCTTCCAAACTTCCAAATTCCTCTTCGAGGATTTTTCCCATATTCTCATTGTCCATCTCTTGCCCTTGGGCTTGTGGAAACATTGCTCCTACCATAAATAGGATTAAAAAGACAAAACGCACCGACCTAACTTTCATCAACATTTGTTTTTGATTCCCTTTCAATATAACATATTTTCTTCATTGTCCATTGTCCTCCGTCAGACGAAGCACGATTCGCTTAATTTATCTATGCCAGCAGAAAACTTTTACTACACCAGGTTATCAGCGTAATTATTTCACCTTCAGTTCGATGGTCCTCTACTTGATTTAATAGCTGTTTTAAAACCAACGCTACCGTATTTTTTCTGACGCAAACCCACTTTTTTTATTTTTTTTCTTCCTGATTATCAATCAGTTAACCCCAAACACATTTCACAAATCCTAATTTATTTATGGAATTTCCTGAAAAATGCGTCTATGTATCGTCTTTTCCTAGTTCTAGAGGTTGGAAAAGGTGATTTTTTAACTACGACTAGAATTAGGCATTCTAGGTCTATTTCCATGAACCTCCTACGTCGGTTTGGGTGGCGGAGCCATGCTGTATAGTGGCTGCCGCAAAGGAGGGCCGTTGTGTCGGTACCTTGTGGGTGGGTCCCGGCCCAGTGGGCGAAATTTTGCCTATTCTCCAATTCCCTGCTTTTTTCGTCTAATATATAGATTTCAAAAAGGCCGCCTACTATTTGTAGACAGCCTCTTTTGTAAGCAATTATTTGTTATTAAACCTTAGCCATTTCGCTAAGGCTGCGCAATCACTACCCGCCGCGTAATACTCCGATCCCCCTGGGCCACCATCAAATAATAAGTACCAGCCGGATTATCCGACAAGTCGAGGGTATCGTTGAAACTTCCTGAAAAAGGCAGTAAGTCATTTTGATAAATCAAACGTCCTGTTCCTGAAAAAACTCGGACCGCTAAATCCCCCTCTTCCACTAAATCAAAACGGAGATTAAAAACACCCGTCGACGGATTAGGAAAAATATTAAGATCGTCGATTTGTAGGTTATTGATAATCGGCATATCAATACCACGCTCTTTTTTCATCGAAGCAGCCTCGGCCTCGCTCACCAGGTCCATCGTGACTTCCATATCCGCAATCTCAATCGGTTCCTTCTCTTCCAACAATTCCTCCAAGGCCTCATTCCGATCGGCAATCGCCTCCTGAGCCTCTTCTAATGCTTCTTCCACTTCTTCTGTTTCATCCTCCGTATTATGTTGATAAGTAGTCCCCTTGGTTTTGATCGGACGTTCATTCGTATACATTTGCCCATCGCGCACATAAGCGACCTTTATCATCTCGCCTCCTTTATTCAAAATATTGATGGCCGTAGATAAGTCGTGCCAATCGTAAACGACATTATCATTAATCGCAGTGATAATATCCCCATCTTCCATGGCCATTTCCTCTGCTGTCGAGTTATTGATGATGTTAACGCGGACACCTTCTTGCCCATTTGGCAATTTATTATGACTTGGTTTTACTCCCAGCAAAGGTTCATCAGACGAATCAGACCAACGATGTCCCGTACGAACGCGTTGGGTCAACTTAGCAGCACCTTCATATTCCTTCCCTTGCCGTACATACTTCACCTTCACTTCATCGCCGGGTTGATAAGCTTGTAAGAGACTCGTCAAATGATTATCGTCGTCGGTAGCTTGCTCGTTGATCGCGTATACATAATCAAAAGGTTGGAGTCCCAATTTTTCTGCAGCAGAACCGGGTAAGACTCGGGTAACGTAACTCCCGTAGGGATTATCGACCTTGATTTTCTTTGCCTTGGATTTGGAAACTCCATTGGAGTGAATGCCGAGATAGCCTCGTTTACTGCTATGATGTTGAGCAAAAGTGGTTTGGCTAAGACAAAGACTTAGTAAGAGTAGAAGAGTGGTAAATTTTTGCATGACGTTTTTTTTAGTTCGCCATACATACGGAACAAATCTGGATTTGGATTTTTAACGCTTCTTCATCCAAGCAATAATATCCCCCACGGATTTACCGGCTACATCAGCAGGCAGGTCGACCCGTTCGCCTTTATCCATATCAACACCGATGGCGGAAGAACCATCTCGATACTTAAAGACCAGCAAGTTATTATTGCGGGCGGAAGCAGGAATTCTGATACTGATGGGCAGTGGTTTTTCAAAAAGTGGGGTAAGTGAAATCGCATCTTTCTCCGCATCGTAATCAAAGTTAGAGTAGACCGCTTGGTATTGACCGGAGCCACGATCGATCACAAAGAGTTGATTCATAATACCGGTTTCGCGGTCCAAATATTCGGCGAGGGGTACTAATGGCTTGACTTGGCGTTTATCCGTGAGGTCAAAACCATAGGCACCAAAGTCGGTGGCATAGCCAAAGAGATAACGATCCCAGATAGTGAGGCCTTGGGGGAGTCCCGATGAGGCATCGGTGGCGCGGCGTTTACTGCGATACTCTGGAATCATGGGCATCAACATTTCGTTGCGTTGCAGATCGTAGCAATAAACAAAGTCCGTCCCTTGAGCACAAACTACTTTGTTCACCTCATCGTAGGTTTCGGGGTAAAGGTAGTAGGGATAATCCGGGCTTTTATTGATCGGCATTACATGATTACCAATCAGGTCGCAGGTAAGGGTATTGTAAACTTGAAAGCTCCGATAGCTCTCAGGATAGTCGTTATCATACATTTCGGCAGTATCTGCCACTACCACTAAGAGAACTTCTTTTTCAGCAATCCAAAACGATCCATCTTCCAGGGCCTTTCCAATTAACTCACAATCGTGTTTCTCCCGTACAGGTCGACTAGCGGGTGCAGCGGTGCTGGTGGTGTTTGAATTATCATTTGCTGCTGGCGTATTATTGGCATTAGTCGAAGTTTCCGTCGTACTCCCTCCCGAGGATTCACTGACCGATGCATTGCCAGTATCATCACAAGCCGTGTAAATCAAAAAGAACAGGAGACAATAAAGCAGGCGCTGAAGTTTCATAATACTGGATGGATGTAGTGAAGTAAAAGTCTTAAAATTTTGTTAATTTTTTCTTAACTACGAAAAATATCGTAGATCGAATTTGCAATTACGAAAGGATTCGTATATAATTGTATTACGAAATCATTCGTAGATCATTTTATCGCTAAATATATGAGTCACTCCAAATTTCAAAAGCCTACCGATGCTGAGCTGGAGATCCTCCAAGTGCTCTGGATGCATGGCCCCTCTTCGGTCCGGTTTGTCAACGATCAACTCAATTTTATCCGCGAGGTTGGTTATACGACTACTCTAAAGATGATGCAAATCATGGTAGGCAAAAAACTGGCCAATCGCAATACGGATTCTCGGACCCACATCTACGAGGCAAATGTAAGCGAAGCGGACACCCAAAGCAAGTTACTCGAAAACTTTCTGGACACGGCATTTCAAGGCTCCGCCATCAAATTGGTGATGCAAGCGCTTGGTAATCACCAGACCTCCCCTCAAGAACTGGAAGAAATCAAAGGCTTGATCGAAAAAATCGAGAATCAGAAAAAATAAGTTTGTGGAGCCTACCCCGCTCCTTCATTTTGCAAAGAATCACTCATGACTTTCATTCAAAACCTCATTTCAGACGAAATTATATATGCCCTGGGTTGGACCATGATCCACTCCCTCTGGCAAGGGATGCTGATTGCATTCCTATTGGCTTTTGGCCTCTTTTTCCTACAAAAACGCTCTTCCCGCCTCCGCTACGAGGTAGCTAGCTTGTCGCTTTTTCTAATCTTGATCAGTTCCATTTGTACTTTCATCTGGCTGTACGACAAAGTGGCCACCAGCCCTTTAAGCGCGATCCTGCTCTTTGGCAATAGCATTGGCGAGGGTGGTAACGTAGCAAATACCCCCGGCTTTTTTCAAGCCGCAACGCAGTATTTTAACCAACACCTTCCCCTCATCGTCACCGTATGGCTCACCGGGGTAGCCTTCTTCCTGCTCCGTCTGATGGGTGGATTGGCTTATATTCAACGGTTAAAATTTCAACACAATCGTCCGCTAGGAGATTACTGGCAGCAGAAGTTAAAGCAAATTACCGAGCGTTTGCCGCTCCAACGGCCCGTAAAATTACTGGAATCTAGCTTGATCAATGTACCGATGGTATTGGGTTATTTCAAACCCGTTATCCTCCTCCCTATTGGCGCAGTCAATAACCTTACGGTACAGGAAGTAGAAGCTATTCTTGCGCATGAGTTGGCCCATGTTCACCGCAATGATTACCTACTCAATATCATTTTATCTTTTATTGAAGTGCTATTCTACTATCATCCTGCGGTTTGGTTTATCTCTGCCAATATTCGCAATGAACGGGAAAACTGTGCGGATGATATCGCGGTACAGCTCTGTGGGAGTTCTCTAACCTATGCAAAAGCACTGGTCAGTTTACAGGAACTAGAGCCTAGTGTCCCTGCTTTTGCCATGCCCTTTTCGAGCTCTAAAAACCAATTACTAAATCGTATCCAACGTATTCTCCACCAGCCTCAGACTCGTTCTAATATCCGCGAACGGCTGCTCGCTACCGGAATGCTATTAATCGCACTTTTACTCCTTTCCGTCAGTACCGGAGAAGCGAATGATACCAAAACCAAATTGCGCGAATTTTTACCGCTGCCCTCTAAAAACCTACAACTCGATGTCGAAATCGATGATATGGAGCCTTTTCTTAGGGGGGTACGGGAAGTAAAAATAACCACGGCTACTATTCCTGTTCCCGATACCATTCCGCCTCATCGTACCACGAGAAGTAGTAGTCACCAAACCATCATCACGGATGATAAAGATGGCAAAAAGGTCGAAGTGGAACTCCGGGATGGAGAGATTACTAAACTAAAGGTTGATGGAAAAAAGATTCCTGCTTCCGACTATGCTCAATATGAGGAGATGGTCAATGAATTGCGGAATGATATTCCCAAGCCACCAGCTCCGCCCGTACCACCAGCGCCAGTTATGGCTCCTCGCTCCCCCAGGCCTAATGCTGCACCACTGCCGCCAGCACCTCCTAGCCCTCCGGGCGTAAGGGCGCCGTCTCCTCCGTCGCCACCAGCTCCACCTGCTCCACCCACGCCACGTTTTGATGGCGGAGTCAGCACCATCATCATCACTACAGATGAAGAGGGCAGCCAACAAGTCATCAATATCGATGGAGAAGGAACAGAGTCCATGGACATCAGTATCGACGATGATAAGGTTTACCTCAACGGAGAATTGCTGGAAGATGTAGACGAGATTTATGTGGTCGAAGGAGATGGGCACCAGTTTTCTTGGAGTGACAGAGAAGATTTCAACTGGGACGGTAAGGAATTTAAACTTTATGGACTTGATAACTTGGATTCCCTGATCAACTTAGGAGAAAGTGTTCACTTTGAATTTGTTGACGGTAGCGACTTCGAATTTGATATCAATGTAGAAGAATGGAATATAGAAGTAGAAGAAAGTATGGAGGAATTACAGGAAAGCCTTCGGGAGATGAAAGAAAAAGAACGGGAGTTGATGCATAAGTATAAACAAGAGGTTCGAGATGCGCAACGCGAGGAATTAAAAGAAAGACAGGAGGAAATGAGAGAGCAACGGATGGAGATGCAAAATCAAGTTCGGGAGCAGATGGAAGAACGGCGTGTTGAGATGCAGGAGTTGCGGGAAACGGCTCGTCAAAAATCAGTAGAGGCACGAGCGGAGATACACCGCATGAAAAAGGAAATCCGCGAGGCTCAAAAAATGGAGATGCAAGAATTGGAACAGCACCTCATCAAGGACGGTTTGATCAAAGAATCCGGAGACGATTTCACCCTTCACCTCGACAATAAAAAACTACGCGTAAACGGCAAACGCCAATCCGCAGAACTACACAAGAAGTATGTTGAAATATTTCGTAAAAAGGCCGATGCCGGTCACGACTTCAACATCAATATCAATCGTAAAAATTAATCAATCATAAAAAGCCACTACCAATGAAAAGAACTCCCTATTACATTTATGCACTTCTAGCACTTTTTGTGCTTAGCGTGGCCCCCGTTCAAGCCCAAAAAATTGACGTAGAAACGGAAGACGGTAAAGTCACTATCGTCACCAAAACAATTGACGAAAATGGAGATGAGGTCGTCAAAGTCATTGAAAGAAAAACAAACGACGCCTCTGGTTCCGATTCTGATATTACCATCATCAGAGGTGGAGAAGAGGGTGTACACATCGATATTGATGACGACGAATTACAGAACCTGAATATCAATGTTGACGTCAACGATGGTCATAAAAGGATCCGGGTAACCGGCCAAGACAAAGAGGGCAATGATGTAGATTTTGAATGGGAAGGCAACGGAGATTTACCTGATGATGTTCGCCAGCAATTAGAAAATCTCAACATCCACCACCTTGGTGATGATGGTAAATCTGGCGCCTATTTTTTCCAATGCGACGATCGTCCATTCCTCGGCGTAGTGATGAACCAAAAAGTTACTCATGAGGAAACTGATGAAGGAACTAAAAACAACACCAGCTTCGTCGTAGAACGAGTAGTTTCTGGCAGTGCCGCCGAGGCCGCCGGTCTACAATCTGGCGACATCATCACCGCTGTGGATGGACAATCGGTCAGTACTATTCAGGATCTAAAGCAAGAGCTTGACAAACATAAGGTCGGCGATAATGTGGCCTTGGCCTATCTTCGCGGAGAGCAAGAACAAGTCACTCAAGCAACGCTTAAAAGCCAGGAAAGAGGTTCGTCCGTCGGACGCAAATACCGTTTCCACCAGTGGGGTGACCAAGAAGAGGATTTCAACTTTGATGTCAAAGGACAAGATTTTGACTTTGATTTTGATTTCGATTTTGACGAGGACTTTGACTTCGATCACGGCTGTCGCCCCTTTATCGGTGTCAACCTCAATCTTCGCCACGGGGAAGACGCAACGCCTGGTGTACCCATCAGTAGTGTAATTCCCAATACTCCTGCTGCCGCCACCGATCTACAACGTGGAGATGTAATTGTTGAACTCGATGGAATTGCGGTAAGCAATCACCGCGAATTATTGAACGAAAGAAATAAGCACGAAGCAGGTGATGACTTTACCCTCACCGTTTTGCGTGATGGCCAGCGTCGTACTGTTTCTTCTACCTTCCCTGCTTGCGATGAAAATTCAAAAGTTGGCAAACGCCATACTAAGGTAATTATCATCAAAAAGAATAAAGACGAGCTTAAAGAAGAAGCTCCGGCGGAGGAAAATATCGTTCCTGAAAACCTCAACCCTGAGGTAGTGCCCGAGTCGATGTTAAACCTTAGCAATTTCCGTGCTTTCCCTAATCCTTCTCAGGATCAAGTTACCATTCGCTTTGAGGCTCCTTCTAGCCCCATCGCAGTAAAAGTAACGGACATTAGTGGAAAGGAAATTTTTAGCGAGGCGATCACCAGTTTTGATGGTTTGTACAATCGTCAAGTTGACTTGAGCAATGCTCCAGAAGGAACTTTATTCTTGAGTATCCAACAAGATGGACAAGTGTTTACCGATAAAATCTTTAAAGGTAATCTGCGTCCTTAGGTAAAAAAACCTGTATCGTAAATTTCAATGTCATACATTCCGCAACGGCTGCTTGCTTAGACGCAAGCGGCCGTTTTTTTATCTAAATCTATGTAGTGAGCGGAGGAATTTACTCTAGCTCAAAGTAGATGATATCACATTTCGAAAGGTCGGCATTGAGGATAACCTTTTGGGTGCGCTGCCCATCGGAGATGACAATGGCCGCAGTATTGGGGGGTTCGCGACCCAGATTTTTAGCATAAAACAAAAGGTAATTATCCGTCAAGCCCGGATCGTACACGATGGGAATTTGGTGAGGCTCCGCACTGAGTTCGTATTTCTTCAAAATCCATTCCCCATTGTAATTGAGCGAAATGATATCGCCATCAATCCGTTTGTGGTCGTAGACTTCGATGGTAAAATTGGGTTCGGCAATTTTAATCCGCCGGCCTTCCCCAATCGCCCGTCGTGTCACCTGCTCTGGCCGAGCTTGAGGCCGATCCAAAGTCAACTCTTTTTCCAAGGGCGCCACATAGCGAATAAAGCCTTTTTTACTTCCAATCCGGGCGTAAGCCAATTCGCATTTAAAATCACGGGCTTCATCAAACTGTGGCCGAATCGCGATGCTACCATCAATCCAGATATAACCATATTTCCCATCAATCTTTACACAGGCCAACTCTTCAGAAAAACTTCGCGCCTCTTGATATTTTGGTTCAATGACAAATTTTCCCTCTAGGTTGATATATCCCCACAAGCCATTAGATTTTACCCGGGCCAATTCATTATTAAAGTTAGACGCCTGGTCGTATTCCAAAGGGATCACCACCTGCCCCTGCGTATCAATAAAGCCAAATTTACCATTGTTTTCTACCCGGGCCAGTCCCTCGCGAAAGCTATGCGCCGCATCAAAACGCGGAGGAATCACAAAGTTTCCTTTCCGATCCACGTAACCCCATTTGTTGCCCAATTTCACACAAGACAGACCATCGGAGAAATTATTGGCACTATCATAACGCGGCGAAATAACGTAGCTTCCGCTACGGTCAATAATTCCATACAAACCATCAATCTTAACTGCTGCCAGTCCGTCGACGAATACATTGGCAAATTCGTATTTATTGGGAATAACAAATTGGCCTTGGCGATCCACATAACCCCATTTACCCCTCACCTTTACATTGGCCAGCCCTTCGCGGAAGAAGCCTGTATTTTCAAATTGGGGTTGGATTTCAAACTGGCCTTGGCGGTTGATAAAACCAACGGTTGAGCTGCTATTATCCGCGGTGAGAAAGCCTGCGGGAGCCCAACTTTCGGCAAAACCATCGATCACATTATATTGCAGTCGAATATGTACCCGCCCGGTGGTATCAATATAGCCTTTGATCCGCCCTTTGGCGGCAATGGCGAGGTTGTCGGTAAAATCGCTAACGCGAGAAAAATGGCTGGTTTCAAAGGCCCAGCGGTAGTGATCTTGGGCCTGGAGAGGGGAATAGAGGCCTAATACTATTAGGAATAGCCAAATTGGTTTCATAATGTTCATGGTTTGTGCTTGCAAAGATAAAGGCATTTGTACTAAAATGCAGTACCGCACGAAAATTCCTTACCTTGGGTTTAATAAAGGGGTTGTTTGTTCTTTTAAAAGTGTCGTTGGGAGAAAAATATTTTTGACCTTACTTTTTTTCACAATTTTGGAAGTACATGAATAAACGCGTCCTCTGGCATATTGGTTTTTG
>SPJL01017538.1_pt1 | contig 10721 bp, 13 predicted proteins | sample 3741751 | NCBI WGS metagenome assembly SPJL01 (sample SAMN10925998, study PRJNA522277) | cold seep metagenome | isolation source: Elba SIP-enriched marine methane seep metagenome, extraction at timepoint T3 | place: Italy: coast of Elba, Mediterranean Sea
AGCATGGAAGCCGGTACCGAAGGCCCCTGTTGAGCCAACGGTTGACGCAGACGGCGACGTCATTATGGGAGAGGCGGATGGCGCGACATAAATCTGTATTCACACAAAGGGAATGCCACGCAGCACTGCTGGGAGGGCGTCCTCCGACGCGGCCCCTGGCATAGGCACATGGTCGTCTGAAAGGAAGACGTCCAGTTGCTTCTCGTTCACCATGTCCCACAGCATGCCACCCCGAATGATGGTCTTTGTCTTCTCTGGGATGTAGGAACCGCGCTTCTCGGCATCCTTGAAAAGCATCTCTGTGTAAACGGTTGCGTAGTTTCGCTTCCGGCTGATGTCCTCGACCATCTTACAAACCTGGGTGCAGGCCTGGTAGGTGGTAAGCTGGTCCTCGACATTGAGCAACACAAAATGTCGAAACGCATTCATGTACTGCTCGCCGTAGCTGGTGGGTGCCTTCACACCACACATGGTCATAATGGCCGCGGGGATCTTGTCCGCCAACTCGTTGTACAGTGCTTGGGACTGCTTCTTCAGCTGGTCCTCGGACCCACTGGTCTGTGAGAATGCGCGCTTGACCATCGTGCCCGTGCCCAAAGCAAATGCTGGCTACCCGTAGGTCACGCGAAACACGGCCGTCCAATCGACCAGCTGGCCAGATCCCCATCCATCACACCATACGGGGCGTCCACTGTGGTCCGTGATCGTGATCTGCTTCTGGCCCTCTGGATCCGTAAATATCCCAGCCTGTCGCTGTGCATCTGTCCGTGCCTCCCAGGAAATGGACGGGTTCGTAGGCGGGCGAGCTGCATTGGGTGGCCAGTACACCCATGATGGGCGAACAGGAACAACAAAGGCGGCATTGACGCCCCCCGTGCCTCCCTGTGCAATGGACCGCACGCTGTTCGCACATCCACTGACACTGATGTAGAGATTCTTGGCATAGGGCCCAAGATCCATGGGAAGTGGAAAGAGCGATGTGCTCAGAAACTGTGTGCGCTTCCCAAAGGGTAACCCCATCATGCGGTAGACATGATTCACGGGGTCGGATGGATCCACGTCCCTCAAATCGAATGTGATGGGCCAGATGGTGGAGTCGATTTCCAGTTGGCGCTGCACACTTCCACCAAATCCTGTGGCGAGGCTGAAGGTGACCCCGGCGGGTACCAACTGGTTGAGAGCATTCCTGAACTGTTCTGGTGTAAAGTCCACGATGCGTTCTTGTTGTGCAGCTGCATTGGCGACATCGGGGAACACAAAGGATTCTGGTACGAGACCACTGGTGTAATTCACCACCATCTCTACGGGTTCACTCTCGTTCTTGAATGGGATTGGGGAGAGCCAGTTGCTGCACGTGAAGCTGATGAGCTCCAACGAACCCTGTCCACACCCCATGCCTGCAGTGGGCATTTGGATCTTGAAGTTGCCTGGATTGGATACGCCGCGGTCCTGTGCACGAAGACAGCTGTTCACAACCACCGTTGTCTCTTGTGGGGATAATATGCCGTCGTCATCAGCAGCGCGAACGTCTACGGTGCGCCGCGGTCGCTTTCGCGCCATCCTGCGTGACATGGCTGCTAACAAGTGATGCTTTACTGGTCAATTACAAGGTGAACTCGGTTGTCATCGGTGCCCAGGACACCCTTCACCGTCAAAATGGCAAGCGTCACAGCCACAGTTGCGCCAGCCACAATGATACCGAACGTCTGAAGCGACATCGGTTCGTCGTCCAGGTTTGTCTCTGTAACGAGTGGCAGTGTACGATTGAACGTGTAGCGCATAGGGCCATCCGCTTCGGCTGCCACCACCGTGTCCTGGTCTGTTGACCACAGGACCCATCCAGCTCCTATGAGCTGCTTCTTGTTCCATATCCTCACCTGTACATCGGGCACAAGAACGCGGGCCTGTTTCACTCTGTCCACAATAACAGGTCCGGCGAGGTCCAGGTCATCCAGGTAAAGTATGCCTGTGGCGGATACCTGTCCCTCCATGAGCCCATCTTCCGATGGAACGATGTATCCCTCCTCTGGCTCAATGTTGGTGTGGTCAGTCACGGAAGAATCTTCAGTGGCAAAAGCGTCCTCGGATGGCCCGTCATGTAGAATGGCCACACTGATGTTGTTGGAAGCGGTGTAGGACTCCTCTGACCCCAGTTGATAGAGTAGCTGTAGCTCGGTGAAGACGTCATCTGCCGTGCCTAGGCGCACTTGGATGCGACCACCGCGCGAAATTCTATACACAAAGGGTCCAATGTTAGCGTGATACACGACCACGCCGTCAGATGCCTCCAAACTCATGGCGACACCATCGGTCCCAATCAGCACATCCGAGTAGACGTAGATGGCGTCCTGGCCACTGGTAACGGCCGATGACCTGATGTCCAGTGGTACCCTTCTTCCCCAGCACAGGGTATAGCCATCGTTGTAGTACTTGGATATCGATTGGGGTCGGTAGAAGGATTCAGTCGATGCCTCGGTTTCCGGGACGTTCACCGTGAGCAATGCATGTGGCTGATACCCAAGAAGCAGTGCAGACAGAAACTCGTAGTAGGCCAATGCATCCTGTGACGAGCCAGATGTACGTGCAGCCAAGTCCACGTAGCGCGACAGTATGTCGTCTGTGAGAGGAAGCTGCCCCGAGGTGGCCAGCACTACTATGGAGGTGTCGTTCTGCGTGGGAAATGTGTTGGAAACAGTTGCATCTTCGACGGATGCTGCCACCTCATCAACGGCCGCATCCAATGCATCATCAAAGGCGGAGAATGCATTGTTCATCTGGTACTGCGGCGGCCTACTTGCTGGATGCAGTTACGTGCACTTTGCTTCCGCTCGCCCCCGCAGCCGCACCCACACCCCTTCTTGCTGGTAGATTGTGTTGCGCCCATGCGGCAAGGCGTGGAAGCGAATGTCCTTTACTTCATCACCCTGACCGTGGTCAGTCACGGCTACTTGAAGAGGTTGCCAAACACAGGGCCGCTGCCGGGTAGCTCGTAGCCGGATGACGCTGCGGCAGTCCCTGAGCGAATGTTCTCGCCACGCTTGGTAACGCCTCCGCTGGAAGTGACGGACCTGTAGACAATCTCCTTCTTGCACTTCCTGGTGGTCTTCTTCTTCTTGCCCTTCGCCCTCTTCTTGCGGCCACCGCTCGCCTTAGCCTTCGTGTAACTCCTTGACCCACAGCGGGTAGACTTCGGCCCCTTGCTCGGGTTCACCCTCGAACCGGCCTTGAACTTGATGGGGGCCAAACCACGCTCGCGTCGATGCCTGTTGCGGCACGCATTGGCCTTGCGGATGGCAGCTATCTGGTCTGCCGTTGCCATGGCCAAATACAAATGAAAGAAGTACTTTATGAAACTGAAAGGGGTTCATCTTTGATCTTCTCCAGCCAGTCTGGACATTCCTTTTGCACCATGGCAAGGAGGTTGCGGTCAAGCAAACGGGCCACCGAGACTGCCAACCGGTTGCCCTTAAACTTTGACGCCCCTATCATGAGGTCTGTCGAACGCGCGACAGCAAGTCCAATGCAAAAGACCAGGATGTCCCAGTCGTCGTCGGGGATGCGAAGAAGCTTCAGTAGGGCTTCTGCACTGTGCCCGCACGCAATTTGCATGAAGATAGGCACAATGGCCGCCACAATACCCCCTGCTTCCATCAATGCTGTGCCATAGGGCTGTCTCTGCGGGGCCTTGTCGTGTATCCTCGCCCAGTGAATGAGCTGTACCAAAATACGCTTCGCTGGGCTTGATTCCAGTTCGTGTACGCGCTCTGCGAGGATAGCATGGGCGGTCATGCTGGCGGCGCGCGAAGCAAATGACCATTTGCTTTTGTCGCCCGCGGTACGAGATGGCACAGGAGGGGGGCTGCCAATCCATTTTGAGGGCTACCAAAAAGGCATGTGGTGGGCGTGTTCGCGAAGGAGAGACGCGTTGTCACAAACATCGTGTCTACGGGCGCGCAGCTGGGGGTATCAAGAAGAAGAGTCCGGCGCGGGTTACCATCGATGACCCACCACCAGAGGCATCTACCGCGTCACTGCCTGACCCACCCCCGGTACCCGACATTCTCCCACTTCCTGAGAAGAGCCAACCCTTTGCACGCCTCGCCGAATCACAGCTTGTGGAAAACAATGAGCGTGACGTCAGCGCGTTCTTGGACCCCTCCGGTGCATCACCAGATACAGCCGATGCCTCGGGTACCGTGGCACCCGAAGATGCAGAAGAAGACGACGACCTGGAGGGCGACATCGAGAGTACGAAAGCCCTCTTTGAGATTGCCTTTTACGGCATGTCCAATGCCATCGAGAACTCGAGCAGGCGGATGAAGGGACTGAGCCAGGCTTTGTACAAGGACAAGGCTATTGACAATGGTATGCGACAACTGGCCAAGAAGTATGCCAAGCCCATGGCCCGCTACAGTGGACCCGGTATTGTACTGGCACTGGCGTCGGCACGGTGTGGCCTTGCAGTCTACGAGACCAATCGACGCAAGGAGATGTTGGCCGCTACACTACAGCCAGACACGGTCACCGTCAGCGAGGGTGCTGATGTCGAGGAGGCATAGAGCAATACAATGCCATTCGTTTCTTAGACTGGCCGCAGCAGAGACCATATGGAGGGATCCTATTTGAAGCCGTTTGAGCGGAAGGACTCCTCGAGTCCCTATCCCGTCAGCGCTGGCGCTGTCGTTACCACACCCGCTGCTCGCATCAGTCGTCAGAAGCGCACTGTCTACAAGAAGAAGACTGCCACAACCAACCCGACGCGTGCCTTCCAGGTGGAGGATGCCATCTGTGACTATGATGTGCTCACCTCTGGCATCCACACCATGTGCCAGGTGTTCCTTGTCATGGAGATCACCAATGACAGTGCCGCCCTTGATGGCCGCCTGCCGCCCAACCCCGCATTCCTTTTCAGCTACATTGACGAGAAGCCGGATGGCTCCAACATGGAGAACCGCATGTACCCCGTGGAGATGTACCTCGACCTGCTGCAGTACACCCCACTGGAGCAGGCCAAGATGATTTCATCTGTCCTGGGCATGCGAGAAGGATTTGAGCCCAACGTGGCCGTGGGTGCCCCCGTTGCCGGTGCTCCTCCCTATGAGAACTTCCCTCCCATCACCTACGACGAGCCTGGTGCGGCCGCGGGTGCCGCCATTGACTTGGGGCCTGCTCATCGCGCCCTCACTGCAGGAAGCACGGACACGGTCGTGCTGCCCATGCCCGGTGCCATGGCAAACAAGGACATCTTTGTGGCTGGCCTCGACACTGCTCCTCGGTACACACTGTCGTTCCAAAACGCTCCGCTCAGCAACTGTCCTGTGGTGGGCTGTGATGCCCTGAACGGTACAACCGGTGGTGCGGGCATTCCTCAGATCTCTCTTTCGAACCACTACATGATCATCAAGGGAGAGATCTACTCCGATGCGGTCTTCCAGCGCATCAAGGCAGGTCTCCAGAACAGCATGCCTGTCATGCGCACCACCTCCTGGGCTCGCCAGATTCTTCCGTTCAACAGCCCTGTCGGTGGCGTGGAGTCGGCAGACCTTCAGTTGACTGGCCTCACAGGCCAGTGTGCGTCCCTGGATATCGTTCACAACTTTGCAACCTCCGATGCTACCACCCGCCACAACGCCTGGTCCAGTGGCTGGGGGTGCACCAGTCCCGGGTCCACTCTCACCAACGTGCCTGCATGGCAGCCCATCGACAGCCAGCAGCTGAACCTCCCCTCGGGCGATCCCTACAACTACCACCAAGAAGAGCAGTTTGTCCAGCTTCTGAAGAACTGGGACCCCCAGCGCGCCATCCCCAAGGGCGTGTTCGATGCCAACAAGAACTACGTCAAGTACAACTTCTCCTCCAACATCGAGTCCACCGTGCGCCAAGGAGCGAAGCATGGTCACATCGACCTCGGCGTTTCAGGCAAGGTTTACAGCTACCGCTTCAAGCCATCTGCCTCCATTGGCGCCCTCTATGCTGGCCAGGGAGAGACCTACCCCCCACTCAACGTGACGGTGTACGCCCGCATGTACAGCGAGCTGTCGGTGCGCGATGGCACGCTCAAGCTCACGAAGCTGAACCCCAAGAACGAGGACTATGCGTGAGTCCAAATGGAACCATTTGATTGTGTCACTTGCAGCGAGACAGCATGGCGCTTAGCGGGGTCCCCAAGCCCCTTTTGAACGCTCTGGTGACCTCTAGCGTCGATTACCTTGGCTTTGAGGGCGCGACTGCCCAACCCATTGTCATGGACGGCCTGACGGCCGGTGCGTCTGCGGCCATTTCCGAGGAGGTTACCGGTGGCGTGGTCAGCTGGATCAATGGCATGTGGACTGTGCCCTCCTTTGTTGCCAGCAATGCCACCAGCCTCACTGGTGCCGGTATCTACACACTGATTCAGCGATGGCTGCTCTTCAGCTCACCCGCTGGCGGGCCGGATGGCCTCGGCAATGCGCTCACGCTCTTTGTCAAGTACTGGGGTGAGGATTTCGTTGCCAAGTACCTCAAGTACGGGTCCATTGGCCTTGACTTGGGGGAGGATGGCGTGGCTGATCTGGTTGCTGCACAAGACCCGCTCCTTGAGTGAGCGGAGAACCCATTTGATTCCTGCCCCATGGAGGAGCAAGACCAGGGGCGTGCCCCGCGACTACGGGCGCGTATTTTTGGAGAGGCTGATGATGCACGCGAAGTGCGACCATTGTACGCCATCCCGCGGCGGGTGAAGCGTGATATGCACATCGGTGCGGCCTTCAACATTGTCTATGTCATTGCAAGCCTCGCCATTCTGCTCGGGGTTACTGCATTCTACGTGTACTCCATCATTCAGACCGGTGAGGTGCCACAGTACCTTGAAATCGGTGCACTGCTGCTTGCCATCAAGTCACCGTTTGAGGGTCTCGGCCTTCGCGTAAAGGAGGCCAGAATTGCTCGCAAGAACAAGACAAACGAAGACATTGCCTAATACAGTATTGCTACATATGGATATTTACCTAAAGAGGCAGTGAACGCATTAGGCAATCTCGGTGCACGACTACCAGGCTGGTCCTGGCCCCTCTCCATTCTATATCAGAACCGACCACGATGCCGCTCACAACCGAAGAACGCCTCAGGATTCAGATTGATGCCCTCCGCAAGACCAACAGTGAGCTACAGGAGCGGTGCAAGTTCCTCAGCAAGGAGCGCAAGAAGCGCCCCGGCTCTCTCCCCGTGGCCAACCTGAAGAAGTTTCAGGCGAACTTCGAGTTCCAAGACACCCCTGAGCTCATCAACGCTATCCCATTCGACCGTCTCCAAGAAGTTGTGGAGGGAGCAGCAAGTTCCCGATTGGATGGCTACGTGGTCTGTGGCAGTGGCGTCAAGCCCTCTGACATCAACATGAAGGTCGCCTTCGAGACCGTTGGTGTCGTCGAGACAGGAGACATCTACGGCCGGCCTCACCGCCACACCGTACTGGTGTTCTCCTGGGATCACCAGGATCGCTACCCCAACCCCCGCCTCGCTTTGCTCAGGAACGACGACAGGAACTTCAAGGACCTGATGAAGGAGTTCATCCTCGAGGCTTCCAAGGGCGTTGACGAGGAGGCCGATCTCATCATGTCGCTGGAGACCAACGGCCTTCGCCAGAACTACAGCTACGTTCGCCTGGATCGCGTGGCCGAGTATGCAGACAAGAATGCTGAGCTTGAGAGTGTTGTGGTCATCGAGGAAGACAACACGTCCACACTCGAGATTGTGGACAGTGACTCTGAGCTGTCGGATCACGAGAAGCAGACGAGGAAGCGCAAGCGCGAGGCCCCTGTCACCAGGAAGAGCAAGCGTGCCCGCAAGTAGGGCCAAGGGCCAGCTTCAGCCATACCAATGAACATTTGTTTCTGGAGCAGGATGTCAAGCGCGCGGGCGTTTGCACTGTCGGTCAAGACCCAGAAGAGTCTACAGAGGAGGGGGATGTCTCCCCACAACCTCCCGGCCACGTTCGGCGACAACATCATTGTGTTCGTTGGCAAGACAGGTTCTGGCAAGGATGTAGCCCTTGATTATGTCCTCAAGACGATGCTGAGGAAGAAGAAGGCCAGTGTAGTGTCTTTCTGTGGCACTGCCGGCATCACCTCACCGATTCCACGGGCCACTTCACTTGTCGCTACAACGGAGTCTCTGCAGAACGCCATTGCGGTGCGCAAGGCAGAGCTTCGTCGTGGAGACAACATTCAAGACCAGATCTGGGTCCTGAACGACGTTACGGCGACGAACATCAACACGTCCAACAATTCCGGGCCACTGAGCACCCTCTGCACGGAATCACGCCATCTCCGCATCCGCATTGTCATCATGATGCAGTATCTGAACTGTCTCTCACAGGTGATTAAGAACCAAGCCAGTGTATTCGTTACCCTGCAGCCAACGCAGAGGACGAACGAGATTGTAGCATCTGAGCTCGGGTTCGACAAGGACACCGTCGAAGCAGCCACCGAACACGGCCGTCGTCGATTTCACCCGGTTGTGTACCCTACGAACAGCGGGGGAGTACCATTGTTTCTGAAACCGTTCCCCTACAAGAAGTAAGATGTTTGCCGCCGCCTATGCTACGGATAAGATCGTTATCCAACCATTGGGTACGCTTCTCTTTGGCGTTGGGCGAGCTACAAACGCCGTTGTCACCGAAGTGGTGGAGGACGTAGCAGCGCCAGTGGAGTGGACGGCGCGAAAGATCCGCGATTTGGTCTAAATACAAGTTTATTTGTCACTTGCACAGGCAGCATGGCGTCCAATACTGATGTAGCTGCCTTTTGGCGCCTGTTCGGTGGTGGGAGTCCCACGACGTCGCCACCTATTAACGACAGCGAGGAGATGACTACCTTCCTTGAAGAACGCAAGGCTCTAGTCGAGGGCAAGAAGGCGGCCAGACGCCTGGACCTGTTTATGGTCAATGCAAATGCCGCGGTTTCAAAAGCGTTGGCAGAATCCTTTGACGCACCTGGACAGGAGTTTACCATCCCAATCGCCGATACCAACACGAGCCTTCGTGCCTTCCGGATGAGCCGCAACAGACCGAACAATCTACCACCGGGACCCCCTGTTGGTTTGGGTGTAGACAATCTGCCAACTTCAGCGGAGATGGAGTCCTTTGGATTCTCGAGGCTTGTGCGGGGTACACTGACGTCAAAATATGTGGCGTCAGCTTACGCATCACAGTTTCTGGTGAGAGTCCATGGACGTGATGGGATGTACTTACCTGCAGCGGCCTACGTGATCGAAGTGGTGGACGAAGAAGGACAGTCACATTTCAGACGTGTGATGGCACTCTACGACAGCGAGCTCACTATCGCCGTTGCCATTCAAAAAGTGGACGAAGCGCCACCAGAGGCGGAATTGCTTACCGCGGCACGACTCATGAGCAACAGCCCCGTCATTAGCCAGAATGGCACGGCACAGTCAGTGAACGAGCGGTCAAGAAGCCAAGTCCGTGGACAGCGCGGGGCGCGCTCTCGATCCGTTGAACGCATTCCCAGGGCCAGTGGTGCCATTCGCAAGCGGTCGGCGTCGCTAAAGCGGAGACTGGTGATCGACGAGCAAGAAGAACGCCGGAAACAGGCTATGAGTGATGCACTGGCATCAGAAGTCAACGTGGTGGAGGAGGCACCTGGCCTGGCCGTTACATTCAAGTCTAAGCCCCTGGCTCCAAAAGTGGTCGCGACAGTGGCGGCCAATAGGAGAGCCATCGAAGACGTCATGGATCTCGAGGTAGAAGCTGAAGGAATGCAACCGGAAGCCGGACCAGCCGATGCTTCCATGGCCGAAGCTGTTCAGGCCGCCGCAGCTGCAGTGGACGGCGTCTCACAGGTCGTATCAGAAGGATTGGCACAGGGCGTCAGTGCCGTGAACAACCTTGCCGGGAAGGTGAAGTCAGCACAGACAACAGTGGAGCAGGGCGGTGCCGCCGTGAGAGAGGACATTGAGGAGCTGAGGAAGATTGTGATGGACACGGCACGTGCTCTGGGTGTTGTTCAGGAAGCACAGGCCGGTACGATGACAACGGCCGCTAGCATGGCCACGGTACACCGTAACCAACAGGCAATCGGCGCACTGGTAACATCCATCAACAAACAACAAGACAACCAGGCCAAGGCCATCATGGGAGCGGTGCAAATCATTCACGCAGAACTTCAAGCGGAGCGTCCCCTGCTTACCGAAACACAGCTGAAGGACCTCTTTCAAGGCGTGCGACAAGCCAGTCAAACGGAAGTGGCTATCGCAAATGAGGCATACGTGGCACTGAGGAAGCTGGCGGAATCCATTGCCGAAGAGGTGAACATCATGCGAGCCGAAGCGTCAAGACAGGGCAATCCAGAAGCAAACGCGCTGGCCATTGCGCAGCAAACGACGGCACTCGTTGAGAGCATCAACGCAAGGTCGTCTGAACAGATGAGGGCGGTGGGCAACATGCAGAGGTACCTTGAGGAGGCGGTAGGCATTGCTGCTGATCGGCATGCGGGCTTGGAGCGGATGCTCAAGGAGGCAGAAGCCCAGCGAGTACAAGAGGGTCTGGCGAATATGCAACGCCACGAGAACATTGCACGGCTGCTGGAGTCAAGACCCTGGGAAATTGACATGGAGGCATTTGCAGACCAGTTGATGAGAACACTTTCAGGCAACGAAGGATACGGCGGCGAACTGAACCTTATGGCGGAGAAGGTCAACGCACTCGACCGCCGTTACGGAGAGAGCAC
>SPJL01036628.1_pt1 | contig 10714 bp, 9 predicted proteins | sample 3741751 | NCBI WGS metagenome assembly SPJL01 (sample SAMN10925998, study PRJNA522277) | cold seep metagenome | isolation source: Elba SIP-enriched marine methane seep metagenome, extraction at timepoint T3 | place: Italy: coast of Elba, Mediterranean Sea
CACCGCGTCGAGGATCATGAAGTCGCCGACCGCGACGGGCACGCGGAGACCACTCGCGATCGTGTGCGGCTCCGCCGGCGACTCGGCGAAGCGCTCGCCGGCGTCGAACGCGTTGACGATCGGTGCGCAGCCGCTCCAAACTGTCTTCTGCCCCGCAATCCGGGCAATCCTTTGGCATTGGGGCCATATAGCCGCAATGGTGACATTCCAGCCGCCGCCCGAAACGGTGCTCAACCAGCCATGCCTGACAGTTGGGGCAGCCTATGCGATGTCCACAGCTTCGGCAGAGCGTCAGCGGTGCATAGCCCCGACGGTTCAGGAACAAAAGCGCCTGTTCGCCCCGGGCCAAGGTCTCTTCCACGGCCTGGCGCAAGGCCGGCGAAATCCAGCATTGACGCGGTGGCTTGTGTTCCCGCAGATCAATCAGGGTAATATCCGGCAGCTCTGCTGTGCCATGACGCGACGTCAGCTTCAGATGTCGGTAGCGCCCACCTTCCGCATTCGCCAAGGTCTCCAGACTGGGGGTGGCGCTGGCCAGAATGATGGGAATATCAGCCAGGCGCGCGCGGACCACCGCCATGTCCCGGGCATGATAGACGACGCCGTCCTCCTGCTTGAAGGAACTGTCATGTTCTTCATCCACCACGATCAGTCCCAAATCGGGGAAAGGCAGATGCAGGGCGGAGCGCGCACCGACCAGGACCTTCACATTCCCCTCCGCAACGCCTCGCCAGGTATTGCGGCGTTGTGTGGGGCTCAGATCCGAATGCCATTCCGCCGGCATAACACCGAATCGCTCTTCAAACCGTTCCAACCATTGCGCCGATAGGGCGATTTCAGGCAGCAGGACCATGACTTGCCGGCCCTGTTTCAGCGTTTCCGCTATTGCTTCGAAATAAACTTCGGTCTTGCCGGACCCGGTGATCCCGTCGAGGAGGGAAACGACAAACCCGGCCTCCCCCCGAAGGGCATCCGCGGCCTCTTCCTGTTCCACAGACAAAACAGGGCCGGGGCGCATAGGGTCGGGCTCCCGCCAGCGCAAACGTTCTTCGACCCGGACCGGCAGAAGCGCGCCCATGTCTGCCAGACCCTTCACAACACCGGTGCTGACCCCGGCTTCCCGCGCCAGATCGGACGCACCACGAGGTGGCCCATCCTCCAACAGCGCCAAAATCCGGTTTCTCGCCGCCGTTCTCTTCAAACCGGCAGGCAGCGTTTCGGCGCGGGCAAAAGCCGTGCGGGCCCGGGGCGGCTCCAGCGCCTTTGGAACGCTCATCGCCATGCGCAGGACTGCACCGGGGGCAGCGACACAGTAATCTGCGATCCATTCGACAAAGCGGCGGTTCATGGCCGGTAGGCGTGGCGCGATAAGCAATTGTTCGATGGGCTTCAGGCGGGAGGCAGCGACCGGTTCCCCTTCAGGCTTTTCCGGCTCATCCCAGACCACGCCAGTCCGCATCTGATTGCCAAGCGGCACGGAAACGAAGTCTCCCGGTTGCGGATCCATCCCTTCCGGCACGGCGTAATCATAGGCCCCTGCCAGTGGCAGCGGCAGCAAGACCTTGACCCGCCGGCCTTCCGGGAACAAAGAGGGCGTGTATTGCTCCGTAGCCATGGGGCGGGGTTACCTCAATCCTTAATCAAATTGCCTTACATCAAGGCAGCGGGCGGCGATTTTAAGATCGCCGAAACGCGAATCGGTCCATCATGAGTGGCCTCGCTGGGGCCAGTCAATCGCGGGAGACATCCAGTATGAAATTCTTTATCGACACAGCGGATCTGAATGAGATTCGCGACCTGGCCGCAACCGGCCTCGTCGATGGTGTAACAACGAACCCTTCATTGATCGCCAAGAATGGTGGTGACTTTATCGAAGTCATCAAGGAAATCTGCGGCATTGTTTCGGGCCCGGTCTCGGCGGAATGCGTCGCCACCGACCATGAAACCATGCTGAAGGAAGGCCTGTATCTGGCAAAGATCGCGGACAATATCGCGGTGAAAGTGCCGCTGACAGTTGATGGATTGAAGACCTGTAAGGCGCTCAGCGATGACGGCATCATGGTGAATGTGACGCTGTGCTTCTCTGCTGCACAGGCGCTGCTCGCCGCGAAAGCCGGCGCCGCCTTCATCTCCCCCTTCGTCGGGCGGCTTGATGATATCGGCCATGACGGCATGCAGCTGATCGCTGAAGTCGTGCAGATCTATTCGAATTACGAGTTTGATACAGAGGTGCTGGTCGCCTCGATCCGCAATCCGTTGCATGTGATCGATGCGGCGAAGATGGGGGCCGATGTTGCCACCATCCCGCCCAGCACATTGAAACAACTGTTCAAGCATCCGCTGACCGACAAAGGACTGGATGCCTTCCTGAAGGATTGGGCATCGACGGGTCAGACCATTCTCTAGGCAGTTTTCCCACCCACCAAAAAGGATTGAGGCGATGGCGCGACGCACGAAGAGTGACAAAGCTGAAGCAGGTGCAGAAGCAGTCATGGACATGCCGGGACCGAATGAAGACCAGGTATTGGACTTCCTGCGTGCCCATCCCTCCTTCCTGACGGACCATGCCAAGTCGTTGGAAGAGATCGATGCACCAGCGCGACCGCTGGGGATCGGTGTGTCAGACTTCCAGCAGGCGATGATTGCGCGGTTGCGCCATCAGGTCGAGGAAACGACAGAGGTTGCTCAAGAGCTGATCGATACCAGCCGGGATAACCTCAATAACCAGATGCGGGTTCATGAAGCGGTGCTGTCTCTTATGGACGCCACGTCTTTTGAGCAGTTCATCCATAACGTGACAGCCGATCTGGCCGTGATCCTAGATTTGGATGCGGTGGCGCTGTGTGTCGAGGGCAAGTTTGACGATTTCCCACTCGACAACGTAGCGGTTGTTCCGCAGGGCTTTGTTGAGCGCACAATGGGTGCCGGAAAAGAATGGCAATTGCGGGCTGATATCTCCGGTGATCCGGAAATCTACGAAGCCGCTGCCCCGTTGGTGCGGTCTCAAGCGCTGCACCGGCTCGACATTTCGCCGAAAGGCCCGGCAGCCATGATAGCTTTCGCCAGTCGAGAGCCGGAGAAATTCCATGCCGGCCAGGGCACCGATCTGTCGAGCTTCCTGACAAAGGTTGTGGCCCGTCTGATCGGGATGTGGCTCCGGCTGCCGGATTAGAATTTCGGCACGTTCAACGAAGGTTCCTTTGACAAGACACGCTCAAAGCCATGCCGATAATGCCGATGACGATCCTGTCTTCGGCACGGGCGATGTCGCGGCGGCCTATCGGGCGTTTCATACCTGGTTGGGGGATGAGCGCCGGTTAAGCCCGCGCACCCTGGACGGTTATGGCAAGGATCTGGCGCAGTTTCTGCGCTTTCTGTCCGGCCATCTGGGCGGGACCCCGACGCTGGATGATCTTGCCGGGTTGAAGGCAATGGATTTTCGGGCCTGGTTGGCGCGCCGACAGGGTGAGGGGATTTCCCGTGCCACCACGGCCCGCGCATTATCGGCGATCCGCACCTTCTTCAGTTGGCTGGCGCGGACTGGGCGGGCTGAGAATTCTGCGATCGGGGCCCTACGGACGCCAAAGGTCCCCCGCACCGTGCCCAAGCCCCTGAGTGAGGCTGATGCTCAACAAGCCTTAGAAACTGTTGGGGATTTTGCCACCGAGGATTGGATCGGGCTGCGGGATCGGGCCGTCCTTTATCTGCTTTACGGGGCCGGGCTACGGATTGGGGAGGCCGTGGCGCTTGATGTGAAAGATCTGCCCCGCGATGGCGCCTTGCGGGTGCTGGGCAAGGGTGGGAAGGAACGCATGGTTCCACTGCTCCCTCAGGTGGCCGAGGCGATTGAGGAGTATCTGCAGGCCTGCCCCTATGACACCAGCTCAACCACGCCGCTCTTTCGGGGTGCGCGGGGCGGTCGGATGAATGCGGATGCAGCACGGGCTGCGATGCGGACACTGCGGAAGGCTTTCGGCTTGCCGGAAACCGCCAGTCCCCATGCCTTGCGACACAGCTTTGCCACGCATTTACTGGGCGCCGGGGGGGATTTGCGGGCGATCCAGGAATTGCTGGGCCATGCCTCGCTATCCACCACGCAGCGCTATACCGATGTCGATAGTGCCCGGCTGATGGCACAGTACCGCAGCGCCCATCCCCGCGCGGCACAGCCCGGCCCAAAGCAACCTGGCCCAAAGCAACCTGGCCCGAAACAATCTGGCCCGAAACAACCTCACCCGAAGAAAAACAGCGCATGAGCAAACTCGACCTGGAAGCGCGGCTGCTCTATCGGGACAGTCTGATGCTGGTGATCGATAAACCGGCAGGCCTGCCCGTCCATGCGGGACCGGGCGGCGGCGATAATCTTGAAGCGCATTTTGACCAACTGAAATTCAGCCTGCCCAAGCCGCCGGCCCTCGCGCACCGGCTGGACCGGGATACCTCCGGCTGTCTGGTGCTGGGTCGACACAGGAAGGCGCTTTCCAAGCTTGGCCGGTTGTTTCAGGGCGGGAAGGTGGAGAAAGCCTATTGGGCCCTCACCGCCACGCGCCCGAAAAAGGATGAAGGCTATATCGATGCGCCCTTGAAAAAGGTGGGCGCCGGGCGTGGCTGGACGATGACGGTGGCTGATGACGGCCAGAAAGCCCGCACCCGCTATAAGGTGCTTGGCGAGGCAAACGGCCTCACCTGGATCGAAGCCTCCCCCCGCACCGGCAGAACCCACCAAATCCGCGTCCACCTCGCCCATCTCGGTTGCCCGATTATCGGCGATCCGCAATATGGCGGCCCCAAAGCCCCGGACGGCGGCAGTCTGTTCCTGCATGCCCGCGCTATAGAATTGCCACTTTATCCGTCGCGAGATGCGGTGCGGGTAGAAGCAGAGGCACCAGACCGGATGTTGAGGATGGTGGGACGATTTGATGCCATCAATTCAGATTAAGACATTCCCACGCACTGACTTTCTCTGCTTACCAGCTCCGGCTTTTGGTTCGTTGGCTGGATTAGCCTTATCGCCTATCTGAGGCAGCACCCTTAGAGCCCATCGACGCAAGCCTGCGAGGGCGTCTTGAAGGAGACCGTCGCTTCTTGTTTTCTATCTGTAATCCGTCAGCCATTGTTGCCGCGTTATACGATACCCGGGATACGCCCCCCCATAAGCGCGGCGCAGGCCTTCATAGGTCAAGCCACTCTTCTTGAGCATATTTCCAGATGCCGTGTTCTTCGGATCAATGATGCCTACGATGTCTTCGATAGCCGTTTCTTCGAAGACAAAGCGAAGCAGCCTCTGGCAGGTCTCTGTTGCATGCCCACGGCCCCAGGCGGATCGCTTGAGCAAGGCACCGATTTCTATCTCGGCATCTGGCAATGAATCTCCTTGGACAAGATCCCAATCCGTGTCGTCTAGCGCTATGGGCAAGGGCAGCAGGGCGGTGCCGCCGAGTTTTTCGCCAGTCATCCGATCAAGGATGCACCAAATACCAATCGCACCTTCCGCACAGCGCCGAACATACTTTGGCATGTTCATCGCGACCTCTTCCGGTGTTTCCAATGGACCGACATAACGCATGACTTCTGGATCGGTCGATAACGCAACCTGAAACCCTTCATCCGCCATTTCGAGAGGCCTTAGGATAAGTCGGTCGGTCTGCAGGGTTAGATCCATGGGCTTATGGGGGCGTTATCTACACAATGGTCAACACGGCCCTTAATACCCTCTGTCCACATCAAAACGCCCCTCCGGCATCTCTCCTGCTTCGAGATTTAGAAGATTGGCGACAATCTTTGGGGCTCCCGTCCTGATGCGGGTGGTGCTGGCGATATGGGGGGTAACCGTGACTTTCGGATGGGTCCAGTAAGGATTCTCTTTCGGCAGGGGTTCGGTGCGAAAGACATCCAGGACTGCGCCAGCGAGGTGACCGCTGTCCAGCGCCGCCAACAACGCTGCGTCATCGACATGTTCACCGCGCGCGACATTAATCACCCAGGCCCCTTTCGGCATCCGAGCGAAGGTCTCAGCATTGAGGATATTCGCCGTCTCCGGTGTGGAGGGGAGGAGGTTCACCACAATCTCACTTTCCGCCAGGACCGCATTCAGCCCCTCCGCCCCATGTCGGCAATCAATCCCGTCGATGGTCTTGGCAGAGCGGGACCAACCCATGACCTTGAAGCCGTTGAGGGCCAGAGCCTTTCCGCAGACCGAGCCCAAGACGCCGAGACCGAGCATCCCGACCGTCCGTTGATCGGTCAGCGGTTCCATACCGTAGTCGCCGCGAATATGGTCGTCCCAATGGCTCACCTGTTGTTGGCGGGTGAAGTCCGGCAGCTGCAGATGCGTAGCCAGAACCTGAGCCAGCACGAATTCCCGCATCCCGGCGGTCATGCCGTCTTCCACCATGCGGATCAGCGGCAGATGTGCCGGCCAGTCCGGGTCGATGGTCACATGATCCACCCCGGCCCATAGGCTCAAGGTTGCCTTCAGATTGGGGAAGCCGGCCAGCACACCGGGCGGTGGCTTCGCAACAATGGCATAGGCGACCCGCGCTGGGTCAGAGATATTCGGCCAGATTTCCAGCGGGATCGGAAATTCCAGTGCCTTCAGGGCTGCCGCCCAGGCATCTGCCGAATCTGAGGTACTGATAAGCGCGGCTACAGGGGAAGTATCATTACTCACGGTTCAATCCTTACACGATAACTCAAAACGGTTTTTCCACCGGCCGGAACCTTGATCTTCCACAGGCCGGAGCGAGGGCGACGATCTGCCGGGTCGATGCTGGCGTTGATGATCTTCCAGTCGCCGGAGAAACGTTCCCGCAACTCCACTGTCACGGCGCGGTCCCGCGCGTTATGGAAGGTGATCTCATGCGCTGTTTCGAAGGGCAGGCCCCGATTACGACGCTGATTGTCATCCGGGTCCTGACGGAAATAGGTCATGCGGCGTTCGACCGTAACATCAAAGGCCTGACCGAGTGGTAGATCCACCGTCTCCCCAACCGCCTTATGGCCAATACGGGCTTCCCCCAGAACGACACGGGGGCTGTCTTCATCATCCGACGGCAAGGCGCCGAAGACGCGAACCAACCCCGCCGGTAGAGGACGCGCAAGCGGCCCATCGGCAGTATTTTCGAAACGAAGTGATACCATGGGGCGCTGGCGTTCGGCGCCTTCCGCCGTGCGGCCCGCCCAACCATCGCCGCGACCTTGCAGCTTGTAGCGTTTTTCCACCGGCAGGCTTGTCGGCTGGAACAAGGCACGCCGCACGGTGGCGGAGGCTGGAACATCCAGTGCTGAATTCAGGTCATAGACATGCAGATCGCCCAATGCGGCTTCGACCGGCGCGGCGGGGGCACCAGAGGACATGGTTCGGGAGACAGCCATTTCCATCATCACCGCCTGCTGCTTGCGAACCTGCGGGCGCGGCAGGGCCGCGCGGTTGACGGAGCCGGCAACCAGCCGCGTCGTCGCATTCGGGAAACTGCGGTCCAGCCCATTGGCGATGGCATAGCGACCATCCAGAACCAACGCGGTTTCTTCCGCATTCAGCCGGGCTTCATAATCGACCGACCAACCGATACCGGGCGTCAGATAGCCGAGCCGGACCAGCTGGTCGCCCGGAATTTCTGAAGAAACCGTGCCGGAAATCCAGCTCCCCTCGCTCAATCCTTCCGGAACTTCATTGAGGAAAAGTTGCCCTGGCGGCAGGGTTTTCAGCATCTCCCCATCCCGGATAACGATGCCATTGCGATAGGCAACCAGGCGGCCGCGATAGGTCCGTGTGCCGTCCTTGGCATCCGGCACCACCCATTCAATGGTCTTACCGAGGGAAAGCGCGAGAAGGCGCGCCTGATCGATCCGGTTACGGCCCAGTTTCAGATCTACCGCCGGAATACCATTGGCTTCCAGTGAGACCGAGTTCGACAGCATGCCTTCCGGCAGGCCATCAACGGTCAGTTCCGCAGGACCACCCGGCAGCACGACGGAGCGGCGCTCCTCCACCACGGCGATGCCGTCTGCATAAAGCGTCAACAACACTTGTTGTGGCGGGCCGGCGGTAACCTGCTCCTGCGCGAGGCTTGGGGAGAAAGCCGCGAAGGCCATGGGGATTGAGAGTCCAAGGGCCAACGGCCCCCATTTGGGGATCCAGGATTTGGGCAACCAGGATTTCAGGACACGAATATTCAAGGTCTTCTCCCGTCGCGGCACCGTTGCGGCGCCATAGCTAGAGCGTTTGCCGTGCCTTCAAGGCAGCGGCCAAGGTGCCGTCGTCCAGATAGTCGAGCTCTCCCCCCACCGGCACGCCATGGGCCAATCGGGTAACCTTGACGCCGCTATCGGCCAAACGCTCCGTCACATAATGCGCCGTGGTCTGGCCATCGACCGTCAGATTGGTGGCGAGCACAATTTCCGTCACCGGCTTTCCGGGGCCTACTCTCGATAACAATGAGGCGATATTGAGGTCTTCGGGCCCAATCCCATCCAATGCCGATAAAACCCCGCCCAGCACATGGTAGCGCCCAGCGAAGGAACCAGTCCGCTCCAGCGCCCAGAGATCGCCAACCTGCTCAACGACACAGAGCATTGTCGGATCACGGCGCGGGTCTTCGCAAATCCCGCAAGGCTGTGTGGTGTCTAGATTGCCGCAGGTCGCACAGACCGCGATTTGGTCCGCCGCATCGGACAATGCCTTGGCAAGGGGTCGCATCAGGCTTTCGCGTTTCTGAATCAGGCTCAACGCCGCCCGTCGTGCCGACCGGGGACCCAGCCCCGGCAGCTTGGCAAGCAGTTGAACGACCTGATCGATTTCACGCATGCGCTGTCACCCTCTTTACCCTACGCAACCGCCATCCATCGAGACGCGGCCTTACCCTTCACCAGGATGAGGGAGTTTTAATAGCAAGACAATATCAACCGCCTGACCTTGAGGCACGCGCCTTGCTGCTCGTCTCTAAGGGTGTCTGTTTGAAGCCCCGAAACGGGGGCAGGCAACATTAGAAGGGAAGCTTCATACCGGGGGGAAGCTGAATGCCGCCCATCAGTTTCTGGGTCTCTTCCCGCATCATCTCATCCGCCTTTTCCTTGGCATCATTGACGGCGGCCACGATCAAATCTTCCAGGACCTCCTTGTCATTCGGATCGACCAGAGAAGGATCGACATCCAGACTGCGCAGCGTGCCCTTGCCGGTGACGACGGCCTTCACCATGCCGGCGGCTGAGGCGCCATGGACTTCGCGCAGTTCCAGTTCTCCCTGCATATCCTGCATGCGCTGCTGCATTTCCTGGGCCTGTTTCATCATACTGGCGAGGTTCTTCATAGACTTAATCCTGTTTGAGGCGACGCCGTGAGGACGGCGGTGGTTCGGTTGAAAATGTCGTGTCAGTCTGGAATGAAATCGGGATCGAAGCCGGGATCTTCCGGATCGAAAAACGGGCTATCATCTGGATCAGACGCCTCATCCGCTTCAATCGGCGCTGGTGCCGGTATCCCCTCCGGCGGTGTTACCTTGACGACCTTGGAATCCGGGAAGGCATCCCGAAGGGCTACCACCAGTGAATCCCGCTCTGCCCGGCCCGTACGCTCGGCTTCGGCCTGGGCGCGTTGTTCGGCAATGGTCGGATCACCCGGATCGTTCGATAGGGAGACCATCCATCGCTGGCCGGTCCATTGGGTCAACAAAGCCCCCAATTTGCCGTGCAGATTGTTGGGCGCTTCGGGCTTCGGGCGGATTTCGATATGACCGGCCTGGAAGCGCACCAGATGCACATTGTAGCGAAGCTGGCTCAATACCAGCGCCTCCCGCCGGGAATCGAGCAATTCCAAGACCGCTTCAAAACTACCGGGCATTGGGGCAAGTGCGACGCCGGGCGGGTCAGCCTGGGCAAGGGCCGGCGCTGCCGCTGTTTGAAGCGATGCCGTCGGCTCTGAGTTGGCTGTCGATCCGGGCGTCGGCGTTTGCGGCATGGGAGCCGCCGCCGATGGCGCCCCCCCTCCTGGTGCGGCCCCTCCTGGTGCGCCCCCTCCTGATGCGGCGGGGGGCGGTGGGGCCGCTGCGGCACTTCGGGCCGGGCCACCGCCGTCGCGCAATTGCTTCACCAGATCAGCGGGCGGGGGCAATTCCGCCACGTGGATCAAACGGATGAGAACCATCTCCGCCGCCTGGATCGGGCTCGGTGCGGCGCGGACTTCGTCCAAACCTTTCAGCAACATCTGCCAGGCGCGTGCCAGGGCTGACATTTGCAGACCGGCAGCCATCGGTGCACCTCGGCTGCGCTCCAGCTCCGGTGTTGTCGGATCTTCGGCGAGGCCCGGGACCAGCTTGGCGCGGGTCAACCAATGGCAAAGCTCCAACAGATCCTGCAGAACAACAGAAGGGTCGGCGCCGACGTCATAAAGATCACCCAGGATGGTCAAAGCCCCCGGTGCATCGCCTTTCATCGCGGCTTCAAACAGATCGAAGATCCGTTCCCGATCCGCGAGGCCCAACATATCCCGCACACGCTCTGATGTGACAGGCCCTTCGGCCAGGGCGATGGCTTGATCCAGGATCGACAATCCGTCGCGAACCGAGCCATCTGCGGCACGTGCAACCAGGGTCAGGGCTTCCGGATCGGCTTCTACACCTTCCGATCCGGCGACATTGCCGAAATGGGTGACCAACTTGTCCGCTGGCACACGGCGCAGATCAAAGCGCTGGCAACGGCTCAGGATCGTGACCGGGAC
>SPJL01006773.1_pt1 | contig 10706 bp, 4 predicted proteins | sample 3741751 | NCBI WGS metagenome assembly SPJL01 (sample SAMN10925998, study PRJNA522277) | cold seep metagenome | isolation source: Elba SIP-enriched marine methane seep metagenome, extraction at timepoint T3 | place: Italy: coast of Elba, Mediterranean Sea
AAGATGACAGCGAGTAAAAATACATTGGCAGCGGTCAATGCGCTGCCTAGTGACTGTCTATCCGCAACTGTGTCAGATGATTGGCTCAGTTTTGAGACGACAGATGACCTTCTCAACGCATCCTCTACGCTTGCGGGATTAAATCCGCATCAAATCGCCTGGCAATTGCATCCCACTGCATGGCAGGCAGTCCAGTTAGGCTTGGAAATAAACACGGCGAATTCACATTTGTTAGTGCTTGGCGAGGCTGGTGCGTGTCGTACCAGCTTGATGCAAGAAGCTGTGCAAAAATGGCAGAGTGATGCGCCTAATCCATCTCAAGATTGGGTGGCTGTTGATGGGTTTTCTATCCTTCAAAGTGCCGAAGTGATTGCATTGCCTGCAGGGGCTGCCGAGCAGTTTTGTCAGTCTGTTGATCTTGCTTTACGACAAGTCCAGCATAAGGTTGTGCAGCTTCTGAACGCTAAGGTTGAGCATGCACAAATGGATGCCGTACAAGAATGCTTTGATAAAGCGATTGCTGTCTTAACTGCTGATATTTCTGCGTTGGCAAAGCTTGAATCAGTAGCAGCCTATTTAGCTGCAATACAAACCCACTATAAGCAATTATTAGCAGACTGGCAGCCAAGCGGGCAGGCCGAGGGTGACCCATTGCTAGAGACTTTGTTGTCAGATGCAGGGTTGGCGCGCTATCGTGTGCAGGTGTTGGTGAGTCATCATGACAACCTTGCCCAGCCTGCAGTTGTGCTAGATGATGCGCCTAGTCTGAACAGTATGTTTGGCGGTATCGATAGTGGCGGTGATAGTGTGCCATTGTTCAGCCGTTTGCGCGCAGGGAGTTTGTTGCGTGCTCATGGCGGTGTGTTGATTTTGCATTTGCGCGACTTGTTGGCTGATGAGCAGCAAGGGCCGCAGCTCATCGAAAAACTCTATCGCTTTTGTCGTAACTGTGCTTTGTCTTTTGAAGACCACAATGGTAGTCAGCTACTTGCCAAGCCGATCAATATTCCGCTGAATGTGAAGCTGGTGTTAATTGCTTCGCGTGATGATTATTATGCAATGTTAGATGAGCAGGCTGATTTGTTCCGTTATTTTCCGATTAAAGTGGAATTTGTTGAAAACGTGAAGGCAAGCAAGCCACATTATCAACTGCTGGCAGGTTATATTGCTAAACAGGCCAAGTCGATGAGCAATGCAGTTTTTAGCAAGACCGCTGTACAACAATTGTTGCGTGTGTTGCATCGGTTAGAAGAAGATCAGACGCGCTTGAGCACGCAGCTGACAACCTTAAACCAAGTCATGGTAGAAAGCCTTACGATTGCTGGTGATGCAGAAACTGTAGAGGCGGAGCATGTACAAGCGGCAGTTGCCAGACGAGATCAGCGACATAGTTATATCGAAGGGCATGTGCGAGACTCCATTGTTGATCAAGAATTGATGATTAATGTTGATGGTGAGATGGTAGGGCAGATTAATGGTCTCACACACGTAGACTTGGCCGAGGCCAGTTTTGGCTCTCCAATTCGTATTTCTGCGAATTGCTACCCAGGCTTAAAGGGCGTGGTCACCATTGATCGGGAGGTCACGATGAGTGGGCCAACCCACGACAAAGGTGTGTTGATTATGCAAAGCTGGTTGCAGCAGCATTTTGCCAATTATGCACCACTCAACTTTACCGCTTCATTGGTTTTTGAGCAGGAGTATGAAGGTGTGGATGGTGATTCGGCCTCTTGTGCTGAACTGTTTGCCTTGATGTCAGCTTTAACGCAGTTGCCAATTAATCAGGCGATTGCAGTGACAGGTGGTATGAATCAGCAAGGAGAAGTGTTACCTGTTGGCGGCTTGAATGAAAAAATTGAAGGCTATTTTAGAGTGTGTCAGGCCATAGGCTTGAATGGCAAACAAGGCGTATTGATTCCAACTAAGAATATGCGCCACTTGGTGCTAAATGATGAGGTGGTTGCTGCCGTTGAAGCTGGTAACTTTCATATTGCGACCATGTCTCGTGTAGAAGAGGGGCTAATGTATCTCACAGATACCTTTATGGAAGACATTAATCACCATGCAGCTGCACGCTTGCAGTGGTTTAAAACAATGATTGAAAATAACAAGCCCAGTGCGAAACATAAGGGTGATCATTAGGGAATGGCTAAACGGCAGAGTAAACACACAAACGAAGATAAATCAGACAAGTGTCGCATAGACAAGTGGTTATGGGCAGCACGTTTTTTTAAAACTCGCAGTCTGGCATCAACCGCAATTGAAACAGGTAAAATACATGTCGATGGACAGCGCGTCAAAGCGTCAAAGGAAGTGCAAATTGGTCAGCTGATGCAGATTCGTAATGGCCAGTTTGAAATTGAAGTTAGAGTGACTGGTTTGTCTAATATTCGCCGTGGTGCACCTGAAGCAGCATTGTTATATGACGAAACCCCAGAGAGTATTGCAAAGCGAGAGCAAACAGCATTGAGTAGAGAAGCCGATTTTGCCGCTAGAGACCGTGGTGCTGGGCGTCCAACTAAGCGTCAGCAAAGAGATATTCGCAAGTTTACTGGTCGTTAAACGGCTTAGCATCATAATTGCTTGAATTAGCGGATGCTTTGCAAGGTATTTTGTTGTTTACAAATTGACCTGCCTCGCTAAACTATCAAAAAGTTTTCTTATTCAGTCATATAGGTTTCACTACTCAAGTGTAGTCTATATCAAAACAGCATTCATTTTTAAGGGTTTTGCATGAACAATCGATACGCAATGATTTTATGTGGTGGTTCTGGAACACGTTTGTGGCCACTATCTCGCAAGTTAAAGCCAAAGCAACTTTTACCACTCAATGGTAAAGAGACACTACTGCAACAAACCGCAATGCGTATTTGTAAGCATATACCTGTTTCTAATCTGGTCACTGTGACGCATGACAGTCATTTATTTGAAGTCAAGGGACAGTTGGCTGATCTATACCCTGAAGCAGTGAGTGGTGTCTTAGGTGAGCCAAGTGCGCGTAACACTTTGCCGGCCATTGCCTGGGGTGTGAATAAAGTGTACCAAGAAAACCCTGATGCCATCATTGGTGTATTTTCTTCAGATCACAGCATTGATAATGAGGAGGCATTCCAACAAGCTTGGGAGTCGGCAGAGGCTGCTGCAAAAGAGGGTTATTTAACTTTGTTAGGTATTACCCCAACAGAGCCAGCTACGGGTTATGGCTATATTAATCCTGATGCCAAGTTGTCTGTAGGTGATACCAGCCTGCCAGTTCACGAAGTAGCTGCGTTTGTAGAAAAGCCAGATCAGCCCACTGCTGAGCAGTATGTTGCTGATGGCTATTTATGGAATAGCGGTATGTTTGTATTCAAAGCTAGCAGTTTTATGGACATGCTAAAAACCTACCAACCAGAAATGCATGCAACGATTACAGGTTTGAGTACAGAAGAACTGCTTGAGCAATATGAGACGCTAGAAAATATCTCTATCGATTACGGCTTGGCTGAAAAAGCAGATAAAGTTGCCGTAGTGCCAGTGGATATGGCATGGAGTGACTTAGGTAGCTGGGATTCAATTTATGAACGTCAGGAAAAAAATGCGGATAATAATGTGCTAAAAGGTGAAGTGATTACCGCAGACACCAAAAACAGTTTGTTATGGACCGAGTCTGGTGTATTAGCTACTTTAGGTGTTGATAATCTGGTGGTTGTACAAACCGCAGATGTCACCATGATCGCTGACAAAGACCGTGCGGAAGATGTTAAAACCATTGTGAATCAGGTGAAAGAGCAATATCCTGATATGGCAACTACACATATGACAGCTTCACGTCCATGGGGTACTTATACCGTATTAGAAGTTGGTGAAGGCTTTAAGATTAAACGGATAGTAGTGAAACCAGGAGAGAGCTTAAGCCTACAAATGCATCACCATCGTAGTGAACATTGGGTAGTGGTGAGTGGCACCGCACGTGTCGTGAATGGCGATAAAGACATTTTACTTTCTCCAAATCAATCAACGTATATCCCAGCTGGCGATAAGCATCGTTTGGAAAATCCTGGCGTTTTAGAGCTGGTATTGATTGAAGTGCAATGTGGTCAGTATCTTGGTGAAGATGATATTGTCCGCTTTCAGGATCATTATGGACGTAGCTAGTTAATATAGTCGATTTGCTTTGTGATAAAGCCTTCCAGCAATTGCAGGAAGGCTTTTTTTATTGTTTCCGAATATATCTACATTTAACTTTTCTTCAAAAATAACAAGTCAATGATGGGCACTGTTTTCCACTCGTGGTTCTGGTCCTAATTGTCATACTCCTTACATTTTCCTTAGTTATCCTTTGCAGTCATAAATAAAAGTAATGAATCAGACCAAATAAAACTGATACTTTAATTTTATAAAAAGAGTAGCAATTCAGAAGATTAGATGCTCGTTGGGGATTAGTTGGGTGTAACTAAACCTTCATTTTACTCCCTATCTAGCATTGTATTATTGGCTTGCAACAATTAATTAGACTTCGGATAAAAGTTAATTAATACAAATTTATTAGGAGAGTAAGAAAGTGGCTATCACTAAAGATATACAAAACGGTTCAGAGATATTCTTTACTGCGTGGAATGGTACAGCAGGTTATACACTGGATCTTAGCTTGGACAAATTGCTTGGCAACTTGATTGGTACTGACCCATTCTCAGGGCAAACAGGCAAAACGACACTTGATGCAGCTGTTGTTGCAGCTAGCGAACTGACTAATGGTGTGCTATTTGATGGCGAGCTGACTGAATTTGCTACAGCATTTGGTGGAGACTTTACTGATGTTGAATGGTCTTTGGTAGCATATGACAACACTGGCTTTAACCGTACGCTTGTTACTAAAGATACAGGTGCAGTTGTTGGCACAATTACAAATGACCAAGCTAAAAATCTAGCTGGTACATTGGATAATATGGCTAATGGTGTTAATGGTTTTGAAGGTGTGCAAGGTGCAGAAGATACATACCATATCACTGCTTCTACAGATGGTGCAGCTTATGCAGGTCAATTCGGTTCTACCTACCAGGGTAATGTATTTGATACATCAAACACATTAGGTACGGCTTCTGACCTATTTATGGTTACGCAAAGCACTACTGAATCACAATTTTCAAATAGAAGTGGTTTAACACAGCAGCTAACAGATACCAACGATAAAGCAATTACTGCAACTACATATGAAGAAGGCGGTGTTTGGAAACTTAAGATCGAAGTGTCTGACACTACTGTAACGAAAGATGCGTATGTTGAGCCTCATTTCACAGCTTTTGCACAAAGCGATGTTGATTCTTATGCCTTAATCAACGGCGAATATACACTTGTTGGTACAGATGGTACTAATGACACATTTACCGGTAAAGAGGCGATCAGCTTTAGCGATGGTACAGTATCTGTTACTGATTTTGTTGCTTCAGCAACTGAAGCGGTTACTTTTGGAGACTACGTTCCGACTAAGTACATTGGCGCTTTAGATCTAGATTTTCAACTACTAGGTGGTACTACAGGTGATGTTGTCACTGGTGCAGCTACAAACGACTTTATGAACCTTTTAGGCGGTGACGATGCTGCTGACGGCGGTGCAGGTAATGATGTGCTAGATGGCGGTTTGGGTTCTAACTTCCTTACAGGTGGTGCAGGTAATGATACATTCTTCCTAGATGGTCGTGGTGAAGGTAATGTCACTTGGTCAACAGTGACTGACTTTGTATCAGGCGAAGACTTTGTAAACATCTGGGGTTGGGTTGATGGTACAAGTGTATTGTTATTAACTCAAGAGTCAGCTGGGGCTGAAGGCTTTAAAGGTGTTACTAACCATTATGACCTTAATAATGACGGAACAATTGATACATCAATTACTTTTACCGGTGAAACTGCAATTCCAGCAAATTCTCCACAGTCAGTTGAAGGTAATGGTTACTTATTCTTTGCATAATCAATAGCATAATTTAAGAGACCTTTAAAAAGCCCCTAATCGGGGCTTTTTGTTTTTTTAAAGAAAACTAGTATTCGTTTCAAAAGTTATTTCATTAAAAACACAACGATTAATAGGAACACTGTAATTATAATTATCCCTTCCATCTTTAACTCTTGTCAGCTATTTAAATTGCTCTAAAATTGCTGGATTTTCCAGAGTGGACGTATCAGATAAAATTTCTTCACCTTTTGCCAAGCTACGCAGCAGTCTACGCATAATTTTTCCTGACCGGGTTTTTGGTAGGTTATCCCCATAGCGTATTTGGCTGGGTTTTGCGATTGGGCCTATCTCTTTGCTAACCCACTCTCTGAGCAAGGCTGTCATTGCATTGGCATCATTGCCTTCTAGTCGGCTGCCTTTGAGCACAACAAATGCGATTATTACTTCACCTTTGACTTCATCTGGAATGCCAACGACGGCGGCTTCTGCGACATCTTCATGTGAGACCAATGCTGACTCGATTTCCATTGTGCCCAGACGGTGTCCAGAAACATTTAAAACATCGTCAATACGCCCCATGATTGTGAAATACCCGTTATTTTTGCTACGAACGGCACCATCACCAGCTAGATATAAGGTGCCGCCTAACTCTTGTGGGAAGTAGCTTTTTTTAAAGCGTTCGTGGTCACCATAAATCGTACGTATCATTGATGGCCAAGGCTTTTTGATGACTAATAGTCCGCCTTGCCCCCAAGGTAATGACTTGCCTGACTCATCAACCACATCGATATCAATGCCAGGGAAGGGAAGCGTGCACGAGCCAGGTACTAATGGTGTGGCACCAGGTAGTGGGGTGATGACATGCCCGCCCGTTTCAGTTTGCCAAAAAGTATCTACAATAGGGCACTGGTTGTTGCCAACCGCAGTGTAATACCACATCCAGGCTTCTGGGTTAATAGGCTCCCCCACAGAACCTAACAACCTCAAGCTGCTAAGGTCATAGTTCTCTGGCGAGTATTTAGGGTTGGCATTGCTGGCTTTGATGAGCGAGCGAATTGCAGTTGGCGCTGTATAAAAAGTGGTGACTTTGTGCTGTTCAATCATCTGCCAAAAACGCCCTGCATTGGGGTAGGTTGGCACGCCTTCAAATACCACCTGTGTCATACCCATCGCCAGAGGGCCGTAGGCGACATAACTATGCCCTGTGATCCAGCCAACATCTGCAGTACACCAGAAAATATCTTCTGGTTTGGCATCGAATGTCCAGCGTGTAGTGTTGATCGCATGTAATAAATAGCCAGCTGAGCTATGTTGCACGCCTTTCGGTTTACCTGTTGAGCCAGAGGTGTAGAGTAAAAACAAGGGGTGTTCAGCACTTACCATGACTGGATCACAGTATTTTGCTTTTCCTGCAATCATTTCATGCCACCAGATATCATGTGGTTGCCAATGAATATCTTGTTTGGTTTTTTGCAAAACAACAACACTATTCAAGCATTCGCAGCCGCCCATGGCGATGGCTTCATCCGCGACTGTTTTCAGGGCTAATGTCTTGCCGCCTCTAAATTGTCCATCAGCCGTGATCATGGCTGATGCTTGGGCGTCAATGATGCGCTCATTAAGGCTTTTTGCAGAGAAACCGCCAAATACCACAGAGTGTGTCAGGCCTAACCTTGCGCAAGCCTGCATCGCTACGATTGCTTCAATGCCCATTGGCAGGTAAATTACAACACGGTCACCAGTTGTCAGGTTAAGCGTTTTTAGTCCATTGGCGAATTGACAGACTTGTTCATACAGTTCACGATAGCTGACATCCTTTGTGTCGCCACTATCAGCCTCAAAGATCAACGCGGTCTTGTCAGGAATGGTATCGAGGTGTTTATCCAGACAGTTGGCTGAAACATTTAAAGTGCCATCTTCAAACCAGCGATAGAAGGGGGCGTCAGATTCGTTTAAAATCTGGGTAAATGGTTGATCCCAAATGATTAACTCACGTGCTAGCTCTGCCCAAAATCCCTCATAATCAGCTAAAGCCGCTTGGCAAAGTTGACGATAATGTGACATACCAGCAACATTGGCACTGGTTTGTAAAGCTGCACTGGGTTCAAAAACGCGAGACTCTTGTAATATGGACTCGATTGACATGCTATCACTCCCGTATGGTCACATCCTCGTCGGGTGTGCCTTATTATTAAATTGAAACAACAGATGAACTAAAAACTGACCTTCAAATGATTCTAACAGAAAATAAAACTGACGAGATATTCACCAAATACTTCAACTATGCAGCGCAATGTAGCCAAGTATTCAAAAAATGGATGCAGGATGAAGCACAGTCTGCAATTTTAAGCACAAACTTTGACAAGGTGTTTACTACTGATGAAATGCACGCGCTCTTGAATCAAGCAGAGATTGGAGACCAAGAGTCGCTAAAACGTGCTTTAAGATTTTGTCGCAAGGCGGTGTTATCACGTTTGATTTTTAGAGACCTGAATGGACTGGCAGATTTGAATGAGGTGATGTTAACGACTTCATTGCTAGCAGAAGTCTGTTTGCACACTGTGAATGGCTACCTTGCAGGCTGGCTATCCGAAGACCACGGTCAGACTGAAGCTTCAATGATCAATCCTGAACATCGACAGACCTTAATGATTATTGGCATGGGTAAGCTGGGAGGCTATGAGTTGAATGTGTCTTCAGATATTGATCTGATTTTTACTTATGAGTCTAGTGGTCGTACTAATGGCAAAAAGCCAATATCGCATCAAGAATATTTTACTAAGTTAGCAAAGCAGTTGATTCACGTTATTGATGATGTAACTGCCGATGGGTTTGTTTTTCGTGTTGATATGCGCTTGCGACCATTTGGTTCAGAGGGTGCTTTGGTTTGTAGTTTTGATGCACTAGAAGAGTATTACCAAAAGTATGGACGTGAGTGGGAGCGCTATGCCTGGATTAAGGGTAGGGTGATCACTGGTGACGTTTCTGTTGAGCGGATATTAAGACCGTTTATTTACCGTAAATATCTTGACTATGGTGCGCTCGCGAATATGCGCGACCTCAAAAAACAAATTCAGGATGAGGTGTATCGAAAAGACTTACACGACAATATTAAACTTGGACGCGGCGGTATCCGCGAGATTGAGTTTATTGCGCAGGCATTTCAATTAATGCGCGGCGGGCAAGAGCATGCTTTACAAGTGCGCCCGACATTGATGGCATTAACAAATCTGGCGCAGATTGGGCATCTCAGTCAGGCAGTGGTGGAGTCTTTAACCGAGGCTTATGTTTTTTTAAGAAACTTAGAGCACCGTTTGCAATATTATCAGGATAAGCAAACACACGATTTGCCAAGTGCCCAAGATGCGCGTGCGATTATGGTTAAAGCCATGGGGTTTACAGACTGGGGAGAGTTAATTGCCCACTTATCACACCACCGCCAGTTTGTTGCCAAGCAGTTTGATGAAGTCTTTGCGTATGATGTTGAACCTGCTACACAAGATACTGCAACGCTGGCTATTTGGCAGCAGGCGATGAGTGTCGAAGCTGCCAAGGAGCGTTTAAGCGAATTAGGTTACCAAGACCCTGAAGCTGTATATGGACATTTGGCCGAGTTTAGACGCAATCATCGTTATAAGCATTTACCTGAGGTCAGCGTAAAACGTCTGGATCGTTTGATGCCTTCAGTGATTGAAATATGTGGGACAAAAAATAATGCCAATGCCTGCTTGCAGCGAATGGTCGATCTCATCGAAACCATTTGCCAGCGTGCCAGCTATCTGGCTTTCTTTGTAGAGTACCCGCATGTATTAGGGCGGTTGGTTGCCATGGTTGGTGCCAGCCCATGGATTGCCAGCTATCTAGCACAACATCCTATCTTATTAGATAGCCTGACTGAAAACGCCTCTTTTGATGCCAAAGCAGGTTTTGATATTGATGCCTTAGAAACAGAAATTACCGAAAAAATGCTGTGGTTGAATGGTGATACTGAGCAACAAATGAATGTATTGCGCGAGTTTCAACAACAACAGTTGTTTGCACTGGCGAGAGAAGATGTGATTGAACATCTGCCTATGCAGATATTATCTGATCAGTTAAGCCAATTGGCAGATCTGATTTTGCGTGTGGTGATGAAAGTCATCTGGCCTACGATTAAAGGTGCTCATCGGGATCAGCCTAAATTCGCCATCATCGCCTATGGTAAACATGGTGGACATGAACTTAGCTATCAGTCTGATTTGGATATGGTGTTTATCTATGACGATGACCATCCAGAGGCGAGAGAGGTGTATTCACGTTTTGGTAGGCGCATTATCAGTTGGCTGAATACGATGACTTCTTCAGGCATTTTGTATGAAACAGATATGCAATTACGGCCAGATGGCAATAGTGGTTTGTTGGTCATTTCAATGCAAGGCTTTGAGCGTTATCAACGTGAAAAAGCCTGGGTCTGGGAGCATCAGGCACTAACACGTGCTCGCTTTGCAGTCGGAGATGAAACAGTCGGTGAAGCATTTGAAAAAGTAAGAGAAGCGATATTATTGCTACCACGCGATTCTGCTGACCTGAAAGCTAAGGTTCTAGATATGCGAGAGCGCATGAAAAAAGCCTACCGCTATGTTGAAGGTTTATTTGACCTGAAGAAAAGTCTTGGTGGGATGGTGGATATCGAGTTTATCGTCCAGTATCTTGTGCTGGCCTATGCGCATCAATATCCCGAGCTGTTAAAAAATGAGGGTAACGTAAAAATTTTGATGACTTGTAGTGAGGTCGGATT
>SPJL01023322.1_pt1 | contig 10702 bp, 23 predicted proteins | sample 3741751 | NCBI WGS metagenome assembly SPJL01 (sample SAMN10925998, study PRJNA522277) | cold seep metagenome | isolation source: Elba SIP-enriched marine methane seep metagenome, extraction at timepoint T3 | place: Italy: coast of Elba, Mediterranean Sea
CTGGCAGGGGGTGGCACCCCCATACAGGGATCCGCGAACCCGGAGTCCCTCAGTTATCGAAGAAGAACACCACCCGCACGGCATGCACGCCGCCGTCCTGCTTGAGCGCACGCAGCGCAGGTAGCAGGTGCGTGCGTAGCTCGAGCTTCCTGGGTAGGTCGTCCCATGGGTAGGCCTCGAGCTCATCGAGCATCAGCCATGAGTGCGTGTGTCCGTCCCCACACCACTCCTCGACGGCATCGGCATATGTGTCCGTGCGATCGTGCGGTACGCCACGAGGGCCAGCGATGGGCTCGGCTCGGCGTCTCACCCCAGCCAAGATCCCAAACGCGAGGTAGTCCCGCCATGGTGCCCACTGTGCGGGGTGGCCGTTCTGCTCTGCGTATGCGTCATGCCCTAGTGGTGGGTGGACGAACACCCATGGTGAGCCCTCGGCCTTGCGTACCTCGACGTATAGGTGGATGTCGCAGCCCATCAGGAGCCCTCCCCCTCAGGTTCCGGATAGGATCCCTGCTTTTGCTTGGCGATCGTTCGGGCAGCTTCGGCCAAACGAACCTCCAAAAGGCTGACCTGCAGATCGCCTATGCAGACCGTTCCCGATGCGTGGCGGCCTTCGATTATGCTCTCGACCATGCGTCCGAGCTGCTCGTAGGCCCTGCGTGAGATGGGGGGCAATGCGTAGGCCATCTCAAGAGCCCTCCCCTACCCATGCCTTCCACGCAGGAAGCGGGATCGAAACAGAGATGCTCATCACAGACCCACCATCGGCCCCGGCCGAGACAGCGGACGCGTGCGTGAGGTCCTGCAGGCGCATCAGTCGCGCGGCGGTTACGTCGCCGGGGTCGCCCACGGTCGGCCACACGCTTGCGTACACGCCATCCACCCACTCGCCATCGCCGTCGATCACCTCGTCGAAGAACACCTCCTCGCAGGCCCAAGCGTCTCCGAGCGCGTCAGCGACAGCCCGCTTAACGCGGTGGGCCTCCTCGGGTGAGATGCCCTCGCCGCAATCAAACCTCGTTTGCTGTGTCATGGTGCGCCGAACGTACCACAAAAAAGCCCGGCCCCTCTCCCAAGGGCCGGGCCACGCCGCGCGGAGGGGCGTGTGTGCATGCCGCGTGAGGTCAGCTGACCTCGTAGGTCTTGTAGTAGATCTTACCGTGCAGGATGCCCTGATCGAGCGTGTCGACGTTGACATCCGAGGTGATCAGCACCTGCGGGGCGTAGCTCGCCTCGAGGGCGAGCGTCCCGTACTCGGCCTCGGCCCCGTCCGTGGCAACGTCCCAGCTTGCGAGGGCCGTGGTGCTGAACACATCGAGCGAGGCAACGAGGCCATCGGGGTTGCCGGCGTCGCCGAGCTCGGCCGTGCACGTGGTGGCGATCGCCGCCACTCCGTCCGTGAAGTACTCCCCGATCAGCTCTCGGCCGCGCAGCGGGTAGATATTCGCGGGGAAGCCGGGCACGTCGAGGGCCTCGGAGGTCGCAGCGGCGGTCAGGTCCGCGTGGGTGACAGTGAACTCGCACACGTAGTGCACGATGTCTCCCTGCTGTCCGATCTTGCGGTGCTCAACGCGTCCAACGTCTGCCATGGGCACAGGCTAGCCGCGGGGTGGGCGCGGGGTCAAGGTCGCCATCAGTCGACGTGCCAGGCCATCGTCCGGACGCGATCGGTTGGCTGCTCGCCTCGGCGTATCGCCCGTTTTGCGTTGGATCGGTGCCGCTTGTTGAATACGCGCTGCCAGTAGCGCACGGATCCGGGCTTGTAGCCGACGACGCGCCGCAGCCTCACTCCGCCCCCTTATGGCAAGCCGGGCAGGCATAGCGGGTGAAGCGCAGCACAAGCCGGGCGATCTCCGCGTTCTTCACCGGGACAACCCAGCGGCGCCAGCATTGAACGCACTGGGCCTCGTAGCCCTGATCGGGGATACGGGCGCCAACGAGGGATGCGAAGTTTGGCTCAGCCATGGGGGGCCGAGGGTATCACGCCGCGTCTAGTGTCCGCGCCCGGATTCGAACCGGGATAACCGGACACCAGGCCCGGTGGCTTTACCAAGCGACGGGAGCGACCCGCCGTTAGCCGACGCGGACGGATGAATCACGCCCCGCCCTGCGCTACCGCGACCTCGTGAGCGAGGTTCTGTAGCGCCCGGTCGAGCTGTCCGGCGAGCTTGCGCTCCTCGGCTGGGCTGATCGGGTACTCCGCCCCGCCTGGCGCCCGTGCCTCGAGGGCTCGGCGTGCGAGCTCGGCTGCTTGCTCGAGCGCGGTGCGCAGGCCGTCCGTGAGAGCCCCAACGCCGATGCACTTTGCTTTCGCTTCGTCCGTCGGCCGGTCTGCGCACTCAACGGCTCGGCCCGGGGTGACCGTTGCGAGGACATCGTCGAGGATCGCGCAGGAGGGCAGCAGGAGGCACAGTGCGATGGCTAGCCGGCTCATGGGTCGAGCCTAACACGTCAGGATCTCCCATGCGCGCGCAGCCACGAGCGGAACCTGCCCATTTCCAACGGCCGCGAATCGCTCCACCCCAGCGGCCAGCCCATCATCCACTCGCGCAAAGCGTGGAACGTCCCACCAGTCAGCGTCTCGAGGCTGCCCCTCCGCTTTGCGCTCGCACCCTTGCCATCGGCCCACAGTTTCGGGTCCCCGTTTGAACCGTAGGGGGTCGCGGTCGGCGTCGGGAGGAACCGGCCAAGGAATCCCAGCAGACGGCGGTGCCCCGGCCACTTCTGCATCGAGGGCGAGAGCTCGTTCGCCGTCGTGGTCGGCGTTGGCAAGAATCCACATCCGGTCCCGTCTATGTGGCGCGCCGAAGTGCCTAGCCCCCAACACGCACCATCGTGTGTCATACCCCAGGCCTGCAAGTCCCGCGAGGATGGTTGCAAGTCCTTTAGTGCGCAGATGTGGGCTATTTTCGGCCCAGACATAACGAGGCCGAACCTCGCCAATGATTCGGAGCATCTCGAACCAAAGGCCAGAACGATCCCCGGAGAGGCCGCGGCTACGTCCGGCTCCGCTGATGTCCTGACATGGGAATCCGCCGGAAACAACGTCAACTGAACCGCGCCAGGGTCTGCCGTCGAAGGTCCTGACATCATCCCAGATCGGGAATCGCTCAAGCATTCCGTCACGCTGCCGTTGGAGGAGGACTCGCCGGCAGTAATCCTCAATCTCGACGGCGCATACGGTGTCCCATCCAAGGAGTCGAGACGCGAGTAGGCCCCCTCCGGCCCCTGCAAACAATGCCAGCTCACGCATCGCCCCTCGCAGCATCGAGCACAGCCGTGCGGACAAATACGGCCAACGGGACGCCGGACCGCTCGACGGCCTCAGCCACTAGGGCCCACTCATCATCCCGCAAGCACAGGGCCCCTCGGGCCGTGCGGTACTTCGGCACGAGCTGCCGATCTGCGCCCATCAGGCGGACGAGTGCCTCGGCCTTGCTTTCGTCCTCCCCGAGCTGCTCGAGGGCTCGCTCCGCTGCGGTGCGTAGCTGGTACCGGTAGCCGTAGCTCGCCCGATATCGCTCGGATACGCGCTCCTCGGCGCTCATGATCGTGGCGTGGTGCCGGCCGAGGCTGCGGCCGATCTCCGAGAACGAGAACAGAAACACGTGCCGCAGGATGCCCACGGCCGCAAACCGGGCCTCGACGAGTGGCGCAGTGCGGCGGGTCGAGAGCAATGCGTCGAGCCCCACCCCCCATCCCTTGCAGACGTAGCGAAACACCGCGCCAGCGGTGCGGGCCTGTGCGTCAGACATCGTCGGCCCCCTTTCGGTGGTCGCCGCGCTCGATCAACGCCGCCGCGGTTCGCATGCACTCGACCTGCAACGCGAACGCCCGCGGGTTGATATCAGGATTCGGCACCTGCTCGGTCAGCCCACGCAGCCACGCGACGATCTGCGCCTCCGTGTCCCGCACTCCGATCGCGTGCCCGCGATCACGAGCCGCCGTGACAGCCCGCTCCGCCGTCTCTAGTGCGGCGCGGGCTTCGTTGGGCCTGCCGCACCCTTCGCAGTCGTGCGGGGTCGAGCCGTACAGGAGGCGGCTGATCTGGCGGGCCACCGTCAGCAGCTCGTCGTGCACGCGCGCTAACTCGGCGCGCTCCTCACTCGGCATCGTCGGCCCCCTTTCGGATCTCCTCGTCGATTCTCTCGACATCGCAGGCAATCATCTCGCGGGCCATCTGGTCCGACTCGCGGCGCATCTCGTTGATCGTCGCGCGCCGCTCCTCGAGCAGGTCTGCGATCCTGTTACCGGTGGGTGCGGGTATCTGGTGCGTCATGGTGACGCGACGTTATCCGCAGGCCGTGCGCAGTGTCAAGCTTTGCGCTTGCGGTTGTACCAGCGCCCGAGCGCGACGGCCGCAAACGAGCCCGCAGTGTGCGCTGGTGCGATGACGGGCCCAAGGTCGACCACCCCGGTAGCCTCGAGGATCGCTGCGGTGATCGCGTAGGCTGCGGAAACGAGGCCGGCCAGCAGATCTAGATCCGGTTTCATGCTTCGGAGTCTACCACGCAGGCGCCGATCCTCTTCGCTTCGGCTGCGAGGTCGATCCCGTGGCGCTCCTCGAAGGTGCGGATCCCGTGGTCGTGTTGCTCGCGATGGTGCGTGCGGCAGAGCGGGATCAGGTTTCCGACAGTCTCGCCCGCGTAGGCGATCGGCTCCGACACTCCGTCCCAGACGTCGATCCAGGCGTGCCCGCCAGCCCCCCGGCTCTTCACGTGCGCGGGGTCGACCGGGCGGGCGTTGCAAACCAGACAGCCCAGCGACCGGACGTACTCGGCGAGGTCCCCGAAGTCGCGCTCCTGCCTCGCCTTGCGTCGCTTGCTGTTCACCGGGCGGAGTCTAGCCCGCCGCTTTAGGCGCGTCTTTCGCTTTAGTGGCGTTCGTTTCATCGTCCGGCCTCCTCTTCGTGCCTCGCAAGGTCCATAGCAGCGGCGCCGATCGACCCGAAACCGTTGCGGGCCTCGAGCACGCGGCGGCTCGCGCTTTGTCCGCCGGGCCCCGTGGTGAGCTCGACGCGCTCGCGCTTCCAGCCGAACGACCGGAACGACGGGCCGACGTTTACGACGATCTCTGCGACGGCGTAGGAGTGGTAGTCGCTCACTCTCCCATCCTCTCCCGCACGCGAGCGAGTAGGGCGTCGAGGCGACCGCACCAATCATCAGGAGCAACGTCGCAGACCATGGGCCGCAGCGTCGAATCGATCTCCGCCAGCAGCGCCACCACTTCCCGCGTTGTCTCCGGGCTCCACGTGGCAATGTGGCGGGCGTCGTCGGCGTCCTGCGCGTCCGGCTTGATTCCGCATGTGGCCACGTGCTCGTCGCCCGACAGGACGTAGCAGGCCCCGGCGTCTGGGTACACCGTCCACGGCCCCGGCGTTGCGTCCCTGCCCGTGCGTAGGATTTCGAGCGGGTCAGACATCGTCGGCCCGCTCGATCCATCGGACGAACCCAAGGACGGCGGCGCCGTCATTCGGCATCATCGACCGCGCGATGCGTTTGCCGTGCGCGACGATCCGCGCACGCTCGGCGATCTCCCCGCCCTCGCACGCCTTCGCGGTCTCCGCTTCAAGCCGCCGCTCCGCCGTCTCCAGTGCGGCGCGGAGACCGGCAATCACATGGGCATCACATAGCAGGTCGCCCGGTGCCCTGCGGCATTCGCTGCATTCACTCGCCATCGTCGGCCCCCTTTCGGTGGTCGCCGCGATCGATTGCTTCCAACACCCACGACCCACTGCGGCCCTCGTGCAAGCGGTCAAACGCCCAGTTCACTGCATCCCGCTCTGCCGTCTCTAGTGCGGCGCGGGCCTCGGCTAACTCTGCGATCACCTTCTCCTCGCGCCGATAATGCTCGTCGCGGTTCGTCTCTAGTGCTGCGCAGAGGCGGGCGATCTCGCACAAGTCACACAGCGTCGGGTGCGGACCGTCCGGGTCAGCCTCGCCGCCGCATCGGTCAGCGTTGGCGCACCAGCGGAGGCCCGGGGTTGGCGGAGGTGGAGTTTCACTCCCCATTGTCGGCCCCATCTCGCTCCCCGGCCCACGTACTCGGGTCCAGCCCCATGAGCACGCAGGACCAGCACCACGAGGACCACGCGAGCACGGAGTAGGCCCACCAGTCGGGGACCTCAAGCCGCATCGGACACCCCAGCGAAAGGAAGCAGTCCAAAGCCGTCGCAGGTGTCGCAGATCCGCTTGCTCACAAGCGCGCCGGTGCCGATGCAGATCGGGCACTCGGGGCAGCCGTTCTCGTCGAGCTCGACACGCAACGGAACGAACCAGCCCGGGCCGTGGCGCAGGATCGCGTCGACCGTCAGCAGCAGGCCGATCGCTTCGCCGTGCTCGAGGATGCGCCGGTGCATCTCCGGGTCGTAGCCCTGCGGCTTCGATTCGGCCAGCTCGGCCACTCGGACGACGAACAAGGCTCCAGCGTTGCGTTCCGTGCTGAAGTAGGGCGCGCCGAACCGGGCGCATTGTTCATCATCGAGATAAACGAGTTTTGTTTGCGTCATGGTGCGCCGATGCTAGCCGGGCTCGGCCCCGTTTTCAAGCGTCCACGCACTCACCTCGATCCGCGGGTCCGATGGGTCAACGTGCTTCGAGACGTGGAGCGAAGTCACGATCGAGTCATCCGGAAGGACGCCGCCGACCTCCATCGAATCCAGCAGGGCCTTCGGCATCGCGTCAACGTCGATCAGCGCCAGCCCGGCGGCGACTCCCTTCCGGTGCTGCGCAGGCCAGTACACATCGATCGAAACGTGCACCGGCGCCTCGAGTGGCGCCGCGTGGCCTTGCGCGACCGCAGCATGAAACGCGGCGTCCTGGCAGAACGCGTTGTATGCGGGTGACTTGCCCACGGTGAACCGGGCGCCGCGCTTGCGAAGCCGCGCCCAGTTGTTCACACGTCCGCGCGATAGCTCGGATCGTTTTCCTCGCATTGTGAAGCTGCAGGATCTTCTCGTCGTCATGGACGATCACGATACCAGCCTCGCAGGCCCGCGCGGTGATTCATTCGCCGTGCGGGAGTGTCCGACGGCGTAGCCGGAGGATGCGAGCGCGGGGCAGGCAAGCGAGCGTAGCGAGTGCGGCAGAGCCGGAGACGGGCAAGCCTGCAACCCCTGATCAGGGTGAAATAGGGTAGCATACGCGATCCAATCCACAGGCCACGGCTCGCGGATCACCCCGTGATTCCGGCATGTTACGCCTGCGTGTCCACGGGGGACGTTTCCACCCGGTGCTATGCTTGCCCTCGTGGCAGCAGACCTCGACGAACTCCGAGACCTGCTGCCATGGCTGCCCCAGAACAAGCGGCACGCGACCCAAAGGGCAGCGATCCAAGCGGTGATCGACCACGACGGGGACCGCTTGGCGGCGGCGGACGCTATCGGGCGAAACCTCAAAGGCATACGGGACAGCATTTACAAGGCGCGCAGGTCCGCAGCCGCCAAGGGCTGGGATCCATCACACCCCACGGCCCCCGTCCCCGACGGCATGCACGTCCGAAGGCGCTCAACCCTTCGAAAACCGCGGTGGGAGTGTCCCGAATGCGGGCACGTCGAGGCTGATCGCGTCGTCCTCGAATGGACGCAGGCTCAGAAGGGGGCCGAGGAAAGGGCCGAGGCTATGCGCGCGTTTGTGCTCGAGCTCGCAGATCCTGTTCGCGGAGCGGCGGAGCCGGTCGAGGTGCCGCCGGACTTGCTCGAGGATCTGCTCGTCGTTATCCCTGTCGGGGATCACCACCTCGGGATGCTTGCCCACCGATCCGAGACGGGCGAGAACTGGGACACGAAAAAGGGTGAGGCGATCCTACGCCGGGCGATTGACCGAGCGATCGAGGTGGCGCCGCCGGCGGGTACCTGCGTGCTTGCGTTCATGGGCGATTTTTTCCACGCCGACACTAGCGCAGCGGTGACGCCGAAGTCCGGGCACCTGCTCGACGTGGATACGCGGTTTCCTGAGATTAGCCGCATCGCCTCGAGGCTCACGCGGTACTGCATCGAGCAGTGCCTGCGCCGGTTCGGCCGCGTGTCGTTTCTGTCCGTCGGCGGAAACCATGACCCGCACGCGTCGGACTGGCTGGCGATCGTGGCGGACGCCTACTACGAGAACGAGCCGCGCGTGGACGTGCTCGATCCCCGCCGTGGGATTAACTTCGTCGAGCACGGGCGGTGCCTGCTGGCGTTCTGCCACGGGCACGGGATCAAGCTGCAGGACGTTCCGATCGTCACAGCAGCGGACGCGCCGGAGGCATGGGGCAGGACGGTCCATCGGCACGGCTATACCGGGCACATACACAGCCGGAAGGGCATTCAGCTCGTGGGCGACGAGAACGCCGCGATGTACGCGGAGGCCGTCCGTATCCTTCCGCCGAAAGATCGCTACGCCGCGCACAATCGTTGGCGCGCAGGTCGATCGCTGATCGTCGACGTGTGGCACGCGGCGCACGGGCACAGGATGCGGCACACGATCGGCGTAGGGGAGATTCAGGCATGACCGAGGAATGGTGGTACCTGCTTGAGGTGCTCGGTGGCATCGCGGCCGCGGTTGTGATGATCTGGACCGCACGCGCGAACCACAAGCGGGATACGTCGACAGACGAACGCGTGAGCGAGCACGAGAGGCGCATCGAGAACCTCGAAACCGCGGAGCCGCCCGGGACTGATGCGGACGTGCTGACGCGCCTGGCGCGGCTCGAGGCTACTGTCGAGGCTGCCCTGCGCCGGCTCGAGCGCGAGGTCGAGCGCATCGAACGAGAGATCGCAGAGATACGATGATCCGATCCGGCGAGCTCGGCCCGTGCGGTGGGTGCCAGAAGGTCCGCCCGCTGAATGTTCACAACGCGTGCCCCGCGTGCGCCTACCCGTGCCCGTGCTCGTTCTGCCTCGCAGCCCTTCCGCGCGCGCCTACTCCCACGGCTTCGTGCCGTGATGCTGCAGGCCCACGAGGTCAGCGATCGACCGTACGCTGCGCAGATCCGCAAGCGCCCTCTTTGTCTCCGGGCGGTGCTCGCCGCGGCCGGCCTGCAGTGCTTGATCGACCTGCCGCGGGGTGAGGTCGCGCGAGATTCCCTGCCGCATCGCCCGGGCCCTGCTGTGGTCTAGCTTGCTCACGCTTCACCTACGATCACATCGGCACACTTGAGGAGCCCCAGATCGCGCAGCCACGGAAGCGCCCGCACGACGCTCGAGCGGCTGACGCCCGCCCGCTCTGCGAGCTGCGCCTGCGTCACGACGATATCAACGCCGGTGGCGGTGGGGTCCTCGAGCAGGAGCTCGGTAGCCGCCTGGTAGATCGCAACCACCACGCACCGATCCGCGGACGAGAGGCTCTCGCCGAAAGCCGGGTCTGTTAGCTCGTGAGGGATCATCACTAGTGCGCCTTTTCTTGGGACGGTGATCCGCGTTCTGCGGCGTCGTCCGGTTTGCTCCGTCATGCGCCTATATAGTAGGCTTTGAGCCGCCATGACACAAGATGACAAGCAACCCACCCGCCAGACGCTCGGGCGCATGCTCTACGACCTGACGAACGCCACCGCGGCGCTTGACGACGCCTACGATATGAGCATGGGCGAGGAGACGGACGATACCCAGGCGGCGGAGGTCATGTTTCGGCAGATCGGGGCCGTGGTCCTCGACAGCTTCGCGGCCTACATCGCGGGGATCGACGGGCTTATCGATCTCGGCGATCGAGAGGTCAAGCGGATCCAGGGGCGGATCCTCGACCTGCGGAAGCGGCGGGACTGGGCCTCGAGGTGCGTAGTGCGGCTGCTCGAGACGCAGGGAGTCAAGTCCTACCAGGGTGCGACGCGGGAGATCCGTACGCGACTCTCGACGCGCGTGGTGCAGCCGGCTGCCCTCGATCCCGCTTCGCTTCCGTCGGACTTCCAGCGGCTGATCCCTCCCAAGCCCGGGCGCGTCGAGCTCGATAAGAAAAAGGCGGGCGAGGTTCTGAGGCGCGGCGGGCCGTTGGCGGATAAGCTGCGGGCGCTCGGCGTTGCGCTGGCTTCATCGCGGAGTGTTTCGATCCGATAGTTGACCCGGGCTGGGGCATCGGATAGCGTCGCCGCACCATGACACAGAGCGAAGCGACCACAGGGGTCACCGAATCGCCGCTAGATCTCAGCCACGCCGGCGGGGCTGTTTTCTCCGCCCTGTCGAAAGCGCAGGCGCAAGCGCGGACCGTCGGACGCGACGGAGACAACCGCGACGCGCGATACCGGTACGCAACGGCCGAGAACGTAATCCGGCACGCGCGCGCGCCGCTCGGAGACAACGGGCTGGCCGTGTTTCGCACTTGGGAGGTCGGGGATCCAGAGGGCGTCGGGGACATCGGCAACCGCTTCCTTGCTGGCCGCGTCTCTATCCGCTGGGTTCTCGCGCACGAGTCCGGCGAATACATCCGCGGGATGGCGACGATCGAGAGCATCGGGAGCCGGCGGACCCCGCACGACAAAGCGGCGGCCGCGGCTCTCACCTACGCATGGGGGTTCATCCTCCTCGGGATTCTGAACCTCGACCGCGACGACGAAGGGGCCGCAGCCGTGGACCGGCGGAACGACGAAGCGGAGGCGCCCGTCGCACGACGAAAGCCGCGGAAGCAGCACGCGGACGACGGAGCCCGGGCGCAAGCCAAGGGCGACGCGTGGAGCCACTGGAAGCTATGGGCCGCGCTGCACGGCGCCGCTCCGACATCGGATATGGCGGAGA
>SPJL01004352.1_pt1 | contig 10690 bp, 11 predicted proteins | sample 3741751 | NCBI WGS metagenome assembly SPJL01 (sample SAMN10925998, study PRJNA522277) | cold seep metagenome | isolation source: Elba SIP-enriched marine methane seep metagenome, extraction at timepoint T3 | place: Italy: coast of Elba, Mediterranean Sea
CCCATCGCACCGACAAGCATCGACAACGCCAGCCCCAGCATCGCCAGGAGCTCCACCCAGCCGACAGCCACCCATGGTGACAAAAGCCGTTGTGCTAGGAACGTACTGCCCTCCCCGCCTATATTGGCGAGCGAACCGATCCCAAGTCCGGCCCCTACAGCGAGAAACGCCAAGACCAAAGAAACGACCAGGCAGAAGGGGTCTTCTTCCGCGCATTTCGTCCCGGTCAGGATCATCCCCCCCGCATAGAGTATCGCCGATAACAGCGGCAATAACGCGTAGGGATCGAACGTCGCGGGATTGGGCTGCAACACCAGCAACACCCCGATAAACCCACCTAGAACCGCAGCGATCCTGATAAGGCTAAGTCTCTCGCCCTTAAACAAGACAGCGAGGACTGCGATAAAGATAGGGGATGTGTAGGCAACCGCAGATACCGTCGCGAGCGGCACCTTGGCCACCGCTGTGTAGTAGAAAGTCCAGAGCGCCGCCAGCATCACGCTTCGCAACGCTGTCCAGCCCGGTCGGCGCGGGATACAGGCCTGCTTGATGGCCTTTCCCGTTGCGATTCCAATGCCCAACAGCAAGACAAGGCCAATCAATGACCTCAGCACAAACAACTGCCAAAGCGGCATCGAAACACCCAGCGCCTTAATCAGGGAATCGCCCAGCGATAGCGCCAATACGGCAGCAGAAATGGCTGCGACGGCGGGGAGGTTTCGGTACTGTTGCTGCTGTCCTGACATCGACCTACCGGACCTGAGTTCATCCGTGCGAGCAATCTAAATTGACGCCCACTACTGACAGGCTTCTGTCAGGACAACGGTGACTTGTCACCGCATAACAAAAGGATCGCCGATTGGCGCATCGGAGGTATTGATCCAAATGGTCTTGGTGCGGGTGTAGTCCTCGATCATCGCCTGACCACCCTCTCGCCCATTGCCACTTTGCTTATAGCCGCCAAAGGGCGCGACGGGGGAAACGACGCGATAGGTATTCACCCAAGCGATGCCGGATTCGATTGCCCGTGCCAGACGCATCGCGCGGGCGATATCTTTCGTAAAGATCCCCCCGGCGAGGCCGAAACGGCTGTCATTCGCGATCGCCAAGGCCTCATCTTCCGTCTTGAAGGTGCGAACGGACAGGACCGGGCCGAAAAGCTCCTCTTCCAGGGTGCGCACGCCGCTTGCCGGACATCGGACGATGGTTGGCTGGAAATAGTATCCCGTCTCCAACCCCTCCGGTCGCGCACCGCCACAGACCAACTCTCCCCCCGCTGCCAAGGTATCCGCGAGCGCGGATTCTATGTGATCCCGCTGCGCCTGAGTGCAAAGAGGTCCAATCTCGGTTTCCTGGAGCATGGGATTGCCGATGCGAATGCGCCCGGCCTTCTCGGCCAACTGAGCGACTAATGTCTCCGCCACATCCTCCTGCACGATGAGCCTGGAGCCGGCGACACAGGACTGCCCCGCCGCACCAAAAATACCGGCTGTGATCGCATTCGCTGCGGAATCGATATCAGCATCGCCGAACACCAGAACCGGCGATTTCCCACCGAGTTCAAGCGAGACCAGCGCGAAATTCTCTGCCGAGTTCCGGATCACATGGCGCGCGGTCCCTGGGCCACCAGTGAAAGCAACCCGCGCAACATCCGGATGGGCGGTCAGCGCCCGCCCGCAAGTATCGCCGAAGCCGGTCACGATGTTGATCACGCCAGGTGGGAAGCCGACTTCCTCCACAAGCTTGGCAAAGGCCAGCATCGGGGCAGGACCCATTTCGGATGCCTTGATGACAATGGTATTCCCCGCAGCTAAGGCAGGCGCGATCTTGGTTGCGGACAGGAAAAGCTGCGAGTTCCAGGGCACCACGCCGGCGACGACACCAATCGGCTCCCGCACCGTCATCGCGATCATATCCGGCTTGTCGACCGGCAGGGTCGATCCTTCGATCTTATCCGCCAGGCCACCATAATAACGGTAGAAACTGCCCATATAGGCAGCCTGCCCGGTTGTTTCGCGAATGATCTTGCCGGTATCCCGGGTTTCGATCTCCGCAAACATGGCGGCCTTTTCAGTCAACAGGTCTCCCAACCGGTATAACAGGCGGCCGCGCTCCGTCGCGGTCATTGTTGCCCAAGGGCCGGATTTGAGGGCCCGGCGGGCTGCGGCTACGGCCCGGTCCACATCCGTTTCCCGCGCTTCCGGCATCAATGCCCAGGGCTTTTCAGTCGCGGGATCAATGCTTTCAAAGGTCCGACCGTCCTCCGCATCACTGAATTCGCCGTCGATATAGTGCTGAAACCGTTGCAAGCCGCTCATCCTGTCCTACTCCTCCCGATCCAAAAAATTCTCCAGTGACGCGGCCACGCTGTCCGGCGCTTCAAGGGGGGCCAAATGCGCTAACCCGTCCCATATCTCAGTTTGGGCACCAGGGATTTCAGCCGCAAGCGCGGAGGCCATCGCACCGGTCGACCCGCTATCGAGCGCCCCAGTCGAGACCAAGGTCGGACAGGCGATTTGATTGAGCCTGTCCGATGCCGCCCTATCAGCCTCCGCAAATACCGCATAAGCCGCAAGGAAACCGTTTCGGTCATTCTGCTCCAGCCGGTCGCGGACGGCTTTCAAAACATCCGGCGCCCGCGTTCTGAAGTCATCCGTGAACCAGCGACCCAAAGCGGCCTCTATGATCTCTCCCGGCCCATCTTCGCGCGCTGTGGCGAGGCGCCCGGCGACGGCGGCACGCTGTTCTTCTGTCCGATCATAAACACCGCTCATCAGGCAGAGTTTAGACAGGCGGTCAGAGGAAGACACCGCATAAGCGCGGGCAATCAATGCCCCCATGGAGAAGCCGACCAGTGCGAACCTCTCGAGCTGAAAGTAATCTGCCATATCGGCGAGCTGCTTCACATAATCGCTGAGCCCGACATTCCCGGCAGGCTTTGCACTGCCACCATGCCCCAACATGTCAAAGCGAATGACTGTAAAGCGCTGCGCCAGCCGCTCCGCCACCGGAGCCCACATTGCCATATCAAGGCCGACACCATGGAGCAGGACAACCGCCGGCCCCTCCCCCATCACATCAAAGAAGGTTCCAGCCTGTACCTTATCGCGCAGTTGGTTATGCAGTGGTGGCGGAATAAAGCCGGGGCCCGGCCAAACATCCGGCATCGTCACGACACCACCGTGTCTTCGCCTGCCGTCTTCATTTCTTCAATATCCTGATAGCGGTTCCCAATGCGGGGATGTGCCCTCCCCCCCGTCGCGGCGCCAAGTGCGACCACAATCTCATCCGCGGCCGGCGCATCCGCTATCCGAAAATCGACGGTAAGATAATGCGAGCGCTGACCGGCATCATTTTTATGCATCAACGGAATTTGAATGGGCGCACAAAGCCCACCGCGCGTATTGGTGAAGCTCAAATAGGTCTCGGCCCCCACGGCGCGGCGGAAGTAATTCCCGAAGCGCAGGGTGTGGATCATGGCGGAAGCATGCTCGATTTCGCCATTCGCTCCGACAACAGCGGATTTACCATAGGCTTCAACGGCATCCCCTGACCCGGCAAGGCGCAACACCCGTGCGGTCAGTGCTTCACCAAGCCCCGGCGCGCAGTCGGAGACTTCCGGGCGCAGATTCTCGACAAAACCCCTTCCCGCCCAAGGATTTCGTATGACCGCCGCCGCCGCAATCATAAGGATCGGCTGTTCGGTCGCGCGCCCGCCTTCAAAATGCACTTCTTCGACATAGTCCACGAATTTACGGATTTCTGCGGTCATTGTCTCACGCTCCCTCAAGCAAAGGCCGGCATCACATGATCGATGAACATCTGCAACGATTTGCGTTTGCGTTCATACGACATGCCGGTATCGATCCAGAAACTGTATTCGTCATAGCCAAGCGCTTCATAAGCCTTCAGCCGGGCAATGACGTCATCGGGTGTCCCGACAACATTGTTCTTTCTCATCACGTCTGGTGAGAACATGTCGAGCGCCGCCATTTCCTCTTCTGTCAGCGGCTCAATCACCCCTTGAGAGATCGGTCGTTCATTCTTGAACCAGGCGCCGAAGTAACAATAGAAACGGCTGATGTCCCGTGCCCCGCCGGCGACTTCGGCCTCATCCTCACCGACGAACGTATGGCGCAGCAGCATGATCTTTGGCCGATCGACCTCCGGATGAGCGGTGCAGGCATCATTGAAGCGCCCCATCAGGCTCTCCACCTCATCATCACCGAGCCAGAGCGGTGTTACCTGCACATTGCAGCCATTCGCCACCGCAAAATCATGCGAATTCGGATCGCGTGCCGCTACCCAGACCGGTGGATGAGGTGTCTGCACGGGCTTGGGGGCAGAGGTCGTCTTGGGGAACTGCCAGAACTCCCCATCATGCGCGTAGTCCCCTTCCCATAGCCCCTTGATCGCCGGCACCATCTCCCGCAGGCGCTGACCGGCGCCCCAGGCATCCAAGCCGGGCAGCATGCGTTCATATTCGAAGGAATAGGCGCCGCGGGCGATGCCGATATCCAGCCTGCCCCCGCAGATCTGGTCACACATCGCGGCCTCTCCGGCGAGTTTGATCGGGTGCCAGAAAGGAGCCACGATCGTTCCCGTGCCCAGGCGCACATTCTGGGTTCGCCGTGCCAAGTCCGCCAAGCTGATAAATGGGTTTGGCGCGATGGTGAAATTCATACCATGATGCTCACCGGTCCAGATCGCATGAAAGCCGCTCTTATCCGCAAGTTCACAAAGCTCGATAAACTCCTCATAAAGCCGGGTCTGGTCGTCTTCCGGGGTCAATCGCTCCATATGAACGAAGAGTGAGAATTTCATGCTTTCCTCCCATTTTCTTCGCCGGGTCGGGAGTGGTGGATTTCTCCCTGCTCCGCCCCGCCCAAGTAAATTCCAAAGCCGAGGCTTTCGCGCTCCCCGGCATAGCGCTTCAACATCGACCGCTCTGCCGGATCGGTGATCCGATCCCAGTCAATCTGATCAAAGGCAATGAAGCGACCCGTCGCCTCTTGTGGGGCCTCACAGCGGTAGAAGAGATGCTGGATGCCGGCTTGCTCATAGGCAGAGAAAAGCGGCCCCAAGGCAGTCGCTGCCCCCAATGCCGCAAGCAGCCCGATCAGGCTGCCCGGATCATCCTCCCCATCGCGGCCCAACCGATCTGCGCTTGGTAGGGAAAGCTGCCCGTCTTCCTCCACCAGAAGCACCGCGCCTTGCTGCTCAACAATGGCCCCGACCCGCAGAGCATCGCCGCCTCTTCTCGCATCAGCCGCATCACTCAGCGCCACATAACCACCGCGATGAAAACCAAGCGGAGCCGCCTCGCCCTCACCGAATGCCTCGACACGGCCAATCAGGATCAAGTGATCCCCGGCGATCACCCGGTCATGGATGGTGCAATCGAACCAGCCTAACGCGTCGTCAATGATCGGTGCCCCGGCGACACCTTCCCGCCAATCCGCCTGCTCGAACTTATCCGGGGCCTTCGATGCGAAGAGATTTGAGGTCTCACGCTGTGCAGCCGCCAGAACACTGACAGCGAAGCTCTCACAGGACGCAAAGACATCATAGCTATGCGCATGATCGCCGATACAGACGAGGATCAAGGGAGGGTCCAGAGAGACAGACGTAAAGGAATTAGCCGTGAAACCCCGTGGGGCACCCTCGGCATCACGCGCGGCGACGACAGTTACGCCGGTCAGAAAACTGCCCAGCGCATGACGATAGGCGGCCGGATCAAAGGGCGCCTGCGAATTCCTGTCTAATGTCGGATTGGGGCTTTCGCCCTCTCCCGCAGTGCTATTCGGTAAACTCGGTGCATTTGGTTTCATGAATCGCCATCCATCGCTTGACTAAAGCAAGGACGGCACACACCGTTTAGACTGACTGCGTGCCCACTTCAGCGCCGCACACCGATTAAAGCTCACTGCGCGGTCACTTGAGCTGCCTTAATGGAAACACTGGAATGGGGGCGCTTGTCAATGATGTTATTTCACACGAAGGGATTGCTATGCTTAACCATCTGACCCCACCGCAGATCCGCGCCCCTTTCGCGCATTACTCCCATGGGGTCGAGGTTACCGCAGGCGCACGCTTGCTTTTCGTGTCAGGCCAATTGGGAATAGACCCGAACGACCACATTCCTGACGGTGCGGAAGCGCAGGCGCGTCTGTGTTTTGGGAATATTGACGCGGTGCTTGCCGAAGCTGGCATGACCCGCGCTGATATCATTCGCTTCAACGCCTATGTGACCGCACGGGACCACCTTCCAGGGTATATGCGGGCGCGGGACGCCTTCATTGCCGGAATTGAGCCGCCACCGGCCTCTACCTTGATGATCGTGTCAGGGTTCGCGCGGGAAGAGTTTGTCGTTGAGGTCGAGGCAATCGCTGCGGCAGCAGCTCACGAAGGTTAAGGCTCGCGGCCGACGCCCTGACCGCCCCCCCTCACTCAGAGAAGTACAGCTTCATGCCGTGATGGGTCGCTTTGAAGCCAAGCTTCTCATAGAAGCGCGTTGCCTGCTCTCCACGATCCCGATTTGTCGTCAGTTGGACGAGGGCGCAGCCGCGCTCCTTGGCGCGATCCAGCGCCCAACGCATCATCGCCTCGCCAATCCCCTCGCCACGCAGATCGGAGCGGACGCGCACCCCCTCAATTTGCGCGCGGGTAGAGGCACGCAGGGAGAGATTGTCGATAAAGGTCATCTGAAAGGTTCCAACGACCACACCGCCACGCTCAACTACGATGACGTCGTTATCCGGTTGCGTTGATATCCGCTCCAGCGCTGCCGAATAATGGGCGCGATCATCAGCGTTCAGATATTCGCGAGTCTGCCCCAGCGCATCATCGCGCAAGAGAGCCAGGATCACATCCAGATCATCTTGAACAGCAGATCGACAGCGGATATCGGCCGTCATTAACCGACCGGGCGCAGGGTCGCGACACCATCGCCGCTATCGCTACTATCATCGCCGCCTGCACTATTATCATCATCTTCGCTGCCATCATCTTCCCCCCGGAGCTTATCCGCCTCGGCCTTCAGTTTGGCATAGCGCAGGGCCGCAATGGGAATGGTGATGAGGTAGAGGACGCCAATGACCGACAGTGTCTCCCACGGCGCACCGGCAAGGCCGGCAATCGCCGCCGCAACAACGCCCATGAAGGGTACAATCGACCAAGACGGCAGCTTGAATTTCTTGAAGGAGAAGGTTGGGACCTCACTCACCATCAAGATAGCTATGACGACGCACCAGATCGCAACGACCGACGCCGGAATGCTACCCGCCCCGAAGAGAAAACTCAGGACGAGTGGAAACAACGCCAGTAACGCAGCCGCCGGGGCCGGAATGCCTTGAAAATAATTATAGGCGTAGGGTGGCAGGCTATCTATGCGACTGTTAAACCGCGCCAGCCTTAGGCCGCAGGAAACCGCCAGGATCAGAGCCGCAGCCCAGCCTACACCGGACAGATCGGTCAAAATCCAGAAATAAAGAATCAGGGCCGGTGCGACCCCAAAGGCTACGACATCCGACAGTGAATCCAATTGTGCACCAAACTCGCTCGATGCATTGAGGAGACGTGCCATGCGCCCATCGAGCGCATCCAGGATCGAGGCCAGAACAATCGCGCCGACGGCAAACTCGAAGTTCCCCTCCAGCGCGAACCGCACACCGGTCAGGCCGGCACAGGTCGCTGCGACCGTGACCATGCTGGGGATCAATTTCGTAAGGCTGAGCCCTCTCAACCGTGGTGCCTGCCGTGTCCGTCTGCGCTTCGGTTTCAACATCTAACGAATTTCCCCTTTCCGGGCGCCTTCCTTGCCGCGATGCCCGCCGAGATCCGCCATCACCGTTTCGCCGGCGATCATCCGCTGTCCGATACAGACCATCGGCTGAACAGTCCGTGGCAGATAGACATCAACCCGGCTGCCGAAGCGGATCATGCCGAAACGCTCCCCCGCGCGCAGTTCGTCGCCCGGCTCGATATCGCAGAGAATTCGGCGTGCAACCAGACCAGCGATCTGAACAACCGCGATCTCTTTGCCATTGACCGATTCAATTCGGATCGACTGGCGCTCATTATCGGTGCTGGCCTTGTCCAAATCCGCATTGACGAACTTACCCGGCCGATAGGACATCGATACGACGCTTGCATCGCAAGGCATTCGGTTCACATGAACATCGAAGACATTCATAAAGGTCGCGATACGGTTCATGGGCTTATCGCCCATCTCAAGCTCAGGCGGCGGCGCTGCCAAACCGATCGAGCAGATAACACCATCCGCCGGTGCAATGACGAGCCCCTGCCGCGCCGGCGTGACCCGATCCGGATCCCGGAAGAAATAGACAACCCAGGCAGTCAGCGGGATTCCAATGAACAGGAACCCCCAGGAAAAAACTGCGAGGACACAGCTCAAGAGCGCTGCCAACGCGATGAAAGCCCAGCCTTCCCGGTGTATCGGCACCATGACCGGCTTCAAGACATCCTTCATGATATCTCCCGTCGCAGCAAAGCGACCATTCTGGTGTGTCATATGCCGGCTGTCTTAATTCGCCGGCACTTCCATAATCTGCCCCGGATAGATTAGATCGGGGTCTCGAATTTGATCCCGGTTCGCTTCATAGATTACCGAGAAATGATAGCCGCTTCCCAGCACCCTGCGTGCGATCCGCCAGAGACTGTTCCCCGGTTGAACGATTACAAAGTTATCGCCCTTGAAATCCAACAAGGGCTTGGACTTACTGAAAGGCAATTCCAGCCGTGCGACGACGGAACCTTCATCGACCGCGTCAACACGCAGGCTATAGACGCCTTCAGTGATGTCATCATCCGGTTTGACATTCCACCGGCCGGATTCATCGACAACCGCTTCCCCAACCGGCTCGTTATCCAGATAGGTCCGCACAGTTGATCCTGGTTTACCGCGTCCGCCAACGGACACAGCCCCCTTATCATCATAGTCGACGGAATCGACCGCCAAATCGCCGGTACTTGCGCTTACGCCCTTACCAGAAGGTTTCTGAAGCACCCGGGTTGTCAGCGCATCCGGATCCTTTGGAACCAGCACTGCGAGCGCTTCACCACCGCTCTCGACCTCTTCCCCAGCCACATTTTTTCCTGCCTCAGGCACAACCAGGACGACGGCATTCTCAGACCGCAAAGGCGCCTCACCCGGCGTTTCGGTCGCCAAGGACAGATCGTGGCTTCCGGGTTTCAAGGGGGCGGACGGCAGATACACCCACTCACCGCGCGCGTCGGCTTCGACGGAGCCGATCTCCTCTTCCCCATCATAGATGCGAACAATCGCCCCCGGTTCCGCCCGACCAGCGATCACAGTATCGCCTTCGCGGCTGATCCGAACGACATCAAAGCTCGGGGCATCTTTCGTATCTTCAACGGTTTCCAGCCGATCCGCCGTATCGCCGGATGGTTCCACGTCAGGCGTGTCATCCGTGGTAACAGACCCAGAAGGTTGTTCGGAACTGGACGTGTCATCGCTTGAAGAGACGCTATCCGGCGCCTCCGCCCCATCGTCGGATGCGGCGCTCGAGTCCTCATCAGGAGACGATGGGGTGGCCTCCGCCGTCTCTTCCGTACTCTTCTCAGCTTCTTTTGCCGGATCGATAGATAGAAAATCGTTCAGCAAAAGCGCTAAAACGACAATCACAGCACCGATCAGACCCAGTATAACAGTACGATTCACTTGGGACAGTCTCCGCCCTGAAACCCTTGAATTCAGACAGATTCAGTTAAACCTGCTTTGCAGGCTGCTGTCCAGCCCACACTGACCACGCATTCCGCTTGCGCCCAGGGCAAGTGGCTTCAATAATCGGCTTTTTAGTAGAGCGGAAAGCGATAAGAAAGTGAGAAACCCCGTCGGCAGTGTATGTGTCTATTGCGGGTCCCGCATGGGTGCCTCCCCAAGCTATCGAATTGCGGCTGAGGCTTTGGGACAAAAACTGGCAGAGGCTGGAATTCGCCTCATCTATGGCGGCGGCGATATTGGTTTGATGGGCACCGTTGCCCAAGCAACGTTGGACCATGGCGGACAGGTGACCGGCATCATCCCGCGTTTCCTAGATGACCTGGAAGTCGGAAAACAAGGGGTCACAGAACTGATCCGCACCGACGACATGCATAGCCGCAAGGAGCGAATGGCAGAGCTGTCCGACGGGTTCATTGTGCTTCCCGGTGGCCTTGGAACATTGGATGAGACCTTTGAAATCCTGACCTGGAAACAATTGAAGCTACACAAAAAGCCCGTCATCGTTCTAAACATCAACAGCTATTGGGATCACTTCGTTCATTTGGTCGAGCATCAGGTTAGAGAAGGTTTTGTTAGCCAGGAACACCTGAATCTGTTTCAAGTCTGCGATAGTGTGGAAGATGCGCTTGCGACGTTGTTGGAACGTGCGGAAGATCGCGGGTTCGATTCCTCGCGCAGTTGATGCCGCATCAATCCTTGGATAAAGGCGCTATACGCGTTACGTTGCGGGTAATCAGTGGATGCAAACGGCATGAATAAAAATGAAGCCGATTCCGCGCATGCAAGCCTTGCTGAATTGCGGGCGCGCGTGGATGGCACGACAATCAACAACATCACCCTGCTCTCAACAGACTACCTGAATCATTTCAATGAATTGGTGATGATGCTCGAACTCGCGGCCGATATGCCCGAGATGCTGGAAGA
>SPJL01029404.1_pt1 | contig 10659 bp, 12 predicted proteins | sample 3741751 | NCBI WGS metagenome assembly SPJL01 (sample SAMN10925998, study PRJNA522277) | cold seep metagenome | isolation source: Elba SIP-enriched marine methane seep metagenome, extraction at timepoint T3 | place: Italy: coast of Elba, Mediterranean Sea
ATCGCACTCGCCGGCATCGTGGTGAACAACAACATCGTGCTGATCGATACCTTTGATCGACTGGTGAAGATATCAAAGGACGCGCGGTCTGCCATTCTTCGAACCGGTGCACAGCGCTTGCGGCCGGTCATGCTGACGACGGTGACGACGATTCTTGGGCTGTTGCCGATGGTTCTGCAGATCAATATCGACTTTATCACCCGGGAGGTATCGACCGGCGCGCCCTCAACGCAATGGTGGGTTCAACTGTCGACGGCGATCGTCTTTGGCTTGGCCTTCGCGACTTTGTTGACCCTGCTCGTCACGCCCAGCGCCTTGATGCTGCGGGCCAATATGGCGGGTTTTGCGCAACGCCGCCGCGACAAGAAGGCGGAAGCGCTGGCGAAGAAGAACCAACCGAAATCGGATGATGATGGGGGGGCTACGCCGGAACCGGCGCCGGCGGAATAGGTATTATCGGAGCAGCAACCCGCCATCGACGACAAGATCAATGCCGGTGATATAGCCGGCATTGTCGGACAGCAGGAACAAGGCCGCATTTGCCATGTCTTTTGCTGTTCCGACCCGACCTAGCGGGATGACATCGGCGACCGCATCGACTTTGTCGGTACTGTCCCAGCGATCCTGCATCGGGGTTTGCGATGGACCAGGATAAATCGTGTTGGAACGAATTCCATCGGTGGCGAGCTGCATGGCCAAGGATCGGGATAGAGCCCCCACGCCCGCCTTTGATGTCGAATAGGCATCCTGCGGTGCAGGGTCGCCGCGCAGGCATTGGACGGTGGAAAAATGAACCATCGCGCCATCGCCGGCTGCCTTCATATGCGGAACCGCCGCCCGCGCGGTGTGGACCATCGACTTCAAGGTGATATCAAAAACCCGGCCCCAGACATCCAGGTCTATATCGAGCAGGGAGACATCCTTACCGAACAAGATCACGCCCGCGACATTGGCCAGGTAATCGATCCGCCCAAAACGCTCTGCTGCATGATTGATCGTCTCTGTGACAAAGGCGGCGTCTGTCAGGTCGCCCTGGGCATAGAGCCTTTGGTCGGGATCACCGGGCAGGTCAGCGGGTTCCGGCTTCAGGTCGATCATCACGACACGGCCACCAGCTTCCAGGATCAGCGTGGCGATCTCCAAGCCCATGCCGCCCCCGGCCCCTGTTACCACGGCAACGCGGCCTGTGAAGTCATATCTAATCATACCAGATGCCTCGAAGCAGGGGGCGGATTTTGAAGAGAAAACCGGCGCAAGGGTCACCTCATGCCGGTTTCAATTTCACGCAAACAACGATCAGCCGTAATGATAGGGGCGACCGGCCTTTTCCATGACCTCGGTGTCGTCCTCGAATATCTGAACGGCTTTGGCCTTGGTTTCAGATTCTGCCGAAAATTCTCCCCGGGACCAAAACAGTCACCGCGTGTTTGGAAAGCCAAAATGCGTGACCAAACACCAGGATGTCGTTTCGATGCGGGCTTGCCAAGCCCCCAAAGGACGGGACCGGTTCGCGAAGGTGGTCAGGGTGCGTTATTCGAAATCCGTGTCGCCGATAAAGATCTTCTGACCATCGACAAAAGCTTGCGAGCCGCCGCGCAACAGATCAACGGCCGCACTGAATTCATTCGGGTCGTTGACACGGAAGGATTGAGGTTCGCCATCAGATCCTTTGACCTGCACCAACCCGCGATGCCCGCGGAAATCCCAGGTCGCTTTAAACTTGTCTATTGCAATGGCCATCGCGCGCGTACTCCTATGTTAGAGAAATGCTGAATCCCGTCGTCAGCTTCGCGCGGATACTAGTCTGGGAAGCGCGTGAGCGGAAACCCCATGCGGTATCATTGTGTGGTGTATTCAACACTATGAGGCGTAAAAAAATGATCTGGTTGGCAGGATACAGTCCTGCCAAGCGATCCCGTTAACCGGCCCGGCGTGGTTGGATTTCCAGGCAATCAATTCGGGCCTTCTTGAGAACTTTGCAGGCCTTGTAGGCGCCTTTCTTGTCCAGTCCGTCCAGACGGGCGCGGTAGAGTTTCTTGCTCTTGCTCGGCACGACAAGGATACCGGTCCCGTCAGACAGACCACCCAGTTTGGAGACGGCGATCTGGGCTGCCTTGCGGGCTCGTTCCCGAGACCCGAATGCCCCGACCTGGATGATCCAATTTCCTTTCGGCTCGATGCCGGCCATGGCACCATCCGCATCGCCTTGCGGAATCTCATTGACGAAGGGATTCTTTGCAAGCGCCGCTTCAAGTCGGGCACCCATGGCCCGGCCCGGTCCTTCGGCGACCAGGTGGCGGCGTGCATTGATGGCTTCCAGCTTTTCATAACCTTCGGTCAGCAGGCGTTTCATAATGCGGTCACGGATACGGGCTTTCGCGCCGCCCAAAACAACACCGACAAGCCGTCCTTCCGGGCGGGTGACGGAAGATACCAGATTGAAGCGGGCACGGCGGATATAACCGGTTTTGATTCCATCCGTTCCTTCAAACTGGCTTAAAAGATTGTTGTGGGTCTTGTGCCGTTTACCGCGGAACATGAAATGGGTCCGGCTGAAATAGTCGTAATACTGTGGGAAGTCCGTCTGCAGACGGATACCCAAAGTCGCCATATCCCGTGCGGTGGAAAGTTGGCGCCAATGTTCCAACCCACTGGCATTCCGGAAGGTGGTCTTGGACATTCCGATTGCCCGGGCCCGCGCTGTCATCTGCTTGGCAAAGCCTTTGACCGAGCCGCCCATATGTTCCGCGACGGCAACCGCCACATCATTTGCCGACTTGACCGCGAGCGCCAGGATCGCTGTTTCGAGGGGGATCGACTTGCCGCGACCGACATGCAGGCACACACATTCCGAGCGAGCCGCCTTTCGGGAGAACTGTATCTTGGTGTCGAGATCGATGCGGCCTTCTTCCAGCGCATCAAACACCATATAAAGCGTCATCATCTTCGTGAGTGACGCCGGGTGATAGCGCTTGTCGGCATTTTTTTCATGTAACACCCGGCCCGTATCCGCATCCACAACGATAGAGGCATAGTGCTGTGCCGAAGCCGTGCTAATCCCGGCTAAAATTGTGGTCAGAATTGTGGCCAGGAGGGCCAGAGCGCCGAAGATGTGAATCGAGAACGGGCTCACAAGGTTGGATTTCCGCATATCCCCCTCACGGTCATAATGGCGGGACAGGCCGCCGGTTGCGAATGTCGCGTGAGAAAATTCCATGCAAACTCTGTGCCTATTCTTCAGGTTGTGTGGCTTTTACCTATTTTTATTTGCGCGGCGAAATAAAAACCTTACAGAATCGCCGTGTCTTGTCTTTCCGGGTAGCCTTTCAGCATCCTGTCAGACAATATCCCGGAATATCCGGCGTTTCGCAAGGGAAACGGATCGGGAATGCTGTTGCAGTAGAGGGTGCTTGCAATGAAAGAATTATCGACCTCCCGCGTTTTGATGAGCGCTTCCAGGATCTTGGGTGGCGTGTTGTTGGCGAGTGTGCTGCTGCAGGGCTGCTCGTCCCAGGGTAAGATCGTTAATCCTTTCGAACGGCGATTGGTTTGGTTCTCTCATATCAGTGGGGAGGATGTGCGCACCGGCTGCACCGATGCGACACCTGATCGCTACAGATTGACCTATTACGCCAACCGTGCACGCCAGGTACGGGTCTATGAAGTTAATTTGCCGCCTGAAAATTCGGACGGCGACTTGGTGCCTCCGTCAACTGGGGCAGGCATCCCGGATGGACTGGTGGCGGTGGCTGTCGATGTCCTGGACGGCCCGGTTGATTTTACCAGGGTGCCGATCATTGATGATATCCTGCGTCCCTGGAAGCCAAAGCGCCGTGAGTTTACGATCACGCCGGATGTGATGCAGGAAATTCGTTTCGACATGATCGAGAGCGGGGTGACGAAGGGCGCGCCGGTGGGGCGGGTTCTGGCCTCACCATCCTTCTTCTGGCTGGCCGCAGCGTGCATTGATGGTGCGTTTTACTTCCAGGTTTGGGAGCATCCGGATCCCGACTTTAGGGCGTTGGCCTTCCCGACAATCCTGTTTGGCCGCGATGGATCTTCGGTCCCACCGCTGATCGCGCCGGCGGGGGAGGAGAGGATTGTGAATTATACAGACCCGCGTCGACAGGAACTCGTCCATCGCGATATCTACAATCACTATGACTTGATCGTGGAAGCCCAGGGGGTAGCGACAGGGAACACCTATCCCCGACGGTAAAGATGGGGGGTGGGGAAGGGTCAGTCGCGCTTTACTGCGACAAGGCCACCTGCATGCACGCCGCCCAGCAGTGATTCGGTCCACGGACCGGCGGGCATTTCCTCCGCCAGTTTGGTGAGCTCTCTATTCCACCACTGACGCTGTTTGGTCAGGTCGTCATAGTCATACTGTGCTTCCTGCCAATCCCGGCTGTTCGTCCGTTGGACAATCAAATCGATGGGATAGCCAACATCGGCGGCGCTGAAGCGAGTCGAATCAAAGCTTAGATAGGCAAGCTTCATCGCGGTCGCCAAGTCGGTTTCGTGAGTCAGTGCCCTGTCGAGGATCGGCTTGCCATAGCTCGTCTCGCCGATCGACAGGAACGGGGTGCGTTTGTCGATAGCGATCCAATTGCCTTCCGGATAGACAAGGAAGATTTCCGGTTCCAGATCATTGCGAAGCTGTCCGGCCAGGATCGTATGTAGATTGACCTTTAGCTCTGATGCTTCCAAATCCTCCTGGTCCTCATCGCGGACCTGGCGCAAGCAAGCGCAATAGGCGGAGACCGCGTCCAACATGGTATCGTAACCACCGCCGCCGGATTTCGCGATTTCCCGTTTGTAATATGCAAAAGTCTTGTCGCGCATTGAACGCAAGCCGGATGTCATGACCAGGGTCTGATTGCCTGCGGGACCGATTAGATCGACCTTTCGCGCCATAGAGACCTGGGTGCCGGCGGTGATCCGCCCATCTGCGAGGCAAACCAAGCCGTCGCGAACCTTCAAAGCGAGGCAATAGGTCATGTATCCCCCTGTAAACGTGAGACCGTCAAATTGACGGTGTCGTCTTAAAACTGTCGCTAACTTCGGTTATATGAAAGATGGCCTTCCGTCCATAGTGCAGCGATGCGCTAACCGCCGTTTTTAACGGTGCAAGATCGGGCGTAGAGAGTGATTGGTGCATCGCCACATTTTAATTTGTGCAGTGCACAAAAATTCACTTGACGCCGTGACACCCAGCCCTCATATAGGTTCTGTAGTTTTGTGCAGTGCACAAATATCGGTGTTTGTGTCACTGAAGCTCCGGACGGTCCTCGCTTGTTGGAAGCTGGCGCCGCCCAACAAACAGAAGGATTTGTACCATGACCACCAAAGCGAAAACCGCTGCTCCGAAGATCGATACCAAACAGATCGAAGACGCTGTTGCTGTTGGCAAGCAGACTGTTGAACAGGCTGTTGCCGCAACCAAAGAACAAGTCGAAAATGCCGTTGTTGCCACGAAGGAACAGGTCGAAAAGGCCTCCGCTGCGGCACTGAAGGGTTATGACGAACTGGCCGTTATGAACAAAGAAGGCATCGATGCTTTCGTTAAGTCCGGCAACATCTTCGCTAAAGGCGCAGAAGAGTTCGGCAAAACCTACTTCGCTTACGCTCAAGCTGCTGCTGAGCAGAGCGTTGAAGCGACGAAGACTCTGATGACCGCCAAGACCCTCAGCGATGTTGTTGAAATCCAAACGGAACTCGCCCGTACGAGCTTCGACAAGCTGGTCGCCGAAGGCACCAAGCTTTCCGAAATGTCTGTTAAAGTCACTAACGATGCCATTGAGCCCCTGCAAGCGCATGCCAATGTTGTTGTCGAAAAGATGATGAAGCCGGTCGCGGCCTAAGTCTTTTCTCCGGTCTTCGGGCCGGATGACTTGAGTTCGAAACGGTCCTGCCGAAAGGCGGGGCCGTTTTTCTTTGCGGCGCGGGCAATGCATTGGTATAAGCGCCGCAACTTCCCCTGAATCCTGAGGGTTTACCGTGCCGCGGACGGCGCGGTGTTCACCTATGGAACAGAGCGTGTGCCGCCCAGGGGTCTTATGACTATGAGAGAGCGAAGGAACCGCCCCCATGCCCAGATTGCTGATGCCGAAGGCGACCGCCGTATGGCTGATTGACAATACGACGCTGAGCTTCGAACAGATCGCTGACTTCACGGAGCTGCATGAGCTTGAGGTGCAGGCGATTGCCGATGGCGATGTGGCAATCGGTATGCAGGGCTTGGACCCGGTCCAAGGTGGCCAGCTTTCACAAGAAGACATTGATGCCTGTGAAGGCGACCCTGATAAATTTCTGACTCTTGCGGAAAGTGATCTGCCGCAGCCGGTCGTTCGGCACAAGGGCCCGCGATACACGCCGGTCTCGAAACGTGCGGATAAGCCGGATGGCATCGCCTGGCTCGCAAAGCACCACCCGGAGCTTAATGACGCACAGATTGGTCGGCTTATTGGGACGACCAAACCGACGATCAAAGCGATTCGGGAGCGGTCTCATTGGAACTCCGCCAATCTTCGCCCGCGCTCCCCGGTTGAACTCGGCCTGTGTGGACAGGCAGAGCTTTCCATTGAAATCGCAAAGGCCATCAAGGCTGGCCGTCAGCCGCTGGAACGCCCGATTATGGAACCGGTCACGGATGATCCGGAACCGCCCCCCGGTTGGGAAGGTCTGGAGTAGACCTCTCAACATTCGAGGAGCAGGATTTGTCGAGGATTTGGGAAATCCGTTTCTTCGAGAATTTCGGTGCGGACAAGCCATCAATCCAGCGTGGTCGCCGGTATCCCCCTTGCGACCCACTCTGCTATGCCCTGGCCTCGTAATGGTGTTTCGGGATAGTCATTGATGTGCAGTCAGAATTTGTTGCGTGAGGAGTATGAAGATGGCGCGTGAAGTGACATTGAGACCCGCATCAATGGGCGACCTTGATACGGTTACAGAGTATTCACGCGCTGTTAAGTGGCCTCACCGATCAGAAGATATCGCGTTGATGATGTCTCTTGGTTCTGGCGTCGTCGCGATAGATGTTGAGACATCCCGGAAAGCGGGCGTCGGCTATCTCTGGCCCCAGAATGAACTTGCCGCGACATTGGGTCTCGTGATCGTCGATCCCGCGTGTCAGGGCGGCGGGGTTGGTCGGGTAATCATGTCCGCCCTGTTTGATAAGGCCGGCTCTCGCGGCATCTCCCTGATTGCGACCGCAGCGGGGCGTCCCCTCTATCAGAAACTGGGATTTGAAGAGACGGGTTTTATCGTTCAGCAGCAAGGCGACTGCACCCGCGAGGCTCGTTTCGCGCCGGGCGTCAGAAAGGCCCAGGCGGAGGATTTCGACCAGATCGTCTCGCTGGATGCGGGCGCCTGTGGTGTCGAACGGCGAGCCTTGTTGTCGGCCCTTTCGGATGCGGGCGAGATTGTCGTGCTTGAGCGTGACAGTGCGCTTACCGGATACGCAGTCCGCCGCCGCTTTGGTCGGGGGGCTGTTATCGGCCCAATCGCTGCGGTAAGCGAAGCCGATGGGATTGTACTTATCGAAGCCTTGCAGATGCCTGGTTTTATCCGTGTCGACCGGATGGGTAATGCGACCGAGATCGGCGCATTCCTGGATAGCGTGGGCATGACTTCGGTAGATGAGCCGGTGGCAATGCAACGGGGTGACCGACCATCGCCAAAAGGCCCTGCTAAGGTCCTGGCATTGTCCAGCCAAGCCCTGGGATAACACCAACAACGATCTGAAGGCTTAACAGCACGATTGAACCGCCGTTCAGGCAGGAGATCGTGGCAGCATAACGATCACTGGTTTCAGCCGCCGACCGGCATTTCAGCACGGTTCGGCGGGATGAGCGTCTTCCTGAATGGACCTATTTGAGCGTGCCAAGATAGTCGATGACCGCTGCGCGATCCTTCTCTTTCTTGAGCTTGAACGTCATTCTGCTTCTGCCGCCGCCCAGGCTCTTCAAGTATCGGGATGGGTCTGCGAGATAGGCATCAAGTTTCGTATCATCCCACATACCGATTGCGTCTTGAGCCTTTCTGAATCCCTTACTGTATTTGAATCCCTCAGACGAGCCGGCAGGGCGAGTCGTGACACCGAACAGATTAGGGCCGACCTTTTTCTTCCCACCCTCATTCCAGGTGTGACAGGCCTTGCACTTCTTCATCAGTTTTTCGCCGTCTGCAGCCTGAGAACCGGGCGCAGCGAATGTTGCCAGAGCCAATGCGATGGCAAGCACGCAGGGGAGCCTTTTCATGCCGTACTCCTGTAATCCACAGTTATTGTCGAGCATGAAAATATGTAGTGCAGAATGGGGCTGAAACACACCCTGCGTGCTTAAATGTCGCGGTTGTAATGGAGTCGAAGGCGCCCAGTGACGTCTATTTTACAACGCCCATTTCTTTGAGGACTTCGTTCGCATTCTTGAAGCCCTCCAGCGCTGCTGGCACACCGGCATAGACACCAACTTGCAGTAAGATTTCCTGGATCTCTTCCGGGGTCACGCCATTATTGACGGCGCCACGGCAATGGACCTTGAATTCATGCGGCCGGTTCAGGCAGCACAACATGGCCAGGTTCAGCATCGACCGGGTTTTGCGTTCCAGACCCGGACGGCCCCAACAATCGCCCCAGCAGGCTTCGGTCACCATCTGCTGGAAAGGCCAGGTGAAGTCGTTTGAGTTATCCAGCGCCTTGTTGACGTATTCCTCACCCAGAACTTCCTTGCGGTTCTTCAACCCGTTTTCGAAACGCTCACTTTCAGCCATAGGACGGCCCCTCTTTAGATTGGATATGAATCAGAAATTCAGTTCGGCGACTTTCCGGAGCAAGAAATCGCGGAAGACGGAGATTCGCTTCGAGTGTCGAAGTTCTTCGGGATAGACGAAGTAGCTCTGCGTGATCGGCCCTTCAGTATCGGGCAGAATTTGAACGACATTGGTGTCGTCGGGAACCATGAATTGCGGCAATCCGGCGATCCCCAGACCGCTGCGCACTGCGCGGTAGATCCCATAGACATTGTTGACGCGCAGGATCGGTCGGCGCGGGCTTTCGCGCCGGGCGCCTGCCATGATCAGCCAGTTCACGACTTCAACGGGGGAGGGGGTATCGTCGCCAAAGACGATAATATCGTGACGGTCCAGTTCTTCGATCGATTCCGGTGTGCCGCGCGCTTCCAGGTATTCCTCGCTGGCGTAGATTCGGCTGGGGAACGCCATCAAGGGGCGTTGGACCAGATCGGGTTGGCGCGGCGGGCTCATTCGGATGGCGACATCGGCTTCGCGCATTCCCAAATCAAGCTCTTCATCGGCGAGGATCAGGCTGACCTCCACCTCCGGGAAAAGTTCGATAAATTCTTTGATATGCTGGGTTAGCCATAAGGTGCCGAAAGCCGCCGTCGTTGTGATCTTCAAGGGGCCGGTCGGTCGGGCTTTGCTTTCCGTCAGGCGGGCTTCGGCCATCGCCAGTTTGTGGAAAACGTCCTTCACTGTGCGGAACAGCATCTCCCCCTGTTCCGTCAGGATCAGGCCGCGCGCATGGCGGTGGAAAAGGGGAACCCGCACGCTTTCTTCAAGCGCGCTGATCTGGCGGCTGATCGCACTTTGGCTGAGGTTCAGCTTGTTGCCCGCATGGGTAAAGCTACCGGCCTCAGCCACCGCATGAAATATCCGCAATCTGTCCCAATCCATCGGCATGGCTGGCACTCTAATCGCATTAGTGAATGCTTGCCAGAGGGAAACGGAACCCTAGGGCCACAGAATTTTGCAGGTTACAGATACGATTCGATCGTGGAGATGAATTTCTCAAGCGTGTCATTGCCGACCAGCAGGTCACCATTCACGGTGAAGGTTGGCGTCGACTTAATATCGACGTCCTCGCTGTATTCTTCGCGTTTACTGACGATGCCGGTATAGAGTTCCTGATTCTGGAAGCAGGCCTCAATCGTCGCCGGGCTCATCTGGGCAAAGCGACCAATGCTGCCAAGAGAGCTGAGGACATCCTGACTGCGGGCCCATTCACCTTGGCGTTCGAACAATACATCCATCAGATTGTAATAGACCGGCTCTGGCGCGCAGCGGGCCAGCATCGAAGCGACGGCCGCAACCTGGTCCAAAGGAAAATCGCGGATGATGAATTTCATCTTGCCGGTATCGATGAAGCGTTCCTTCAGCGTCGGCAGTTTCTCGCGATGGAAGGCAGCACAATGCGGGCAGGTGAGGGAGGAATACTCGATCATCGTGACCGTCGCATTCGGGTCACCAAGGACACGATCTGCCAGCATGGCTTCAACATTGTCTTGTGCCAATGCCAGAGGGGGAAGGGTTAGGGCTGCGGCGCTACCGACGACGCCCCCGACGAATTTCCTGCGATGCATCATAATATACTAACTCCCTCAAGCTGTTCAGGCCCGCCAGTAGCTAGGACTTTCGGACCCGACACGCAAGTCACTCCAATGTGATTTTGTGCGGTTTCAGAATTAAGTTTCGACCCTAATTTGGACTTTAATGAGGCATCTCTAGCGCCGATTTGCCGTTTTCTTTTCTCTGGCAATCAAGCTCTCCCCAATCCGGGTCAGGATTTGCCGCGTCTCCGGGTCTTCGATGTCCTTTAGTTTGTCGGCCAGCGCCGCCTTTTCCGATGCGGTTGGCGGTGGG